>JAABUO010001499.1_pt1 | contig 30360 bp, 18 predicted proteins | sample 5559291 | NCBI WGS metagenome assembly JAABUO01 (sample SAMN10711878, study PRJNA513372) | rock metagenome | isolation source: Antarctica rocks | place: Antarctica: Victoria Land, Finger Mt sud | reverse complement strand
TAAGAGAGCAGTGAGCAAATTCCCGAACAAAAACCATCATTCTTTGGTACTGACCAGGCACCTCCGACGGACGTTAGAACGCTTGGCATGCTCTGTAAAAGTCGGTGAGGCGATACTTCTTGTTGGTGAGACTGGGACGGGAAAAACTGCTGCTGTGCAAGAACTTGCAGACCTTCTTCACCAAGACCTCTCCGTTCTGAATTTGTCTCAGCAAACAGAAGTAAGTGATCTACTTGGCTCATTCAAACCCCTCAATCCAAAGCTTGTGGCTGTGTCCTTGCAGAACACCTTCGATCAATTATTTGCTGAGACGTTTTTGGTCGCACGTAATGAAGCTTTTCTCAAATCTTTATCAAAAGCTCATCGACATCAGAAATGGAAAAAATGTGTGGCCCTTTGGAGACAAGCTGTAGATATGGCTTCGCAACGCTTAATTACAAATGGCTTTTTGGATCGTCCAGGGAAGAAAAGGCGATCCAATCGGAGTTCATTAATGACGACTTGGCAAGAATTTACCGCTCGCGTCAATAATTTTGAAGTAAACCTACTCACTGACTCTTCCGCTTTTGTTTTCGACTTCATCGAAGGTGCTCTCACGCAGGCTGTACGTACAGGGAAGTGGATCCTGCTTGACGAGATAAACCTTGCCACCTCCGACACTCTTGAATCCATTGACTCTCTGTTAAGTGATGGCGTAAGGTCCATTGTCTTGACAGAGAAAGGTACTCTGGAACAAATTCAAGCGCATCCAGATTTTCGCATTTTTGCATGTATGAATCCTGCTACAGACATCGGTAAGCATGATTTGCCCATTGGTGTCCGATCCCGATTCACGGAATTCTATGTTACAAGTCCGGATGAGTCTCCGTCGGATTTATTGGATATCATCACGATGTATCTGAGACATCATATCGTGGGGAGAGATCCAAGGATACTCATAAATGTTGCTGAATGCTATGGACTGGCTAAACAGCTCAGTGCTGAGCAGCGAATTGTAGATGGAGCTGGCCGACCGCCCCATTACAGCTTGCGGACGCTAATTAGAACCCTAACTTTTGTGGAAAAGACTGCAGAGGTATATGGACTTCGCAGAAGCATATTTGAAGGCTTCTGTATGTCTTTTCTGACGGTACTTAATAAGGCTTCAGAAGCACTCTTACTGCCAACCTTTTCTTCTATACTCCTATCGAATGTCAACAGAGGTACGTTAAAGCAAACACCAAAACGACCTGGTGAGGGATATGTTCAATTCCAGCACTATTGGATTCCTTGTGGTACTTTAGACGTGATGCAACAGCCAAATTATATCATCACCCCTTCTGTTGAGAGGAATTTATTAAATATCGTGCGGGCTTCACTAACAAGAAGCTTCCAAGTGCTTCTGCAGGGACCAACTTCTAGTGGAAAGACTAGCATGATCGCATACCTTGCCCGACGAACCGGACATCGGTTTGTCCGCATCAATAATCATGATCATACAGACCTTCAAGAGTACCTAGGAAGTTATGTTGCGAACGAATCTGGAAAGCTTGAATTCAAAGAAGGTGTCTTGGTCCAAGCATTGCGAAATGGTGACTGGCTGGTTTTAGACGAGTTGAATCTTGCACCATCTGAGGTTTTAGAAGCGTTGAACCGGCTCTTGGATGATAATCGAGAACTTTATATCCCTGAAACGCAGACCATTGTTCGCCCCCACCCTAATTTTATGCTTTTTGCTACTCAGAACCCTGCAGGGCTTTATGCGGGGAGGAAAGTCTTGTCTCGTGCGTTTCAGAGCCGTTTTCTGGAGCTTCACATTGACGAAATTCCTCAAACCGATTTGGAAATTATTCTTCGAGAACGATGTGGGCTTGCACCATCTTATTGCTCTATGGTTGTTGAAGTATACAAACAGCTCTCTGTGGAGAGGCAAACATCACGAGTATTTGAAGAAAAAACCAGCTTTGTGACCTTACGTGACCTCTTTCGCTGGGCTAGGCGTAGCGTTGTTGGTTACCAGCAGCTAGCAGAAAATGGTTACATGCTTCTTGCAGAACGTGTCAGGAATGACGAGGAACGTAAGAAAGTGAAAAGCATAATTGAACGTGTCATGCGAGTACGAATTAACACTGACTCGCTTTACATCTTGGAAAACCTCCCAGAATTTGCACTCTTGGAGGCAAAGTTAAAAAATGTAGACATTGTCTGGACGAAAGCTATGAAAAGAGCATTTTGTCTCGTAATGCACTGCCTCCGCAATAAGGAGCCAGTACTACTGGTAGGTGAGACTGGATCTGGAAAAACCACTGTTTGCCAAATTATTGCGAAGTTGTTCCAAAAGACATTATCTTCCGTGAATGCCCATCAAAACTTAGAAACTGGCGATCTTGTTGGAAGCCAACGTCCGATAAGAAACCGTTCTACTCTGGAGGAAAGCTTGTTGGGCAACCTGAGCTCCGCCTTTGAAAGTCTTGGAATTGAAAGGCCAGAAGTGTTCTCCCTAAAAAAGGCAGCAAGCCTCTGGTCGAACGTCGATCGGACTAGTGTCAATGGTGATCTCTTACATCGCATCGAAACTCAGAGTCGTACTTTAAAGTTGCCATTTGAGTGGCAAGATGGGCCCTTGATATCTGCCATGAGATCTGGTTCACATTTTTTATTGGATGAAATTTCACTAGCCGATGACTCTGTACTCGAACGTTTGAATAGTTTGCTTGAGGATGACCGAAGAATGTTTCTGGCGGAGAAAGAAGGCGATTCCGAGGATGTTGATGCTAAGGAAGGGTTTCAGTTCTATGCCACTATGAACCCTGGCTCGGACCATGGCAAGAAAGAACTCTCGCCGGCTATGCGTAGTAGATTCACGGAAATCTGGGCCACAGCAATTCAAGATGAAGACGACATTGCTCAGATAGTCTCAGAGAGATTGGACCAGGCCGCCAAAATGCTGACAAAAATTGTTGTGGACTTTACCGTCTGGTTCACACAAAGGTTCCGGCAAACCTTATACCCGAACCCAATTTCAATTCGTGATGTCTCAAATTGGGTTGATTTCATCAATTTGACCCATACTAACCTGGGAATGGATGGTTCTCTCTACCATGGAGCAGCGCTGATATTTATTGATGGGCTCGGTGTGCATGGTTCCAGTTATTCTACAAACGGGGTAGCAGAATCAGAAAAGACTGAATGTATCGAGAAGTTGCAAGACTTGGGTATGCACTGGCGACCGGATTTCCATAACTCTGAGATTGTCATGGATTCAAATGGGGTGGCTTTTGGATCTTTCGTAGTAGATTTTGGACCAGTTCCTCAATCTCTTGGTAATATTCATCTGAAAGTCCCGACTACGGCTATTAATTCTATGCGCATTGCTAGAGGGCTCCAAGTAGACAAGTCTCTACTCTTGGAAGGGAGTCCCGGCGTTGGAAAAACAACATTGATCTCGGCTCTTGCTTCTATGATTGGTTTCCCACTTCTGAGAATTAATCTATCGGAACAGACTGACATAGAAGATCTATTTGGGTGCGATGTCCCCCTCGTTGGTTCGAACGAGATGCAGTTCGGCTGGAGAGATGCTCCCTTTCTGCGGGTCATGCAAACGGGAGGATGGGTTCTCCTTGATGAATTAAATCTGGCACCACAGTCTGTACTCGAAGGATTGAATGCTTGTTTGGATCACCGAGGCGAAGCCTATATACCAGAACTCGATAGAACTTTTCACAAGCACAAAAACTTCCGAATTTTTGCAGCACAGAACCCTCATTCTCAAGGTGGAGGCAGAAAAGGTTTGCCAAAATCTTTTACGAATCGCTTCAATAATATCTACGTTGACTCTTTCACCACCGATGACATGAGGCTTATAAGCCAGCTTACTTTTCCTCATACCAGTCCAGCTATCTCGGCCAATATCGTTGACGTTATCCAGACTATTGAGAAGGACTGCGTAGTGGGAAGTGAGTTTGGCTCCGTTGGTCATCCATGGGAATTCAACCTTCGAGATGTTCTAAGATGGCATCATGCAATGGAGAGCAATTCTCTATCCAAGAACGCAACAGACTTTTCTGACATTATAGTATTACAGAGATTCCGGAGTCGTGAAGATAGAAAGTTTGCAATGAATATTGTTTCAAAATGCTTTAAACAAGAATTGAATGCCCGACCAAGATATGCGCGAGTGGAGTCTAATGTTCTTCAAATTGGACACATGATACTACCACGTTTGCCTCTTGTCTTAAATAAAAGTCGTGGTGCCATCCCAGCGACTGAGTCACAGCATCTTCTGCATGTAATGGAAAGTATACTATGTTCTGTTGCTCATAACTGGCCTAGTCTTTTGGTGGGTGGTCCGGACACGGGAAAGACTGAAACTATAATGAGATTGGCATCCAACTTGGGGCATCGTGTTACATCTATAAACTTGAACAAAAACACCGATAGCATGGATTTGATTGGTTCTATTGAGCAACGCAATACTAAACTTGATTGTGAATTATTCCTAAGAATTGTTCAACAAGAAGCTCTCGTTCTGTTGTCTAATGCATTCGCTTCGTCAAGTGGTTTAGATTTTCCATCAACTGGCTGCATTACTGATCTCGCGGACAGGGTTGCTCATCTCCTTGATTCTCTTATTTACGAAAACAACGAAACTATACACAATATTGTACACGAGCTTGGACCTTTGATTACAGCTGCCTTTGGACTTGATTCTTGCATTAAAGATTCACATCAGAGACTTTTGGAGACCTTTGAAACTACACAACAACCTTCATTTGCCTGGCATGATGGTCCTGTTTTAAGAGCTATGGAAAATGGAGATTGGCTTTTGCTTGAAAATGCGAATTTGTGTAGCTCTTCAGTACTCGATAGGCTGAATTGTCTTCTTGAGCCAGATGGGTTTCTCGCAGTCAACGAAATAACGGAAGTGGATGGCTCTCCTAAAATCTTAAAGCCACACAAAGAGTTCAGAGTATTTGTCACTATTGATCCACGGCACGGAGAGGTATCTCGAGCGATGCGTAATCGCTGTACAGAAGTATTTTTCGAGACCAAGGAACACCAAGGGGATTCTGTACCAGGATCACGCGTCTTTGAGACGCCGTTTGAAAAGGAAATGCACACAGAGATGGCATTGATGGACGGACTTCTTCAGTTGGAGGGTCGTGATCTAAGTAAGGAATGTTGTTTTGTAGCTGTCGGTCATTTGACAAATGATTGTCGACCACTGGTTCAGCAGTGGGCGGATACACTTCCAGTGCACAACGAAAGAATTAAAGCATCATTTCTTGAACTCTCTGACCTGATGAAACATTCTATGTATACGGGCATTGCTGAGGCAATCGAAAGGAATCTACAAGTACCATTTCCTTTCAACCATATTCCAAAGGTGATGTGTTTGGCTCTTGACGTCAACTAATTCAAGACTTGGGATATTTCCTGCAATCCGCAACTATGGGAATTCCTGGCTCCTGATCTAAGGTTGCAGTACTTTTTATGGCAACAATTGCTGCATTTTGTAACCACAGCCACAGAGATCATTCATTTCTCACAGGTGCGGGAACGTAGCATACGAAACGGTGCTATAAGCTCTTCCGATCATTCTTTCTCAATACAAGTCGTAAGTGACTTGATGACTACAGCCGAAGAAGTAACAAGACAGCTGTCGATAACTAAAAATTGGGTAAGAATTCAAGGTTTCTGTTATTGATCTAGAAACCATTAACGTCATTCTTATTTGATTTACAGTGTGTGTTGAATAGTTATGCTAAGACTGTGGAGAGGGGGTTGATAGAGGTGGAAGTTGTTTACTCACAAACCCTCAAGAATCTGACTACGAAGTTATCGTCGGTCAGTGGTGAAGTCCCGTCACGCTTGGTCCCTTACTTGAATAAATTGGTTCTATTGATTAATAATTTTGAGTCAAAGTGCGCATTACGCCGCGGACAAAATATTGAATCAATCTGGAGACAGCTACGCACCCCAATCCCTAGAAATGGACTCAATGAAGATAAAATAATCAAAATGCACAAAAGATTACAAAGTACCAACCATTCTCTGGACTTTGTAGACAATAATGAGTGCCAACTTTTATACCAGCTGCATTTAGAAGAAGCCAAGCTTCTGTTGTCTTTCATCTCAACAAATGCCTTCAAAGGAAGAGAATTAACCCAAACTCTTAATGAGCCAGATGTGAACAATCAGACTGATTCGAATCTAACGAGCCTTGGGCCGGATTTAAAACATTTTGGCATTGCATTCGACTTATTTGCACAGACTGAAGAGTTGAAGACATTAGTAGTGTCTACTGAACTCCCGCCTTCATGCAATTCGTTGTCGCTCTATAAACTTGCTGGTTGGCCATTAGGGCAAATACAGCTTGTCTTTTGTACGACACTGTGTCAAAATAACCCCGAAATGGTCATAAAATTGAGTATCAGACGAACAAAAGAGTTCTTCAAATGTTTATGGCAAACAAAAAATAAAACGACGTTCACTCACCGAACAGGGCCTACTGATTTGATCAGAGATGCTTCTACTCTCGCCTATTTCAAATCCATAGCTGCGTTACGGTCTGTCCCAGTGTCATCATTATCATCTGCGAAATCTTTATTACAAGGTCTTGGTGTGCAACTGTGTCGTCCTGCTGTTCATAAAGAAAAGGACACAATGATCTATTTTGCTCAATTGTTAGGCTTGGGAATACAAATTCTTTGTGCTCTTCATTCCTCAACCTTTCCTCAGAAAGTCTATGTACAACTTATCGACTTGCTCGAAAGACATTATATTAAATTATCAACGCTGAAGGACTTCCCCAGTTACGCCGTCAGAAAACAGATTTTGTCATTGATGTTGAAATCCAATGACGCGATCTTCTGTTTTGTAACACAGAAGCACTTCACGCATGCCATTTTTTTTGCACCAGAAAGTGACAAAAAATTCGATCCTTTTACAGTGTTGGGGCGAGGGTTCCTCAATTTGGCGATGGGTAGTTTTGAGCTATACGTACCGGATAAACCAGTTGATCCGGCCTCATTCTCGAATGCGGCTTCACAAATACAAAGCGAGAAGTTGTCATTTTGGTCGTCTCAATTGCAAAATCGTAGGGAGTATGACTTTGCGACTTTTGGGCATGAGGTGTCACCTTCGATCGATATTCTGAGAAGCCAACTACAGGATGATACTACTGCAATCGCATTATATGCTGAGCGACATGATCAATCTGGAATCCAGGCACTTTGGCAAACTTTGAATGATTTTGTGGAGATGGTGACGTCTCATTCCACACGACTGGAAAAGTCTGCAGCTATGCTCGTAGACATCATACCGAGCCGGATAGAGCAGATGCAAAAAAAATTTGCGGACTATTCAGACATTCTTGATCCATTCTCTTACTTCGCTTATCAATTGAATTTGGGGATTTCACTTATTGAGTACGCTTCACGAACTCAATTGTCATCAAAGTCTTATAACCCCGCTCAACAACTTTTTGATCCACAATTCCTATGGTCAGAAGCTTGCACGATGGTAAAGGATAGTACAAATGAGAACTTAGTATCATTGCTATTGAGTAAAGTTCACCAGTCTGTGACTTTGTGTGATGTTTCTTATGACAAGTTTGAAGAATATGAGTCTCTAGTGGACGAATATGTCGAAACTCTAAAGTTTCAAGAAATGCGAGCAAAAGATGATCACGAGAAAAAAACCGCATTGTATAAATACAGATCCTTGGATGATTCTGAGAACGAGAAAGCAGAACTCGAATCTCTTTTCCCAGAAAATGCTGACAACTTACCTAGAGAATTGGCAAAGTCTAGTAATCAAATAATTGATTCTTACTTGAAGGTTATGCTTGTCAAAAACAGTGTGCCGTTCACAGAACTGGCCGTCCACATATCGGATTTTCTGGTCAACCATGTCGACAAATTCGAGGAATTGGATGACGAGAAAAGTTTCGTGTATCAAATTATTGCTTTTTCTCGTCTGTCATTAGAGATTAATAAGTCGGATCAAGACTCGGACTTCTACCACTCTGCAAACCCATCACAGCTACTTGAAGCATCAAACTTTGCCTCTGAGGTCCGCCTTAAAGTTGCCGAGTTGGTCCAAAAGACTCCCGAAAATTTCGTGTTGCTGGACATAATGAAGGCATGTGAGGCAGTTTTGAGGCTTCCTATTACTGTCACTCTTTTTACAGCCATTCAGAAACTCGAGCAAATGCATATTGAGTTAGATGAATGGGAGAAGTCCGCAAGCCGGGATGTTTCATTGTCAGAGGAATTGGGAATGGCGAAAGCTTTGATAATTCAATGGAGACGCATTGAACTGAAGTCATGGCGCTCACTTCTGGATCGGGAAGATCGATTGAACGAGGTGGATTCTCAAAAATGGTGGCATAAGGTGTATGAGCTTTGTATCTCCACGTCACGAGAACTTGCCAAAATGGACATGTTGACATCCAATTACATCTCAGAAATGACACGGGCTTTGATTGAGTTTCTACAAACATCAACTTATGGTCAACTGAGCCATCGCTTGCAGCACCTCCGTGCGCTTAAATATCACGTTAAATGGATGTCACAGGCTTTGGTGCAGTCTACTATGGTTGCTTGCGCTTTGGATAATATTTTATCTCTCTTTGCATTGTACTCGAATGTTGTGAACGAACAATCGAAAGAAGTACGCGCAAAGTTAGAGAAAGATATCTCAGAAATCATCTTATTGGCTACATGGAAAGATGCAAACTTGCATGCATTGCAAGAAAGTTCTAGGCAGTCGCACCGAAAACTGCTGAAGGTGGTGCAACGATATCGGGCTTTCTTGCAGCAGCCTGTATCTTCTATGATCGCTTCAGGATTGCCTGCCATGGGGACGGAGAACTGTGCTATGTCTCCCGTTTCAGTAAATGGACAATCTGTGATCCCTCCATTGTTTGCATCTGAGCACGTTGGCACCAATTTGGAACCCGCTAACCACAAGTCACAATTACTTGGCGTTACCATCGTGAGTATTGCTGAAGATTGCCGTGAAACCATGAGTCTGTTCCGAAACGAGACTTCCAAGATAGACATAAAGAAAGATTCCAGTCTTCTCGGTCAGTTGCGTCTAAGAAAGCATCGAGCATTGGTGGATACTATGAAGCTGTTGGCTAAGATCGGCTACAAACTTAGGCCACGTTTTGAAACAATCCAATCACATATGAATATAACCTGTCTGTTGATGTCGACAGTGTCAATTGGAGATATGCATGCAGCTGACAATGTGTTTTTCAGAGTGTTGGAGCTCCTGCCGCGGATACGCGAAATGGCGTCGTCTAACAACGGAGATCTGACTGCTGTAGAGGTTTCCAGGGGACTCGGGCTGTGCGATTCCCTTGTCGAAGCTTTATTAGAAGCGAGAAGGCCAATAGCTCGTTTTGCCGAAGCCGCAAAATGTTCTAAAGGCCTCCTTGAGAGTCTGCGTAAAATCAGTGCATTACGATTACAAAAGTCATTGGTATGTGGAACACCAAAAATGGGGCAACTCGAATCTTATACTGTCACTTTCAGGCAGCTTCCTGCGATGGTAAACTTCACCCTACGAATGTTTGACATATATGATTCAATATCGGAAGACAAGGTTGCTCAACCTCTTAAAGAAGGTGTCCATGCTTTAAATTTGTCGTTCTCGGAGTTATCTACTGGATTAGCACAGTCTATTGCAGTATGCAGCTCTTCTGATGAAGCAAATTATAACGCTGCTCGTTTGCAGGTGCGATCAGCACTTTCGTGGCTTCAAACAAATCTGTGTGAGCCTCCTTTATCTTTTTTAGCTTCGCACCTTCAGTCTTTGTTAGAATCATTAAACAGATTTGGGGACCTAGAATACAAAGTGATCGAGGTATCCCAACGCGAAAACATACCTCTTTTATCACAGTCTATTGCGTCTAAGATGGTGCGGGCTTTGCATGTTTTGCAGATGGAGAGCAAGAGTCTGCCAGCAGCAGTTGAAGAAGATGGCTCAATGTTGCGAGTAGCTAAGTTCTACACTAAAGCACCCGAAGTTGTCGATATCAGTCATTTGAACCAATTACTTGAGGAGCTCATAGCACAGTTCAACTGCCTAACTACCTGCGGAGTTGAAGAAACTCACTATTTGAGTCACGCAGTTTTTCTCCTTCTCCCAACTGCCGAGACGTTCTTTGAGACTTGTACTACTCTGTTACACGCCATGTCAATACATCACCTTGAATCTAGTAGAGGTACATATGATCTGCTGGGCTGCTTCTTCAAACTCTGCAGCGAAGGTTTTTGTCAGCCTAAAGAGGCTGAGAGCCCAAGTGCCAAAGGTGAGAAACAAAGTGGAACGGGACTTGGCGATGCTGGAGCTGGAGCTGGAGCTGACGAGAATATTAGTCATGATGTCGCAGATGATGAGGAATTGTCCATTGGAGATGCGCAGTCAGAACGGGGATCCTTGAGAGCGGACGAAGACGGAGTTGAAATGGAAGATAATTTTGATGCAGAGTTGGAAGATATTGGCGAGGCTGAGAACCAAGCCGATCAGGAAAAAGGCTCTGATGAAAGCTACAGTGATCAAGTTGACAATGTTTCCAACGCGGACGAGAATGCTGTGGATGACAAACTTTGGAATCAGGAGAATGGTGATGAGCGCCCCGAGCAGGGTGACGCTGTGATTGCGGACAATGTACCTGCTGCGGAAGATGATCGCAAAGAGCCAGATCTAAAACAAAAAGACGATACTCAACAAAAACAACGGCAACCTCCTAGCAGCCAGCAAAATCATGAAAATGGGGATGATGCAGAAGAGCATGAAGATGGTGAGAGTGAGCAGGGCAGTGAGCCTGAGACACAGATGCCAATGGATGACACGCTACCCATAGATGCCGATATTGAAGAATCCGAGCGTTTCGAACTGCCAGACCTCACACTGGACGACAAATCGGGGTCAGAGCTCGATCTTGATAATCAAAGCCATCAGGATGATTTGATGTCTGAAGCTGGTACCGAAGTTGGTGAAATAGATGAGAAGGAGACGAAGATGAGCATAGACTCTGAGGAGCACAATGAAAACCTATCTCATCATGGAGACGACGGTCAAGATCAAACAACAAATAATCCTCATGAGGAGACCGATCCCACTGACAATCTCGATGCAGATATGGATATGCATGAAGATGGCAATGGAGCCAATGAACAAGAAAACGTTTTGGAACAGAGAGCCACGGGACCGAATGGATCGAAATTTGCGTCTGAAGTTCTAGAAGAATCTAAAGGAGCCTCTGTTGATGCTGCTGAACGCCCTCAAGAGGATGGAGAAGGATCATCAAACCCAGCATTGCAAGGCGGTGAGGGAGAGGGTGAAGAACGCCAGCAAACACGTCGCTCTCTCACCCAGACAACAGAAGCACTACATCCACATATAAACAGTCTTGCCGAGGCGTCTGAGCATGAAGACCCATCTACAAAGGCAGGAAATGATTTTGAGCATGTGGCTGAGGAGGATGCATCCAATGCACAAGTCATGGCCTCTGCAGATGATAGTCGCGTTGAAGGAGCTGTTGCTGCGCCATTTGCTCAATCACAAAGTCATGGTGCGTCTTTACAGGAAGATCATCAAAGCAATCCGCGTCCAGTGAGTCCTGAACGGACCCCAAACAAGGAGCAAGCCGTCACGCAGATGGAAGTAGACACTACCAATCCTGTGCGGCATGACTGGGGCTTTCACGAGCGCTCAACAAAGGACTTATCCTTTGTGCTGTGCGAGCAACTTCGCATGATACTTGAGCCTACCCTCGCGTCTCGTATGCAAGGCGACTACCGGACAGGGAAGCGACTTAATATGAGACGTATCATACCATACATCGCAAGCGAGTATAAGAAGGACAAGATCTGGTTACGAAGGAGCAAGCCGAGCAAGAGGCAATATCAAGTACTGGTCGCCATTGACGATTCTCGCTCCATGGCCGACAGCGGATGTGCCGATTTGGCGTTCGATACACTTGCACTTGTGGCACAAGCCATGGCGCAGCTGGAGGTGGGCGAAATCGGGTTCCTCAAATTCGGCGAAGAAGCAAAGGTCCTGCACGCACTTGGGGATCCATATACCAGTGATGCTGGAGCACGAATCGTGGAGCAGTTTGCATTTGCCGAGGAGCGAACGAATGTGCGGAATTTGCTTGAGCAGAGTGTGGAGGTCTTTCAAGCCGCTAATGGACGCGGGGACGTATGGCAATTGGAGATCATTATCTCCGATGGTTTATGCGAAGATCACGATGAGATCGCGCGGATCCTGAGACGGGCGAGGGAGAGCAAGATTCTGGTTGTGTTTGCCGTCCTGGATCGCGGCGACAACCCGATTACGCAGCTGAAGAGGGTGACGTGGAAGGGTGCGGACATGCACATGGACCGCTACCTCGACACCTTCCCCTTTGAGTACTACGTCGTCGTGCGGCACATTGAGGAGCTCCCGCACGTGCTCTCATCCGTCCTGCGCCAATTCTTTCAATTGTCATAGTCATTGTGTATATCCTATCCTATACTAGATTTGTCGTGTCCAGTCGCGTATCAAAACATGCCGCAGTGACATCAATGAGAAATAATGACAGGGTTGAAATTCCTGCGCAAGAAGAAGAACCGCAGGGACTCACCGGAACATCTGGCTGATGGGCACGCGAATGCGAAGTCGACCGTGCGGATGGATTCGTGCGAGAGCGTGACCAGCGATGCCGCAAGTGAGCCGGCTGGCGAGAATCACGAAAGGAGTCAGGAGGCGAGCATGACAAATTCCATCATGCCGGCCTCGAGTGTCTCCACGGACGCCACCGCCGTCTCGCGCTCCGGCGTGACGAATGGACGCAAGACCAAGGGCAAATACAGCCTGGACGACTTCACCATGCAGCGGACCCTCGGCACCGGGAGCTTTGGACGGGTGCATCTCGTCCAATCGCGGCACAACCAGCGATTCTACGCCATTAAAGTCTTGCGAAAGGCACAGGTGGTGCGCATGAAACAGGTGGAGCATACTAATGACGAGCGGCGCATGCTGCAGGTGGTGAAGCATCCATTCCTGGTGAGCCTATGGGGCACCTTTCAGGATTCCCAAAATCTCTTTCTCGTCATGGATTTCATCGAGGGGGGCGAGCTCTTCTCCCTCCTGCGCAAGAGCCAGCGCTTTCCCAACGCTGTCGCCAAGTTCTATGCCGCAGAAGTGATTTTGGCATTGGACTATCTGCATGCACAGCACATCATCTACCGCGACCTGAAGCCGGAAAATCTCCTGCTGGACCGGCATGGCCACCTCAAGATCACGGACTTTGGCTTTGCAAAGCATGTGCCGGATATCACGTACACGTTGTGTGGGACGCCAGACTACCTCGCCCCTGAAGTGGTGGCCAGCAAGGGATACAACAAGTCGGTGGATTGGTGGTCTCTCGGGATCCTCATCTACGAGATGCTGGCGGGGTATACGCCCTTTTGGGACGCGGGGAGTCCCATGAAGATTTATGAGAATATATTGGCCGGCCGGATCAAGTATCCCCCCTACCTGCATCCCGACGCGCGGCATCTCGTTGAGAATCTAATAACAGCAGACCTGACCAAGCGACTGGGGAACCTGCTGCGCGAGAGCAAGGATATCATGGAGCACCCCTGGTTTGCGGAAGTGAGCTGGGAGCGGCTCTTAAAGAAGGACATTGAGTCGCCATATGTGCCGCCTGTGCGCGGGGGCATGGGCGATGCAAGTCTCTTTGACCGCTACCCCGAGGACCATGAGGCGTATGGGGCTCACGAGTTTGACCCGTACGCCAGCCTTTTTGAGGAATTCTAATTACCATCTATGTGCATAACCCGGCTACCTTTTCGATACCGCGTCCTTTGAATCTGACAGGGAGGAGGCCAGCAGCGTGGCCTCCTGGATGGTGCGGGCCATCGTGGACCGAATCTTGCCGTCCTCCATGGTCAGGAGGCCGGTGATGGTGCAGCCGCCGGGGGTCGCCACTGCATTGCGAATACTGGCCGGCTCCTCGCCGCCCAGCACCATGCGTGCCGTGCCCTGCATCGTCTGTGCGGCCAGGATCTGCGCGTCGCGGCGCGGGAGACCCATCATGACCCCCCCGTCGACCATGGCCTCCAGGACCACGGCAGCAAAGGCCGGTCCGGAGCCACACAGCGCCGTGCACGCGTCCAGGTGCCGCTCCTCCAGGATGAGCGTGCGGCCAATCACCCCAAACATCCACAGCACCGTCTCGCGGTCCTGCGCCGCGTCCATCAGCCCCGGCGTGCTGGCGATGACGGTCATGCCCTGGCGGATGCGGCAGGGCGCGTTGGGCATGGCGCGCACGACGCGCGTGGTGGGCGCGGTCCATCCCCGCAGCTGCTCCAGCGTCGTGCCGGCCAGGATGGAGACCAGCAGCTTGCCCTCCAGGCCTTCGCGCATGCCGGGCGCCGTGAGGATGGCCCTGCAGCCCTGCGGCTTGCACCCGAGCAGCACCACGTCGGCCCCCTCCACGGCCCTCCCATTCTCGCCGGCCAGGACGGAGATCCGGTCTCCAAAGCGCTGGCGCAGACGCTGGGCGGACGTCTCTCTGACCACACACGCCGTGATCCTGCCCTGCCCCTCCTTCTCCTCCTCCAGCAGCCCTTCAATGATGCTGCTCCCCAAGGTCCCACAGCCCAGCACGCAGAGGGATTTGGCCATTTTGTTGGTAATCTTCAATGGATGGATTCGAGACGCGCCTGCAGTTCAACGGGCAGCTGCAGAGGCTCACCGCCAGCCAGCAGTCGCAGCGCAAGCTGGCCTCCTTTGCCCTGCGCCACCGCAGCCTGGACGAGGACCTCTTCTCCTGCATCGTCGAGGAGATCGAGCGCGCCGACGGCCACGCCCGCGTCAACGTGCTCTTCTTCCTGCAGACCCTGTGCGAGGCCAGCGCGGCGGCGGGCTTCACCGGCTACATCGACATGGCCACGCGGGACATGCTGCGGATTGCGCGCGCGGTGGCCTCGCCGCAGTCCAGCGCCGGCCTGGCCAACCTGGCGCCGACGCGCAAGGTGCTGGGGGAGCTGAGGCAGCGCTCCTTCCTGCCCCAGCGCGTCTACGAGGAGGCCATGCAGGAGGTGGATGGGATCAGTGGCAGCAGTGGCAGCAGCACCGGGGGCGGCGGGAAGAAGGAGAAGGAGCAGGTGCTGCGGCGCATGGAGCAGGACCGCGAGCGGCACAAGCGGCTGCGCGAGAACATCTGGGTGGTGGGCGAGGGCGAGGGCGAGGGCGAGGGCGGCGAGTTTGCGGCCATGTGGGACACGGTGTCGGACTTGAATGCGGATGACTTGGAGGAGATGTAGCACCTTCTACTCCAGGCTGATCTTGCACCCCAGGGCGGTGAGGGTCTCCTTCATCTTGTCTGCCTCCTCCTTGGGCACGGCCTCGCGCAGGATCTTGGGGGCCGCCTCGACGAACTTCTTGGCCTCGACCAGGTTGAGGCCGAGCAGGGCCTTGACCTCCTTGATCACCTTGGCCTTGGACCCGGTTTCGTAGGCGTCTAGCTTGATCGTAAAGATGGTCTTCTCCTCCTCTTTCGGCGCCGCCACTGTCTCCACGGGTTCGACGGGGGCGGCTGCGGCTGCCGGTGATGCCACCACTGCTTCCGTAATGTTGAGGCGCGTCTTGAGCGAGGCCACGAGGTCGGCAGTCTCGAGCAGCGTGAGGGCCGAGATCTGGTCCACGATGCCTTCGACGCGGGAGTTCCATCTTCTGCCTTCTATCCCTCCTATCCTCGCTCTCATGCCCATGCCCATCCTCATCGTCATTCGCCTCATCATGTGGTGATGACCAGTGGGACCAGTCACTCTCGAGGATGAGCGCCCACTTCTGCGCAGAGTGCAACAACATGCTCTACCCCAAGGAGGACCGCATCGCCCACAGCCTGCTCTACGCCTGCCGCAACTGCGACTTCTGGGCGCCGGCGGACGAGCCCCTGGTGCACCGCCACGAGCTGCTCACCAACGCCGGCGAGACGGCCGGGGTGACCACCGATGTCGGCGCAGACCCGACCCTGCCGCGCGCAAACAAGGAGTGCGCCCGCTGCCACGAGACGGACTGTGTCTTTTTCCAGTCGCAGCAGATTGCCCGCGAGACCAAGATGACCCTCTTCTACGTCTGCACCGCCTGCGGCCACATCACCACCTCCTGACTTGTATATACACACAGACACGACTAGACAATCTTCGGGGCCAGCGAGAGGATCTTGCTGTACTTCTTCCCCCGCAGCTCGGAGGAGACTGCCCCCGACACCCGGGTCCCCAACGGCTCCCCCGTCTTGCTCACCAGCACACACGTGTTGTCGTCGAAGCGCACGCTCGTTCCATCGCCGCGCCGCACCTGCTTCCTCGTGCTCGTAATGACCGCATGCCGCAGGTCGCCCCGCCGCACCTTGCCCGCCGTCGTGGACGAAGCCACGGCGTCCAGCGGGATCGGCCGCGCCCGCTGCACCACGCAGGCAATCCGCTCGCCCACCCTGGCTGCCCGCTTGGACTGCAGCACCCGGATGCACTCCACCACCTGCGCCCCCGTGTTGTCGATGCAGCGCAGTCGCGACTTGAGCAGGATCATCGTCGATGGTCGTGACAACGGCCACCAGCAGGCTGCAGGCTGTGGCGGGGCATTTGCGGGGGGAGGGGAAAGGGCAGGTGGCCATTCTGACGGGATGCAACTCGCCCAGTGGCATTGGGGCAGCGACAGCGAGGCGGCTGGCCGGGCACTGTCGGGCTATCTACGTGTGCGACGTGCACGCGGACCACCTTGGCGCCCTGGTCCGGGAGCTGGAGGATGGGGGAAAGGTGGCTGTGCATGTCCGTGTGTTTGACGCGGCAGACTCCCAGGCGGTGCGGGGCGTGGTGCAGGATGCGGTGCAGAGGTATGGGCGGCTCGACATCTTCTTTGCCAACGCCGGCATCGTCGACCACGCGCTGCTGCACGATCTGGACGAGGAGGAGTTCATGCAGACGATGCGGGTGAATACGCTGAGCGTCTTCACCGCCATCAAGCACGCCTCGCACGCCATGAAGGCACGAGGCACCGGGTGCATCATCGCCACGGCCTCCGTCGCTGGCCTCCGGTCAGGGGCTGGAGGCGTGGCCTACTCTGCCTCCAAGGCAGCCGTCATCAACCTGTGCAAGACGAGCGCGTGGCAGCTGGGGGGGACAGGGATCCGCGTCAACGCAGTCTGCCCCGGACTGATCCAGACAGGCATGACGGAAGCCACCTTTGAGCTGGCGCGCCAGAGAAACACGGCGCACAAGATCGGGCAGCTGAACCCGCTGCGTCGGCCGGGCCAGGCGGAGGAGGTGGCTGCCGTGGTGGAGTTCCTGGCGGGCGAAGGAGGCAGGTATGTCAATGCGCAGGAGATCACGGTCGATGGCGGGCTGTCTGGGAGTCTGCCGGTCATGCCGGGGAAGTTTTACTGATATATTGGTTGTAGGGTAGCATGAGTGGCGATGAGATGCTCGTAGACTACGACAGCGACGATGACAGGAAGAAAATCATCGTCGAGCTGGCAACGGACGAGGAGGTTGCGGGCGTGAGGAAGAGGCCGAGTGAGCGTACTGGCTCGCTCGCGTCCCTCCTCCCGCCGCCAAAGAGATCCAAAGCACGCACACCAACATCCGCTCCGTTGATCCCCTCCTCCGTCAAGCATGGCGGAGCGAAAGAGAAGAGCGTGAAATCAGCGCAAGAGCCGCAGCCGATGTTTTCCATAGCGACCCCCGACCGTCCCGCCTTCAAAGCCGGTCAAAGGTACGCGCCGATCCTGGCAGAGCGCAAGCAGTCACCGGAAGAGGCGGAACAGGAAGGTCACGAAGGTCACGAAGCTCAGGAAGTTCAGACGGAAGACAATGGAGTCGATGGCTTTGGTCTGGATGAAGCTGGGAGACAAATCATGATGGGCCGTCGCCATCGCCCGGTGCAGATGCAGGAGTTTGACGTGTCCAAGGAATACGACGCCAATCAATACTCCCGACAGGCCCCCGCCGTGCAGCCCATCCGGTCCATTGGCGCAGGGAGGCATCATATCCGGACGCTGTTGAATGCAGTGCATAACCAGCGCGAGTCCTTTGAAGAGACCTTTGCTCAGAATCGCCAAAAGAAGAAGGACGCCGGGGCGAGGTATGGTTTCTAGGGCAGTGAAGTCGATCCTGACCGTGTCAGTATACATGTAGATAAAGAGACAAGGGTAGACATTAGCCTCGCACTGCGCCATCAAAAGGAGCCGAGTCGGACTAGGAGGCACGTACGAGTACAAATCCTTCAAAGTCCACTCCAATGACGCTCCTCACCACCATTCAATTCGTGATCGCGTTCATTGTTGTCCTCGAAGATGACTTCAATATTGTAATCGGCTCCACGGATCCTTATTTAGCCCCTGGCGGCCCGATTCGTGACATCAACATAACTAGTCGCACACGCACATGACAAGAGTGCTCAATGTTCGACATTGCTTGTATTCTTTCAGACTACCGAGAGCTCAGACGGATGGCTGGAGGAGCTTGCAATGCTGCCAATCTAGGTTGGTGTCGGACCGGCGGGAGCCGAAAGTGAAAAGCTCTACCAAGCCAGTAACTCATGTGCCCCCCATTGAGCCACTACCGGCCGTTGCTCAGAAGAAACGAAATGTCAGTCCATGGACGCTGAATATTGCAGAGTTCTTTGTAAATGTACTGCGCGTCGATCCTATGGTCTCGATCAGCGCAAGGGTCGCTCCGCAAATGTACAACATGTGTGCCTCTCAGGCTGTAAAGTCGAAAAAGGGTGCCGGGAAGCAGCTAGCAGAGGAATTTTGGTACGAGGGCTGTGCTCTCGCTCCGTCCTTTCAAAGCTGGTTCCATGTGACGGCATTGTACTTTTGGCTGCTCATGGTGAGATTTCGAGCGCTTCCTGTCTCTTCAGGCAAACAGTATACACAAGCTCTCGTGAATCTGTTCTTTGATGATATCGAGATGAGACTTCGGGAAGACTACAAAATGAAGAATCCCCGAATTATCTCTACTACCTTGAAAGATCTACATCAGCAGTTTCGTGGTGCAACGGCGGCGTATGATGAAGGTCTGTACAGGTCTGACGCAGTTCTTTCTGCGGCAATCTGGCGCAATGTTTTTGCTGGATCACAAGGAGTAAACGTCGTTTACCTGGCTTCCTCGACCAAGTATGTCCGCAAGACGTTGTTTGAATTGGACGCAACTAGTGATGAAGACATATCAAACTGCGATTTTAGTTTTTCAAGGCCGCAGATGGATGACAGACAGCCAGCTGGGCCAGACGGGAGCAAAATGCAGCCTGTACGAAGTGCAAGCACCGATGAGCTGGCTTCCGTCGCTGGATCATAACTTGTTGATACGAAACACACGTGTCTGGCGTACAGCGGGTCATACGTTACTCGTGCAAAGATTAGACTAGGTTTAGCTGCCCAGACAGGAGAGTACATCTTCAATGAAGAGCCGCCTGCATGAGGCAAAGGATCGAATTGATGCGGTGTCATGGATCACGCACCATTCTATATCTTTTGTACAGAACGCAATGCTTTGGCACTTCGTTGAATCTCTGGTGCATAATGTCTCTCCAATAAGAAAACCTCCCACGCGGTCGAAGCGAATGGATTGCTTGCGTCCGGGAAGTCTGTGTCGGCGTTATAGATCCCATTGCCAATCTTGTCGTCGGTTGAAAACAAATTTGAGGTGGACCCATACCTCTGAACCACTCTACCAGCAAAATCCAAAGCTGCGAACGCCGTCTTCTCCGGAAAGTAGAGGCAGGAAACCAGGAGTCGGCGCAAAAAGGCAGCAATTCGAAGGTTACTCGGTTTGCGTTGGTTGAAGGACACAGTCTCCAGTGCTGTCATCATCATTTGGCCCTCTGTGGATACATCGACCACGTTTGTACTCTTACTGTCACCAGTGAAGATACCAAAGTGCCTTCTTGACTCGATGCTTATGTTGGCAGAGAGCGGGTAAAGAAGCCCATACAGGTTGTCCACGAAATCTTGGAGGTCGAGGTTAAGCTTTTCAGCTTGCCCTGAAAGAAGAGTAAACGCAGCTACTATGCAAAGGAGAAGGGGGCGAACATCGGAGGGGCTTTGAGTGAGTTCGTTGAACTTGCGCAGTAGCTCATGCAGGACTTGAAGCAGGTCGCCAAACAAGTCGATGTTGATTAAGTGGGCATACTTGGACAGTCCTTCAAGAGCCGAACCTAAAAGGGACAAATCGTCCCCATTCCTGAGCACATGGATATAAGTCGAGAAGACCAATTTCAAGCATTCAGATTGCAATCGTTCCCTCTCTTCTTTAGAGACTGCAGTCTCTGCTTCTGCGATCTCTGCATCGATCTTTTTCTGCTCCGCACGTAACTTTTTCTCCCGCTTATTCAAGTGCGGTATAGATTTGCGATTCATGTGCTTTGCTACTTCTCCATACCCTTTTTCTGCTCTTTCCACAGTAGCATCGGACAGAAACTGTAAATGCAAAAAGGCATCTAGAACCAAAGAGCTCATTTTGTATTTTTGAAGAGCAAGTTTCTTCGACAGGATATGAACAGCGTCGAGACTTGTATTGCCAGAATCATCCTCCGCCAAGACTTGGTGTAGCGTTTCCAGACACACCTCGAAGTCTCTTCCTGATTTCTTGCGGCAGAGTAGAGTTATCACAACGTCTAGTAGGTCCGAGCGAAAATTGAAGTGCGACACTGACTTTAGGAGCTCACACACACATTGAAGTGCAGTTGATCTTGTTTCTTTGGCTCTCAGCCTATCACCCGCCTTTCCAAATACGACGAGTCGGAGCATTTCTGCGTAGCTTTTGTAACTCCTGACCAAAGCCTGCTCATAATTCCTGAGTTTCTTTACTTCCTTGGTGATTTTCATATTTTCTTCAATATCAGTAAGCGGCCGTATCCTATAGCTTGGTATGATGTCTCGATAGACTGACATTTGGGCGCCAAGAGCAAATTGCTGGACTTGAACCACTTTCGAGGAACAGTATTCCCGTAGTCTGCCAAGCTTCTCCACCTGTAGGTTAGCACATTACGGACACCTAATAGGAAATACATTTTCTTCCGGGTCTTGAATAATAAGTTGCGCAATGTCTGCAATTTTCTTGACGTCTTGGATAGGCTGCTCTTTACTTTCCACAGGTTTGTGACGGGCCTCTAAAATTTCAGGGTTCGACTCGTCAGAAGAAGCCTCCGCTTCGCTGCTGTCTCCTGCCTGACCGGAAATGTCACCAACCACTTCTTGTAAATGGCCGTTTGCAAGTTTGATTGGCAGTCTGAGACTCTTCTTTTCTTGAACATCGAACTTTCTACTACCAAACATATCCTCTCCCATATCATGGCTGCCATTGACGTCATTCGTGTCTAGTTTCCGCTTCTTACTTCGCATTCTCAACCTCGCCCCGTTGCTCGTAAGTGCCAGGAACGTCGGAGAGGGAGCAACGCATGGATGGGTGAATGAGTGACATCGTAACCACTCTCATACAATGTGTAACCCGAGCCTTCTACGATACCAAGCAAGTCATCGTAACAGACGCGGTGCTGAGGTATTCGGCCTTACGGGATGACCATCTGGCGTCTCTCCTCGGGTTGCAGGTCAAAGAACTTCACAAAATATGTGGTCCATTGAAAGAAGACAGACTGCTGAGTTCAGGGAGCAGGGCAGATGTTAGGCATTGGCAAGACCGGCGTTCGGTTAGTCGTGTCTACTATTATGTGGACTACCAAGTTGCTGTGGATGCAATAAAATGGCGAATGCACAAGCTGGTGAGATCCGTCGAGGATAAGATGAGATCAGATGGTGTTTCCAAAGGCTACATATGCCCAACTTGTGGCCAGAAGTATTCAAGCCTCGATGTGAACATGCTAATTTCTGCGGATGGGTCTTTTTTTCAGTGTGGAGAATGTGGCTCACAATTGCAATCCGACGAGGAATCCGCACAATTTACAGACTCAAAGGAGAAATTAGGAAAGCTGATGGACCAATCCGCAAAGCTTGTGAACGCATTGCGAGCAGCAGATGACGTTGTTGTGCCAAACAATAATTTTGCTATCGCTTTAGCAAATGCAACGCTCCCAAATGACGATGAGTATGTGTCTGATTACGATCTCCCTACCAGTAAATCAGCCTCCTCACTTGTATCACTTCCATCTCAGTCGCTACAGATTGATTTCACCTCAAATCAAAGTGAAGGGCTTGAAAAAGATCTGGATGCCAAGCGAAAAGCGGCAATGATCACGCAAAATGCAATTCCAGTCTGGCATAGTCAAAGTACGATAAGCGGAGAGTTGACCTACGCAGGGCATCAAGCTAAGATGATTGGCGAGACTAGGCAAAACGGACGCGCAATGCCTAGCGTCACGTCAAATGATGAGAAAGGCGATACTGAAAGAGCTATCGCAGAATATTACGCGTCTCTACGTCAGAAACATGCCCAAGAAGCATCTGCGGATGAGGAGGAAGAGGAAGAGGATTTGGAGGATGTCGATATGGGTTCAGGGGAGCCTCTTTCCACGACCAAAGGCGTGGACACGGTCACGCAACAGCAAGGTGTCAAAGAGGAAGATAACCAAGATGTCTCCGATGAAGAAGATGCTGAATTTGAAGATGTCTAATTGCTCATTACACATCAACATGCCAAAGTGATCTTCAGGCTGTTTATATATACTTCTTGGGAGAATTTGCGCGACGTTTCTTATAAAAAACGTACAAACCAGCCAACATAAGCTGTACAGATACAAGAACTGTAGCAGCGAGCCAAATGGATGGAGCTGCTGGCAGACTTGCAGAGATTGCGTCCGGGATGGAGCCTAGATGAGACGAGTGATCTCGGAGCAGATGTTCGAGAGCCTCTAAGCGAGTCGTCAAGATCTTCGTAGGTTGTTCCAATTTGCGGTCGATGTCGTAGAGCATCGTCTCTAAACGCTTTAAGCGGTCAGTGTAGTCCACAGCTCTATCCATTGGAATATTAGCATATTCTTTCCTCATGACCTGAAGCTCTGCACTCATGGAGCTCAAGTCCGACTGCATTTGTATGATTGCATCTGCAAGATGTGAACTCTCCTGTGTTGTGCTTTCTTCTGTTGAGCCATGCGGCCTCTCAGCTGCGTTACTTTCGTCATAGTCCAATGAGCCTTGAACTACTTCAGCCGCAGAGACAATAAGGGGGTCGTCAAGTCCAGAAAACGAACCGGAGATACCAAAATAATACCCCTCCGGAAGAGCTAATTGGTTCGTTTGGAAACATAGACGGCCATTAATGAAGACGGAGAAGGAATTGTCGTGAACCATTTTGAGTCGCAATCCATCTTGTTGCTCTGGCACAGGGCACGAGCCAAAAGTCCGCTCGGTAATTGGACTGCCTTCAGCGAGAAATGAACCTCCGTCATGGACGACTGCTTGAAGAACATTACCCGAGAGAAATATCCCTAAACCATCAAAGTCATCCTGAGAACCAAAGAGCACACCCCCGCGCCCACGATCGCGTGTATACCACATGGCGATACCGAGCATTTCTCTCGATCGGTGTTCCCAGTGTGGATTTTTGGCATTCATCTCAAATTCAATACTCCAAGTACTCGAAGTTGTTTTTTCCTTTTGCCATGCTGCGCCAGTATTGTCCTTCCTCCTCGCTGGCACCAACTGAAGACCGCCATCTATCCATTGTGCCGAACCAAATGTTTCCCATTCCCTTGGCTCAAACCCAAACACAATGCATAAATATAAGCACCACACAACGATACGTCTTGTGTAATAAGACATAACAAGTTGACTTCACTTGACGATCCGCGTCATTGTTCTTTCGCGAATGGGTTCATTAGTCGCGCATTCATCTTGGTGTTGCTGTGACGACTCGTTATTATTTACTTGTCTCCCCGTTTCAATCGACGTCAGGTCAACCATCAACTCTTCATCTTCCACATAGCTTACAAGCACCTGACATCTCCAAACAGAAGAACTAGCTGAACACATAATGTCGCGATCAGCTATTGCTGAAAGGGATAGAAGTCCGTCCCCCAAGTCTCCTCAATCATCGTCACCATTTAACCTCACTCCATCAAGTGCGAAAATCCCGGACAAGAAGTCTTCTCTTGAACAATTGAAAAAATCTTCCAGAGTAAGGGGCTCGATCTTCAAGGAGTCTCCGCAACCCAAAAAACAAGCAAAGACCGAGCCAAAGATAGCACGGGCTGATAGCAAAGCGAGTTTACGAACGTCGCGAAGACTTCGAGGACCCAGGTCACAAGAAGATGAGAAAGACGTCCAGCGAAAAAGTGTACAGTTTGATGCAGAGCCAAGAGTGCGCACTTTTATTCCGCCGACTCCAGACCCTGGAATGTCTCCAGTTCACGAGCCGAATTTCCAACATTTCTCAGACTCCTCTGATGATGAGTTACCTTACATCTCACCAGAGACATTAAGGCCGCTGCCGCAGGTTCCAGGACGGAAGCTTCCCACGGTCCCAATGACGAAGCAGGAAATTCAAATGCTGGGAATGAGGAGTTCGAAAGAAGAAAAGGCCAACCTCATTATGCTTCATGCTCAGTCAAAGAAAGCGAGCGAAGCAACTGATCTTTCTGTAGCAAACGCTCTCGGAATATCTATGCAGGATGTTGGATCTTTATCTGTCCCTCTCCCTCAGAGTCCACAAAATATGGAGAGAACGCCTACGACTGGCAGCGTTAGTGTCAAGGAAGAGAATACGTACGGGACTTCAGCTTCAGGGTATTCTCAATCCGACAGTCCTGCGAAAGTGGAGACTAAGCCGTGGATTACACGGGAGGATGTTCGCAGAAGAGCACGGGAAAGACGTGAGGCGCGGAGCACAGATGTACATGTAGGGCCCTCGGAACTAGAGCTTGAAGATAAACCGAGATTGGCAGTTGACACCAGCTCTATTTACCCTCTAGCTATCGAGGAAAACGCACTAGCGGCGTCTGGTAACGATGTTGATGAAGTAAACCTTGACCCTGCTTCTGATCGAGGAGAATTGAAGCGACTGATTCTACTACCAGAAATCAGTCCGACTGCGGGGAGCCTCTCTGATGGACTGGGTCTGCAACAGTATTTCATGAGCGCCTCTCCAGAGGCTAGATCACCCAGTGATTGGGCACAAAGACAGATTCACTCTGGCAATCGGGCAATGTTTCCAAGTTCACCTACAAGTATCCCCCAGAAGTTTGCAACAGTCAGAGCACCTGGTGCGAAATTGAAAGTCCGGCCTAGCTTGTCCCCTGCAGATACCCATCAAATGGCAGAGACACGTCGAAAAATTAGTGGGGGGAGTGTGCCGTCGTCCTCACCCAAGAGCTCTAATTTTGATGCGGAAAGTATTTCAGACATAGAAGATGGCTTGGACACTAAAATTCGAGAGTTTAAACCATTGCAGGTTTCATTAGAGATGCCTGATTCACATGATAGTATGGATGATATCACTTCAGCGTTTGATCGCGTTATTGAGTCTCAAAACAAAGGCTATATAACGCGAAATCACAGCAGACTAGTGCACGTTACATGGGGCCAGCACGACACTCCCAAACGAGTGTCAGGGCAAACAAATCTGGCCTTGCCTGAAGAAAATGCGACGGTTTCACCACTTCAGAACGGTTCGAGCAATCCAGCAGAACGGGAGGAACAAGAGTGCCAGACCTCAAGCTCTGAGCCAGCGGCTATTTCCGATATTAATGTGAAAGAACGATATAAAGGTGATATCGACGAACATCTACAAAATGATGTTACGCTTGCAAGTGCCGCGAATGTAAGCAAAATCACCGAGGAAGGGGACACTCGAGCTAGCGTGGGAATAGAGTCCGCGTCCATTGGTGATAGCACATCTGGTACTTCAATTAAAACGGAGCGTAAATTCGAAGAGAGAGGACGACTATTCGTCAAAGTTCTATCTGCCAAAAATCTTAGCTTGCCTATACCCGAAGGTCTGTGTCTCAGAGCTATTTCTAACTTCCAGACCGCAAATCCTTCTTTTGCATGACACTGGATAACGGTTTACACTGTGTGACTACATCTTGGCTTAAACTACAGAAAGATTCGCAAATAAATCAAGAATTTGAACTGTAAGTATAGGATCTGGCAAAACTAACCATAGTGTTGTCATCAAAAATCTGGAATTCATTTTGACATTACAAGCTAAAGTAGAAGATCACACGTTTGATGATATGAATGCATCTACATTGAACACAAGGCAAAAGTCGACATTCTCACGTATATTCACATCACCAAAACGAAAAGCAAGAGAAGAATCAAACTCACTAATGACCGTATTTGGCGGTCAAGTTGCTCCAGACGGAAGCTTTGCCCGAGCCTACGTCTCGCTCGAGTCGTATGAAAAGCTCGCATATGGACGAGGACATACTGCCGAAATTTCGTGCTTCAATGAATGGGCAGTGGACATGGAACCGGTTGGTAGTAAAGGTAAGAGACTATCGAAGTCTATGGATAGGAAACCTCCTTACAAAATTGGCAAAATTGAGCTTCAGTTATTTTTTGTACCCATTCCTTCGAATGCAAAGGAGTCTGACTTGCCGAAAAGCTTGCATTCATGTACCCGGCAAATGAGAGACGCAGAGTGGCACACTCGTGTTCTTCAAGAAGGATTTCTATCTCAGCAAGGTGGAGATTGTCCATATTGGAGGCGCCGATTTTTCCGTATGGTCGGACCAAATATGACAGCCTACCACGAAGCGACTCGGCAGCCACGTGCTTCAATCAACCTTTACAACGCTGTGGCACTCATTGATGATCGTAAGACTCTGATATCAGACTGTGATGCCAATCGGAAACGAGATTCGTCAGCGTTTGCGGAACAAGAAGGCGGGTATATGTTTGTCGAAGAAGGCTTCCGAATTCGCTTTGCCAACGGTGAAGTCATAGACTTCTATGCGGCTACAAAGGAGGAAAAGAAAGCTTGGATTCGAGTTTTGGAAGACACCGTTGGAAAAATTCCAGTTGTAAAACCCTGGACACAGCTTGTTTTGGAAAAAGACTTTCGTTCACGTCAGTCCAGCGGTTCACAGCCGGCATGAAATCAGATCTTAAATAAAGGGCCATTTAATGGAGTTAGTGTAGAAACTTATGCAGAACATTTAGTTATCCTTCGGTTTCCTCCGTGATTTCGTTGTCAGTCTCCTCGTTCTCACCACCAATCATTTCTGCACCGTCGACTTTGGTAACGCTTTTCCTCTCTTGCACTCCTGCATCTGTCAAGTAGGAAAACTCGTCAATCTCGGTGTAGGCATCGATAAAACTGAAGAAATTAAAAAATCTAAATTGTAAGTCAATGCCATGCCGCAGCCCGTACACGTTTTCCTTCGCCTCCTCAGCAAATATACGGTCGTATATATTTACAGCCTTGAAATTGTCAATGGCCTCGGAATATTTGGAAAAGTCGATGGGCAATTTACCGTGCTCGATTGCTTTACGATTGTAACCGTCAAATATCGGACGCTCTAGCAATAGTCCGAGTCCAGGAGCCTTTGGAATACTGATTCGTACACTCCCGAATGTGTCACTTATATGGCTTAGAGGGCATTGAGTGCGAACCACGAGGACAGCCATGGCAACCATTTTTCGTATTTGATGCAGCATAAAGGACTGACCGTGGACTTTTATAGATAGCCATTCAGTTTCTCCTACATGTTTTGGGTCGGAAACTGTAATTGATTTCATATGTCTTTGACAAGATGCATCTGTGAAAGCCTTCCCAATCGTATAATTGTGGAAGTTGTGAGTGCCTTCAAACAGTATAAAAGCTGCACGCACACGTTCCAGTCGGTCAGCTGGAATGCGGTATTCTCTCTTCTTCTCTAATTCCAGCGCCTTCTGTTTCTTATCTCTCTCCTCGTCATAATCTGCCTTCAAATCGGCTTGCAAAGCTTTCAGAATTCCCCAAAAATCATTATCCGGTGTTCTCTTACTTTCTGTAACTTTTTCATGGTCTATTATGCGGCGCCATAACACAGAAGAAGGGGAAGGCGAGATGAAGACATGGGATGGAATAAGATACTCGTATGAACGCGAATCGCACATTCGTCGGCATGCAAAAGAGTTGATGGTTCTGACAAATCCCCATAGTCGGATGGAAGCGGACAAATGTGAATTGATCTTTTCCACAATATCAGAATCTTCGATGATGAGTTTGAGCGACACAAGGTTACCAGCAGCATGGACTCCTTTGTCTGTACGGGCAGCGCGTAGAAAAGATGACTTTGAGTAAGTAGACGTACTATAAGGGCCTACCTTTTTCGGGTCATCCGAATTGGCTTTAGAGATCGCACCTGCTTTGACAAAGGCATCAAATAGATCACCTTCAATGGTCTTTGCAGGAGGATTTAATTGCATGCCAGAATAACCGTGGCCGCAATAGCCAATCATGCAGGCAACTTTCCGCTTTGGACGCCGCTCCTCCTTGTCCTCGTCCGGCACGTCTTCATTAAGCGGCTCATTCGACGTGCGTGGGCGTTTATCCTGCCAGACTGGGTCAGCCAACCGCCCACATCTCTGCGAATACTTACCCCGGAATCTCCTGCTTCCCATTCTCATATTTCTTCCGCTTAACGTTCTTGTTCTTACCATATCGGCCCATCTCGATTCTTTGACGACTCACGTGTTTCAGGTACCGCGACTCCAAGGACCAGATGAGGCCATTGACAGATGAAGAAACCAAGACGCTCTTCGACAAGCTCGCCAGCTACATTGGCAGAAACATCTCGCGTCTCATAGACCGCCCGGAAGAGCCGCATTCGTTTCTGCTACAGAAAGATAGGGTCTACTATGTACGGGACGATATCATGAAGCTAGCTGTGTCCGTGGCTCGTCCCAACCTCCTTTCCCTCGGCACTTGCGTGGGCAAGTTTACCAAGACTGGCAAGTTCCGCCTACACATTACTGCTCTCGACATTATGGCCGAACATGCACGATACAAAATATGGGTGAAGCCTAATGGGGAAATGCCGTACCTCTACGGCAACCATGTCGTCAAGGCACATATTGGCAGACTTACAGAAGACACCCCAGAGCATCAAGGCGTTCTTTTGTATTCCATGGCAGATATACCCCTTGGGTTTGGTGTGACTGCAAAATCTAGTTCCGATTCGCGAAGGGCCGAACCTACAGCGATTACGACATTTAGGCAAGCAGACTGCGGTGAATATCTAAGAGACGAGGATACTCTATTTACTTAGTCTCTAGAGATCAGATGCCGTGCATTTTACCACTTTGCACCCTTTTTCTTCTTCTTTTTGTTTGCAGAACTGCTCGGCGTCGCTTTCTTTTCTGCAGGCGCGACAGAGCTCGACCTTGATCCCACAGGGGATTCCACTTCTGCTTTAGTTGATGACAAGACGCTTTTGTTCAACCTTTTACCTTTCTTGGCCTTTGGTTGGTAGGATGTCCGGTCTCGCAGCGGAAGCCATCGTTCTTTGTCAAGGGGCTTAGATAAGTCCTTCGGGAGCCTCGGTTTCTTCGTCCTTTTCTTGCTTGGTGATTGAGTGGTGGAATTGGCGGGCCTCTTGCTTGATATCGGTCTGTCCATCTGATCACTCGCTTCAACATCAACATCTTTCACATATTGTGCAATGTCTGGGATGGCGTCGCCGTATCTTGCAAGTAAGTCGGCTTCCTGATCAGGGGAAGCAGCAATAATACCTGCACAGGCTTGAGCATAGTTAGGGTCCCGATCAAGAATGTACGAGAAATAGGCTTTTGCAACTTTGAGATCGTCATCTTCCCCACTAAGAAGTCTTTCATTCCCTGCGGCGCAAAGAATCTCGAGGGGAGCATTGTCTTGTGTAATCCAATATTCGGCTGCGCTTTGTAAATCTTCTTTCGCCTGTGTGAGTCGACCATATTTTTCCCCAACGGATAACTGGAGCGCTATGACTTTCGCGTTATATTTCTCATGAGGTTTGTCCTTGACGCAGTCGAAGAACTTATCCATTGCTTTAAAAGCTCCGGTGGGGTTTTGATGACGAATTTTATCCTCAACCAAAGCGATAAGAAAAGCCGAGTGGGAGGGGTTTGACTTCACTAGGTTCTCTAAAGCCTTTTCTCGGTGGGTCTGGTTTGTTTCTGAAAGAAGATTCGGGCCCAGAAGAAACACAGATGTATCGTCAGGGAATGTTTTCGAGTGGCTTTTGATAAGGTTTCGTGTAGCCACCTTTTTCCCAGCCAGCGATTCCAGTATAATATTATTGCGGCTCGAAATAATTTCTTGGAACTGGAAAGGTTTCCTTATATCTGTAGGCAGATTTTTGTTAAGTTGCTGACGAGCAAGGAAAGGGTTCTTCAACAAAGAGAGAGAGAGAAAAATTGTTTCACCGGTAAAGTTGAGCATCGCATCA
>JAABUO010001498.1_pt1 | contig 30375 bp, 23 predicted proteins | sample 5559291 | NCBI WGS metagenome assembly JAABUO01 (sample SAMN10711878, study PRJNA513372) | rock metagenome | isolation source: Antarctica rocks | place: Antarctica: Victoria Land, Finger Mt sud | reverse complement strand
GCTGCTGTGGAAGAGCGCCTGCGCGCAGTTCCGGGCGTCAGCTCGGTTGCGACGGTCAATGGGCTTCCCCTGGATCGCGGGCTCAACAACTCGGCCGGTCCCGCTGGTCATTCCGATCAGGTCCGCTACGCAGAAACCCGCTTCATAACGCCCGGATACTTCCACACCGTTGGGAACACCTTGCTTGCTGGTGCCGATATCTCTGACGCTGACACAGCCAACGCCCAGCATGTCGCTCTGATCAATCAGCGTGCTGCCAGCCAGTGGTTCCCCGGCCGATCCGCGATAGGCGAGACGATCGTGGATGGCGGAGAGAAGATGCGCGTCATCGGCCTTATTGCCGACGTTCATGACAGCTCACTGGCAGAGCCGGCCGGACCTACCGTCTACGTGCCCTACACCCAGATCTCCGACAAAACCGTAAAGGCCATCAACGGCTGGTTCGCAACCACCTTTGTCCTTCGTACGTCCGCGACCGGCAACGCACCCGAACCGGATCTCTCCCGCGCTGCTGCCGCAGCCGTCTCCGGCGTCGACCCCGAAGTGCCCGCCAGCAAATTCGCCCCGATGCAGAGCTTTATCGACCGCACGGTAGCCGCGCCACGCTTCTTCTCCGGGCTGGTTAGCGCGTTTGCCCTGTTCGCGTTGCTCCTCACCGTCATCGGTCTCTTCGGCCTGCTCTCCTATCAGGTAGCCTCCCGCACACGAGAGATAGGTGTGCGCATGGCGCTCGGGGCACAACGTTCGCAGGTTCTTGTGCTGGTGCTCCGCGAGGGCCTCGTCCTCACCGCCGTCGGGCTCTGTTTCGGTATCGCTGGCAGTTTTGCACTCCGCAGCCTACTCGCCTCGTTTCTTGTCGGCAGCACACGCATCGACCCGCGATCGGTCGGCCCGATCCTCGCGGGTCAAACTGCATCGATTGCGGTTGCGTCCGGGGTCATGCTCCTCGCAGCGCTCGCCTCCAGCTTCCTTCCCGCACGCCGGGCCGCTTCCGTCGAGCCCGCCCTTGCCCTCCGCAGCGAATAAGGAGTACCGCCATGCCAGCGATCACCCAGGACATCCGCTTTGCCCTTCGCCAACTCCGCCGCTCGCCTGTCTTCTCACTGGTTGTCATGGGCACAATTGCACTTGCAGTTGGCGCCGCCGCCGCGATGTCGGGCATCCTTCGAGCCAGCCTGCTGCACCCGTTGCCCTACCCGCACCCCGAGCAGTTGGTCCAGGTCGGCGACCAGAATCTTCGCGGCTTCAAGACGAACGGCCTCATGACGGTGTTGCGCACCGACGACCTTGCCCAACTCACCGCAGAGGGTCGGCCCCTCTTCTCTAGCCTCGGCTTCTTCTACTCCGACGATTCCACGCTCACGCTCGTCGGCCAGACCCCGCTCAGAGTTCCTGCTGCTGCGGTTTCAGGAACCTTCTTCCAGACCGTCGCTACACCCGCACTCCTCGGACGTACGCTTGTACCGGCAGATGATGTTCCCAATGGCCCCGCAGCTGGTGGTCCTTAGCTATCGGCTATGGGAGAGCACCTTTGCTGCCGATCCAACCGTCCTCGGACGCACCGTCCGGCTGGGCGCGGATCAGGCCACAATTGTCGGCGTCATGCCCCCGTCCTTCGCTCTTCCCGCATCAGCCGACCTCTGGCACCCCGGGCATATCTTTCCGAAGTTCTTTCGCGGCTACCGCGGGGACGGCAGCCGCTTCATCGAGGTCATCGGCCGCCTCGACCCGTCGATTTCTCTCGCTTCCGCACGTGTCGCCACCACGCTGCTCGCAGTCCGGCTGGGCAAAACTTATCCGGAAACGGACTCCGCCTGGAGCTTCACCCTGACCGACCTGCGCACGGCTCTCTTCGGCAACTATCGGCAGGCGCTGCTGCTGTTGAGTGCCGCCATCGCACTGGTCCTGCTTGCTGCTGCCGTCAATATTGCAGGCCTGCAGCTCTCGCGCAACGCCGCGCGCCAGGGTGAGTTTGCCATCCGCGCCGCGCTTGGCATCTCTCGCGGGCGCCTCGCAAGCTTGCTTGCTGTTGAGGCCCTTACGCCCGTGCTCGCAGGAGGAATCGCGGGTCTGGTTCTGGGGGCTGCACTCCTGCGCATCGTTGTTTCGCGGCTGCCGGAGGCCCTCTTTCTTGTGGATCGACCTCGGATCGATCTTCCGGTGCTTGGTCTTGGCCTCGGTGTTGCCGTTGCCATCGGATTACTTACCGCTGCCGCGCCGATTGTTCGAAGCACACGTTCCCGGGCCACCGGGCCGATTGCCCAAGGCCGCACCATCGGAGGTCGCGACCGCATTCTCGGGCGCGGCTTCTCTGCTCTGCAGATTGCGCTTGCGCTGGTTCTGCTGACTCTGTCCTCGGCTGTGCTGCTGAATCTGTTCCGTTTGTTCACCACGCCCCTCGGCTTCAACATCAATCGGGTCCAGACCTTCTCGGTCGACCTGCCGTGGGGTGCCGATCCAGCGAAGTCGCAGCGCCTGTATACGGAGTTGGAACGAAGATTCACTGAAATTTCTGGGGTAGAGAGTGCCGGTTCGGTGACTGCACTTCCACTCTCCGATTTCAGCCTGCGCAGGCACTTCGACGTTGCCGGACAGGCTCCCACACCGAATCACGATGCGATCGTTGCCGAAGCCAACGCCTTCAGCCCCGGTTATCTCCAAACCTTGCGCATCCCTCTGCTGGCGGGAAGAACATTCCAAGCGAGCGACTTTGCACCCAAGGCTCCGCGTGTTCTGGTGATCAATCACATCCTGGCTGAACGCTACTTTCATGGCGTCGATGCGATCGGCAAGCACCTTGAAACCTCCTCAGCGGACTTGCACATCGCACCGGGCTCGGACAAGGACCTTGTCGATGCGGGCAAAATTGTGGGCATCACCGGCGACATTCGTGGAACGGGAGGCCCGATCGATCGAGCCGTACAGCCTGAGGTCTATTCGCCGGCTGACGGCGGCTGGCCACACATGCAGTTCGCCCTCCGGTTCGCCGCGAACGCCGCAGCCGACGCCACACTCGCGGACACCCGGCCCGACAGCTCGTTCCAGGCTCGCATCCGATCCATCGTCACCGGGCTCGATTCGTCCGCCTCACCGGGACACTTCACCACACTCAGCAACAAGCTGGACAGCTCGCTCAGTCAGCCGCGTCTGAACGCCGCCCTCCTCAGCGCCTTTGGCGGCCTGGCGCTCCTGCTCGTCGTCATCGGCGTCTACGGCCTGGTCGCGTTCGAGGCCGCGCAACGCACCCGTGAGCTTGCCCTCCGCCTCGCCCTCGGTGCCACGCGCGGCGGAATCCTGCGTCTCCTGCTTGCGGAGTCGACGGGGATGCTCGCCATCGGCCTTACGCTGGGGGTTGGGGCAAGTGTGGCAATTACGCGAGCACTATCCGCTGCCACTTCCACTCTGGCCATACACACACCGGCGTTGCTTCTGCTGCTCGCCTCAACTTTACTTGCCGCGGCGGTCCTTGTGGCCACATTTTTACCCGCACGCCGCGCCGCCCAGGTCGATCCCATGCAAGCTCTCCGCAGCGAATAAGGAGTACACACCATGTTCTTCGCATCCTCCGCCTTCTCTGACCTGCGTTACGCCATCCGGCAGCTTCGCCGTTCTCCCGGGTTCGCGGCAGCCGCCGTCCTTACGCTCGCTCTCGGGATCGGTGCGAATACCGCCGTCTTCTCATTGCTCGATCAGGCACTTCTGCGCTCACTCCCCGTCCGTAACCCCGCGTCGCTTGTAATTCTGGAGGGTACGGGCAAAGCCTGGGAAGGCTCCTTCAGCAGCAATGGCGGCGACCACGAGGCCTATTTCTCCGTTCCCATGTACCGCAACCTGCGCGATGAGAACCGCGCCTTCTCCGGCTTGATCGCGTCCGCTCCGGCGGACATTGGGGTAGCGCACGCCGGCCACTCGGAAGCCGCACGGGCTGAGCTCGTCAGCGGCAACTACTTCAGCGTGCTCGGCGTTCAGCCCGCCCTGGGACGCGTCTTCACAGAGGCTGACGATACCGCTCCCGGCGCGAATTCCGTTGCCGTACTCTCGTTCGATTTCTGGCGCGACCACCTGGGCGCGGACTCGACTTTAATAGGCTCTACCCTCTCCGTCAACGGCCAGCCGTTCCAGATCGTCGGCGTTGCCGCGCCACAATTCCGATCCGCCATCTGGGGCGAATCACCCAGCCTGTTCGTTCCCATGTCCATGTCTGGTGAAATCGTCCCCGGCGCGGGCAAGCGCCTCAAGGACCACACGGATCGCTGGATCAATATTCTCGGCCGCCTCAAACCGGGCGTCTCCCGCGCCCAGGCCCAGGCTGCCACCCAACCGCTCTGGCACGCGCTGCGAGCTGATGAACACAAGGCCCTCGGTCACCCCACACAGCACTTTACGGACGAGTTCCTCACCAACTCTCGCCTGCTGGTCAAGCCCGGAGCCCGCGGCTTCTCCTACCAGCGAGGCAGATTCGAGACGCCTCTGCTTGCCATCATGGCGATGGCTATCCTCGTCCTGCTCATCGCCTCGGTCAATGTGGCCAGCCTTCTTCTCGTCCGTTCCGCCGGCCGGGTGCGCGAGTTCTCGCTACGTTTTGCATTGGGTGCCGCCGTGCCGCGCATCGTTCGGCAACTGCTGGTCGAAGGTATCCTGATCGGCGCGGTCGGCGGACTGGCCGGAATTGCCCTCGCACCGCTCGCCATCCGGTTGCTGCTCAGGCAGCTCAATGCGGATCAAACGGACGCGTGGTTCTCGTCCGCGCTCGACTTCCGGCTGCTCGCCTTCACCTTCGTTGTCGCGCTTGCGGTGAGCGTCTTCTTCTCGCTCGCCCCAGCAATTGAGCTGCGTCGCCCGGACCTCACCCGCGCCTTGCGCGAGTCCACCGGCACGCCCACGGGTGGCACCTTCAGCCTTCGTCGCGTGGTGGTCTCGCTACAGATCGGCCTGTCCGTCCTTCTGCTCGTTGGTGCTGGTCTGTTCGTGCGCACCATGCAGAAGCTTCGCGCCGTGGACGTGGGATTCAACACCACGCACCTGGTCACCTTCGGCATCGACCCCAAACTCTCCGGCTATGCGTCAGCCGCCATCCCCGCCTTGGAACAGCGCGTCATCGAGAGGCTCTCAGTCCTTCCCGGTGTTGAAGCTGTCGGGCCAACACCGTGGCGCAGCTCGCCCGGGACGGTCACGGCGGGAACGTCACAGTTTCCGGCTATACTCCGCCACCAGATGACGACTTCGACGTGGAGAAGGAGGCTGTTAACCCAGCTTATTTCCACACTCTTCAGGTGCCCGTTCTCACTGGCCGTGCCTTCATGGATGAAGGACAACGCTACTGGCCAGAAAGTCGCCATCGTGAACCAAACGTTCGTCAAACACTTCTGCGGAGGCGACGTGCGATCCTGCCTGGGCCGTCAGATGTCGAACAGCGGCGGCGACCGCGTCAAGCTCAACACAGAGATCGTCGGCATCGTACGTGACGCGAGACACACGGGTGTACGCGACCAGGCAAGCCCAACCGAGTTCCAGCCGCTCGATCAGGTCGACAGGCCCGCCCAACTGTTCCTCTATCTACGCAGCGTTGGCCCACCCGACCAACTGGTTCTGACTGTCCGGCGCACCATGCAGCAGCTTGACCCCTCACTGCCGCTTTTATCCCTGCGCACCATGGACGCGCAGATTGAGGATAGCCTTTCAAACGAGCGCCTGATCTCCATACTGGCTGTCTGCTTCGGTGTGCTCGCGACCCTGCTCGCCGGTGTGGGCCTGTATGGCGTCCTCGCCTTCACCACAACCCAGCGCACACGCGAGATAGGCATCCGCATCGCGCTCGGCTCTCCGCGCGCTGCCGTCGCACGCCTTGTCCTCACGGATGTGCTCCGGCTCACCGCCCTGGGCATTGCCGTTGCTCTTCCTGTCGCTTTCGCGCTCGCTCGCCTGCTCCGTTCCGAACTCTTCGGCGTCTCGCCCGCTGACCCGTTCGCCCTCGCCGCAGCGGTAGCTATTATCGCCGTGACCGCGCTTCTCGCTGCCCTCATCCGGCTCGCCGCGCTGTCAATATCGATCCTATGCAAGCTCTCAGAACGGAGTAACTTCTTTCCATGATTCAACTCGCAAACCTTGAACGCAGCTACCAGACCGGCCCCACCCAGACGTTTGTCCTGCGCCGCATCGATCTCACCATACGTGCCGGTGAATTCGTCACCATCATGGGCCGCTCCGGCGCAGGCAAGTCGACGCTGCTCAATGTGCTGGCCATGCTCGACCACGGCTGGCGCGGCGAGTTCCTCTTCGAGGACACACCCGTCCACACGCTGAACCGCAAGCAACGCGCCGATCTCGCCCGCAAGCGCATTGGCATGGTCTTCCAGAGCTATCATCTCCTCGACGACCTGACCGTCGCCGAAAATATCGACCTGCCCCTCTCCTACAAGGACATCCCCCGCGCCGAGCGTCAGGCGCTGGTAGCCGACACGCTCGACCGCTTCCAGATCGTCGGCAAGAAAGACCTCTTTCCGTCGCAGCTCTCAGGCGGCCAGCAGCAACTGGTGGGTATCGCACGTGCTGTCATTCACAAGCCTTCGCTGCTGCTCGCCGACGAACCGACTGGCAATCTCCACACCGCGCAAGCCGCCGAAATCATGCAGCTCTTTCGCCAACTCAACGACGAAGGCACGACCGTGATCCAGGTTACGCACTCCGAAGCCAACGCCGCCTACGGCACCCGCATCCTTGAACTCTCCGACGGCTGGCTCAGCCGCGACACCGCACACCCGCACCAACCCACAGCAAAAGAAGCCCTCGGATAGTTCACAAGGAACAAGGTGATCAGGCCAGGTCAGCCAACGCGAAAACCGGCACTGCGCAGACAAATGGCCGCGCAATGTTACACTGAAGGCCGGATTTCGCTGCCGCTATCGAACCTGGGGGTTTAGGTGGATTGCGCACGAAGCTTTCCTATTTCGGCGGCAAAGAAGGTAGTTCAAAACTCATCATGAACGCTCTGTTTTACCTGCTCATCGTCATTCACGTCATCCTGAGTCTCTTCCTGGTAGGCGTCGTTCTGTTGCAGACGGGACAGTCCGCCGATCTGGCCGGAGCCTTTGGCGGACAGGGATCACAGACTGCGTTCGGACCCCGCGGCGCGACCAATCTGCTGACCCGCATGACAGCCTGGGCTGCCGTGCTGTTTATGTTCACATCGCTTGGACTGACGATTGTGCTTTCCCGCAGCGGCGGCCCGGATCGCTCGGTTCTGGCAGGGACGAAGACCTCTCAAAGTACGCCGAAAAGATAGCCGCCAGCTGCACGGGCTCACAAAGGCGCAAACCGTTCAGTTTGCGCCTTTGCTGTTCCTGTAGCCAGCTTCTGAAGGATTTTCCCTGCTGCGAGAGACTTTTCTGGTCTTCTGCAATGCAACCGCAGCATTTTTTAGCGCATGAGACCTCCCGTGAATCGATGGTGGTCGTCCGTCTGCTGCCCTAATCGGACGAACCCCTGGTGGTAGCAAGGGCACGGCAGGGCGACTCACTGAGCTAAGCGGACCCACTGAAGATGGTTACCTTTGATGCGATTTGCTTGGTACGAACAAGGCAGCATCATGTGCCTAAAGATCGGGTCGTGCGAACTGTTTGGCCGCGAGTTATGAGCGTAGATCGAAGTAGACTCATCGCTGAACCGCAGAGCCCACGCACCTCGCCTCACCGTTGACTCAAAGCAACGGGAGTGCCCGGAGGATTATCTTTACCGGATCTCTGCGTAGCTCTTTCCCGCTTCCCTCCTGATACCAGGGAGAGGCAGGTCAAGGCACCGAAACGGAACTCTTAAGAGGCTAGGATGAACGAAGTTTCGTCGCACGAAGCTCTGACTCAGTCGATGGTAGACCTCGTCCTCAGTATGGCGCGTGGGCTGGTCGACCAGCCCGACGAGGTACGCGTTCAGGCCGCGCCAGAACGCGATGGCACGCTGCTGATGCTGCGCGTGGCACCCGCAGACCTGGGCAAAGTCATTGGCAAACAGGGACGCACTGCGCGCTCCATCCGGACCATTCTCGGGGCTGCCAGCATGAAGGCGCAACACCGCTTCGGTTTGGATATCCAGCAGGCCCAGCCTTCTGCACCGCAACAGGAGCCCAATCCCTAAACCGCATCCGGCCAAGGAACCATCGTTCGAAAGCTGCGGAAGCGTGAGTATGCTTCTCTGACAGTAAGTATGCTTCTCTAAGGAGCAGCCCGTCCTATGAGTAGCCCCGAGATTGTCGAAGGTTGGACCGTTCTGGCGCATATCCTGCGCCCACAGGGCAGGAAAGGCGAAGTTCTAGCCGAACTGCTGTCTGATTTCCCCGATCGCTTTGACACCCAACCTGCAGTGCACCTGGGCCGCGCAGGAGTGGACGAAACGCACCGGCTGCTGCAAACCGCAACCATTAAGCAGCACTGGATGCCGGTCGGACGCAACCATGGACGCGTCGTCCTTGCCTTCGTGGGAGTTGACACGATCGAAGCCGCCGAACTTCTCGCCGGTCTCGACATCATCGTCGCTCCTGAAGCTCGCGTAGAACTCGCAGAGGATGAAGAGTACATCTCAGACCTGGTCGGCTGCGCAGTCTTCGCGGGCGGCACGCTGCTCGGCCACGTCACCGGCGTCGAGTTCGCCACATCGCCTGACGGTGCCCGCCGTCTGGCCGACGCTGCACCTCTGCTGACTCTCTCCGACGAAAAGGGCGAGGAGATCCTGATTCCCTATGTGCAGCAGTTCATCGTCAGCCTATCCGTCGAGCAGCAGCGCATCGACATGCAGCTTCCTGAAGGTTTGGTTGATCTGAATCGACGTCCGACAGACACCACGCGGAGCGATTCCGATGAGTGAGCAGACACCAATTCAGATTGATATCGTGACAATTTTTCCCGATTTCTTCTCCGGGCCATTTACTCACGGGGTTCTCTCGCGCGCCATCGCCAGCCGCAAAGTCACCACCCGGACGCATGATCTGCGCTCATTTACGCACGATCGTCACCGCACGGTTGATGACCGTCCATTCGGTGGCGGTGAGGGCATGGTGCTCAAGCCGCAGCCCATCTTCGAGTGCCTCGAATCGCTCGCACTCGCACCCCGAGCCGAACGCCCTGCCACGTGCGAGTCCGTTATTCTCCTCTCCGCACAGGGTAAGCCCTTCACGCAGTCCATCGCCCACGAACTGGCCTCGCTCAAGCGCCTGGTTTTCATCTGCGGACGCTATGAGGGCGTCGACGAACGCGTGAACGAACTCTTCTGCGATCGTGAACTATCGATCGGCGACTACGTGCTCTCAGGCGGTGAGCTCGCTGCCGCGGTCATCGTCGATACCGTCGTTCGCCTGCTGCCAGGTGTTCTCGGCAACCCGGACTCCGCCCGGTTCGAAAGTTTCGGCGCCGCCGATCCCGGCGCACAGCACTTGCCAGGCGCAGTTCCTCCCTCCACCCATGGATCGGGCGGCCTGCTCGACTACCCACACTACACCCGCCCGGCCGACTTTCAAGGCGCGAAGATTCCGGAAGTCCTCGCATGCGGCGATCATGCCGAGATCCGCCGCTGGCGCCGCGAGCGTTCGCTCGAGAAAACATTCCGCAATCGTCCCGACCTGCTCCGCAGCGCCGATCTCATACCCCAGGACCGCGCGTTTATCGCTTCGCTAACGCTAACGGATCCGGAGCAATGAAATTGAAACCAGCCCGGACGTTTGCCCCAAAGCTGCCACGAACCAGACGAAGTCGTATACACTGAAAACTCGAGTTCAGAACAGGAAGTAGTCATGTCTATTCATCCAATCATGCAGAAGCTGGCCGCCAAGTTCGAGCGGACCGATCTCCCCGCCTTCGCTCCCGGCGACACCGTCCGCGTTCAGGTCAAAATCAAGGAAGGCGACAAAGAGCGCCTGCAGGCTTTCGAGGGCATGGTCATTGCGTGCCGCAAAGGACCGCAGGGAACCTTTACCGTGCGCAAGATGAGCTTCGGCCAGGGTGTCGAGCGCATCTTCCCCTTCAACTCCCGCGTCGTGGACAAGGTTGAGAAGATCCGTTCCTACCAGGTCCGCCGCTCCAAGCTCTTCTACCTCCGCGATCTTCGCGGCAAGGCAGCCCGTCTGCGCGAAGTCGATCGCAAGGTCACCAAGTAGCTTTCCGGAAGTAAAAGCCGCGGCCTCAAGCCGCGGCTTTTCTGCGTCCTCTATCTCTATACCGGCCTGCCGTTAGTGTTTCGCATACATCGCGATCACATCCTCGCGCAACGAATGCGAGCTCGCCGGACGCGCATAGTACATGTGGCCACCCGGATACTCGTGCACCTGCACCCGGGTTGGGTCGCCCATCGTCGGAATCTGGCTGACGGTCAGCACCGAGCCCATGAACGGGCACGACAGGTCCGCCCAGCCATGCGCGATCAGCACGCGCAGCTTCGGGTCAGTGGTCACCGCCACACGCAGATCGGTCGCCGAGGCCGAACCATGGAACGCGCCACGTCCGCTACTCCGGTCCCAGTTCCGGTTCACCTGCTCGGACAGCGCCTCGTAGCGCGCATCCGTCTTCCAGCCCACCGTGCGGGTTACCCAGTCCACCATCGCGGTGGTCGTCGGCGCGATGATCGACAGCAGAATGGGATCGTTCGTCTCCTGGGTCGGCGCATACGGAAACGGATCGTAGGCCGTCACATTCGGGTCATACCGGCTGCCCAGCTTGCCGGTCTCACGGAACTCCTCGCGCAGGAACGCCTGCGTTTCGAGCCTGCCGCCCGACTGCTTGACGAACGTCGGGTCCAGTCCGGTCAGCTCCGTCACCTTCTTCACAATGCGCGGCGTCGCCTCCGGGTCGGAGTTTCCCTTTAAGAGATCTTCCGCATACTGGCCACGGTCGTAATCGATCACGGGCTGCATCGTCTCGGCTGACAGAGTTCCCTTGCGCTCATAATTTGCGGCGACGATGGAAGGAAGCGTAATCATCCAGTCGATAGGTGAAATCTGATCCGAACCCGAGGAAGGCGCCAGCGCTGGCGAGATCAACACCACACCATTGATCCCCACGCCAATCTTCGACTGCAGGTAGGCGGTCAGACGCGGTCCGCGATATCCGCCGTAGCTCTCTCCCACGATGTACTTGCGCGACTGCAACCGGCCATTCTTCACCAGCCAGTCGTACACGATTTTCGACAGGTACGCGATGTCCTGGTCAGGCCCGTAGAACAACTTTTTCGCTTCGTCAGTCTTGACCAGGCTGCGAGAAAACCCCGTCCCCACGGGATCCACAAACACCAGGTCGGTAAAGCCCAGCCATGTATTCGGGTTGTCGTGCAGGGTCGCCGGGTCTGACGGGCTCTGCCCTTTCGCCCCGAATTCCACGCGCTTGGGGCCAATGGCCCCTAGATTCAAGAAGACCGAAGACGCGCCCGGTCCACCGTTGAACGCAAACGTCACCGGACGATTTGGGCCATCGACCACATACGAGGTCACCACCACCTCGGCCGTGGGCTTGCCCTCTTCATCCTTCACCGGCAGCGTTCCGACCGTGGCTGTGTACTTTAGAGGCTTGCCGTCCACCTCGATGGTCTGCGGCACACTAGCGTCGGGCGGCAGCGGATTCTTCATCTCCGGCGCGGCAGAGTCCGATTTAGCATCCTTGTGCGCGTCCGGCTTAGCGGCATCATGGTGATTCTGTGCAGGCAGAGTGGGGGCAAGCAGGCCGGCAAGGCCCAGGGCAAACACAAAGCGCAGTTTTTGCATGAACAAAAGGATACATCGACCCCTGGTGCCTTTGCGGCTCGCGTGCTATTCCGAAGGAAATCTGCGTTTCACGTCTGCCACGGAACCGCCGCCACCCAGACTGCGTACAGCCGATCATGGGTGTTCTCCACATGGCGATTCCCTTCCCGGCCTCCAGCACACCGCTGGGCAGAGCGCCCGGCCGCGCGGATCACCCTGCGCCTCGAAGCACCTCTCTTCCCCTCCCGGTTACACTGGCGACGTCACCCCGAACGCCCGAGGCACGTGTGCACAGGACGCCCGAACAACAGGCCGAGCAGGACGCCCTTGCCCAGCTCGTAGTCCTTTGTCTCGCAGGCGAGCAGCGCGCCTGGCATCAACTTGTCACAGGCCAGCATCGCCGCGTTTACGCCATCTGCTTTCGTTTCACCAGCGACGCCTCTGAAGCCGAAGACATTACCCAGGAAGTCTTCCTCAAGGTCTACCGCAATCTCTCCAGCTTCGACGCAACCAAGGGCAACTTCCAGACCTGGATGACGACCCTCACCCGCAACCTGCTCGTGGACAATTACCGCCGCACCCGCATGGAGCGCGTGACCGAGTCGCTGGACGCACCCTTATGTGCGAAAGAAGACAATCTGAGCCGCGCCGACCGTCTGGCCGACACAGCACTTACGCAGGAGCAGCATTACTCCGGCCTCGAATTGCGCGCCACCATCCAGGCTGCGCTCGCTAAACTCTCTCCCGAACTGCGCGAAGCGGTTATTCTGCGCGACCTGGAAGACATGGACTACAAAGAAATTGCAGCCATCATGAACATTCCCGAAGGCACGGTGAAGAGCCGAATCAGCCGGGGCCGAGGGGAACTGGCAAGGCTGTTGCAACGTAGAGAAGGACAGGTGATGTAAGTGGCCAACATACTCCAGAACGACCAATTCGAATCCAGCAATCACCCCGCGTGCGAAGCCTGCGGGGCGCTGCTGACGGACGCGCTCGACGGCCTTCTCGGACCCGCCGACCAGGCTTGGTTCAACGGACATATCGGCAACTGCCAGCACTGCAACCAATTGCTGGCCGACGCTCAGCGCGGCGCAGCCTGGCTGCAGATGCTCAAGTCTCCCCGCCCTGAACCCTCGGCCTACTTGCTAGAAAGAATCTTCGCGCAGACGAGCGAGGCTGTACTCTCGCAGGACCAGCCGGCAAACGCTTTCGTCTCCGCCGGAGCGTTCGTCTCCACCTCCGCACCGTCGGAGTTGCCAAACCAGCCGTGGCGCGCACCCGTCGTTCCGTTCCGCCCGCGCACTTCTACCTCACCACGGTGGCTCCCGTCTTTCCACAATCCAGCCTTCCAGCCGCGCCTCGCGATGACTGCGGCCATGGCATTCTTCTCGATCGCGCTCACACTCAACCTCACGGGCGTTCGTCTCGATGAGATCCACGTGGCCGAACTCAATTCTTCCACGCTGAAGCGCAGCTTTTACGAGGCCAAGGGCGATGCGGCGCGACGCTATGACAGCCTGCGCGTGGTCCACGTGCTCGAATCCCGCGTCGACGACCTGAAGGCCGCCGGGGTCGGCATCAACCTCACCGGAGGAGCGGACGAGCCAGACCGCAGGGGTCAATCTCAACCGCGAACGGCACCTGCCCCGCAGGATGGAAACCCGCAGCAACCGCAGCGCGAACAGCCGCAGGCTCCCACGCAACCCGGCGTCAGCCACTTTGCCGCACCTGCGGGCGATGCAGACATCCTGCCAGCCGCAGACCGGCTCCAGCCGGCACACGTTACGCAACAGAAATGGGGTCGCGCATGACAGAACAGAATCCATCCGGCAATCCGTCCCAGGGCGGATCCACTGACTCCACCCCGCCCGTCGCGTTCTGCCAGAACTGCGGCAAACCGCTCGATAAGGAATCCGCCCGCGTCGTCGGCTCATCCGTGTTCTGCGAGCCCTGCCTTGCGGCGCGCGTGCACGGCGAACCAGGCCCGGTTCCTCCGGGAGCCCAGGCCAATACGCCCTGGTCCCATGCGGCATGGTCGAACCCCGCCTGGCCATCCAGCGGCGTCGGGCCCACAACGCCCAACCCCGGCCTGGCCACGCTGCTCGGCTTCATCCCCGGCGTCGGTGCCATGTACAACGAGCAGTATGCCAAGGGCATTGTCCACCTGATCGTCTTCGCCGTGCTTGTGTCGCTGGTCGATGCCAACAGCATCTTTCTTCTGTTCGTCTTCGGCTGGGTCTTCTATATGGCGTTCGAAGCTCATCACACCGCGATTGCGCGCCGAGACGGCACACCGCTGCCCAATCCTTTCGGTCTGAACGACATCGGCGAACGCTTCGGCCTTGGCCGCGCCTGGCCCGCGCAGCCGCATTCTGCCCCGGCGGCGGCCGCACCCGGCGCTTCCACACCTCCACCGTACTCTGGTCCCGGATCTCCTGGCTGGGTCGACCCCGCAGGCTTCACCTCCAAGACCACCGAAGTCCCGGGATGGGGCGCTCCCGTAGACATATACGGCCAGCCGCGTCCCGGCCAGCCTGGGAGCTACGGCACCTCTGACCCGAATCAGGTTCCGCCCCCGGGAGCTCAGATGCCACCCTACGGCTATGGACCGTACACTGCGCCCGCCTACAACGCCACCTATGTGCCGCCTATCCCTGGCGCACCGGACTACATCGGGCCGGATTACATCGCTCCGCCCAGCCGCTTCCCTGCCGGAGCCGTCTGGCTCATCGGTCTCGGTACGCTCTTTCTGCTCAGCACCACCGGCGTCTTTAGCGGAATACGGGGTGGTGTGCTGGTGGGTCTCCTGCTGATCGGTCTCGGCGTGTGGATCTTCCTCCGCCGCATGGTGGAGTCCGGCGGAATGGTCGACGCGGGGTCTCCGGGCTACTCGCTGCGTCTAATCCGCGCCGCGCGGGGTGCGGTCTGGCTGGTACTGTTCGGCGTACTCTTCCTCCTCAGCGAGGTCCATCTTCTGAGCTTGCACCGCAGTTGGCCCCTGATCATCATTACCGCCGGGGTGATGGCTTTGCTGGAACGTGCCGCCTGGACCAGCGCGCCGATTGGTACCATGCCTGGAAGCTTCAACAGCCCATACAACCCACCCAGCCACTCTCCAGCCCCACCAGCCTCTTCCTCGATGTCCGTAGTTCCCGCCCCTGACCCAGACGATCACGATGTCCAGAAAGGCGGCAGATGATGGCCGGCTATCCTCCACCCTACCCGCCCCCCGGCGCTCCATTCGGCTTCGATGCGCGCCAGCAGCGCCGCATTCTCCGCGAACAGACCCGCGCCCATTTGCGTGCCTTCCAGGCGTCCAACCGCGCTCAACGCGATCTGTACCGCCAGCAAATGCGCGCCAATAAGCGCAGTTCCATCCTGGGCCCGCTGGTCGTCATTGCCATCGGCGTCACCTTCTTCGTGGCGCGTCTGCGCAGCATTCCGTTCAGCAGCTTTGCCATCTGGTTTGCGCACTGGTGGCCCGTGGTCCTCATCGTCGCGGGTGTCCTACTCGTAATCGAGTGGGCCATCGACCAGCACCTGTCCACCAGCCGCGGCATCCCTGTGCGGCGCGGCATCGGCGCGGGAACGGTCTTCCTCTTGATCCTGATCGCCCTCACCGGAGCCTCCATTGGTGCGTTTCACATCACAAGGGGATTCGACGGCTACTCAATCAACCCCGACAACATTGGCCAGTTCTTCGGCGAACGCCACGACCGCCAGCAGCAACTCGACGGCACCGTCCCCACCGGCACAACCATAGAAATTGACGACCCACGGGGCGACGTCACCTTGACCGGTGGCAGTCCCGACGGCCAGATTCACGTCACCGTCAACAAGGCGATCTACAGCAGCTCCGACTCGGACGCCGACCGCAAGGATCGCGACCTGACCGCTCGCATGAACCTCACCGGGGAGACTCTCAAAGTCACACTCCCATCGCTCTCCGGCTCGTCCAGTGACCTGACCATTACCCTGCCCGACACCAGCCCCGTAATCGTCAACGCAGGCCGTGGAGCCGTCAACATCTCCGCAATAAAAGCCGCCGTCAACGTAAGCTCCGATCACGGCGATATCGACCTGGAGTCCATCGCGGGCGCCGTCGTCGCCCACCTCAACAGCACCTCGGCCTCCTTCCACGCCAATCAGATTCAGGGCCAAGTCCAACTGAAAGGCCGCGCCCAGGACGTCACCCTCGCGGACGTGAGCGGCCCCGTAGGCCTCGACGGTGAGTTCTACGGCGACACTCATCTGGAGCACCTGCACGGTGGCCTGAACTTCAGGACCGACCGCACCCAGTTCTCGCTCGCCCACCTCGACGGCGAGGTTGATATCAGCCCAAGCTCCGAGCTTACCGGCAACGACATCGCCGGCCCCATCCAGCTGCATGCCCGCAACCGCAACATCTCGCTGGAACGCCTCGCCGGCGACGTCTCCGTCGTCAACAGCAACGGGCGCGTTGACCTCTCCAGCGCCGTTCCTCTCGGCAATGTCAGCGTCGAAAACCACAACGGCGAGGTCGCTTTCACCGTGCCCGAAAAATCCAATTTTTCGCTCGAGGCCCGCGCCAACGAAGGCTCCATCACCAACGACCTGGGCCTCGAAGCGCAAACGTCAGGCGAGAGCCAATCCCTCTCAGCCAAGCACGGCAACGGTGGCGCAAATGTCAAGCTCAGCACCACGCATGCCGACATAGCACTGCACGAAGCCGCCGCCGTAGCCCTGTCCTCCGCACCCACACCGCCCGCCACTAAACCTCTTGCCAAACGGAAACCCGCAACCACGCTGAAGTCCGAGACCTTCTGAGAACGTCTCGGCTTCAGTTTGCCGTACTGGTTGTCGTTCCCGAAGGGAATCTCCGTTGCCTTCACCCTGAACCCGCAATCGCCTCACCCCGTCAACAAGCACCAGCCAACTCCGCAAGCCCTGCTACACTCCACCCATGCCGGACGACCCAAACCAGCCACCTCCACCGCTCTCCGCAACCTCAGCGCCACCGCGTTCCGGCTACGCGCAGATGCCGTACGCCCAGGCCGCTGGCGCGAACTATGCCGCACCCGTCTACGCCCCCCGCACACCGCGTCCGGCATGGTTCTGGCCGTTGATCACCCTGGGCTCGCTCGCTATCCTGGGTTTCGCCCTGTGGGCCACCGTCTTCTCTGCGCTGCATTCTACCGGAGACGACGGCACCTCAGCGTTCGCCTCCAGCCGGATCGCAGTCATTGACGTCAGCGGAGTCATCGTCGACGCCGACAAGCTCGACAAACAGCTCGGAAAATTTGACGATTCCTCCGTCAAAGCCATCCTGCTCCACATCGATTCCCCGGGCGGCGGTGCCGCAGCCTCGCAGGAGATCTTCCACGAAGTCCTGCGCATCCGCCACGAAAAGCACAAGAAGGTAGTCGCCTCCATCCAGTCAGTCGGTGCCTCCGGGGCGTACTACATCGCCAGCGCCTGCGACTCCATCTACGCCAACGACGCCTCCGTCGTCGGCTCCGTCGGGGTCATCATGGAGTGGACCAACTACGGCGACCTGATGAAGTGGGCACGCCTGAAACCTGTCGTCATCCACGCCGGCGCACTCAAAGACGCGGGCGATCCCACCCATGACATGACACCCCAGGAGGCTGCCTACTTCCAGTCGCTCGTCGACAATATGTACGGGCAGTTCATCCACGATGTCGCCTCCGGCCGCCACACCTCCGACGACCGCATCCACACTCTCGCGACCGGCCAGGTCTGGACCGGACAACAAGCGCTTCCGCTTGGCCTGATCGACAAGATCGGCGGCTACCGGGACGCGCTGATCGACACTGCCCGCTCAGTCGGAATCCCCGGCGAACCAGCCACCGTTCGGCCCGCATCCGAGAAGAAAGGTCTGGCCGCCCTGCTCAGCGGCAGCGCGGACACCCTGCTGCCAAACCCCACCCGTCTGCTCGACCGCTCTCCCGGTTTTTATTTCCTGTGGAAGTAGAAGCGACTAAGGAAGCTTTATTCCCGTCCAACACAGTGTCCGTACTTCAGTTAGCCTGTTCGTAGAATGTTGTTGCTGACCTGGCCGCAGCAAAAAACAAGGAGACGCGATGACGAAAGCAGACCTGGTCGATAGGGTGACAGCCCTGGGCGACCTTACCCGCCGCGACGGCGAGATCATCGTTGACCTCCTCTTCGATTCGGTCATCGGCGCTCTCAAAGCCAATGACAAAGTCGAAATTCGCGGCTTCGGCAGCTTTCGCACGCGCCAGCGCAACGCCCGCATAGGGCGCAACCCTAAAACGGGGGATCGCGTCGATGTTCCCGCCAAGCGAGTTCCCTTCTTCAAGCCGTCGAAAGAACTGCGCGACCTGGTCAACCCGAACAGCAGGCAATCAGGTTCCATCACTTCTGTTGACCCGCATCATCCACCACCCATGTGACCGGATTTCGCCCGTTCCGAAGGCAATCTGCGTTAGCATTCGCCTTTGCTTCTTAGTTGTCATCCCCGAAGGGAATCTGCGTCTGGCGTTCGGGTCCACACATCAACTGCTGTCATTCCGCAGCGCAGTGGAGGAATTGCTGTTTCGCTCTAAGCCACGCCAACCCGCCTACCCACCGCACACCGCACACCGCACACCGCACACCGCACACCGCATCCAAGGGATCATGCACCGTCTTTCCTGGCTTTATATTCTTTCCCTGCTCGCAATTGCGGCGCCCACAGCGCTCGCGCAAGACGCGAACTCCGTTCAGCCTTCCGGCAGCACGAGCCAGTCAGCCGAAAAGGCACCGCCCGCCGTACCCGCCCGTCCCACAGTTACCAACCCGGCCCACATCCCGCCGCCCGGCTACCTGCAATTCGAACAAGGAATCGTCGAAGCGGCCGACTCTCCCGGTCAGCCTCGCGTGGACCGGCAATTCTCGATCGTCCAGACCACCAAGCTCGCACTCAGTCACTTCGTCATGATCCAGGCTGCGGACCAGCCCTATGCGCACACCAGCTTTGCGCCGGGTTCTCCGTCGAACGATACTGGCGATCTGGTGCTCGGGGCGCAGGTGCTCCTTACCGACAAAAACGAAGGCTACTCCGCAATCCCCACCATAGCCTTCAGCTACAACGACCGCGTCCGTTCAGGCACCTCAGCGAACCTCGACACCGGCGGCTTCTCACAAGGCGCGCTCGCCTTGATGAGCGGCAGCCTGCATGGTATCCACTACGATACCAACGCCATCTTCAACGAGCAGCACGGCCAGAATGCCGCCGGAGCAGACGTTCGCCGCGCCCAGTTCGGCCAGTCCCTTTCGCTCACACGCCAGGTGACGAAACCACTTTCGTTCACCGGCGAGCTATGGCACTTCACCCAGCCCTTCGTCGCAACCTCCCGCGCAGGCAAGCCCATCGCCCGCGCCAACGCTGTGGGCCTGCTCTTCGCCGCCGCCTACTCGCTGCGTCCCAATCTGGTCTTCGACGCCGGCATCGACCACGGCCTCACCTCCACCTCCACGGCGTGGGAAGGCCTGCTCGGCTTCACTTATCTCCTGCCGCATCGCCTCTGGTCCGGAGGAGGACGCTAAAAACCGCCTTGTTGTCATTCCCTCCAGGGAATCTGCCTGTGCTTTCGCCTTTACTTATTGTCATTCCCGAAGGGAATCTGCGTGGGGCTTTCGCCTCATCAGCGCACTCTCAGGTCAGCCATCCCGCTCGAACACAACTTCCCCACCCCGAAGCACCTGGGTGCGAGAAACATTTGCCCGGCCAGCCATCCACAGCCGCGATAAACTTATAAAACCGTGCTCTCCACTCAAGCGTCCGCGCACAACCCACGTGCGCCGCACATCGGCCACCTGGCACTGCTGCTTGCCATCCTCGCAACTGCCTTGTTCCTGTGCGTCCTGCCTCTAGCCAGAGCCTCGGCCCCTACAGCTCGGCAGGGAGTCGTCGCCCAGGCGGCAGCGTACGGACTCTTCCTGCTGATCGCCTGGCCCATTTTCGCGCTCCTGTGGAAGCGCCCATTCCTGCAGGGAATCTCGTGGAATGCTCCTGGCGTGCGTCCCTGGCTTATCGTCTTCGGCCTGGCCGTAGGCTTTGCCGCTCAGGAGATTGAAACGTTCCTCCCGGTTCCCGCGAAGATGCCGATTGAGGAGATCTTCAAGGCACCCCATCTCATCTGGCTGCTCCTGCCCTTCGCCGTCTTCGCGGGGCCACTGATCGAAGAAATTGTCTTCCGCGGCTTCATGCTGCCCGCCTTCGCCAACGCCTTGGACTGGTTGCGTCTTTCGCGCGGTGCCGACCGAGACGAAGCCCTTGTCAACCTGGAACAGTGGCGCGTCGCTCCCTCGAGCTCGACCCATGCGCTTGTGGCCTCCTCCATCGTCACGAGCGTGCTGTTTGCGCTGGTTCACGCTCCGCAACTTGGGCTCAGCTGGCCCAGCGTCTCATTGCTGGCTGCGATTTCACTCATCCTGTGCTGGGTGCGTCTGCACTTCCGTTCGCTTGCCGCCTCCACCCTTGTCCACTGCTTCTACAACCTCTCCGTCTTCATCTCGCTTGCCATCACCACCGACGGCTTCCGCCACATGAACAAGCTCTGAGCGCCTGGTCAGCCGGGATGCCATCGAGCTTCCTCCCATCCGGTTACCCTGAACCTCCGCATCTGCTTTACCTTGGAACCATGGACCCTCGCGAATCGCTGCTCGACCTGCTTGCCTCTCTCTCGTTTCGTCTGGGGGACTTTACCCTCGCCTCCGGCCAGAAGAGCGACTACTACATCGACTGCCGCATCACCACCCTGCACGCCGAAGGCGGACGACTCGCGGGTATCGTTCTGCTGGACGAAATTCGCGAACGCTTCCCCTCTGCTGTAGCCGTAGGCGGCCTCACCATGGGAGCCGACCCGCTGGTTTCGAACATTGCCTCAGCCAGCGCCTGGGAACTGGCCGACCATCGCGAGTTCCTCGCCCTGGACCCTGACGAAGACCACGGCCCCGAGCCTACCCTGCTGAATGGTTTTCTGGTCCGCAAGGCCGGAAAGACCCACGGTACGGGCCGTCTGATCGAAGGCTTTTTGAAGCCCGGCGCTGATGTCATTATCGTCGACGACGTCTGCACCACGGGTGGCTCAACCCTGCAAGCCGTTGAAGCCACACGAGCCGCTGGAATGAACGTCATCGGTGTCCTGGCGCTCGTCGACCGCGAGCAGGGCGGCGCGGCCAACATCGGTGCCGCAGTCCCTGAGGCACCGTTCCAAGCTCTCTTCACCGCCGCCGAAATCCGCAAAGCCCATAAACGCGCCCGCACCTGAATAGGCCAGCCGTTACCTTTGCCCTCTCGCCCCACTTGTAATTCCTCTGAAAACAATCTGCGTCTGCCATAAGTTGTTTGCTTCGCCTTATAGGTGTCATTCCCGAAGGGAATCCGCGTTTGCCTTGCGTCTGCCCTTTGGTTGGGCGTCCCGATGGGTTCAGTAGGTGATTGCCTCAACGGAGCTTACCTGTGTCCAGATGGTGGAAAGACAGACGCAGATTCGCGCGGGAATAAAACCAAGAATTATGGCGAGCTAATCGCTTACCGGTCCTGCGGCTCCGTCGAAAGAACCACAAATCCCTGTGCAGGAACCATCAGGCGTTCTCCTTCGAGACGCGTAGCCTCGGGCTTCGAAGCAAGTGCCAGCCAAAATTCCTGTTTCAGTTTGAACTCGACCTCGCCGCTGCCCAGATTTGCGAACACGCTCACCTGTCCGCGATCCATGCGCAGCCAGCGCCGCTCTTCGTCGAAGCTCACTTTGAGATGGCCGCGGTCGCCATCATTCAACGACGTGGAGCCTCGCCGCAGATGAATTAACGCCTTAGTCCACGCCAGCATGTCTGCATGCTTGCCTTCCTGCGCCTCATCCCAGTTCAAACGCGACCTCTCGAACGTTGAGCGTTCTTCCGGGTTGGGAATCTGCGCCTCGTCCCACCCAAACGCCGCGAACTCTTTCTTACGCCCAGCAGCGACGGCCGCAGCCATCTCCTCATCCTCATGATCAGCAAAGTATAGAAACGGAGTGGAAGCCGCATACTCCTCACCCTGGAAGAGCATGGGAATAAACGGCGCGGTCAGCACCAGACCCAACGCGACCTTTGCCAGATCCACGCTTACGATGTGTTCCAGGCGATCGCCGGTTGCCCGGTTCCCTACCTGATCGTGGTTCTGAATGAACCCGATAAAGTGGTGTGCCGAGAGCCCATCCACGGGCCGCCCATGGCTGCGATGCCGGTAACTTGAATAAATTCCGTCGTACACAAACATGTTTTTCAACGACTTCGCAAGGCAGTCAAAGTCGCCGAAGTCCTCGTAATACCCTTTGCGGCTTTTTTCCACATGGAGCAGCGTGAACAGCGAATGGTGAAAATCGTCCGACCACTGTGCATCCATACCAAAGCCGCCCGACTCGATCGGACGCACGATCAGCGGATTGTTCAGGTCAGACTCCGCAATCAAAACCAACCGCCGTCCAAGCCGAGCCGAGAGCACATTCACATCGGCTGAAAGCTGCTCGAGAAAGTGCACTGCCGAACGGTCCATGATCTCGTGAATCGCATCCAGCCGCAGACCATCGATATGGAAGTCGCGCATCCACATTCGCGCATTGTCCAGAAAAAACAGACGTACGCCATCCGAGCCCTCGTCCTCGAAGTTGACCGCATCGCCCCACGGCGTGGTGTGCTTCGAGGTAAGATACGGACCAAACTTGCCGGTGTAATTCCCTACCGGACCAAAGTGGTTGTAGACCACATCCAAAATGACCGCCAGACCCTGCATGTGGCACGCATTGACAAAGCGTTTTAACGCCTCGGCTCCGCCATAATGATGCGTAACCGCAAACAGATCAACGCCGTCATAGCCCCACCCGCGATCGCCGGCAAATTCCGCCACCGGCATCACCTCAACGTGCGTGATCCCTAGATCGAACAGATACGGAAGCCGCTCGATGGCCGAATCGAATGTGCCTTGCGGCGTAAATGTACCCACATGTAACTCGTACAACACCGCTCCCGTCAGAGGCGGTCCCTGCCACGTCGCATCGCCCCAGTGGAACGTCTTGTGATCGTAAACCTCCGACCAGCCATGCACATCTCCGCCGGTCTGGACCAGGCTGCGCGGGTCAGGGTAAACCGTTGTATCATCGTCGAGTAGAAATCCGTAACGCGTTCCCGCCTGCGCCTCTTCCACTCCTACATGCCAGTTCCCGCGCTCATCAGGTCCCTGCATTGGGTAAGCCGATTCCTCGACCTTCACCGAGACTTTGCTGGCGCGCGGCGCCCATACCCTGAACTCATGCACGGTCCTTCTCCTCTTCTCGTGTCAGCAACGCGACCGGGAATTGCCGCAGCAGATCGTCAACGTGTACGTCTGAACCACCCACCACTACCTCACCCGTGAGCCGGTTGCGCCACGTTCCGTTGGGCACTGCAAGCGAAGTATCATCCCACTTTCCATCCAGTTCGAAACTAAGCCGAGGAGCCAGCGTCAGCACATCATCAGCACGCAGGTAGGCGATTAAATGCTCCCGTTTTGTTCCCATCGCATGCAGCGGAGCGTAGGCTGCCTCTGCCGCAAACCACTCAGGGCGTTCGCGTCGCAACAAAAGCGCAGTATGTATCACGTGCAGCTTCGGTAAACCCTCATCCATCCGGGCGAGAATTTCGCTGACCTTCAGGGTTCCAAGTTCGGTCAGCAGCCTGCGCCGCAGCGCATAGTCGACCGGACGGCGGTTATCCGGATCTACCAGCGAGTGATCCCACAGCTCGGACCCCTGGTAAAGATCGGGAACACCTGGCGCCGTATGTTTAATCAGCGTCTGAACGAGCGAATTTACCCGGCCTGCGTGCGACACCCGCCCAACGAACGCCTCCAGCTCCTTGATGAACGCTGCATCTGCGAGCATCTCGTCAATCAAGCTGCAGAGTGCATCCTCGTAAGCTTTATTGTTTTCAACCCAGCTCGTCTGTAGCTTGGCTTCGCGCATCGCCTTCAGCATGTAAGCCTTGGCGCGTTCGGCGTCTATAGGCCATGCGCCAATCAGAGTCTGATACAAGAAATACTCAGTGTTCCGGTCTACAAGCTTGTGCGATTCGCGTCCAGCGTTCAACGTACTCCAACGCTTGATGGTTGCTGCGAACAATTCGGGCACTTCGCTCAAAACCGCAAGCCGCGCCCGCACATCATCAGACCTCTTCGTGTCATGCGTCGAGAGCGTTGTCATGGTCGAAGGATGCGTCTGCTGCATGGTCTGCTGATACTCATGGAACTCTTCAAGGCTGACACCGTCACGCCCCGGGTCGCCTCCCACTTCACACAACGCGGTTAACCGGTTGAAGCAGTAGAACGCCGTATCCTCCACACCCTTCGCCATCACAGGTGACGTAAATTGCTGGAAGCGCAAAACGAATTCACTTTCGAGGCGGCCCGTCACCTCAAGGCTCAACACCTGTTCGAAGAAGTCCAGCAGACCAGGATCGAGATCGCTGCGGTTGTCCTTCGCACAGCGGACGGCAGCCGAAATCTTCCGCCGATCTTCATCGCCGATCTCATTGCGTTGCGGAACCACGTACGTCCTGTACACGGCGAAACAAGCCGCAAGCTCGCGTATGCAACGGCGAATTTCCGCACGCGTATAGTCGCGCTGATTGCGCCGGTTCTCACACAGATCGACAAAGATCGACGCCAGGCGATTAACATCGGACCCCAGAGTTCCGCTCGCCACCACAACCTTTTTATCGTGCGCGATGGTCGGAAAGTGCGTGGGTGCGTCGGTAAACTCCGCGTAAACTTCGGTCAGTTGCTTTAGGCCGTCAGCATCCACAAGTACACCCAGCATCATATTCAAGAAGTCGTATCCGCTGGTTCCATCGATCGGCCATTCGGATCGGAGCAGCTCGCCGCGAGCCAGTATTTTCTCTCCGATAATCCACGCGCTTGGCGCGGCCGCACGCAAACGTTCGAAGTACTCGAGAGGATCGCGCAGGCCATCCGGATGGTCGATGCGAACACCATCCAGAACACCATCGCGAAGCCACTTGAACACATGCGCGTGCGTCTCCTCAAAGACGTGAGCACGCTCCATGCGCAAACCAATCAAACTATTCACGTCGAAGAACCGTCGATACCCAAGCTGCTGATCCGCGCTTTTCCAATAAGACAAACGATAGTTCTGCTGGTTCAGAAAATCATCCAGTGCGTCATAATCAGCATTCAATTCCTCGACAGCGCGATCGATGGCCAGGCACACGGTGCGATTTTCCGCGCAGACCCTTTCCAGAAGATCCTTGATCACGCCCAGATCGCGATTGCGTCCAAGCAGCGCAGACCGGTCCTCCGGCGTAGGATGCGGCAAGCGGCGCAGCGAATCCGCAATAAAATCAAGCGCGTCCGATTTCTCATGGCGTGTGGCACGAGACAACAAGGTTGCGATCGATTGGGGCGAAGCGGGAAAGCTCTGGCCAGCCGCTTCGACCAGAAAGGTCGGGCTCTCTCGCACCACTTTGATTCCACCCGCCTCCAGCACGCGTCCAAAAAGATCCCCCAGTACCGGAACAAGAACTTTGTTGCGCAGGCGACGCTCAGAGGGGTGCCAATCAATGTCAAAGAACGAGGCATAGCGGCTGGAAGCGCCATTCTCGAGCACGTTCCACCAAAAACGGTTCTCGCGCCCAATCGCCATGTGATTGGGAACAATGTCGAGAATTTGACCCAACCCGTTCTCGCCCAGTGTGATTGAAAAATTGCGATGCGCCTGCTCGCCCCCGAGCTCTGCATTCACCTTCTGGTGGGAAACAACATCGTAGCCGTGCATGCTTCCCGGCGCGGCCTGCAGATAGGGCGAACTGTAAACGTGCGAAATCCCCAGATCGTGCAGGTATCCTGCGATCGCGGCGGCATCGTCGAAGGTGAAGCCCTTATGCAGCTGTAAGCGGTAAGTAGAACGCGGAACCTTGATCTTTTCCATGAACCTGATTTCAGTCGTTGCCCGTTAGGTGCGCGCAATTCCGCATGGGTTGGCTGTCACGGGCCTTGTCCTTTTGGTTGTCATTCCTGAAGGGAATCTGCGTCTTCTTTTGCCGGTGTACCTGGCAATCGCGGCGGCTACGGCCTACGTATACCGCAGCCAGCGCATGATCTCCGGCAGGTTCGGCTTCTTGCCGTACATCAGGATTCCGACGCTGTAAATGCGGCTCGCGAACCAAAGCACGGCGGCAATCGTAAGCACTAGATCGAACACAGAAAGTGCAATCTGCCATGCAGGAGGCTGATGCACCGCGATCCGCACATACATAATCAGCGGTGTGCAGAACGGGATGAACGAAAACACCCGTGCCAGCAACCCATCCGAGTCGGTCACCACACGAAAGATCACCACCGAACAAGCGATCAAGGGAAGCATCAGGAACATATTCAACTGCTGTAGTTCCTGCTCTGAGCTCGTCATTGCACCCAGCGCGGCGGCAATGCTCGAGTACAGCAAATACCCGAGCACGAAGAAGACGATGAAGAACACCACCTGCACCAACGTCAAAGGGAAGCTGATTCCTGCGCCCATCACTCCCAATTGAGCCAGAATCCCGGCCACCACGATCCAGATGCCGACCTGGGTCAAACCCACCGCACCCACGCCGAGCACCTTGCCCGCCATCATCTCGCGCGGACGAATCGTAGCCAGCATCACTTCGAAGATGCGTGAGGTCTTCTCTTCAATAATCGAACGCGCGACATTCATTCCATAAAAAAGAATTACGAAGTACATCAGAAAGAACAATGCATACGCGCTCGCGAACGCACCCATCGAGCCGCCACGCGCAGATTTTGAAATTTCCAGATTCACCGGCTTCATAATCTGGTCGACGTCGGGCTGCGACATGCCCGATTGCGTAAGCCGTTCGCGCGTGCGGACCGCCCGAATCGCACTCGCAATGTTGGCTTTGGTGATAATGTCAGCAAGCGACTTCGGCACCCACTCATAATGAGTCGCGCCGCCCGGCTGCGCCGGTGGTGTGATCCACAGATAGCCATCAAGCTTCCGGTGATCCAGCCGCGACTCAAGCTCAGCCCGTCGCGTCGTCATAGGACTCAACACCTCGGCGGACATTGTGCCGCGACCTTCGCTCTTAAGCTCCGTCTGCAGATCCTGCCCGAACTGCGCGTCCTGAGTCACAATCGCAATGTGTGCGTTGGAGCCGTTCCTGCCGTTGATAATGGCCGCACCGTAAAGCAATCCCCCCATCAGAAGCGGGATCAGAACCGTCATCAGCAGAAAACTCTTCGCGCGAACTCGCTCCAGATACTCGCGCCGTGCGATCAGCAGGATGTTATGCATCCACATTCTCCCCCACGGTATCAATGAAGATTTCTTCGAGCGTCGGCTCGGTAACGTCGAAGCGGCTAATGCGCGTCCCGCGGGCCACTGCATAGGCGAGAACTTCCTGCGCGGCCGCGGCGCTGTCGACCTGGTCCGCCAGCTTGATCTCGGCAAGGCCGGCGTAATTCTTGGCTGACGCGATCGCCGGATGATTCAGAAAACTCGCATCTCCGCTGAACTTGACCTGAATGCGATTCGCCGGGTAGCGCCACTTCACCTCCCGCATGGCACCATGCAGAACCAGCTTGCCCTGCGAGATCAACGCAATCGCATCGCAAAGCTTCTCCACCTGGTCCATGCGATGCGTACTGAACAAAATCGCCTTTCCTTGTCTGCGCAGGTCGAGCAGCGTATCCATCAGCAGCGAAGCGTTCACCGGGTCCAGACCACTGAACGGTTCATCCATGATGATCAGGTCAGGGTCGTGGAGCAGCGATGCAATGAACTGAATCTTCTGCTGCATGCCCTTCGATAGCTCTTCGGTTTTCTTATCCAACGTCTCCGCAATCTGCATGCGTTCACACCATGCGGACGCGCGCGTCGACGCGGTAGCTGCCGTCAATCCATGCAGTTGCCCCAGAAAGACAAGCTGATCCAGCACCTTCATCTTCTTGTAAAGCCCGCGCTCTTCCGGCAGATAGCCAATGCGCTTCAGCGCCAGCCGGTCGAAGGGCTTGTCGAACAGCCGCACGGACCCGGAGTCTGGACGCGTCATCCCGATCATCATACGAATGGAGGACGATTTTCCCGAGCCATTCGGTCCCAGCAGGCCGAACATCTGACCAGCCTCAATTGTCAGCGATAGGCCTTCGACCGCAACCTTGGTGTCGTAAACCTTGCGTATATTTTCAAGTTCTACAATAGGCATAAAGGTATAGCTCAGTCTAGCAGTACCTTTTGCCAAGCTTTGACCGGGTCAGCTTGTTCGACAGCGCAACCTTGGTAGCATCGCAGTGTGTCTCTCGAACTTTCGACGCCCGTAAAGTACGTCAAACGCGTGGGCGAACGCATCGCTGAAAATCTCGCGAAGCGGGGTGTCGAAACCGTCGAGGATCTTCTGTACCACCTGCCCTTTCGCTACGAAGATCGCGCAAACCCGCGCCGAATCGCGGAGATGAAGCCTGGTGAAATGGCTTCGCTGGTCGGCGATGTGCGCGGTTCCACGCTGCTGACGACGCGCGGTGGCGCAATGTTCGAGCTGACGCTCGGGCTTGCCGCGCCTGGCATTGACCTTACCGGCGGCCTACCGCGCCTGGGCCAAAGCACCATCAAGTGTATCTGGTTCAATGGCAGCTATCTCCGCGAGCGCTTTCGCCTGGGCCAGCAGATTGCGGTGTACGGCAAGCTCGAAGCTTCACGATCCGGCGGAGCAGGCCGGTACAAGTTGCTGCAGCCCCAGTTTGAAGTGCTTCCCTCCCCCGATACAACCGGCCTCGACGCTGAGTTCCCACGTCTCGAGACAGGTCGCATTGTGCCCGTCTACGAGAGTCTCGGCGGGACCACCGCCTGGGGTGCGAAGCTCACCTCCAAGTGGACCCGGCGCGTCCTGTGGAGCGTCTTTGAAGAGCTGACCGAAGCCGGAGTTGAAGCGGACGAAACCCTGCCCAGGGCACTGCGCGAACGCCTCGGCTTCCCTGGCCGCATGGACGCTCTGCGCGCCATTCACTTCCCGGAGTCCGGCGCTTCTCTCGAGCAACTCGCCTCCGCCTCCACGGCCGCGCACCGCCGCCTCATCTTCGAGGAGTTCTGGTATCTCGAACTTGGGCTTGAGCTGAAACGACGCCGCCTGCGCGAGCGCGTTGGAACGCAATTCACCACCGGCGCACACGTTCGCGAAGCTCTGAAGCAGGTGCTGCCTTTCCACCCCACGTCAGCTCAGAAGCGCGTGCTCGCAGAAATTGTTGGCGACATGAAACAGCCGCAGCCGATGCGCCGCTTGCTGCAAGGCGACGTGGGCTCGGGCAAGACCATCGTTGCACTTCAGGCCGCGCTCGTGGCGATCGAGAATGGTTTCCAGACAGCCCTGATGGCACCTACCGAAATCCTCGCCACGCAACATTACCTCAGCATCCGCAAGCTGCTGCAAGACAAACGCTCGCCGTCTACCGGTGAACCGTATCGCGTTACCTTACTTACGGGTTCGCTGGACGAAGCGCGCAAACGTGAAAGCCGCGGACGCATTCTGCGCGGTGAAACCCAGCTCGCCATTGGAACGCACGCGCTGATTGAAGACAAGGTGGACTTCGCCAACCTCGGCCTCGTCATCGTGGACGAGCAGCATCGCTTCGGTGTGCAGCAGCGCTTCAAGTTGATGAAGAAGCCGAACGCCCAAGGCATAACCTCCGATCCGGACGTACTGGTGATGACTGCAACTCCTATCCCCCGCACGCTGGCGCTAACGGTGTACGGCGACATGGATATCAGCATCATCGACGAACTTCCTCCCGGGCGCACACCCATCGTTACCCGCCGTGTCAACGAGGGGAAGGCCAAAGAAGTCTGGAAGTTTGTGCGCAAACAGGTCGCGCAGCAACGCCAGGTCTACGTGGTTTATCCCGTCATCGAAGGCGCGAATGACGATCAGCCGGAACTGGATTTCGCTCACGACGAAGCAGTCGAAGTAAAACCCGAGGCAAATGCCAGCAAGAGTTCAAGCCAGAAAAGTATGGCCACAAAGAATAGCGCTGCACACGCGCAAGAACTGTTTCCAAAGACGAAGCTCCGCGCAGCAACGCAAATGTTTGATGAACTTCGCCAGGGTCCGCTCTCCGGTCTGCGCCTGGGTCTGCTGCACGGGAGAATGCCAGCCGATGACAAGGAAGTTGCCATGCGCCGCTTTCAACGCGGCGATACCGACGTCCTGATCGCCACCACAGTCATTGAAGTCGGAGTCGATGTTCCCAACGCCACCGTCATGGTGGTGGATCACGCCGAGCGCTTTGGTCTCGCGCAGTTGCATCAACTCCGAGGACGTGTGGGCCGTGGAACCGCGAAGAGCTTCTGCATCCTGATGACCGGCGGCAAAGTAAGTGAGTCGGCTGAAGCCCGCCTGGACGCCATGGTGCGTACGCAGAACGGCTTCGAACTGGCCGAGCTGGACCTCGCTCAACGAGGCCCCGGCGAATTTTTCGGAACCCGGCAGGCCGGCCTGCCTGAGTTCCGCGTCGCCAATCTTCTTCGCGATCGCGCTCTACTCGAACTCGCCAAAGACGAAGCCGCTCGCTTTACCGAGCGTCCCGACCCCGCGCTTTCCAGCGACGAAATTGACGCCGTATGGAAGCGCCTGAA
>JAABUO010001497.1_pt1 | contig 30377 bp, 46 predicted proteins | sample 5559291 | NCBI WGS metagenome assembly JAABUO01 (sample SAMN10711878, study PRJNA513372) | rock metagenome | isolation source: Antarctica rocks | place: Antarctica: Victoria Land, Finger Mt sud | reverse complement strand
GGAGATTTTCTGGAGGGGCTCCTCAGCCATCTCCTTCCACTGCGCCACCCAGCCCACTGTCCTGGCCACTGCAAACAGCACTGTGTACCTGCACACACAACCCTAAATATAGCAAATAGCACTGTATACCAACCCAAAACAATGAGTGGGCAGGCAGATGGTCAGCAACAGCAACAGCAACAACAGAGGTCAGTGGATTGGCAGATGCAAGTCAGACAACCTGCAGAGTGCCTCACTGAGCAGTAGCAGCAAGGCATCCTACAGAACACGCAGAGCTCATCCACTAAAGGAGTGCCAGAGAGGCATTGAACACACTTGTACGTCAACGCAACCTGCCAACAAACCCTTGATCCATAGACATGCCAACTGCTTTACTTGCACAAGAGACATGCTTCCAAGCTGAATAGTCGTTACAGTCATGATAAGGTGAGCAATGCTTGCACAAACAGTCCGATGCCTCACATGGAGACGGGGATGCCCATAGCCCTGAGAACAATGCCAGAGTAAAAGTCAACATTTGGGTAGAGGCCCCTCTTGACAAAGTATTCATCACTAGTAGCCACATGCTCTAGTTCCATTGCCACCTCCAGCAATTTATCCCTGAGCATGGTCAAAGTTCACAATCAGCTACACAAGTGGTGTCATGTCTTGACACCAACCGCAAGACTCATGTGTGCATGTCTGTTGGCACAAGCACTGCACGCATCTGTATGCGCAGCTGCATGTTACATTTCACCACAGCAACGCATATTGAGCTGCCAGCTGGGCATGGAGGAGGCAACATAAGGTGAAAATTCTCTTACTTGATACCTACATGCTCCAGCACCTGGTCGCACACCTGCTTCATGATCTTGGCACGAGGATCATATGTTTTGTACACCCGGTGGCCAAAGCCCATCAGTCTGCATGCCAGTGGGCATGAAGCTCAACATGTGCACGCTTTATGTCAGATTTTTTGCTCAGGAGCTCAAGGCATGCGCTTACAGCACTAAGTCAGCCTTACTGGCAAGCAAAGGCAGAGAAAGCCATACTCAATACACACAGTTGTCGGAATTCTTTTGGGGCAATCCCCTTGACATGCTCAGGCAGCAACTTCCACTGCTATCTTGTCTGCCCTACTCATGCTTACATCATACCATTGGACTGAGACCCTGAGGCTGCTTACCTGAAGGAGTCGTTCTTGTCCTTAGCTCGTTTGATAGCTTCAGGGATCTTGTCCCGCCTGCCAATGTCCTTCAGCATGCGCAGCACAGCCTCGTTGGCACCGCCATGAGCCGGGCCCCACAATGCAGCAATGCCTGAGGCAATGCACGCAAAGGGATTTGCCTGACTTGACCCTGCACCACATCACATGCACCGTAAACAGTGTGTTAACATGTGCGTAAACCCGTTTTACAAAGATATTGCCCTGCTGCATACATTGCTTTACAGCAGTGGCTGCATTGTGCCGAGGAGCCAGCATTCTGTATGGGTAATGCTTGCAGATGACATGCATGGCAACCATAATTGGGCAAGTGCACTACCTACACAGCAGCACAAAACCCACCTGCAGAGTACAGCTCTGCCATCCACCTTTGAGCTGCCATCCCACATCGTTGAGTAAGCAAAGCTGTGGCTTGCTCAGGCCTTTTGACACTTGACAAATGAAAAGGCATGCATGAACACGCAATCACATGTACTTAGACTGACCTGCAACTCTGACTGTGGAGGTGGATGCGTTCTGCTCATGGTCCATATGCAGTATAAGGATGATCTCTAGCGCCCTTGACAGCACAGGGTCCACCTCATACCGTTCTGTGGGCACGCTGAACATCATGTGTAGGAAGTTCTCTGAGTAGTTCAGGTCATTGCGCGGGTACACGATAGGCTGCCCTGTGAGACCAACACCAAGCATCAGCCACAATGATGACACAAGACAAAAAATTGCGAAAAGAAAGATTTGGTCCCAGAGACAGTTTGTCAAGGGAGTACAGCAATGTTGTCATGTGATGTAGGCAATGAGTTGGTCTACATGAACAGTACTTTTTGCTCAATCATGCAGCAGTCATGTCACTAGGGTTTTTACTTTGCAAATGAGGCAGCAGATGCAACAAAGCCAACTACAGTCAGATTAGAACAGTGCTTTGCCCACAGGCGAAAGATTTCATAAGGCATGCATTGCCTGCAAGCATATTACATAAATGCAGGCATAGATCTGTTGGCTAACATTGCTGAAATAATGTCCATACCCTTGGCTGTTTTGTAAGCAATAGCTGCTAGAGTTGGCATCTTTGCTATCAGCCGCATACATGATAGTTGCCGCATGTCTGGATCACTGCAACACACTTGCGTCATATCAGCAGGGACGAATAATGTTGTCTTACCCATGTTGTCCTCCGTTACTCTGCAGGCTGTCAAATGAGCGTTCACAAGCACTGATGCATGGCATGCATTGAAACACAAAATGCGCTTCAGTGGGTGAAAATGTACCTGATGTCAGATGCATTGGCATAAAAGGCTGACAAAGCCCCTGTCACACCAACCATGATGGCCATGGGATGTGCATCATGACGGAATCCCTTGTAGAACTGGATGAGCTGCTCATGCACCATGGTATGCTGAGTCAAGTCTGTGATGAACTCCTGTTTTTGAGCTGCTGTAGGCAGTTCGCCATGCAAGAGAGCATAACAACTGTCTGTAAAGTCACCTTGCTCTGCCAGCTCATCAATGTTGTACCTGGCATGGACTGCTGTTTAAATTGCATGCTGCTGGTTAAATGAGTTGACAACATGCATTTGATTGCAATTTGAGTGGCATCCTGCTGATCAAGTGAGCTGACAACATGCATTCAAAACCAGGCTCCTAAGACTCACCCCCTGTACATGAGCACACCCTTCTTGCCATCTATATAAGTTATTTTCGAGTCACAAGAGCCTGCATTGAACAACCTGTTGGTCATGAGAGTTGATGTCCATCTGGACATGCAAGCTATACCTTATATCGTCCAGTGAGCCTATTGCTGCTTACCTGTACTCGTGAATCCCGGATCAAAAGTGCAGATGCCGGTCCTGAACATATAAAGTATTGTCAGAACAGCCCAATCACGTTCAATGTCGAACAAACAATACCCAGAATCTGTCATTGATCATCGCGCAGTTTGGAGCGCGCTCCACGCTCACAGATCTACCTACGTTGGCTGTAGTTTTCGGACATCCAGGAACCTGTTGCCGGCCGCGTCCTGACAAACGACGTTACCGCTTAGCTTGTTCAGCGAGACTGAAGCGTTCGAAATCCTAAAAACATGTGAATCCGATAAACATAACTCACCTTTAACAACGGAAGTTCAAGCTCCTGACCGTCTGGCAGCTTAAGCGAGACCATTCCTAAATGCTGAACATCATGCTTCGTGGCCATGGCGAAGCAATGTAGCAATACTTTGACTTCTCTCTACCGTTGCGTATTTCGCCGACGTTTAGCAACGCTCGCTTAGAGCTGATCGATCACCCGCTGACCTGGCTGTCTCGTAGTCAACACAGCACAGCTTGGTCAGCATGCGGCTGGTTCGTCTTGTGAAGGAATCAGGATGGGATACAGCTCCATTTTGCACTAATCTTCTTTGTCTTCAGCCAGTCTGGTGGGTCTTCTTCTTTAGCTAGTCGCCGCCTAAGCATAGTAGTCCAAGTTGTTGCACCCCTTTAGGCTCGCGGTTTTACGGATTCGGTGGGTCGCAGCCACATTGATCCAACATGGTGAGCAATCGCTTGCTCACATATCGCCCGGACATTTCACCCTGCCAAGCGTTTGCCTTCGATCCTTCTGTCTGTTGGTCATTTTGCTGATGGCAGACGTGCTTGTTGTTTCTCATTGTAGGGTCGCGTCCGTACCAAGACCGTCAAGAAGGCTTCCAGGGTTATCATTGAGAAGTACTACAACAGACTCACCCTAGACTTTCACACCAACAAGAGGGTTGCAGAGGAGGTTGCAGTAATCCAGTCCAAGAGACTCAGGAACAAGATTGCTGGCTTCACCACAGTAAGCTATAGCCTGATATAGGGTCGTGCAAGAATGGTCAGCACAGGCAGATTCTGACACTTCTCTGGGCTATGCAGCACTTGATGAAGCGAATTCAGAGAGGACCAGTGCGCGGTATCTCGTTGAAGCTGCAGGTGTGCAGCAATGTTGCTAGAGTGTGCATCGCCTATTGCTGTTCCTCACCACAAACAGCTGCTATAAAGCCCATGTTGACTTTCAGATTCCACATTACACCTTGCTGCTGTGCAAAGCTGCTGCATACCCTTGCAGGCAAAAGCTGCTGCATACAGTGGAATTGTATGTTCTTGGGTCTCTTTGCAAAGTGCATTCCTTTGCATTTCTGCATACCAAAGTCAAATTGTGTGCCCACACAGGAGGAGGAGCGCGAGAGGCGCATGGACTTTGTGCCTGAGGAGTCTGCTGTCAACACAGAGACTATTGAAGTAAGCAAGCCCTGTGCTGGATGTATCTGTTTCAGGGTTAACAGCTCGTGCTTGGGGCAATCATGAGACTTGAACACTGCTATGTGATGGCACAAAAGTGCCCCCACTGATGCACATTTCCCTCATGTGCAGCTTTATTTTTGTGCTGTGTCAGGGACGTTGCTGCAGTTTGGTTTAGCTCTGCCATCCTTACAGTATCAACCACGTCCATCAACTGAGTTATTTTGTCTGCAGATTGACCAGGACACCAACGACCTATTGCGATCACTGAACATGGTCAACCTACCCGGAGTCAAGATGGTGCCTGTAAGTTCATCTCTTGCTTTCTGTCTCCTGTTTAATGCAGCTATGCCTTCACACTGTGTCACACTGTGTCTCTTTCTTGTTGTGAGAGCAGGCTTGACGCACATGCATTTTTGTCAGACTCAGCTGGCCGAGCAGGAACTCGAGCGACCAAGTTTTGCTTGTGGTCTGTGCTGGTCCACTCATCATCCAACACGTTAAACGTGAAGTCAAGAATTGCACATGAACTTGGCTCCCTGCTTGACAAGTTAGATGATGAGTAGACCAGCACAGACTCCAAGCAGGAGCTGCTTGCTCCAGTCGTTACATGGCCGGAAGCTGAATGGTGGGTTGTGGTAGCAGCTTATGTCAGTAATTCCAACGGTTTCCTTCTGATGCAGATCACAGCAGCTCCTCCCATGCCAATGGGACCCCCAGGAGGCAACAGGGGCTTTGGCCAGCCTCAGTTTGGACAGCGGCAATAGGCTGTCACCACTGTACCATGAGCAGCAACCTAGGCACATGTAACATATCGCGTGTGGAACTCAAGCGCTGTCTTACACACATTGTGCGTATCATGTTTCAATAGTTGTCCTTTCATTCTGGCAGCTGCTTCTTGTATAGTTCCACGTAGCAATTGCTGCTGCCGTGCTGCAAATGCTATTGCGAGGGAGAAGCCACATGGGCGCAGATGCTCATCTGTCAACATAGTTGGACTACGCATCCTATGGGAGGATCAGCACGGACAAGCATGCCCACTCTCCGCTGTCCTAAGCTGAAGTGCAGACTTTCATCTGCATGCTGGCTGGCTCTGCTGTAGCCAGTGGTCTGATGTCTCATGTAGAGCTCACCATAGCTTGTGTCCGCGGTAATGTGTCTAGTATAGTGGGTATCATGTTGCATTTGGCATGTGGCCAGCATGCTGTTTCCGGCAGTTGATGGCCACATGACTGCTGGGAACCAGATGTCACATAGCGATGAACACGCAGCTTGGCAGGTGAGCATTGTACCTGTATTTCCTGGTCTGCAACATCCAAGCATACTGTATCAGAATTTCTATTATCCAGGCATTTACCAGGGTCTGCACATTAGTGCATCCTTGGGAAGGTGTGTCTCAGGTCCAATCCTAGCATGGGAACATCAAAGCAGAACAAAATCAGGTATTAACGGGCACATGCAACTACCAAGGCTATGCAACATCCTGATGGACTATCCCACTGCAATGTCGCATGCTGTCTGCCTTTCCCTGATGGCCTCGTCACCAAATTTTCTTTTCGTTGCTGTACTGACCCAATGGTGGGTCACGAGTTGCAATTGAGACTCACAGATGCCTTTTCAACAAGTGATGTTCTGACATAGACTGACCTGCCTATTCAGCGTAGCAATGGCAGTCATTGGGCTGAACTATACAGCAAGTTCAGCTAATGCTATAAACAAAATAAGCAGCATTCCTTGCAAAACATGCGTGCAAAAATGTTGATACAGATCACCTGTAGGCTGAGCGATCATAGCTTTTGCCATAGTCAAGAAATAGTTCAGTACCAGCATGTATGTCACAAGTAGTCACAAATCTCAGATCCAGACTATCTGCCCCATCCACTATCTCGACGTTGACGGCGCAGCCTACAGGTGGCTCATTCATGTAAGCCATACTTACATCACAGCTTGGACCCAGGAGAGAGAGACCCAGCTTGGGAGACAGCAGTCCAGCCTGGTCTGTTGGATCAAGCCATACGTGTGATGTTGACTGAAACACATAACGCCTACTGTTTGGTGCCAAAGAGGCTTTGCGTAACATGCTGTCAGCTTTACGTGGCACGCCAGGATATGCACCAATTGCTGTGCCCTTTGCAATCCACTGTACAGCAAAGACGCCTTGGCCAGCTACTTCAGATGATGCTACCTGCGAGTGGTAAACAAAGTGCGCAGGTGGCAGGCAGTGTATCTGCCTTGCTATAAAAGGTAAGTTCAGGCCACGAGAAGACCAGAAAAACGTGCCTGCACAAGGGAGTGATCGCACCAACCTCGGGGTCGATTGCCATAAGCGGTGATGATCAGTGCAAACAGAGCCGCAACTAGCACCTCTGCTCCCAGGAAGGTTGCCCCGGACAATGGTGCCAAACTCTGGCTAGAGGTCAAAGGGTCTGGCAGAGCTTGCATTCTGCCGGCAGATGACAAATTTACATTTCGTAAGAACGGTCCTCTGTATCTAAACCGGTCGCTGACAGCTGCCCTTTTGATCACTTCAGCAAGTCTGGGTCTGCAAGCTGGCAGACCCTGCCAGAAGACGAGGTTGTTGTACCTTTTCCCGTGAAGTGGTTTGACGTGACATGATGTTGGTCCGTCCGCTCCGAGGTGCATTCCATTATCTGCACGCGCAACACTCAAACCGACAGACAAGCACTGTGACCAAACGTAACGCTTGCCAGTGAAACCACACCAAACCCGTCACACCACCAATGCCAAATTACACTGGCAGTTCGTCACAAGAAGCTTTGCGCACAAGAACTGTATGCAGGACCCAGCAGCGTTGGCTCAATGTAAAACAGTCAGTTTTTCACTGAGTGTCGACATCAGGTCATTGGCGTTTGTGTCCTACCACAGTCACAGTGCCAGTGTGCGATTGGGAGCACAACTCAAGTAAAGTCTTGACTTCCTGTGCTCCAGTCTTCCTGACTGAAAGTCTGGTCTATGTCATGGTTGTTCGGGACATTCTGGCAGAAAGTCTTTGGCAGGTGATTGGCTGATATGACACAGTGGCAGAACTGTGATTAGCTGCGTGTTAAAAAGCAATACACCTACAGGAGCGTCTGCGGAGACTTCTTCTTGTCACATGACCATGGAGACTGTACGCTAGGCTCTCTGCTTGAGAACGGCGTGGCACATCCTGCCTGTGCCTGTCATGACAAGGTTACTGCCAAGCCTGATCTTGTCAAGCCAGTGTCTTGTCTGGCTATGGCTGCCAAGGGAGCTGCACAAACATATGACCGAGGGATATCAGCCATCAAAATCCAGTGCCTATTCAGCCCTGACTGGTCAAGGCAAACGCTGCAGACAGAAACTACATGTTTCTTGGCGCCACAAACTTTGTCCCTCTCACCTGTCAATAAGCAGCTCTTGTCGCTGCCTTGCCAGAAAGCGACAGCACCTGCTACTCATGCCATCAACGCCATATGCAGCAGCCTACATGAGAATATGATATGTGCAGATTTGGCACAAAAACTTTCCGGGACAAGCTTCAGATTGCAGCAAGGAGCGGCTGACACAAAGCCAACAAGGCAGTCACGTCGAAACACAGTTGCCAAGTGTTTGCGTCATAATTTGTCAACAGCACTAGACGCCCAAGCAGCTAGGCATACATATGCTCTGCGGCCTCCATTGGCTTGCCCCAAGACAAATCTGGATGCCAGGCCTTGTGAGAAATGTAGACTCCCTGATGATTGCACTGCAATCTTGCAGCATGCATTGGCACAAAAGGGAGCCAAAAATGGCAGTGTTTCCCTGCATGCTTTGTGCAGAGCAATTGAGATTGCCTCTGTTCCAGGCTCTGCTCAGCCAAGCATCAAAGCTATCTACGCACCGCGCAAGCGTGATCTAAAAAGAAATATTGTTCAGTGTCTAGCAGGGGCTGCAAGCGAGCAAGATTGTGCACCATCCTCAAGTAGAAAGATGAGAAAGCTTGCGCCCTAGGAATAGATAAAATGTGCTGAACTGTATTCGTGTGACTCGTTGAGTGTTTACAATGAATGCTGTTGTTGGGTGACTGGCACCTGGTGTTTGTAAAACGTATTTGATCATACTGTTGATCAAGGAATGCTGCCCCAGGTTTTGACACATGTGTACATAGTCTCAGTTGTCTCCTTTTTTACCCCAGCAATGGAGGGACCTTTGGGAACTTTCAAAGCGGCGCCTTTGCATCCGGCCATGTACTTCGGTGTGACACTGATGTACTGCACTGCTGCTGCTGAGGACACTTACAATCTGTCCTAGTAACAATTGTGCACGTAACTCTGATAGCATGCACTGCCCTGCCAGGTGCAACTTGTGGCCAGACTGAGCTGGAATGCAAGCAGACTTCATCTGATTGCATGTCAACCATTGTTGTTCCAGACAGAAACTGTATACAACACAGAGGTCAGCATAGCTTTACATGCTGGCTGTGCTAAAGCTGAGATTGGGGTCAAGTAAGCACAGCATGGAAGTGGAGGAATATTGGCATTGCCTGCTGAACCTCAGTCCTCCCTGCAAGAAGTATGGTCCAAATCAGCATAGCTGACAAGTGTAACTGACTGGAAGATGCCAAACAATGATAGTCTGTTTTTGTACACAATTCGAATTTGCAGCATCATATTGGACAGTAACTTACATGTCAGAGTTCAAAGCGTCCTTGGCAGCCTTGTCGGCTTCCTGTAGCAGATCTGCTGGCACCTTGACAAATTGCTTCTTGCTTTCATCGCAGATCCATGCCATCTCAAGCTCAAATGGCTTTTCTTCATCATGAACTGTATGTAGGCTGCAGGCACAAGCAGCATTGCGGAATTGAAACCTTGTGCTGGATTTACGGTAGTGCAGTGACCTTTGTCACACCTGAGACCAAATTGTTCAAGCTTGAGTGACATCCCCCAGCAACCAAGAGGCTAACTAGCCAAGAGTCTACAGTCACTTAATAAAAGCAGTAGGCAATGTCCACAATCTATGGTGTTGCAATGCCACCATGTGCAAGCCATCAGTTTGCTGGCACAAGCTGTGTCATGCACATTGGTGTGCGTAAAAAATAGTGAGCTCGTACAACTCACATCTTTGCTATCTCTTTGATGCCCTGCTTGCAGGTAAGCTCTTTGAGATCAAGCCGCTCAATGTCAGTCTTGGCCCCTTGCCTACCCTTGCCTACTGCTGCTCCAAAGAACCTCTGCACTAACATGCTTAATGTGAACAGGCAACAAGCACCCAAGAGGCACCATTTGCAACTGTTGTGGTGGGCGGGCTTGCAGCTGCTTTTAGGGATCAGGAATGACTGGATTGTGGCCTTGACACTGTGAACAATTTTGTATTATGCAAACTCAGAATTTTGCCTGTTGCAGTAGTAAGAACACTGGCTGTTGTGACGTACCAGCGCAATGCCTGTTGGTTCTATGACATACAGTTGCGGTCCCTCCGTGTCATACGTTGCCAGGAGAGTGCTTGCCCCACATGGTCTGCAGGAAGAACACACCTTGTGCAAAGTGACACGTGACAGCATTTGAGGTGCAGAATGTGAAACCAAGTCAGTCAACCACAGTGGCAGCAGGACTTGGCAAGCTGGGAGCTGCCAGGAGTGTAGCTACAAGCTATTGACATGGACAAGCAGTGAAATTGTCTGTTTCTGCATGTGGCACAGCAGGGCTGCAGCAGAGACTGGATGCACCGCATTGCAGTTGACAATTGTTACTGGTCTCACCTGACATACCAATACAAGTTGAAGATGTGTACATAGCTGGCTATCCTGTCTGCCAATACGTGGCCTGGGATGGCATCACCATAAACACTGCGATTCACTTGCACATCAATGAATGTCACCTTTGCATCTACAGACTGATCTTCAAGATAAATAGAGACTAACACAGCTTACTTTATATACTGTTGAGCCTCCTGTATTGCCCTGTTAACCACTTGTCGTCCATCAGCTGACAAGCCAGCCACAGCCTGTATGATGACAGCCTCTGTTGACATGCAGCTATAAAAGGAAGTCTTGTTGCATGCAGGGCACAGCACTTACCACTCCTGCATGCTTGTCAATTGCATATGTTCGCTTGTCTGAACCCCCGACCAGCATCTTGGAAATGATAGTCTTCTCTGCACCCTGCGCAATCATGTTTCTCATATAAAGCTGAGCATGTGTCTCATCACACAAAGAAGAGCAATCATGTATACCAGAACGACGCCATCCTTGCATCTTAACCCAATGACTGTCCTGCAAGCAGTATCGTGCATCTGAGTGCATTGCCAAATTGGGATCGGCAACGCCTGCAGTACTTCGGGCCAAAGGCAGGACCTCACCCGCTGTTGTCTACCGCTTTCTGAGCGTAGTCTGTCTGGAATACCCTTCCGTCAGGGGAGAAAGTAGAGACTGACAGATCGTACTGTATACCACGAACACATACTAGCGTGACTTGCTACGACCCAGGCCTGAAAAGTCAAAATGACAGAGCGAGCGCTCACCCCAGTTCCTATGCCGGACATGGCGGTCCGCCTCTCTTAAGCTTTTTGGTTTGGAAACCTTGCCTGCTGGTATATTGATGGTTGATCAAGCAAGAAGCACGTCAGGTGCAGCAGAGCAAGCTTCTTAAAAGACAGAGATGACCTCGCAATAGATCTGGACAGCAATGGCAACACAACACGCGAGGTTAAATCGCTCAGCTGAACTCCTGTGCCACAAGAACAGCACTTCAGTGCAAGGGAGCCTCATACGGAGTGTTGTACGGAGTGCGTACCTGATACTGCATGAGACGCCAATCACTCGGGCTTGACACCGAAGTGACACTCAAGCGCGATCCGTACTGACCGGATCACTGGCCAGCGACCCAACATCTCGTGAGAACAGTTCTCAGACATTAAGTTATGTCCGGGACGAAAAACATGGACACAGGTTGTTAGCATCAGTACTCAGTCTTGTCAAGAAAGACCGTCAAAACACACTAGACTACGCGCAGCACTATCACGAAGTTTTGGGGGTGCTGGATGGATGTTGGAGCGCGTGTATTGGACATGAGCGTAATTTGCCTCGACGATATGAAAGAAATCCGTTGATAGACTGCATCATTGCATACACTAATACCAACATCGCTTTTCATTCGACACCTTGCGTCTCAGGACGAGCAATGGGATACTTCTGTGCTTCATGCGCATATCTTGTGGACGACAAGGTGAAGTCTTATTTGTAGCACAAGGGCACGACATACTTTACTTTTTAGTCAGGTGGAGGTTGACGCGTATCACATGTATCATGGGGACATGAAGATATCACTGTGTATTCCAAACAATCTGCTGCCAGTTTCTTTTAAGGTCACAGCACGTACATATATAAGGTTCAGAAATCTGCAAAGGCATGTTCAAGCAAAACATGCCAGGTTTGTATGCAGTCTGCTGTATTGTTTCATGCACTGGCACCGGGTGCCACCTGAACGGAGCTAGCAGTACATAGCTTGGAATATCACTGTGACTCTGAATCAATGCAGACTAATCGATCGTGGCACGTGTACAGTCTTCTGTCTATCTGGATGCTTTGCCGGCCATTGTTCCACAGCTGTCATGTATAAGAGCTGGACCTTTCTTTGGCCAACAACAGCATTGAATGAGCTATTTGATTTGGTCTTCTTACTTGCTTCCACAACATCTGTTGCACAGCGCTGGCGGTCTTGGTGCAATTTTAGGACTGACTCGAGTGACTTATTGCGCTCCTTTTTTGAATAAAAGCAGCCGCATTACTCTGCTTATCTATCAAGGAAACGTACGTGAGCTGCTCTGCACCATCTGTGCTGTCTGAGGTTGGGACCAACCAAGGTGGGGATAGCCTTCACTTCCTTTGTCAGCTCATTTCACCCCTCCGTGCACCGGGTGACCGTGTGTCATATCACCCTGTATTGCTTTCATGGGGTCACTGCCTCGGGTCACTTCTTGAAACGGCATACTCACCTTCACCATAACAGATTTGTATCTGCTTGATGCACAATGTCATACACGCTGTATGGCCCAATGCCAGCCACATCAGCAGTGTCAATGACAGCGACAGCAACAGCAGCCTCAACGGCAGTGACAACAGCAGTAGTGACACAAGCAGTAGTGACAAAAGCAGCAACAGCCAATAGCGCATGTTGGCATCACAATGCAATAGTGGGAGGTCTGACGCCCTGTTTGGGCCTGAGGTGAGGGTATCATCAACCGGCAACTAGCTGGTGGTGAATGCCTGTTCAGACTCTCTGCTTGCATTTGTTCATTTTGCATGTTTCTGTATGTTGTGTGCTGATATGCACAGTTTGCAGTGCATATACAGCCTATACAACAGGTCCTGTGTGATGTCAGTCATGCTACCTCGCTGATAGCCGGGCCAAATACAGGTGACATGAATGTGGCATGCAGGCTGTGTAATGCAATGCATGCATGAGTAACTGCTTGCTTTTGGGAGGTGCCACTGTTGCCCTGGGCGTTGGCCCTATTGCAGTGCGACTTTTCTGTGCTAGTCAAGTTGCAGGCGGCTTCTTCACTTTTCTCACACAAACCGAAGACTCAAGCACATACAGACAGCCAGCAAGAGCAGCTTCAGCGCGCCAATCACAAGCTTGTCTGCCTTGTGCCTGGTTATGTGGACAAGTATCTGCCTGTACCTGAGTACACTCTTCAAAAGAGCCTCGACACAGATTCTGAGGGCTTCTTACTCTGCTGATATAGGTATAACCGACCACTAACTCAACCTGCAATCTCAGCTCTACATGCGTTGTGCTTGTGCTCATGGCTGGCCGTCGGGACTGTCAGCCCTGCCCCAACAGTCAGCAACAAACGCCATTATTGTTGTCTCAGCAGCTTTTCAGTCAGCCATTCTACTGTCCATGACTGTAAATATAGCCTCCAAAGTTTCAATGCATTTCAATGCATGGCGCAACCTAACACAACCTTGCGTGACTGCTTACTGTATCTGACGCAATATTTCTATGATCCAGGCATTTGAGATCCAATCTGACAAGGAAAAGCAGCCGCATATGCATCTCAGTCAAATGGTACAATTGCAAGACGAACTTTGAATGTATTTTCATTCACTCTATTGTTCCAGAATAGATCGGATCTCAGGTACACATTCCCAAGGATGCACTGACTTGCAGAGCTGGGTAACATGCCTGGATCATAATTCTGTCAATAAACAATAGTGTTGGTTATATATACACTGTGACTTCACAAGGTTTTCACTTTTGCTATGCAGATCTGTTGGCCGAAGTGTGTCGCTTTGCTGCACTCAATTTATGATGCATATTCGCAATGCTCCTTGAACTCTGACATCGTGACACAAAAGCACAGGGCATGACCAAGATCGCATGCATGACCTCAGCTGGCTTGAAATGACTCATACGGACTGCTGGGTTGCCGAAGCCCTTGTGATTCAAAATGGCCAACATACCCAGGCTGCCAGGCCGTGGGATGACCTAGCATCAAGCACCGTCTTGCAAATCGGCGTCGGCAGTTCCTGGGTCGAGCCACGGCCAGCCAAGCTTTCGCCTGCTCCCGACGAGGGGTTCAGCGGGGCACAGTTGGAGTCAAGCTGATTCTTGTTTCAGTCACAGCACTATCTTTCGTCCTGACAGGTCGTTTATCAGGCTACCTGCCGGCGCCTGGGCAGTGCATGGCGCAAGGCGCTGTTGGCTGCCAGTATCGCGGAGCCATTCTTGTGCCAAGCAGCCATAGCTACAAGCAAACTTCACCTCAACTGTCTCGAAAACCAGCAAGAGTCACAGGGTGCTTGTTAAGAACTGCTCGTGGCAGGCAGTGTTGCTCCTATAGGGCCGTCCAGCACTCGCACATTGGCAGCTGTCACCTTCAGACAGCCAGTAGGGCTGTGCACTTATGCCCTTGTGTCGGGTGCTTAGCACAAAATTGCAGTGGCGGCGCTGATGTGCCCAAACATGATCACAATTCAGCTTCCATACCAGATCAGCCTGGTCAGGTGTGTTCCATTGTGCAGCACTGCATGCCTGTACAACAGCTTGACCAGAGCAATAAGCAAAGTTTCATAACTCTGTAGGTTAACCGGCCATTCCTGAAGGTGCCGTGGGGCTGGAAGGAGGTTGCCTCTGTAAGTCTGTGTGTCCATAGCCTGATGCTTAGTTTGAGCGTTGTTACATCACCCGGCATTCATAGTCGGTTGTGAGCAAGTTGTCTTTGTGCAGGTCTCTACACTGTGGCTGCTGGCTTTCTGGATCCTAGGCTATTGGATACTGCCATGTCTGCTGGACCTTGCTGGTTACGAGCGTGATGATCTGTCAAGGCGCGGCCAAGCATTGGTGCACTTGATTCTGGATGTGGGCCAGTTAGGACTTACAATTGCCATTTTGTGGAAAAGGCTGAAGGCCTACAGGCCAAGAAGCTTGGGCTGGTTTGAGACACGGCTGCTGCCTATTCAGCAATGGCTGTGCCCCGTGATTGTGGCCGCAGCAAGCTTCCCATTGCTGAACATTGTTGCGCAGCAAGCTCAGGTATCAGCCATACCTTTATGCTTACGAGTGTAGAAGCAGTCCTGCACACTGCTGCGTGCATGCTGCGTTGCTGCTGATTCATCTTGCCTGGAATGTTGTGGTGCTGAGCTGTCTGCACACCAAGGGCCTGAGCAGCTTGCTGGGTGCAGATCTGGTTTCCCAATGATGGTGATCTGTGGGCACAAAATTTGGAGCACTCAATACTCAACGGCGATCCGGTGTCTAATGTGCTGTATTTTGCTGTGGTCACCTTCTGTGCACCAATCTGGGAAGAGGTAGGCATCCAATTCTGCATGGAAATTGTCAGTGCAACTCAGCAGTCCAAAGCAAGACTAAAGGATCACACCTGTACAAACATAGCCTGCAGTTCAGATTGTATATTAGCTTGATCCTATATGGAAGTCACCTGTGTCAAGTTTTTGTCATGACGGAGTCTAAATTGGTGACTAACAATTGACATGCTGCAGGCCATGTTCAGAGGGTTCTTTCTGCCGTCATTGACAAAGTACATGCCAATGGGGGCAGCCTTGCTGTTGACATCTGCAGTTTTTGCGATGGCACACTTCAGCTTGCAGCGTCTCATACCTTTAATTATTCTAGGGCTTATTCTTGGTGTAGTGTATGTCAGGACACAAAACTTGATGGCACCCATAGCACTGCATAGCTTATGGAACATTTACATCTTTTGGAACTTGCTCAGAAAAGGGGCTGGGATAGTATAGCACTGCATGAGCTTGTGGTCAGGTTGACAGACCACAACACTATGCAGGGCTTCTAGACCCCATGTACCATATCAACTATCAGGTTCAGCTTGTGTTTCATTTACTCATTTCTCTGCAACACATTTTGTACAGAGTTGTCTGTGCCCTGGCTACATGCTCCCTCGATTAATTGAAAGCATGTTGTTGCGAATATGCTAGTTCCAAGCTCTGTTCATGTGATATGGCCGTTTTGCATTGAGCAGGCAGGTATCGTTCAGGGCAAGTCTTTCAGCTGCAGCATGGTCTGCAATGCCGAACTATACATGGTGTGATGATGACACCATTGTGCCTGTTTAGGCAGTCCCGCACAACATGCAGACAACCTATGTTGTCAAGGAGTTGTGATCTCTCTGCAACTTGTTGCCACAGACAGCAGCCTTTGCTTTTTTACACAAGCAAGACAAGGGCAATTAAGGCAAACCGACTGGATTCAGGCAGTAAACAACCAATAGGTGTATGCTAACTGGTGCAACGAGCAAGTCTCAAGCTCTTGCAAGAGCAGGAGCACTATGCTTGAGAAGCTTGAAGGAACAGCTGCAAACATAGCTTCTGGCCAGTGTGATCAAGCTGCAAGCATTGCTTAACCCAACATGCATTTGAAGCCTGTCTTTGGTAAATTGTGTTGTTCTCAACAAGCGTGGTCACAACTTCAAGGACTGTATCCCAATCAACAAGGCCTGCTTGATCCTGCAAGTCTTGCTCCCCTGCAGCCAGACACCAAAGAGTCTTCAATGAAGCCAGAGACATCAGTAGTAGTGCAGAAGAGCCTGTGCTGACGTCACAGTGTCTGAACCATCTTATTGTACGTCTGCTGTGATTGCCATTTGAGTCAAAGATAGATGGTGAACAGCACAGAGTAAAGAGCATCCCCACCTTCAAGCTGCATTTGCTCCAGGCGATCCGACACACACTGTCTGGGTGCTGCAAAGTGTGCGCCCATTGCCCAGAGTATACTGTCAAAGATACGTGTTGCTTCCTCAGCTGACCAGGTTGCTTGGCCAATCTCTTGGCGTACACCACTGCTTGCATGGAGGCAAAGAGCACATAACAAGCATGCCGATGCCGCCAGCCTGTACCACATCACATTACGACACACCGTGAACACATTGTCAAGTATCAGCTTAGATGGTTTGAGCAGGACAATCCGTTACCTTCCACCCTAGTATTTGCAAGTCGCATGCGCTTGATGTGCATGAACAGCAAACATGCTCTTTGTCAGATGATATGGAAGCCAGGATGCCAGTCACAAGGTACAAGACACTGCGCCTGCATGCAGCTGTTGCTTACCCAGGATCCATGTGGACCTCTGCTGCAGCTAGCTGCTGATGACCTGCCATCCAAGCAGTGAGAGCTAGGACTGCAGGCTTGACCATCATTCCAACCTCAGGATCAAGTGGCTGGCTGAGGTGGGATGCTGACCTGAGAAACAGCAAGACATCAAATCAGTTGACAGATGCAGGTCAAGGTATGGTAATCATCATATGTATGCATGTCTGTGAATGTTGTTGGTGTGACAACACTCCCATACAACTCGCAACGTGCACGTCAAGTTTGCTGACGATTAAAAGTTGACTGCATGCAATGTTCTGCTGCGGCTGTTGGGCAAGTCCAGCGGTATTCATGCATTGTAGCAACACCTGCTGAGTGCTGCAGCTTGTAGGCAAGGCAAAGGAGATACACAGCAAGCGGAATGCTGTAATGTAATTGTTGCATCAGGGATTACTCACTCCTGAGCAATGATGGCCTGTAACAGAGCTGTGGCAGCAGCCAGCTCAGCTTCTGCACCAGGTTCCAGGTCACTCTCTCCCCCCAGCTGAGCCTGTGTGGCCTCTCCAGCAAAAACGGCTGCTTCACAAACATACTGCACCACAGCAGTCAAAACCTGCAGAAGAATAATGCTGTCTGTGGTTGTCAGCGTGCTGACAATGCTGCATTTATGACACCTAGCCAAAACTGTTGGGGGCATCACTTGCTGGCCAATCCAAAATTCTTTTTCGGCTTGCAATTGAATGTTGACCTCAACAGGCATATCCACGATCCGGACAAAACAGGCTGCAGGTGTGCAAGATGGTTGTTAATGGAAACTACTAGCAATACACAGCCTTGTTTTGCTTGGGTCCACAGGCAGTACCCAAATAATATGGGGCACAACAAATCAACATCTCTGGCCAAATGACATGCTGTTACGTAGAATGAATGCCATCATGTGTGGCAGCAGAATTTACACTGTTTGTTCTGTGCCAGCACTTGAGATTGCTTCGCTGTTAAAGAAGGACTTTGCTTGCAAAATGCTAAAGACAGACATGGAACAAATGTTCCAACAGTTGAGTACATCAACTTGCCTCAGGCTGGAGCAGAGCTTGTTGCCAGCTTCTGTGAGTGCCAGGCTCAGCCAGCTCCAGGCTGTCGGCATCAGGCTGGCTGCACAACAACAGCCCTGGCAGCAGGAAGGGCAGCGCCGCACCGCCCTGGCACTGCACCAGCCAACCCAGCAGGGTTTGTAATCTTTTTGCATGGGCGTTTGGCACCTCTGCCATGAACCTGCGTTTTACATCGTTTCTCAAGTGTCACAAGCTAGTGTTCATGCTGCTACAGATCTATCAGGACCAATCAACGTGAGATGACATCTGAGTAGGAAACCACAGAATTAGGGCAGATGAAGAGCAGCTGCTTGCTTGGAAATCTGGACATATTATACTGGTGTAAGTCGTGGCATGTGATGTGTACAGGTAGCATGGCTGTACAGCTCTGGCCCCACAAGAATCAAAAAATCGTTGAAAACACAAGGTCCATCCATGTACAGCAAAGGCAAAAGATGGTGGGTTCTATGTCATTTGCATACAGACAAACCTGGAGTGAGCTCTTCCTTTGAGAACAGGCGAAGATGACATTTGTGATTATGTGGCTCTTGTCATCATGCATGCGATACAGCCATTGCATGTCAGTGTTTAAAGACATGTGACTTGCCTGCCATAAGCACGAATGGCAGCTAGGAGCCAGGGACTGTTCTGGCTTGACTCTGAGGCATCTGAGTGCATGAGCTCCAGAAACTGCAGCACCGTCTCAAATGCCTCACTGAGCGCTGACATGGCTCTTGAGGCAAGCCTGCAGTGCAGTTTGTGTTGTGCTGGAGTCGTGAGCGATAGGCTTGCAGACAAGTGCACATTCAGTAACACAATCCTGGACAGCACCTCATGGTGACACATGCTGCGCCACACATACAGGCACCTGCTCTACGCTGAGCATACCACAGCAGGTCTGATCCCATTAAGGCCCTAATTGGCACGTGAAGATGCAATTCTGCCAAGTGTGCACAGGGTTCCGGATCTCAAGCTGCTGGTGACACATTGTGGCACAACGGGTGAAGGGCATTGGTAAAGCAGAATGCAGGTGTGTCACATTGGCACTGACCTCATGCACAGCAGGAAGGCCGGACTGACCTGTCATCCAACAACGACCCTGATGTAGCCTGCTCCTTGCCATCTGCAAGAAGCTCAGCATCCTGGGCATCACCAGCCAAAGCCTCTAGACAGCCCTCAAGTAATGACAGCACAGCAGGCAACACATCTGCTACCCGTGCACCTATGACAGCATTGCTGCTGTCATTGCTGCAGTGGTGGTGCTGCCTGCCACTGCTGGATGGCTCTGCCTCACAGCTGGATGTGCTTCCCCTGCTATCACCTTGCCCATCATGGCTGCTTGTGCTAAGGTCTGAATTGCCACTGCTTGCCTCTGCAGCACCTGTCTTGGGATTTGCATTGACTATGCTAGGGCTTGTGCTGTTCGTGCCAGGCCTCATCTGGTCCAGAGCAGGAGGGGCTGTGTCTGATACATGTGCGTGGGTGTCTGTAGTAGGCGTCGAGGATTGGTTGGCACACTGTGAAGCAGGCTGGGATGACGTGGGTTGTTCCTTGCCGGTGGCTGATTCCTGAGGAGGTGTTGGCGTGCTGGGTTGCAGTAAAGCCATGGTGTCATTGAGGAGCAGGGATGTCTCAACCTTGAGAATCTCAACCAGGACTTGGAACAATGAGCCTGATGCTGCCACCTACAGCAGCACAATCCCCTTGTTGCTAGTTGATTGGATCTTGACCACAGCATGATAGCTCAACACTTCATAAGAGCATTTTTTGCCGAGAGAAAACTTGCCCTTGGACAGATGCCACGACATCACACAAGACAAGACAAACACAACTGCTCCCAGAAGCAGCCAAAGTAGAGCACAGCCAAACAATATGGAGAGAGTGTGACCCACCTTGCAGCATCTATGCTTCTTTGCAGCAGAACAAGGACGATGCCAAGAATGGACCATGGTATTTGCTGCCGCATGTGCAACAGTCTGACATGGAGTCACAAAAAGGACTACACCATATGTGATGGAAGGCACAGCAAGGCTCATAGTATCCTTTATCTCTCAGCAACATCAACAACACACCACTGGCTGTCCAGCACACATGCAGCGTGGCAACTGACAACCGCAGTGTAACAGCTTATCCAGCTAGCCATTTGCCACAGAATGCAAACACTGAGTCATACGAGGCACTGATGTTTGCCCAGCTGTCACTGCAGAAGACCAGCACCATGACAATAGAAGACAGATAGCAGGACATGGCTTACAGCATGTACAGGACCTAGAAGCCAGCGTGGCTGCACAAGCTCCAGAAGCGCAGCAGCCAGGCGCAGAGCAGAGTGACGCTGCTGCTGCCCCACTCGACTGGCCAGCACCATGAAGAGACCAGTGCGTATGTCCCCTGCCCAACCTTCGCCACTCCTTGCTGCATCTGCTGACAAGCCTGATGCTGCCTCCTGAGCCTGCAGCCAGTTGAAAAGTGACTCACACAAATCCGATCTGACTTGCTTGAGCTTAGTGCTTGCATGATAGTTGTGCCCCTTTGCACATGAAAAGAGAGGCAGATAGAAGCAGATGAGGCATGCTATGGAATTGGTAACTCCTAGGAGAAGCCAAATAAATATGAAGCAATGCAGCAAAGCAAAGGGTAGCAATACAGGAATGGGGAATGTGTGTATTATCTGCAGCTGCCGCATAGGCATGTACAAACTTGACTGGATGACATACCACACCTGGGGCATAGGCAATGGAAGGAGCAGCAGCAGCACTTGCATTGCTTCCAGTTGCAGAGCTGCAGCGTCAGCAGGCAAGCTGGCTGATTGTGCCCACGATGTTGCCCCAGCAGAGGGCTGTTTGGTCTGGCCTGTGGCTGATGCCTGATCTGCTGGGGCACTAAACAGCTGCGCTAAAGCAGGCACCGCTGCCAGCGCAACCTCTGGAGCCTCTGCATGGCATGGCATCACATGAGTTGGCCACACTCATGTCAAAGGCTAAACATCATGCCAAGTACTTGTCTCGCCATTGTATAAGTTTTGAGTCTTCAAGCTTAGTAGTGATGCAGCAATGTTGCGCAGCAGCTTGACCCATGGCAATGCAAAAGACAAAGGGAGTGGATGTTGGCAGATTGCTATAACCAGGGATACGCTAGTCATCAGGTTCAGCAGCAGCTGTATGGAGAGCATGCCTTGCAAATGGTGATGAGCAACCTGCGAGTGACTCTGACCTCTTGGCAGCACTCAGGAGGAGGCCTAACAACTGGACTGCTGTAGCTTTCCATGGCTGATTGGTGGCGACTCCAGCCTGGACACAGTGCATGAAAAGTCAGACGCCACCTGACATCACTTCGCTATAGGAGCGTGGAGCATGTATGCATAATCTTGTGCGCTGGCACGTCTGTTCCTGTGCTGTTCAGCAAATGTAGCTGTGCTGCAGCACAAGTCAAGATGACAAGCAACAGGAAGTGGCTGACCTGCAGAGCTTGTGCTGCAGCCAGGACGCCACCAGACTGCAAAGTGACAGTACAGCCCTCATGGCCTGCAGCTACCACCTGCACCAGGCAGTCCAGGGCATCCCCAACCGCATGACTGTCAGCTGATTCTTCATCCGCTTGAGCTGGATCATGAGCAAGAGCCCCTTGCTGCAAGATGGGACTGATCCCGCCAGCTCTGACAACCTACAGCAACAATGCTTGTCATGCCTGGAGTGCTTGTTCTGTCCCTGTGTAAGACTCAGACACAGTTGCGCTTGAGGATGAGCAGTATAGCGTGCCACCTCGTTGACTGTGACCTAGTTCTCTGTTGCAGAGAAATGTTGGAAGCTTTAAGTGGGAATTGGGACAGGCTGACAATGGCTGCGAAGCCCTACCTGACAACCACACGTACCACTAAGCCCAATTCATCTTGCAGGGTTTCTAGAGACATTGCATGATGAGGCCATGCAAATTATGCGAGCCACGCATGTCCCGACAACCCTGCTTGCTTGATGCCAGGGTATGGTCCCCTTTTCTTACAAGTCACACCAAGATGGCTGATCACACAATCCAACATGTGTTTGCCATCGCGTGACAGCATGCTATGGCTCAACACCATATTTATTAGATCCAGACGACATTGCAAAACAAACAGGTCAGTGCCAAGGCATCCGTTCAGGGTGGCACAGGCCACGCAATTGTTTAACATAAATGCATATGTTTGTGTGCGTGTGTAACATGTATGTAACAATGCTATATACCTTGAGGAATAGAGGTGTCTTCTCGACAACTTCAGTAGCAGCTGACAGTTGAGGAACCCTGCACAATCCTGCTAGGACAGCAAGACCTAGCCCAGCAGCAGCAGTGACCCTCTGACTATCGTTGATGCTGTTGTACGACGCCTGCAAGCAGATCAAAGGTAGCATGAGCATAGCTGCTGGCACTTTTGGGAAAGATCAGGTTGAAATGAAAACTACCTTGGGGGACTTGAGAGGCAGCAACAATCTGGTGATGAAGCTTGACCCAACAGCATCATAGATCTTGAGCATGATGTGCTCATCACCAGCAGGAAGTAGTTTGGTTGCCAGCAACAGACCCACAAACCTGTCGCAGCACATTTGTCTGTCAGGCAACATCAAGCATACTGCACTGGCGGCTGCATGTCGTGAAGCTTATTCTCAGATTACAGTTTAGGCAGAAGGCCATCTGCTTGGCAAAACGGAAGCAACGCTTGCGCAGAACGTCCACCTTCGTTCATCACTGGGCCCTCGCAACAATTGCACGCATTCTTGCAGGCCAACAGTGACTGCATCTGATGGCGAAGAATGAGCAGTGCTGCTCATCTTTCTTCGCTGCCCCGTGCATCGGCAGTGCGGCCACTTAGAGCCCGAGTTTTTCTGAGCAAGCTACAAGTAAAACCCTGTCATCGCAGTTGAAACCTGACTTCTGTCCCATACCTTGTATGGTGATCTGCATAGGTACGTAATTTGACTGCAAATGCAATTCATTCAAATGGTCAGGTGAATGGTTTGAAACGATCATCATTGGCAGTTTTGATGTAAGATTTCAGGGACCGTCTATTCTGACTGTTTTATGTGGTAGCAGGCAACGTGAATCACTGCGTCAACGAACTCAGGGAAGCTGTCAAATTCACACTACAACTTACCGTGCTTGAAGGTTAGCACAGACTGTGCAATATTTGCAAGGAGGATCAAGTGTCTCATTGATAGCATGCACAAAACTCGAACTTGCATAGTGCGGCCATGCTCTTGACACCAACTTAGGTGACACGGCTGTCAGCTTGCATTCCTCCACCATCAAATGCTTATGTGTCCGTGGGATGGCATGCAGCAATTGCGAGTAGACCCCTACAGTGGGGATTGCTAGAGCAGCCGTTTACGCATGCAATGTGCATTCCTCCGAGAGCCAAGGAACAGGGGCGCAAGTTTTTTCTTCGTGTTCGGTTTAAGATCTTGGACATTGCCCGGGTGCATTGCCAGGGTGCATGGTTTGGGGCCTTGTGTGATTCACATGTTGTCTTGGAGTCACGCATCGATCGTCTGGACATTGCATTCCCTCAACTGTGGCATTCCGTTAACCCTCGAGAGTGGACTCCAAGCGAAACATTCGTATCACTTGCAGCGGATCTCAGCTCACAAGCTGCTTTGCTGCGCAAGTTCGCCAGTTGCGCCATTGCAGGAAACTGTCCCTTCGTTGATGTGCACAACTGAGAGATTGGGATAAAGCAACCTCACCTCTCAAGCGCCATTTGGTGGAGCCTGAAAGCAGAAACAATAGTCCAAGTCCGCCTTTAGGAACTCCAGCCATCCGTGTTAGGTGCCGACGTAATAATGGCTGTGCAAGCGGGGGGCGATGACCGAGGGTCCCTTTTAGCTGTTATTGGCGACGAGGTTCGTATGCTGCGTTGCATGGCTTGGCGACCGGCAATTGCTTGAGTTGCATTTCTTGACTCGAGCAGCACACATGCTGAGAGACTAGTGCCTTGCTTGGCAGGATACAGTTACAGGATTTTTGTTAGCTGGAGTAGGGAATGTTGATCTCAGGCGCAAGTCTAATTTTCTGGTAGTGACAGAAAGTGAGTACCTACCAGCGATGCTGATACAGATGACATCTCTCTTACTTTCTTTGACTGAATTGAGGGCTGTGCAGAGACCTCTGTCAAAACCATTGAAGATGCCTTCAAGGAATTCACGAACAGAGAGGACATTGCTATCATCATGATCAATCAATACGTAAGGTTTTTTGCTTCCTGTCATTGGCAGCATCACATCTTCAAAGGCATGGCAAACTCCAAATGTTTGATGTGTCAAATCCGATTCCGCTGCAGATTGCCAACATGATCAGGCATTTGCTAAAGAATTACCTGAAGGTAGATATTTCGTGAGACTGGCTGTGCTCATGCACACGTGGAGCTTGCTGTGGGTAGGTTTTGCTCAGGCTAATTTGTTCTCTGTGTTTGCAGCCAATTCCAGCTGTTCTAGAGGTGCCAAGTAAGGACAACCCATATGATCCCAACCAGGATTCCATTCTATCAAGGGTCCAACACATGCTGGGGGCGCAATAAACAGTGAGGAAGCTAGTTGCCTTGCATGTCACCAAAATTAACATTCAACTCTGGCAAGCTATTTTGCCAAGCTTCAGCAGTGTGCGAACAGGAACCTTACTGTGGCCACACTGACGAGTGAAAGAGCTGTTGAGCTTCAAGTGTGAGGACATGTGAAAAGCTCAATTGCCATCGTTTTGTTGATGCAACGCACCCACTAACTCATTTCCAGAGTTTCCAGTTTGCAGAGCCTACTGAATGTAGTTTCCAACAGAAAGCCGTGCATACGTATATGGACCATGCTGCAGATTTACGGCTGGGGACAACATTGTATGCAAGACGCTACCTGCGACTTTATCCTCGCATTGTTTATGGGCAGCATAGACAAGCTGCATTTGAGCTAAAACTAGTGTCATAATAGACACATTAAACATAGCTTTCGAGATACATGTCAATTCATTGCGCATCCTAGAAGCTATGCTTGGATGCATGCTTCATCTAATTGTGGCTGTCGACGATCCAGGCATCTCACCAGGCTTCGCAAATCAGTGCATCCTCGGGGCATGTTGTTGGTTCTGGGATGCCCACAACCAGTCAGTTAGGCAAACATGTATATCTATACATCCTCAATAATTCTTAGTCATGCAAGTAGCAAACATGGCCATACTGCCGTATACGTGCGATGCGGAGGCGCCTCGTCTTTGCATTGATATTAATTCGGGATCATGGTGCGTGCTCCAGATCAGACAGTGTTGTTAGGTACGTAGTCAGCTAGGCAGAATCGTATGATCGAAGCTTGTCGCGACGAACAAAACGTTGTGTATCTGCGCAGGTGTGCTTGTGTTCGCCGGAATTCTGGCCTTTAGACATTGGAGGCAAGGTTCCTGTTCGTTTCACAACTAGACGCACTGATCTTGACAGAGCTGAAACCTTGCATACTTTGCCAGTAGGCAGAAGGGGCATGCACGTGCGGGAAAAGGCTCGTCCAAAGCTGTGAAATCAGAATCTGTTGAGCTCCAGCCATCAGCTGAACGCCAAGCAGACTCTGCTACAGGACAGGCTGCAGCTGAGAATGAAACAGAAAATGGAGAGCAGCAGCAGACTGCGCTAAAAGGAAACGATGCATTGTTTGGCAATGAGGTATGCAACACAGTTCACTCAACAACAAACGATTCAGCCTGATATAGGATGTAGCCCATGCAATAGAACAACTCTGTACTTTTGTTTCAGGATAAGAAGCTTATACAGCACCTCCTACAGTTAGACCAGGGCCACCTCTTTTCGAGCTGGCCTCCTCCAGGTACCATCAATGCAAGGGAGACCATGGTGGTCACAGCACGCCGTTGTGTTTGCTTCACAACGCTGTTTTGTGTTGGACAGGTCAAGCCGATGATCAAAAGCAGAAGCTTGTGCAACAACTTGGTCATCTTGATGCCAGCTACAACGGTGGCCTGGTGGCATATATCAAGAATGCCAAGCAGCTCTTGCAAGACTCAAGGGAAGGTCAGCACTGCTTCTGACGTACTAATGCACTGTGAAGCATACAATTCATGCATCTTCAGCATAGGCATCGCAGCAGTTGTAGGTGGTACATTGCTGGTACACATGCACTTGCAAAACTTGATAATGTGTGATGCATTGTTAGCAGCTAGGAGTTTGAGAGACTATGTTGTGCTGGCAGGGAGAAACCCCTTTGAGGGGTACATTCCTGAGGTCCCTGATGGTGAAAGGATGGACTTTGGAAGCAAGCTCTTCATTGAATATGAACGTCAAGGTCTGTCCTGCAAATGACATGTCATCCACATCAGGCTATATAGCTTTGCTTGATATATGGCACATTTCTCAGCTGGTCATGTTTGGCCTGGCCCGCAGGTGCGCTGCTCTATCAATGATATATCACACCTCACCCCACCTTATGGCTTTAGCACACCTCAGTATTAGCTCATCCCCCAGCATTGCTTGCTTGCAACATGACACCTTGCATGCACACTAGCAAATTTCAGGGCGCTTTTCCAAACAAGGAAGTTTGTTGTGCATATGCAGGAGTAAAGGCTGCTGGCCATGCTGCTTTTGTGCTAGTTGCTGGAGGATTGGGGGAGAGATTGGGCTACAGTGGTATCAAGTTGGCTTTGCCGGTCGACTGTGCCAGCAATAAGTGCTTCCTACAGGTGGGCAAAAGCCAGCAGCACTTGTAGCATCCCTGTCTCTTACATAAATCCACACTAGCTTCTATGGGCGTGGGGAGCAGTCCTTTGCTCCTTGCGGCGCTGATAGCACACTACAGCGTTGCATTGTGTACACTAGACCTGGGTGCACTAGACCTGGGTGCACTAGACCTGGGTGCACTAGACCTGGGTGTTGAGCCTTTGCTAAATTGCACCGGTATACGATGCAGGTGTACGTTGAAAGCATCCTGGCTTTGCAAAGTAAGGCTTCTGCGGAGCGTGGAGAGCCAGTGAAGCTTGAGATGGTCATCATGACCAGTGATGACACGCACTCTCGCACACAAGCCCTGCTGGATGATCACAGCTACTTTGGCATGCAGCGCAACCAGCTGCACCTTCTGAAGCAAGAGAAAGTATGGGGGCAGTCTCTCAGCCATACTCATCTATTGCACAGGCAGTCATTGGCACATGGCATGCAGTCATTCTGTTGCATGCCTGACGCTGAAACGTCCATGAGCATTGCAGACCAAATAGGTGGAATGTGTGTATGCATTTGCACCTTCCAGCTTGTGCAGTCAATGGTGCAAGCCTGACCATTGTCAGGTTTGCTGGCAGGTAGCTTGCCTCACAGACAATGCTGCTCACCTGGCACTAGAAAAAGACGACCCATATGTGGTCCAGCGCAAACCACATGGGCACGGTGATGTGCATGCACTGCTTCATAGCACCGGCTTGGTTAAGAAATGGCAGCAGAACGGCATCCAGTGGGTCTGCTTCTTTCAAGACACCAATGGACTGGTCTTCAGAGCATTGCCTGCAGCCTTAGGTAGGGCTGTTCTTGTACATACAGAAATCCCACAACAAGGGGAAAGTTGCCACTACAAATTGGATTCTGGCGCTCAACAGCAACCCTGCGACAGTTGCAGCACACCTTCTTGCATTTGGTCTGTGTAAATCTGTACCATGACATAGCTACTTTACTGCGCAATCAGCATAATATAACCTGTACCACAATATCAATATGTGTTTTGCTCCCGTCTTCAGCGGCGCAAATGGGTACTTTTAACAGCTGGACAATGCATAACTGATCACAGGCATCCAACCAGGCGGCAAAGCCTGATGCAGGTGTAAGCTCCAAGTTTAGGTATGATGTCAACTCCCTGGCTGTGCCCAGAAAGGCCAAGGAGGCCATAGGCGGCATTGCACGCTTGCGGCATCAGGATGGGCGGTGCATGACCATCAATGTGGAGTACAACCAGCTTGACCCCTTGCTCAAAGCCACCGGCAATGGCCAGGGCGATGTGAACAATGAAGAGGGCTGGTCCCCATACCCTGGTGAGACCGGATGTTGTTCTTGTCTGATGGTGCTTCAGCATGGTATGGCCAGTGAACAGATAGGAGCCTGATCATTACTGTGAACATCATGCATATCACTCTTACTTGGAATGCCTCATCCGGATGCGTGACTTGCATGCATGATGCACGCATGCTCTGGCCACAATATGAGATCAGGTCATGCTGGCCATCAGCTCTTGGAGTTATTTAGGTCAAATTGTCAGCACAAGCACAACAAATGCAAACGCCAAGAAAGTATTGACTGACAACACACCCACAGCAAGCTATTACAGCCCACTCACTGTCTGACAGATCAGCATTTCCTGATTGCCTGCACTCGCAGGTAATATCAACCAGCTCATCCTCAAGGTGGATTCTTATGTCAAGTCATTGGAGGAGACACAGGGCATTATTGCAGAGTTTGTGAACCCCAAATATAAGGACGCCAGCAAAACAGACTTCAAGTCCAGCACGCGACTGGAGTGCATGATGCAGGACTATCCTAAGGCCCTGCCACCCTCTGCTGCAGTGGGCTTCACTGTTGTCAACCAGGTCAGACACGTGGACAGCAAGATCTTTGTGCATCTGATACTCTGCTGAGGTCTGAACATCATGAAGACATTTGAAGCAGCACTCAACTTTTTCATGTCAAAAGTTCAAACTGCTGCTTTTCCATGAGTTGTGAGACCATCTGTCCTATGCCAACCTGGTTTGCATTGCTGTTGGCTATCTATATTGCGCATAGTCTGGTCTACGCGGCCATGCACGTGCTGTCTCTTTCCACACACTGTCTTTTGCTATCAGGCCTAAGACAGAAGAAAATCTGAGTCATTAGCAAATGCTTACGCATCAGGAGAGTGCTCCTTTGAGCACCGGCCAGGTACAAGTTGTCCCTGCATGTGTGTAGGTGTGGAGCACCTACTCACCAGTAAAGAACAACCCTGCTGATGCCCTGGCGAAGGTACAAGCTGGTGGTCCCAGTCACAGTGCCACAACTGGGGAACTAGACATTTACCAGGTCAATTGCAGGTACACCTTTTTCTGGCAAAGGAGCAAAATCAAACCGCATTTTGCAGACACTGGATGCTCATGTCAGATGCTGCATGCCTTGGTCAACATAGCCTATGAGATCACAGCAACAGCAGGGTATTGCTGGCTGGCCCATCATGGCTGATTTCACTATGCTAATTTTTGCCCACACATGCAAGGACATGATGTTTGATGTACCAGTTTTGTCACAATCGGCGTTTGCTGCCAGGGCGCTGCAGATGCTGGGTGTTCATGTGGGAGGGCCACGGCAGGCTACCTTCAATGGCCTGCACTTGGACTTTTATCCCAGGGTCACCTGGTCCCCCTCATTTGCTATGACTGTTGATGACCTCAAGGTGCAAACTTACTGGGGCCTTTTGCCCTCGCACACACGTTCTCTGTTGGAAGTCTTGCACTTTGAGTTGCATAGCTTGCAGGAGATGCCAAGCTTCCTGCGGAGCTGGGATTGCTAAATGTCTGCTTGTAGTTGGCAGAAGACTCCGCAAAGAGCCGCTTGTCATTGGTGTTCATTAGTGTCATTGGTGGGGCACATAAGGCCAGCTGTGATCTGCGTACCTCACCACAGCTGAAATGTCCTTGCTGCCATCCTCAGAAAACAACTGGGGAGTGGTTGCTGCAGGGCCGATTCCCTTGTCCTGATCAGGTCTACATAGGTCAAGATGCCATGCTCTTCATCAACCACGCTAATGTGCAAGTACGGTCCCTAGACCTCAAAGGTGCTTTGGTGGTGGAAGGGCAACAGGATGTAGACATAACCATAGATGGGTTTAAAGTCAACAATGCAGGCTGGCATTGGCATGCCTTGCAAGACACTGACAACAGCGAGGAGCACCAAAAGATCAGGTGTGCGCTGTTGCATGCTTCGAGACGAGTGATGGACGCAAGCTGTGCAGTCTGCTCTGGTGACTAGATCATCTTTACAGCAGCGTGGTTGAAGGGCTTTGTTGCACCGCCTTCAGTTAACATGCCCTTACTGTCAGGGTATGTATTGCAGGGGTTTCACAGTAATCAAGCTTGAGAGCGAGAATATTAGCTTCTCCAACCCGGGAAGCTTTACAGTGCCAGAGGTAACCAGATAGGTCGCTGCTGCGTGCCAACCAAAGATCAATCCTGTGCAACACATGCAAGTCATGTGCAGGCCGGCGAGCCTGATCAGGAGCAGGCCGAGTCAGCTCGAGGAGCTACTGAATCTAAAGCTGACCTCACTTCACGTTCTAGGCAGCAAGCACAAGA
>JAABUO010001496.1_pt1 | contig 30383 bp, 30 predicted proteins | sample 5559291 | NCBI WGS metagenome assembly JAABUO01 (sample SAMN10711878, study PRJNA513372) | rock metagenome | isolation source: Antarctica rocks | place: Antarctica: Victoria Land, Finger Mt sud | reverse complement strand
TCAAACGCGAACGGACGGCGAAGGTCGGGATCAAGGCGAAGCGACTCAAGGCGGGGTGGGATGAGCAGTATCTGCTCAGGGTGCTCGCTCAATAAGATGCGTTTGCCCTGGACCCTGGCCGACCTCCCGATCAGTGGCCGGCGCGTCGTCCTCACCGTGCGCGTGCGCCGCTTCCGCTGCCTCATCCCCACATGTCCACGACAGATCTTCGCCGAGCGGCTACCCGACCTCGCGGCACCATTCGCCCGCCGCAGTCAGCCATTGCAGCATGCACTCGAGCGGGTCGGCTTTGCCCTCGGCGGTGAGGCCGGGGCTCGTCTGGCTCGGTGCCTCGGAATGCCCACGAGTCCCGACACGCTGCTGCGGCTGATCCGCGCTGCGCCCGTGCCTGATCCCGGCCAGCCGCGCATCATCGGACTGGACGACTGGGCGTATAAACGGGGCATACGCTATGGCAGCATCGTCTGCGACCTGGAGCGGCATCAAGTGATCGATCTCCTTCCCGATCGGTCAGCTGATAGCGTCGCCGCATGGCTGCAAGCGCATCCCGCGATCGAAGTGGCGGCGCGTGATCGCAGTGGCCTGTATGCCGACGGGATCGCGCGTGGCGCGCCGCAGGCGATCCAGGTCGCCGACCGCTGGCACCTGATCGACAACCTCAAGGAGTCCTTGGAGAAATTCCTGCTGCACAAAGGGCCGCTCCACAAACAAGCAGCCGTCGCGCTCATCGCCGCAGCCACCGCGCCCGGCGAGGCCCAGACAGAGCCATCAGCCGACGATGCGATGTATCGAGGGAAACGTCGGCATCCACCACCGCGCCTGTGGGAGCAACGCGCCGAGGCAGAGAGTGCGCGCCGCTTGGCGCTCCGGCACGCGAAATATGAGGCGGTCTGCGACTTCCACGCAAAGGGTGCGACCGTCATGGACATTGCCCGCACCGTCGGCGTCACCCGGCGCACCGTCTATCGCTACCTGAGCGACGGACCGCCGCAACGTCGTCGCCCGACACGGCATGGCCGACGGCGGGTCTTGGCGCCATGGGAGCCGTATCTGCTCAAGCGGTGGCAGGAAGGCTGTCACACCGCGACCCGATTGTGGCGGGAGATCCGTGATCAGGGATTCGCGTACTCCGTGGCCAATGTGCAGCGCTTCTGCACGCAGTTACGTCGCCAGAGTGGTTCGCCACGACGATTGCCCCCGACCCGTTCACCGTTCATGAGTGTGCGCGGTCCGACGGCACGCCGGGTCGCGTCGCTGTTCGTGCAGCGTCCGGAGGATTACACGGACGAGCAGATCGCGTATCTGGCGCAGTTGTGTCAGAGCGATGCGACGATTGCGACCGCACACCGCGTGTCGCAGGACTTCCCGTGCATGGTGCGGGCGCGTCAGGGGGAGCGGCTGGACACATGGATTGAGGTGGCCGCCGTCAGCGAGATCACCGAGATGCGTCGGTTTGCGCTGGGACTACAGGGCGATGCCGCTGCCGTCCGCGCCGGGCTGACGCGATCGGAGAGCAATGGGCAAACGGAAGGGCAGATCAACAAGCTGAAGCTGGTGAAGCGAGCGATGTACGGGCGGGGTAAGTTCGACCTCCTGCGACAGCGGGTGCTGCACGCGGCCTGACGGACAGCCGCGGGAGAGCCCCCATGTTGTGACGAGGTATGCTCCTCCTCAGTGCCGTCTTTGCATTCGCCAGCAGTATCACGATCACGGGAGAACCCTTCATCCGGGGAGTCTACACCTACCAGCGGCGGTGCCAAGTTGAGACAACGTGGCGATAGAGCAAGAGCGAATTGGCGGTGGAGAGTCCCCGAGTGTGGACGTGGGAGCGGCGCGAGAAGCTGCTGATGGCGACCCTCGTCTACGCCTTTCTGCTCTCCTTACTTGATCCCGCGCTCGAACCACTGCGCCAATGGTTGCTACGACACTGGTGTCATCGCACGGGGAAACGGAGTCGGAAGACCCCGACGCCGCTCTATCGCCTGCGTTCGGCCATGAGCCGCTTATGGCAGGAGCATCACCCGCACGCCAGGTTGCCTGCTCCGCGAGTGAGTTCACACCACTCTCCGGCATCTGGCCGATGAACGACGACTAGCAGTCAGGGTCGAACTTGTGCTATACCACTCAAACCAAGCAGCGAGAACGGGATCGCGCAGGCAGTATCGCACAGGCTAAGGGGTGAGCTATGTCACGACGGCCAGGGCCTGATTGGCACGATGGAGCGGTAGTGATCCTTTCGCGCCGCCAATTGCTGCGCCGAGGCGCGGCGACGGCGGGCGCGGCGCTCGCGGCGGCGGCGCTCGCGGCGTGCGGTGGCGGCGGATCGTCCTCCTCCGGCAACATCTCGACCGCCACGAGCGCACCAGCCACCAAAGCCCCCACGACTACCGCCGGCACGGCGCCGGTGGGCACGAGTGCGGCTGGCTCAGCCGCCGCAAGCACCGCACCCGCACCTGGCGGATTCTCCGTGACGGCCGCCGCCGGTTCCGCGCCCAGCGGCACGGCGAGCGCGAGCGGCGGGTTCGACTGGCAACGGTTTAAGGGCGCATCGATCCGCGTCTTCGTGCCAACCAACCCGATCAACACGCCGATCAAGAACGGCTTGGGGGACTTCGAGAAGCTCACGGGGATCAAGGTGAATTTCGAGGACCTACCGGAGAACAATGCCCGCGAGAAACTGACGGTGGAGTTCACTGCCGGTTCCAGCACGATCGATGTCTTCTCCTCGAGTCTCCATCAGGAGCGATTGCTCTTCGCAAAAAATGGCTGGTACGCACCGATGAACGAGTATCTGAGCGACCCGAAGACGGTCTCGCCGGACTTCGACTGGCCCGGTGACTTCTTCAAGGGCGCGGTTGATATCATGACCGTGGACGGCAAAATCATCGGTATGCCCGGCAATATGGATACGAACATCACCTTCTACCGCAAGGACCTCCTTGATCAAGCCGGGATGAAACCGCCGAAGACGATGGACGAGCTGGAGGCGGCAGCGAAGAAGTTCCACAACCCGCCGCAAATGTACGGCTTCGTGGCGCGCGGGCAGAAGACCTCCAACGCGACGCAGATCGACCCGTATTTCCGCAACTTCGGTGGCGGCTACTTCGACAAGAGTGGCACCCCGATCATGAATAGTCCTGAAGACATCAAGGCAGTCGAATTCTACGCCATGATGCTCAGGAAGTACGGCCCGCCCGGCGTGACGAACTTCTCCTGGCCGGAGGCGAGTGCACTCTTCCAGCAGGGGCGCGTGGCGCTCTACACGGACGGCACGGGGTTCGCAGGGCCATTCGAGGACAAGACGAAATCGACGGTGGCGGGCAAAATGGGGTACGGTATCTTCCCCGCTGGCCCCGTCGGTAACTTTCCGCCGCTCTTCGCCGGCTCGTGGTCCATCTATGCGAAGTCGAAGAATCGGGATGCCGCATGGTTCTTCTGCCAGTGGGCGGCCAATAAGGCGAACACGCTCAAAATCCTGCAGGGCGGGACATCGGTGGCACGCGCCTCCGCGTGGAACAACCCGGAATCCCGGTCCGGAACGTCGCTCCCCCCCGAATGGTTCGAGTCAACGTTCGCCATGCTCAAGGCATCCGTCCCCGGCCTGCCGCCGGTGATCCACGTCGCGGAATCGCGCGATATCATCAGCGTCGGTGTGATCGATGTCATCAACGGGCAGGACGCGAAGACGGTCATGGACCGCGTCCAGCAGGAGTTCAAGGCGCTCGTGGATAAGGAGAAGGCGGGCGGATGAGCCGCACGATGGGAACCGCAGGACCCGCCGCGCGCGCCGCAATGGGCGAGGCGCACGGAAGACGGCGATTCAGCACCACATGGTGGGACAGCAAGGCGCGGTGGGTCTTCCCCGCGCCGGCGGTTATCGCGGTCGTCCTGCTGCTCGTCTTCCCGCTCGGGTACACCGTCTGGATGAGTTTCCACGATTGGTCTGGCTCGATCACCGACGCGCCGCGTGCGGTTGGCCTCGCGAACTTCGGGGACATTCTCTTGCACGACAAGCGGTTCTTGGGGGCGTTTTTGCGGACGTTGCTCTTCGCCGCGCTCGCCATCGCCATCCAGACGGTGCTCGGTGTGGCGATGGCGCTGCTGCTGAACCGCGAGTTCCCCGGCAAGAGCGTCGTCCGCACGATCGCGCTCCTGCCGATGGTGGCGACGCCGGTGGTCGTTGCCCTGATGTGGACGCTCATCCTCAACCCGACGCAGGGCGCGCTGCCGTACATCTTCTTCCGGCTCCACTTGCCGCAGGTGCTTTGGCTGAGTAACCCAAAGCTCGTCATCCTCGCCCTCGTGCTCGTGGATACATGGGAATGGACGCCGCTGATCATGCTGATCACGCTTGCCGGATTGGCAGGGCTGCCCGTGGAGCCGATGGAGGCGGCACGCATCGATGGTGCCTCGGCGTGGCAGACCTTCTGGCGGATCACCCTGCCGCTCTTGCGCCCAGCGATTGTCGTCGCGGTGTTGTTCCGCGCGATTGACGCGATCAAGACCTTCGATATCATCTTCGCGATGACGCAAGGTGGTCCCGGCAATGCGTCCGAGACGTTGAATATCTACATCTTCCAGACGGCGTTCAGCTACCAGAAGATCGGCTATGCGTCATCCCTGCTCATCATCTTCTTCGCGCTCGTCCTCGGCTTGTCCCTGATTCTGATCCGGTTGCGGAGGTCATCGTCATGGTAAGCCGACCGCTCGACCATTCAGTGCGGTCGGCACATGCGCGGGTGCGCCATCGTGTCCCGCCACGTCGCATGATGGGCCGCGTGCTTTTCGTGCTCGCCCTGCTCGTGATGCTGCTGCCCGTCGTGCTCTTCTTCTACTGGATGGTCCTCATTTCGCTGCGTCTGGACACAGTCAACAATGCCTATCCGCCGCATTTCCTGCCGGGCAGTCTGACGCTTGACAACTACAAGAATGTCTTCGAGCAGAACCATATTTTGCACGACGGGTGGGACAGCCTCGTCGTGGCGGCCGGCTCGACCGCGATCGGCCTCCTGCTCGGTGTGCCTGCGGCATACAGCATCGCGCGATGGCGGCAGCGGCGGCTCTCGCTCGGTATCCTCATCGCGCGGATCATTCCGGCGATCAGCTACCTCGTGCCGTGGTACATCCTCTTCAGCCGCCTCCAACTGGTGGATACCTACACCGCGCTCATCGTCACGAACGTGATCGTCGGGCTGCCGCTCGTCACCTGGATCCTGATCGGCTTCTTCGAGGATTTGCCACCGGAGTTGGAGGAGTCCGCCCGCATCGACGGCTGCTCCCTCTATGGGGCGTTCATACGGATTGCCGTACCGCTCGCGCGCCCCGGCATTATCGCGGCGACGATCATCAGTTTCATCTTCTCCTGGAACAACTTCATCTTCGCGGTCGTGCTCGCCGGATCGAAGACGCGGACGCTGCCGCTCGCGGCATTCAAACTGCTCAACTTCGCCTCGTTCAGTTTCGGACTGCTGACCGCGACCTGTGTCCTCATCACCGCACCGATTATTCTTCTCGCGCTCGTTGTGCAGCGATACCTCGTCGCCGGTCTGACGATCGGAGGAGTCAAGTGAGAAGTGCTGGGCTTGGCGGCGCGCCGGAAGACCGCGTCGAAAGAGGAGCCACGCACACGTCCTCGCGGCGCGGTCTTCCGGCGCAAATGATCCTCAAAAAGCCGAGCCTGCGGACGCACGGCTCGTTCGAGGACCCTTTACAGACGTTTGTGACACGAGGGGTAACAGAGAGCGAAGGAGATGACCAATTCGTCGGCATTGAGCGGCAAGCGATCCACTCGCTCCGCTAACTCGGCGGCGGTCAACTGCGTGTAGATGACTGTTACCAATGCGATGATGTTCGGATCGGCACTTTCTGCTATCAAGACTGCGAGTGGGTCGGCTACTGCTATACGTAGGGAGGAAGTACCATGCCAGTGCCTTCGCACACGACGCGGCCGTTGCACGAGGGGATGCCCGGGTCCGTTACGGTCTCGGTGACGGCATTCCTTGCGAGCGATCGTGGCGCGACGAGCCGCGGGGCGGAATGGTAAGATCAGCGATGAGGCAACAGCCGCTGCCGGGTAAGATTCTCCCGGTTCTGGCCCACTTCCGGTGACATGGGTAGATGTGGTTTCTTCGGCTGCATCCCGGAAAACCCTCCTTATACATAGCCGGAGAAACGGCGCACCGCTCAGTCAGTCGGCGCGGTAGGCGCACCGGACGAAAGCGACAAAATGTCATCACCGAGAGCGGGCCAGAACCATTTTCCCGTGAGGCAATCCGGCGGTAAACATGATGATGCGTTTCAACCGTTGCTGGGAATTTACGCCGGTAAGATCGGACGGAGCATCGGATCGGTGTGAGTTAGCCAAAGGGGCAGCGCCATGGCGATAGCGAACCGGGAACTTGATCGCGCGCTGCGGCGTCGCTTCGCACTCTTTGACCGCCTCGGCTTCCTCGACCGGCGCGGCATGCACCTGATCGACCCGTGGCCGATCGGCGCGTCGCTCGGCATGACGCCTGAAGAGACCGGGCGGGCGCTCGCCACGCTGGCGGAGATTGGCTGGATTGCCCGCATTGCGCGGGAGGGCGGGGAGCGGGTGGCGCTGACCGTCCAGGGACTCTCGCGTCGCTGACTCCACCCGCCGGGCGTCTCGCCGGTGCCATCATCGGGCCGCGCAGGCGTGTCGCCCGGCGGTATCGCTGTGTCGCCACGCAGCGGGCACTTCCCGCGACAAAGGTCATCCATATCCCGTAATACTAGACCGCGAGATAGCGGGCGGAGGAATCGCTGGGGCGGGCATGGGCGTACCGGGACGTCGTCGCAAGCGACGCATGGCCGAGGGTCGCCTGGACGAGATGCGGCGGCGCGCCACGGTCGAGCGCATGGGAGGCATGGGCGTGGCGGAGCCAGTGGGGCGAGACGGCGCCGGCGATCCCGGCCCGCCGCGCCGCTGCGCGGACGATGCGCCACACCTGGACCTCGGAAAGATGACCATGTTGCTTGCGCGATGGGAAGGCCGGCGCGTCTGCGTTCGCGTCACCGCGCAGATCGATGAGATCGCGCCATATCCCAGAAGGCAACAAAATCACGCGCGTTTTCCCGCCCTTCCCGTAGACCGTGATTTGACCGCCCTCATCCCGTGGTTGGAAGTCACGCCAGGTAAGGGCGCAGAGCTCGGAAACGCGGAGCCCAGCGGCGTAGAGCAGCTTCAAGAGCACATGATTGCGTGGCTGCGTCTCAAGCGCGAGCAGGCGCTGCAACGCCGGCTCGGCGAGAATGCGCTCGGCGAGCGTGAATTTAATGGACGGAAGCGCGACGGGCCGTCCCACGTCATACGGGAGATAGCCGAGCCGGTGCCCGAAGGAGAGCAGGGATTTGACGGCGGAGAGGACACGGGCCTGGCTCGCGGGCGCGCGCGACGTAAGGGTGTCGGCGAAGGCCTGCACGTCACCGAGGGTGACCGCTTGGAGGGGCTTGGCGACGAAGGACCGAAACTGCCTCGCGTCTCGCAGATAGGCGCGTCGAGTGTGCTTCGGGCGTCCGTGGAGCCACAACGCGAGCAACTGGTCGTCCGTGACATGTGCCTGTTCGGTCGCGACCGCGCGGTCGCGGGCCATCGGCATCGGGATTACCGCACGCTCCATTATTTCCTCCCTATCCTATGTCCCCAACTGCCGGACGTGCGGAAAGCGAAGCTGCACCCCGCGCACGAAACGCGCGTCGTCGGTCCAATACTCGCATCCCGCACGCTCGGCGAGGGCGAGGTACTGGCAGTCGTACGGCGTCGGCTGCGCCGTGCGATCAGCGATCTCGTACGCACGCAGCGCATCCGCCGCCGGGGTGTCCACCAGCGCGACGACGGCGAGCACCCGGCGCAGCAGTTCCCGCCCATCCGACACGGTGACCGTGCCACGCCGGGTCTGCTGGTAGAGGACATTCGCCACCTCGCACGCGAACCACGACGGCGCGATCGGCTGAATCCCGCGCGCGAGCCAATCGGCGAGCAGGGACTGCGCCTCCATCGTCCCCGCTTCCTGTAGGACCCACTTTACGGCGACGCTCGCGTCCACGACCGCGACGGACGCGGGCGCGCTAGTCGTCGCCATGTGTCCCCTCACGGAAGGCGCGAATCAACTCGGTCGAGTTCCCGGGGAGTGGCTGCCCGCCGTTCACCCGCTCGCGCGCCTCACGCAGCCAGTCCAATACGTCCGCTGGCGCGGTGAAGCCCGTCTGCTCCTGCCAATAGGCGTGCGGCGTGACTGGAGTGATCGCTGCGCGCGCGCGGCGCAATTGCTCGACGGCCACCGCCGGGAGCGAAGACCGTCCCCGCTCCGCGTCCCGCACGACCGCGGCGATCTTCCCCGCAGCGCGCATGCGCACGGCGGTATCGCGCGCGATGACATACGCCTCGACGCTCGCGGGATCGACGAGGAGGCCGACGTGCGTTGCACGTCCCATGAGCACGCCGCGCCGGACGAGTTGACGGGCCCACTCGCGCGAGATGCCGAGTTGCTTTGCTGCCTCGCCCGTGGTGAGCCAATGGATGTCGGGAAGGGTCATCATCGTTTCCTTCATCACGATCATCACAATCGCGGCTCGTCGTTCACCAACTATAGAGCAAGAGTTGGCATAAAGCAAGTACAGGCGTATTCTTGCTGTGGAGCAGGATCGCGCGTTTCCGTTGAGACTGAATGTAGGATAATGGTTCTTCTCTTACTTTCGCAAGGTCCATCGCGATCATCAGTTTTCAGGCTCGTCACGCACGAAATTGCGGACCGTCCGATTGACCATCGAGGAGTGATCTCCCAAGTGCCCCTCTGCCGTCCCTCGCGGTCAAGGCGCGCCTCACCGCCATCGATCGCATGACCCTCGTCGGCAAGCGGGACTATGCCCTGCTCGTCGTCGGGCTCCAGACCGGGCGGCGATTGAGCGAGCTGACCGGAGTGAGCTATGGGGATATGTCAGTGAGTGGGGAGCGCTTGACTGTTGTCATCGGCGGTCGCGCGCGGTGGGGGAGTATCTCCATGCGCTGTACGGCGACGCAGTATTACAGGAAGGGTCGTCGCCCGATGCGCCGGTCTGGGTGAGCAGCTCGCGCAACGGGAGCCGGGGCCAGGCGCTCGGCATCCAGTCCATCGCCGATATCTGTGAACGGCGACTCGGTACCAGTAAGGTGCATGCGCTCCGCCACACCTTCGCCCGCGCGATGGAGGACAGCGGTGCCAAAGTCTCCGAGATCCAGGCTCGGTTGGGGCATGATAGTCTGGCGACCACCGGCCGCTACCTCGCCGCCCTCCATCGCGCCGACAATCCTCACGCCGACCGCCTCGTCTCCCTCTTCGGCCTGGATACGCCAACGGGCCTATGAGCGGGCGGGTTCGCGACAACGGGAAGAACCTCATCGTAGCCGGTCGGCGCGACGTAGATGCGATGATGCGATAGTGCAATAGTGCGATGTGGACGTGCCGGCACCACCTCATCTACGCGCGTTCTGGCCTGCGCCCGCGCGATGCTTAGTCGTCCATCGCCGCGTGCCGCTCCAGGTATGCTTCGAGCGCCTCCTCCATCACGTCATAGAGATGCCGGTCCTCCTCGAGGGCGATGCGCTTGCACGCCTTGATCAAATCCTCTCGCAGCTTATAGCCCCGGTTCACCCGCACTGGTTCATGTGTCGCGATTGTGCGTTGATGCGATAATGCGTTTTCACCTTCGTGCGTTTGTGCGTTTATCGAATCTCCGGGATCGCCCACTAAGTCGGTCGAGAGGCGCATCCCCTGCCCCCGGCGCAGCGCGGGCTTTGCGGTGTCGTTGCTCAATAGCCTCGTGAGATCCCGCTTACCGGCCATATCGCTCCTCCACTTCCCGCGCCAGCGTCTCGTATGCCCGTGCCCCCGTGCTGGTCGGTGCGTACCGGCTGATTGACTCCCCCGCCGCCGGGGACTCGGCCAGCTTCGTGTTGACCGGGATGATCGTCGCGAAGACGCGCGCGCCGTACCGCCGTCGGATCTCCCCTTCCACACTCTGGCTCAGGCTCGTCCGCCGATCCACGAACGTGCAGACGATCCCGCCGAGGGCCAGCGACGGGTTGAGCTCGCGCACCAGGTCGATCGTCGCTTCCAGTTGCGGCATCGCCTTGAGGGCGTACGCATGCACCTGCAGCGGCACGAGGACGCTCTCCGCCACCGCGAGCGCGTTGAGGGTGAAGAGCCCGAGTGATGGCGGCGCGTCGATCAGCACATAGTCGTACCGACCGGTGATCTCCCGGAGCGCTTTGCGTAGTAGTAACTCGCGCCCGACCTTGCCGGCGAGTTCGAGCTCCGCCCCGGCGAGGGCCAGCGTCGACGGGACGAGGTCGACGCCGGCGGCGGTTGGCACGGTGGCGAAGGCGACGCCCTGCTCGGGGTTGAGGAGCACCTCGTAGATGCTGTACGCGGTCGCTTCCGGGTCGACGCCGAGCCCTTGGGTGAGGTTCGCCTGCGGATCGGCGTCGATCAGCAGCACGCGCGAATCGCGCGCGGCGAGCGCCACGCCGAGGTTGAGCGCGGTCGTCGTCTTGCCCACCCCGCCTTTCTGCATCGCCACCGCCAGGATGTGCGTCATCGCCGCTCCTTCCCTTCGCGCGATCGCCCACCGCGTCACCGCATCAGTGCGTTATCGCACTTGCGCACCCCACACTATCCTACCCGATCATCGGGTGTTCGTACAGGGGCAACTGCCCCGCCACACGGTTTATTCATTCACGGAGAGAGGAGGGTTCCTCTTCTAAGATGGTGGTGCTCAACCAACCGTCTGACAGGAGGAACCCATGCCACAGATCGTACCACCCCTCGCCACCTTTCTCGCCACCGTCCCCGAGTTTCGCTGTGCCCAAGGGCGTCGCCATCCCTTGCGCGCTCTCTTGTTGCTCGCCTGTGCTGCGATGCTCTGCGGGGCACGCGGTGAGTCGGCAATCGCTGACTGGGCAAAGAACTACGGCTCCCCATGGCGCACCCGACTCGGCTTCACGCACCCGAACGGGCCGAGCCAATCGACCATTTATCGGCTCTTGCAGGGGATCGATTGCACTGCGCTCGAACGCGCACTGAGTGCATGGGCGGCGCAGGTCCTCGCGCAGCTGCCCACGACCGCTGCTCCACTTTCTGTCGAGGCAGTGGCGATTGATGGCAAGACCTTGCGAACCAGCCAGCACTGTGGTGCGACGGATGCCCACTTGCTCAGCGCATTGAGCCAGCGACTCGGTATTGTGCTTGGACAGGTGGCGGTGCGGGACAAGACGAATGAGATCAGAGCAATGGATGCGCTGCTGGCGGATCTGCTGCTGACGGGCTGGGTCGTGACCACCGATGCACTCTTCACCCAGCGCGCGATTGCCGAGACGATTCTGACTGCGGGAGGCGACTCTCTGATGGCAGTCAAAGGCAATCAGCCACGCGTGCTGGAAGACCTGACGACGCTCTTTGCCGATCCTGAGCGTGCAGTGGTGCGGGCTGAGGAGACGCGACTGCACGGCAGGCGGATCGAACAGCGTCGCTTGAGCGTCTCGACCGAGTTGACGAGCGACACGGATTGGCCGGGATTGGCACAAGCACTGTGCGTCGAGCGACGGGTGACCGACAAACGGACGGGAGAAACGCACTGCGAAACCGCGTATGCAATCACCTCGCTCGCCCCACAGCGCGCCACTCCCAGCCAGTTATTGGTGCTGTGGCGGGGACATTGGCAGATCGAGAACAAACTCCATTGGGTGCGGGATGTGACGTTCGGGGAAGACCGCTCACTGGTCCATGCGGGACGGGTTCCGCAGGTCATGGCTGCGATTCGCAACACGGCGATTGGGCTGCATCGGTTGCTGGGGGCAACCAACATCGCTGCCGCCTGCCGTCAATATCAGGCCCAACCCGCCTTGGCGCTCGCGGCACTCGGTCTCACATGGGAGAATGAATAAACCGTGGCCCCGCCACGGCGACCGAACCTGCCTCCGCTCCATGAACACGGCCAGGCGCTGCGACCGAGACCGGTCGCCGAAGCTGCACTGCTAGCCGTAGCGCCTTGTGCAACCACTGCTCCATCAAGCCACCCGATCCAGCGCTCTTGCTGCTTGGACTTGCGAACGCGTTCCGGCCGCTCGACGTTGGTTGCGAGAGAACGGGGGTGCGCACGTGATGCTCCGGCCGGATGAAGCGCGCGCATCCGCCGCACATCCCCCGATCGTCGCCGACCCTGCTATCTCCCGATCACGGGGAGACGGCTCCATTCGCCCGCCCGGGAAACGATATCCGGCCCATGTTCCGTCACGCGGACGAGGTCCTCGATGTGATAGCGCCCCCCGTCCGCGGCCGTGCACGAGGGCTCGACACAGAACATCATCCCCGGCTGGATCACCTCGTCCGTCACGCCGTTGATGATCGGGTATTCGTGCAGGACGACCCCCACGCTATGCCCCAGCAGCGTCATCGCGAAGGGCACGTTGTACTTCGCGAACGCCCGCTTGCCGGTCGTATACACGTCGCGCACGCGGCGGCCGACACGTACGGCATCAATAGTCTCCTGTTGAACTGCCCAGAGGCGCGCATAGATGTCACGCTGCTCGTCCGTGGCGCGGCCTACCACTGCGGTCCGCGCCAGGTCGGAATAGTACCCATGCCAGAATCCGCCGCCATCGAAATGAACGATGCCGCCTGTGGGCATCGGGTCGGTATTCGGGAAGTGGTGAACGCGTTTTGTATGCTCCCCGGCGGCGAGGACGAGGAACGGCGAGTAGTCCGCTCCCGCCGCCAGCATCTCCGCCTGGATGACGTCGCCGATCTCCTTCTCGCTCCAACCGCTCGCCGCGCGCGTAAAGGCCGTATCAATCGCGGCGTCCGTGGATCGCGCCGCGTGCGCGAGGTGCCGCTGTTCCCCCTCACCCTTGATCATCCGTGCTAGATCGAACTGCCGCTCCGACGGGACCCACGTCGCGTCTGGCAACCGATCAAGGAGCTCGGCGTAGCCATCGAGCGTCCACACCGTGCGCTCATAGCCGATCCGTCCACGGGCCACGCCGTGTTCTGCGAGTACGTCCGCGAGTACCGCGACCGGTGAGGTCTGGAATTCGATGTATGTGCGAACATCGGGGATTGAGGAGTCCTGGCGGGTGAGTGACTCCTCGATCGCGCAGACGATCATCGTCGGGGCACGCCTCTTCGACCAGACCACAGCGGCCAGCCGGTCCGGGATGTAGCGCTGCGTCAGGATCAGCGCTTCCGAGAGGTAAAAGACATTCTCCGGCGAGATCGCGACCACAGCGTCGAGATCCGACGCATCCAGAATCTCTCGCATCCGTCGGTGCGAATGGCGTTCGCTCATGCCTCACGCTCCTTCATGAGTTCAATCCTGCCATACCTGCGATGACGACCCGCGCTCAAAGGAGATCCGCGAGGAAGGCGCTCTTGCCGCCATCCACGCAGAGGACCTGGCCCGTGATGAAGCGCGCGGCGTTGCTCGCGAGGAAGATCGCCACCCCCGCGATATCCTCCCCGCGCCCGACCCGGCCCATTGGGATCTGGGAGGTGCTGCGTCGGTGATACGCGGGATCGTCGAGCAGCGTCTTCGTCATCTCGGTGTAGAACCAGGTCGGCGCGATGGCATTGACACGCACATCCCGCTCCGCCCACTCCACCGCGAGGCCGCGCGTGAGCTGGATCACGCCGCCTTTCGCCGCCGCGTACGCCACCTCGTGCTTGTGGCCGAACATGCCGCTGAGCGACGCGACCGTGATGGTACTGCCGCTCCCCTGCCCGGTCATCACGCGCCCGGCCGCCTGACAGCAATAGAAGATGCCGTTCAAGTCTACATCGAGGACGCGCCGCCATTCCTCCGGCGTCATGTCGAGGACAGCGCCACTCTGGAGAATGCCGGCATTGGCGATGAGGATATCGATTTGCCCCCAGTGGGCGACCGTCGTCTCGACAAGGCGCTCAACTTGTGCAGGATCGGCGACGTCGCCGGTCAGTGGGAGCGCGTCGCCGCCCGCCTCCCGAATGTCAGTGGCGACTGCCTCGCACCGCGCGGTGTTCGTGCCCGTCACGACCACGCGCACGCCAACCCTCGCCAGTCCCTGGGCGATCGCGCGCCCCAGGCCGCTTGACCCGCCCGTGACGATGGCCACCTTGCTCGCGAGGCCAAAGAGCGACGTGAGGGCTGCGGTTTGCCGTTCATCCATGCTGCACTCTCCCTCCTATCCGTGCAGTGCCGCGCGACCGGGGCGATCGGTCACGAAGCGGTTGAGCTGAAAGGCGACGATCGGGAGCGAGGGCTCCCCCGTCGTGGCAAGGTCGCGGATCAGGCACCCGGTCGCCGGCCCGAGGCAGAAGCCGTGGCCGGAGAAGCCCGCCGCGACGACGAACCCCTGCACGTCCGTCCGCGCGATGACCGGGATCTCGTCGGGAGTCACATCGAGCAATCCCCCCCAGACACCGGCCACACGCATCGCGCGCAGCGCCGGGATGAGCTGCCACGCGCGCTGGAGGACCGTCGCGACCATCGCCGCGGGTGGCTGGACATCGCCGGGCTCAAGCGGGCGGGCGGGCCACGACCACGGCGCGCCCCCGTCGGTGATCCGCATCGCTCCGCTCCGTTCCTGGCGTCCGGCGAAATCGGCGTTGCCGACCCCGAGCACCTGATCGAGGAGCCGGGGCATGGGAACGCTGCCGATCGCCGTCACATGGTAGGCCGTCAGCGGCAGATCGAGACCGATCATCGCGCAGATGCGATCCGCATAGACGCCCGCCGTGTTGACGACGACGTCCGCCGCGATCGATCCCGCGTCGGTCTCGACGCCTTGGATCGTCCCTCCGACCTGCACGACATTTGTCACGGTGGTGCAGGTGCGGATTTCCGCCCCTGCCCGCGCGGCCGCCGCCGCATACGCACCGACCGTTTTTCCCGGGTTCGCATGACCATCGGTCTCGCAATAGGCGGCGCCCGGGACCTCCTCAGTGAGCGCCGGTGCCAGTGTCCGCACCGCAGCATTTCCCTCCAGCATCGCCACATCCACGCCCAGGTCACGTTGCTCCGCGACGATCGCGCGCACCGTTGCCAGTTCGTCCGCATCGCGGGCGAGTCGGAGATTGCCGCTGCGGACATAGTCGGTTTCCCCACCGAGTTCCTCGGCCAATGTCGCCCATCGCTCGATCGCGGCGAGTGCGAGGGGGATCTCCGCAGGATGGCGACCCGAGACGCGCACGCCCGCAAGCGTCCAGCCGGAGGCCATCGAGGCGATCGCACCCCGTTCGAGCAGGATGACGCGCGCGCCGGTGCGCGCCAGCTCGTACGCCGCCGCACACCCGCTGATGCCGCCGCCAATAATCACCACGTCGGCCCGCTCGGTCATTGCCTCGCTCCTTTGATCGCACGCCGGTACGGCGCGCAGTCACTTCTGCACTGTGCGCGGATCGAGTGCATCGCGGAGCCCGTCGCCGACGAAGTTGAAACTCGCGACGGTCAGGGCGATGAAGATGCCGGGAAAGAATGCGATCCACGGGGCATCATGAAAAAAACTTTGGGCGTTATTGAGCATGTTGCCCCAGCTGGCGGCCGGAGGCTGGATGCCGTAGCCGAGGTAGCTGATATAGGATTCGGCAAGCACCGCATTCGCGACGTTCAACGTGGCGGCAACGAGAATCGGCGCGAGGCTGTTCGGCAGGAGATGGCGAAAGAGGATACGGGCGTTGGAAGCGCCGAGCGCCCGGGCGGATTGCACGAACTCGTGCTCCTTGAGCCCGAGGGTCTGGTTGCGGACGATGCGCGCGAGCTCCATCCAGGAGGTGAGCCCGATGATGAGGGTGACCGAGAGCACCGAGGCGCCGATGAACGACGCGAGGATGAGGAGCAGGAAGACGGTCGGGAAACAGAGCAGGGCGTCCGTCAAGCGCATCAGGATGGCATCAATATTCCTGCCGTAATAGCCGGCAACAAGCCCAACGATCGTCCCGACCGTGACCGTAACCAGCATCGCGCACGCCCCGACCACAAGGGAGATGCGCCCCGCGTAGATGAGGCGGCTGAAGAGGTCGCGGCCCACCTCGTCCCCGCCGAGCAGCAGGCCGTCGTGGAGCGGCGGGGTAAATTTTTCCAAGATGTTGATCTCGAGCGGATCGCGTGGCGCGATGACGGGCGCGAAGAGCGTGAGAATCGCCAGCACGGCGATCACGGCGAGGCCGAAGACCGCGAGGCGGTGGCGCACGAAGCGGCGCACCATCAGCCGCCATGGGCTCTCGATCCGTTGCGCAGTCGGCGTCGCGACGGCATCCGACTGGAGAGCTCGGGGAGCGAGTTGTCTCTGCATTGACACGAGCACTCCTACGCGCGACGGATCCGCGGGTCCAAGAACGACACCGCGAGATCAGCAAGCAGATTCCCGATGATCACGAGCACCGCCGTGATGAAGAGAATCCCCATCATGACCGGGTAATCGCGGTAGCCGAGCGAGTCAACGAATAACCGGCCCATCCCGGGCCAGGTAAAGACGCTCTCCGTGACGAGCGCGCCGCCGAATAGCCCGGCCAATTGCAGGCCGCCGAGCGTGACGAGCGGAGCGAGGGCATTCCGAAAGGCATGCTCCGCGATCACGCGGCGCTCGGTCAGTCCTTTCGATCGCGCCGTACGGATATAGTCCTGGGCGATCACCTCCAGCATCGCGGCGCGCGTGTACCGACTCCACGTCGCGACGAGAACAAAACCCAGCACGAGCGCGGGCGCGATCAGATGATGCAGACGATCACCGACCGAGAACGTCCCGCCGGTCGTGGCGATCCCGCCGGAGGGGAGCCAGTGCAGACGCTCCGAAAAGAGGAAGATCACCATCAGTCCGAACCAGAAGGTGGGGATGGAGAGGGCGAGGATCGCGCCGATCGTCGGCAGGAAGTCCCACAGTGAGTATTGCCGGATCGCGCCCAAAATACCGATCAGCACACCGACCACGACGGCGACGGCCAACGCGGTGATCATCAGTTCGAGCGTCGCGGGGAGGCGGTCGAAGATCACGGTGCGCACGGGGCGGGAATCGCGGTAGGATCGTCCCCAGTCGCCCCGAATCATGCCGCTCGCCCACTTCACGTATTGGACCGGGAGCGGACGGTCGAGGCCAAAATTGTGCTTGATCCGATCGAGATCCTCAATCCGCATCGAGGGATTGAGCGAATAGACCGCGAGTGGCCCACCCGGCGCGAGGTGCATCAAGAAAAAAGCAATCGTGACGACGATCAGCAAGAGCACGACGCTCTGGCTCAATCGTCGGACAAGGAATGCGCCCATTCGTCGCTCCCCGGCGGGCCGCTACCCGCACATCCTGTCCGCCGCGATCGCGGCTACCGCGAGATCGTCGCGCGTTCGACGCCGTAGTCGTTCTCGTCCACCCACGGCTTGCCCTCGGCAAAGCGGGTTGAGCGGAACTGTGTCAGATCCACGGTCTTCGGCCGGCCCTCGGTGATCCATTCGGCGAGGCACTTGCCGATGGCGGGGCTCGTCTTAAATGACGTACCACTGTCTCCTGCCATGCAGAAGAGCCCCTCGTACTGCGGCAACTTGTCAATGATCGGGCGAGAATCGGGACTCATCATCAAGATACCCGCCCAGTTGCCGCGCATCGTGCTGTGCTGCATCACCGGAAACCGCTTCACCAATTGGGCGCGGCACATCGCCACGAAGTCATCCGTGACCGCTTCCGGGTACTGCTCGGGGTCGGGACTCGCGCGCACGCCGCCTTCCGTGCCGATCAGCGTGCAATTGCCGTCGCTTGGCCGCGCCCATGTGTGGTTAATGCGGTCGATATACGTCATATGCCGGGGAGAGCGGTCGAAGGCCCAACGAAAGAGGGTGACCCGCGCTTCCGTCGGTATCAGGCCGAGCTCGATGCCGAGCGGCGCGAACAGTTGGTTCGCCCACGCGCCCGCAGCGATGACGACGACCGGTGCCTCGATCGTGCCATCGGTGGTCTCAACGCCCGTGACGCGGTCCCCATCCGTGCGGACCCGTGTTACTTGCGTGTCAAGCTTGAATGCCACGCCGCGATCCATCGCCGCACGCGCCAAGGAGTACGTGGTAGCGTTCGGGTCGGCGTAGCCGGAACCCGGCTCGTAGGCAACCGCCGTGACATCCCCAACGTAGACGCTCGGGTCGAGTGCGCGGGCGTCATCGGGCGTGATGATCCGGGCGTCTGCCCCGCCCTCGCGCTGCATTGCGACATTCGCCTCGAGATGATGGCGATATTCCGGGGGCGTGAAGACGAGCAAGCCGATGGGCTGGAAGCCGCACTCGCCGCCCACCATCTCTCGCCAGTTCGCGAAATACTTCAGGCTCTCGACGGCGAGCCGGGTCTCCGGTTCATTCGTGTAATGCATGCGCACGAGCGCGCCGGATTTCCCGGTCGCGCCCGCCGCGAGGTGGCGGCGCTCGACGACGACGACCTTTCCCGCGCCTGCTTGCGCGAGATGGAAGGCGATGCTACTCCCGTTTGCGCCGGCGCCGATGACGACCACATCCGCTGTTTCCACGTTTCTCTGCTCCTTGCCCGATTGACGACACAGACATCGGTCCTCGCCACGGACGCAAACGTCCGGCAGTTACCCGTATGCGGATCGATGTCCTTGCGGTAAGGCTACGGACCTTGCGGGAAAACCCGGACGGCCTCCCCGTATTTCCCCCAACACCGCGTGTGCTATTTCTGCCACCACCACTCATTGATATTCCACACATTGCTGACGACATAGGCGCTCGCCTTGTAATTCATCAGCCCTGCCTTCGTCCCCTCGATGTTGGCGTAGTGGAAGATCGGCAAGAACGCCAGATCGTCGCGCAGCACCTGCTGCAACTGCACGTAAATGGCCTTGCGCTTCTCTTGATCGAGCTCGGTCGCGCCTTGCGCCAGCAGCTTGTCGACCGTCGGGTTCTTGTATTGCTCGGTGTTCTGGCCGCCCCCCCCCTGCACGGGGATATACGCGCTGCCAAAGCGCGTCGTCACGTCCGGGTCCGCGCCGAGTCCCGCATTCTCCCCGACCATTACCGTGTCATATTGGGACTTGTTGAAGTAGTCACCCCAGATCACCGCCGCCGGGAAGTTCTTGATTTGCATATCGACGCCAATCTGTTTCCAGGTTTGCTGGAGGTACTGCTGCGCCTGCTCGCGCACCTTGTTCCCCGCCGTGGTGGAGTTCGTGAAGCTGAGCTTTACGCCGTTCTTCTCCCGGACGCCGTCTCCCCCCGGCTTCCACCCCGCGTCATCGAGGATCTTCTTCGCCTGATCCGTGTTGAATACCTGCGGCGTGAGGTTCGGGTTGAGCGCCCACGACGTGAGGGGGAGATAGGTTTCGGAAGGCTTCGGCAGGCCGTAATAGACCTTGTCGATGATGTTCTTCTTGTCCATCGCCGCGTACAGCGCCTGGCGCACCGGGAGTTCCTGGAACTGCGGCTTGCCGAAGTTCATGAAGATGAACTCGACGAAGGGACTGTCGCCGAGGTTAATCATCTTCCCTTGCAACCCTTTCGCCTCGTTGTAGTGGTCGGCGGTGATCCCCTGGATACCGGTATAGTCGATCTCGCCCGTCTTGAACTGGGTGAACATCACCGTGAGATCCGGGATGTACTTGAAGATCACCTTATCGAGGTAGGGACCCGGCCCGTGATAATTGGGATTCGCCTGGAGGGTGATGTGGTCGCCCGCGACGCGCTCCGCGAAGGTGAATGCGCCGGTCCCGACGGGCTTCGTCGAATTGAAGTCGGCCGTGTTGAGATCGGGGACGGTGCTGAGGATGTGCTCGGGCACGATGTAGGTATCGCTCCAGACGATCAGGAACGGGGCGTACGTCTGCTTCAACGTCATCGTCACCGTGGCATCGTCCGGCGCGGAGATGGCGGTGACCAAGTCGTGCCCAATGCGGTTGCCGGCGTTAAACTTGGGATCGAGCACCGTCTTGTGGCTGAAAAGGACATCCTTCGCGGTGAATGGCTGAGCGTCGTGCCACTTGACATCTTTGCGGAGTTTGAAGGTATAGGTCAGGCCGTCCTTGGAGATGCCGCCGTTCTGGACGCTTGGGATCTCAGTCGCCAGATTGGGAATCAACTGCCCCTTCTCGTCGATCCGCCAGAGACTGTCGAAGAGCGCGTACTGGACGCCGCGATCCACTTCGAGCGTGGACATGAGTGGGTTGAAGATGGTCGGCTCTTGCGATAGCCCAACGATCACCTGCCCACCCTTCTGCGGGGTGCCCCCCGCTTGGGGCGAACTCGCCACGGCCGAGCCGCTCGGTGCGGTCGTCGCAGACGTGGCAGGGCTGGCGGGCGCGGCTTTCGTTGACGCGGCGGACGCGCCCGTCGTGGTCGGCGAGGCTTGTCCCGCTGTCTGGGGTGTTGTTGCCCCGGTTGGGGCAGGTGTCGCGGTCGGCGTCGTCGCTCCGCCACAGGCGGCGAGCAGCGCGTCAACCGCCGCGAGCGAACCGCCCACGGCAATCGCGCGTCGGATGAACTGGCGTCGCGAGAGTTCGCCGCAGGTGAAAGCACCCGTCAGTCGTTCGATCCGTTCCATCGGTTACGCTCCTTCACTGCTACGACCATCCAACCATTCCCAGACTACGCGTACCAGAAGACGCACTGCTCCCCATCAGCCGTACATGTACACACCTATGAGCGGATTCTACGCAGTGGAACGTGTGGAAGGGAGAGAACCGCCGTCGGGACTCGCCATCAAGGATCTCCTGCCTCCGTGTTCGCCGGATGCACCGACACCAGAATTTCTGCGCACGACGATCGTGAGCGAGCGCACCGCCATGATACGAGATGGCACGCAGCATGCGCTGTTGACTCCTCCGCCGATGACGACCGTTGCGAGACCAGTTGCCATGAGCCTCCTCGGCGACCGTGATGCCCGGGCGACCAAGACAACAGAGTCGCGCGCCGCCATGATTCTCCGTCGACCCATTGCCACGGACGATAGCAGTGCATATAGTGCATGTCAAGGAGCATGGTGCAGATATCGGTCAGATATGGTCACGAATGCAGCGGAAATGGCCGAAAAAGGGGGCAGATACGTTGGAATCCGTTGACGATTTAGATCTGCGGCTCATCCGCTGCCTACAGGAGGACCCACGCGCATCCTATGCCAAGATTGCGCGCGAAGTGAACGTGAGCGAGACGACCGTGCGCCGTCGCGTCGAAGGATTGCTCGCTTCGCGCGCGATCACGCTCGCGATGCTTCCCGATCTCTACACACTGGGCTACCGGGCATCAGCGATGGTTGGGGTCAAAGCCGATCTTGCGCGCGTAATGATGATCGCCGAGGAGATCCGCAGCTTCCCCGAGGTGACGATGGTGGCGCTGATCCTCGGGCGATACGACATCTTGTTTTTCGTTGCCGAACGGTCGCTCGACGATCTCACCCGCTTCATGACCGAGCAGATCGCACCCATCGCGGGCATCCGCTCGACGGAGACGCTCGTCGCGCCGCGTGTGCTCAAGGTCCTCGGCGACTGGCGCGTCCCGACGGGTGGCGCGTCCCGTGATGATCGCGGGATCGGCCCCGATGGTGCGGCCGACGGCAGCGACCATTCCCTCGCCGTCGTGGGGAGCACGGCGAGCGAACCCTGAAAGACGTGACACTGCTCCGCTCGAAGGGTGATCGGGCAGGCGAGACCGTGAAGAAGGGCATTTCCTATCGGCGGTATCCCTAGACGTGCCCGGTGATGACGGTCAGGAGCGTGAAAGATATGTCATTGGGGCCGCTCTTCCGCCCAATCACCCATCATGGCTAGGTGGCCTAAAGTGAGCGCCGGTGTCACTTGAGGCAAAGTATCGCGGCGTGGAAGCCCTCGTATGGGGCTGAAAACCATCCGATGAAGGTTTGGCTGCTGCGATGCGCGCGTCGCCAGCCTCCGACGCTCGATGCCCATCCGTGAAATGTGCTGAAACCGGCTGGTATCGTCACTTTATCGGGTGAAAAGAAGCTCGTGAGTGGGGTATGCATCGAGAAGCGGGCCTCAGATCAAGCGACGTGCCGCGACCGGAATGGAAGTCCGCACTCTGTCGAGGCTACTTTGCCCCTCATGACAGACTCGCTCATTCATAGGTAGATATGACTGCTGAACGAATTCTATCGCTGTCCGAAAAGGCCGCAGTGCGATGGTGGCAAAGTTGCAGTATAGTGCTGCGTTTAAAGTGTTTTGCATCACTTGTTGCAATTCTCCCGCGTTTCTGCTACAGTGAGCATATCCCGGATGTTCTCGCACGAAGCGAGCCCACCATGATCGCGCAGCTACGAGGCGGGTGTGATGCAGAATCTCCCAATCACCGAACGCTTGGATCTGATGCTCCGCGAAGGCTCGAAGAAGCAGCGCCTCCTCGCGGGTCACGTCTTGTCAAACCTCAGCAAGTGCTCATTTGTTTCCGCGCGCGACCTCGCCGCGATGTACAGCGTGGATGTCGCCACCGTCGTCCGATTCAGCCAGCGGCTCGGCTTTCAACGCTATGATGACTTTCGACAGAGTTTGCGCGCCCACTACCTGAGTTCGCTCGAACCGCTCGATCTGCTCCAAGAGCAGGACCGCATCCCATCGACCGACGCCGTTGATACGATCGTGCAGCAGGACATCCGCATCTTGTCGCAATTGGCGAAGACGATTGATCAGGCAGCGCTGCGCGATCTCGCCCGGCGCATCGGCACCGCTCGGCGCATCCTCGTGATCGGTTTCGGGGAGCATGGCGGCGTCGCGGTCGCGCTCTGTCATCTCCTCTGCTATCTCGGGTTGGATGTTGTGCTGGAGACACGCGGTGGTGTCTATCTCGGCGCTCATGTCGCCAATCTCGGGCCGGACGATCTCCTCCTGTCCTTCTCGTTCTGGCGACCCTCAAAGGACATCGTGCAGGCCTTCATGTGGAGCCGCCGCAATGGCATCTGCACGGCGGTGATCAGCGATAGCGCGACCTCCCGCGTGGCGATCGAGGCAAACCACACGATCATTGTCCCCTGCGAGGCGGTCAGCTTCTTCCAGTCGATGACGGCGGTCCTCTCCGTGGTCCACGCGCTCGTGGCGCTGGTGGCCGCCGATCGCGGGGTGCAGGCAAAGGAGGCAATCGGTCGGTCTCGCGCTTACAACCGCGAGTTCGGTATTGTGATCGGCTAGGGTGACGCGCACCGGGCGTCGCGTTCCCGGTTTTGGTTGTGGGGCCCGATAGGGCATAGAATAGGAGGGAGACCGCGATGGCCGCGCATCATGATCACCGTTACCGTCTGCCATATCTCAGCCGCCGCACACTGTTGCGCGTGGCCGCTGCGGGCGGCGCCAGCGCGGCGGCGCTCGCGGTCCTGTCCGCCTGTGGTGGTGGCTCGTCCGCCACCACAGCCCCCGCCGTACCTGCGGCCAGCGCTGCCGGTACGAGCGCGAGCTCCGCACCCGTGGGCGGCGCAGTCGCGACGCAAGGGACGACGGCGAGCGGCAAACAGATCGACCAGTTCGCGGTGGATCTCACCTCCGATGCCGCATCGCTCGATCCCGGCACCCAGTATGACACGAGTTCCTACTCCGTCTATGGCAACATCTTCGACACGCTGCTCACGCGCGACCCGAAGACAGCGGAAATTAAGCCGTTCCTCGCAACTTCCTATAAGATCGTCAACGACCTGACCTGGGAGTTGAAGCTCAAGGACGGCATCGCGTTCCACAACGGCGAGCCGTTCAACGCCGACGCGGTAAAGTTCTCGTTGGAGCGGATCCTCAGTTCGGAGCTGAAGTCGCCGCAACGCGCGAACTACGCGCTCGTCGACCACGTCGACGTGGTCGATCCTCAGACGGTCCATATCGTTACCACGCAGCCGTTCCCGACCTTGAGCGCCTATCTCACGACCCATCGGGTCGTACCGCCGAAGTACACGAAGGAGAAGGGTGCCGATTTCCTGGCCGCCAACCCCGTCGGCACGGGCCCATACAAATTCGTCGAGTGGCTCAAAGGGGACCATGTAACGCTCGAGGCTAACCCCCACTACTGGAACGGCACGCCGCCGGTCAAGAAGGTGATCTTCCGCACCGTTCCGGAGAACTCGACACGGATCGCCAATCTCCTGTCGGGACATTCGGACTTCATCTTCAGCATCAACCCCGACGACCAGCAGCGGGTGACCGGACAGCCGAACCTGGCGGTGCTCGTCGCGCCGACCGAGCGCGTCGCCTATCTGATGATGCAGACGATGGACAAGTTCAACAGCCCGACGAAGAACCCGAAGCTGCGCGAGGCGATCAGCTACGCGGTCGATCGCGAGGGGCTGCTCAAGGCCCTACTGCAGGGCCAAGGCAAGCTGACTGACGAGATGCTCACCCCGCAGCATTTCGGGTACGATCCCGCGATCGCGCCATACACCTACGACCCGAAGAAGGCCAAAGCGCTGATGCAGGAGGCAGGGTATGGAAACGGAGTCAAGCTTGCGTTCCTCGGCTCACCGGGGTACGCCATCGGCACCCTCGTTAACCAGGCGCTCCAGGACCAATTGAAGCAGATCGGCATCGACTTGCCCATCACCAACCTCGAGTTCGCGGCGTACTTGAAGAAGATCCAGAACCAAGACTGGCAGGATATCCGCTTCGGCCAGTGGTCGTGCTCCTGCCTCGACGCCGACGGCGTCATCAACCCGCTCTTCAATTCGCAGAGCGGCTGGTCCTCGTACAGCAACCCCGATCTGGACAAGGATCTCACGGCGGGCCGATCGACGCTCGATCCCACCATGCGCAAGCAGGCGTACTCCCGGGCGCTCAAGACGTTGCGCGATGCGTCGCCGGGCATCCCGCTCTGGCAGGTCTACGCGACCTATGGCGCCAAGAAGACGCTCAGATGGCAACCGACCGTCGACGAGCAGTTCTACATCATGGACATGGCCTTCACGGGCTAGTCGCCGTTCGATTGAAAGGGGAAGGCCAACGTGACGCGGTATCTCCTCCGGCGTCTCCTCCATAGCGCGATCGCCCTCTGGGGTGTGCTGACGATCGTCTTCGTCGTCGTCCACCTGTCCGGCGATCCCGCGCGCCTGATGATCCCGCAGGGGGCCACCCAGCAGGACCTGGACCGATTACGCCAGGACCTGGGGTTGAACAGACCCCTGATCACGCAGTACGGCCTCTTCCTCTGGAATGCCGGGCACGGGGACTTCGGTCGATCTTTCCTGCAGCGCCAACCGGCGTTGAATCTGGTAATGGCCCGCGTCCCGGCAACCCTCCAATTGGCGGTAGCGGCGCTGCTCATTTCCGTCACGGTCGGTGTGATCACGGGCGTTGTCGCCGCGCAGAAGCGCGGGACATGGCCGGACCGGGCGGCCACGGTACTGGCGCTCGCCGGGCAGGCAACACCGTCTTTCTGGCTCGGGATCATGCTGATCCTCGTCTTCGCCCTGTGGCTTAAGTGGCTGCCGCCGTCGGGATACGGTTCGCCGCAGCAGCTCATCCTGCCCGCTCTCACACTGGGCGCCCTCTCGATGGCCACCATCTCCCGCATCACGCGCTCGAGTATGCTTGAGATCCTCGGCCAGGACTACGTCAAGGTCGCGCGGGCCAAGGGGCTGCAGGAGCGGACGGTACTCGTGCGGCATACGATGCGCAACGCGGCCATCCCCATTGTCACACTTGTCGCCCTGGAACTCGGTGTCCTGCTCTCGGGAGCGGTCATCGTCGAGACCATCTTCGCGTGGCCCGGCATCGGGCGTCTCGCGGTTGACTCGATCCTCGCCCGAGACTTCCCGGTCGTCCAGGCAATCGTCTTCGTCGCCTCCGTCATCTATATCGCGATCAACCTGCTGACTGACCTGCTCTACACCGTGATCGATCCGCGCATTCGCTTGAGTTAGGAAGTGCCATGGCCACAGGTACCACTTTGGAGGCACTCCCCCGCGAGGATCGCGCGCAGCCGCGCCGGGGCAGATTTGCCGGATGGCGAGCACTGCGCGGGAGCCCGCAGGCGATGATCGGCCTTTGCGTCGTCCTTGTGGTGGTGCTCTGCGCGCTTTTCGCACCGGTGATCGCCCCGACGAGCCCGACGGATCAGCACCTCGTCGCGCGGCTCTCCCCGCCCGCGCTCGTGGGCCCGACGGGCGGGATCGGCCACCTACTGGGCACGGACCAGCTCGGCCGTGACGTGTTGTCGCGCATCATCTATGGCGCGCGCATCTCCGTGACCGTCGCGCTCGTCGGGGTGGGTGTCTCCGCCACGATCGGCGTCCTTTTCGGCCTCCTCGCCGGATTCTTCGGCGGCCTCGTCTCTACGCTGATCATGCGGCTGACCGACATCGTGCTCTCAATCCCCTTCCTGCTGCTGGCGATCGCCGTCGTCGCGGTGCTCGGGCCGAGCCTCCTCAATTTGATTCTCGTCCTCGGCTTCACGCGCTGGATCCGCTACACTCGCATCACCTTCGCGCAGACGCTCTCCCTGCGCGAGGCCGAGTTCGTCCAGGCGAGTCGCGCGGTCGGCGCGCGCGAGTCGCGCCTCCTGCTCCGGCATATCTTCCCCAACACACTGGCACCCATCATCGTCGTCGGGACGCTCGAACTGGGTCTCATGATCATCTTCGAGGCGGGCCTGTCGTTCCTAGGGCTCGGCGTCCAGCCGCCAACGCCGAGCTGGGGTAGCATGCTCTCGGAGGGGCGCAACTACGTCGCGACGGCCTGGTGGTTGGCCCTTTTCCCCGGCCTCGCGATCATGCTCACGGTGCTGGCGATCAACCTACTCGGCGACTGGGCGCGCGATGTACTCGACCCGCGCATGCAGACGAACCTGTAGTCGCGACGGAAAGGATCTCTCGATGGCGCTGCGATGGCCCGAAGGAAAAACTTGTGCGGCGGTTCTGTCGTTCGATGTCGACGCCGAATCGCCGATGCCCTACCGCCTGCCCGATACCTGGCTCGACGGACTGGGCGAGTTCGAGCAGCGGACGTACGGCCCGCGCCGCGGCGTGCCGCGCATCCTCGATCTCTTGGCCCGGAAGGGCATTGCGGGTACATTCTACATCCCGGCATATACGCTGCGGCGGTATCCCGAGATGGCGACGGCGATCGCGGCGGCGGGACACGAGATCGGCTGCCACGGCGACATCCACGAGCTCGTCGATCGCCTCTCGGCTGCGGAGGAAGAGGCGGTGCTGGTCCGCTCGATCGCCGCGATCACCGCGATCACGGGCCACCCACCAGCGGGCTATCGATCGCCCTCGTGGGAGCTGCACCGGCGCTCACCTGCGTTACTCCGCCGCCATGGATTGCGCTACGACTCCAGCCTGATGGGCGACGACCGGCCGTACCTCGTCGCCACACCCGACGGCGCGCTGGTGGAGCTGCCGATCCAGTGGCTCTTGGACGACGCGGTCTACTACCGGGCGACACCGCCCCCCAGCACGGCGCGCTACCTGGACCATCCGGCTCAGGTCGCGGAGACGTGGATCGCGGAGTTCGACGGGCTGGCCGCCGAAAACGCGTGCTTCATCCTGACGATGCACCCGTGGATCACCGGTCGGCCATCGCGCATGGCGGCACTCGAGCGTGTCATCGACCACATCCAGGGGCGCGATGATGTCTGGTGGGCGACCTGCGCCGACATGGCGACCCACGTCCTGGCGCACGCCGACGAGATCGCCTATATCCTCGATCTGGACCCAGCGCCGCTCGCTGCTGCCGCGAGGCATGCTGCTGGCTGAGCACATCCGCATGACGGTAATTCACTTCGATGGAGTAGCGAGGACAGGAGGCGGTTGGTGCGGTACCAGGGATCAGGGGTATTGGTGACGGGCGCGGCTGCGGGCATCGGACGCGGGATTGCCTGCGCGTTCCTTGAGGAAGGGGCAACGGTCCTGCTGAACGATTTCCGCCCCGATGCGCTGGAGGGCGCGGCCCGGGAGCTGCGCGAAACGTTCGGCGACCGGGTCCTCAGCCAGCCCGGTGACGTGCGTGACGCGCGGCAGGTGGACGCGATGTTCGACGCGCTGCTTGCCCGCACCGACCGTCTCGACGTGGTCATCAGCAACGCCGGCATCTACCCCAACCGTCTCGTGGTCGAGATGGAGGAAGAGGAGTGGGATCGGGTGCTCGACACCAATGCGAAGGGCGCCTTTCTCGTCTGTCGCGCGGCGGCGCGGCGCTTCATCGCCCAGGGATCGGGCGGCAAGATCATCACCATCTCCTCGGGCGCATGGCGAAGTGGCCGACGCGGGGCGGCCCATTACTGCGCCTCCAAGGCGGCGGTCGTCCTCTTTACGCAGGTGCTCGCGCTGGAGCTAGCGCCGCACAAGGTCAACGTCAACTGCATCGCCCCCGGTCTGGTCGAGGTCGAGGGCGAGGTGAGCCCGATCTCCGCGGAGTACAAGGCCACGCTGACCGGGTCGATCCCGTGGGGCCGGATCGGTCAGCCCCGCGATATCGCGCGGGCCGCGCTCTTCCTGGCATCCGACGACGCGGACTTTATCACCGGGGAGGTCCTCGCGGTCAACGGCGGCTCGTCCGCTGGTCGCGCGAATCTGCCCCTGAGTTCGCCGGACGCGCAGTCGCACAGCGCCGAGGCTCACTCGGGCCATCCGGCGTGACGGGATAGCCACGACCACACGAGGCCACTCGCTAGACTGAAGGATACGTAGGAACCAGATAGGAGAGTGTGAAATTGGAGAGCTCGGTCGAATTCGCCCCGACGAAAGCGGAAATCGCGGGGCGGCTCGCGGCCGTCGCCGCCCGAGCCGCCGACCAAGGGATGCAGGCACTGGTTGTGCTGGAACCCGCCAACATCTACTACCTCTCCGGCTTCCGCACGACGCTCTACACGCGGTTCATGGCGGTCGCCCTCCGGACCGACGCGCCCGCTGCGGCGATGCTGATTGCCACGAGCGTCGACCGCCCACTCGCGCTGGAGCCATTCTGGTTCCCGTCCCTGCTGGACCGTACCGAGATTTACTATCTGGGCGCGCCCGAGGGTGGCGCCCTCGTGAACAATCCCGGCCCGCTGCTCGACCAGATCGTGCATGATGGCGACGTGGTCGGCGTCGACCTCGCCGGCGCGAGCTACGGCCATGTGCAATTGCTTCTCGCGCGCCACCCGACCCTGCACCTGCGGGACGCAACGAATGTCCTGCATGCCGTGCGCCGGGTCAAGTCGGCCGGTGAACTGGCGGCGCTTCGCGCGGCGAACACGCTCGCGGTCCGGGCGATGGCGCGCGTACCGGCCCTGCTGCATACCGGCCTGAGCGAGATCGAATTGGCCGCCGCGCTCGACGGCACCGCACGCGAGGGAGGCGCGGACGGGTTCGCCTATCCGACGCTGATCGGCTTCGGCCCGAAATCGCTCGCGCCGCACGCGCCGCCGACGAAACGACGGCTCGAACGCGACGCGATGGTCACGATCGCGTTCGGGCCGACCGTCGCCGGGTACTGCGCCGATCTCGTGCGGACCTTCTTCCACGGCATCCCACCCCCGGTGGCCGTCCAGAGCGGCGAGCGGTGTGTCGAGGTGCAAGCGGCGGCGCTCAAGGCGGTGCGCGCGGGCGCGCGGGCGGGGGATCTGATGCGCGCGGCGCGTGCGGTGATTACTCGGTACGATCCCGACGCACCCGCCAGCGGCAGCGCGGGGCACAGCCTCGGCCTGACGATCCACGAGACGCCGACGCTGACGGCGGACAACGATCTTCGTCTGGAGGCGGGGATGGTGCTGGCGATCGAGCCGCGCCAGCCCGCCGCCGCAATGGACGGGGTCGGACTGTACCGGCATTGCGACGTCGTCCAAGTCACCACGGACGGCTACGACCTGCTGACACCGCTCGATCGTGGGCTCGTCGTCGCACCAATCAGCAGTGGGTCAGTTTGATGGTCTTCCGCTGTGGAGCTGAGTCTCCGCGATTCAAACTGACCAACTACCGCCTTTCCCGATGCGCCGATTGTTGGATACGAGCCATCCATCGACCGGATCACCAACGACCCGAAGGACCTGCACATCACTGCCGCTGCACGGCACGCGCGGGTCGACTTGATCGTGACGAGTAACCTGCCTGCCTGCCGCGAGCGGGACGTGGCACCGTTCAACCTGCAGGCGATCCACCCCGACGATCTTCTCCTGCGACTGTTTCGTGCCGACCCCGACGCGAGGCTCGGCATCCTCCGGCAGCAGGAACTTGACGGGCGCAAGCCACCACAAACCCAAAGCGAGATCCTTGATGGTCCCGCGGTCAACGCGCCCCGCTTTGTCGTGACGATCCGGCAGCGATTAAAGGCACCATGGCAGGCGCGAGAGGTTGGTCAATCCGTGACAGCGCAACGATGGCGCATAAGATTTCTTAACCGACAATCAGCGATTATGGCGTCTCCCCTTCTCTCCAATGGACGGCGCTCCGCCGTGTTCCGCCGTATTGCGGTGTT
>JAABUO010001495.1_pt1 | contig 30404 bp, 23 predicted proteins | sample 5559291 | NCBI WGS metagenome assembly JAABUO01 (sample SAMN10711878, study PRJNA513372) | rock metagenome | isolation source: Antarctica rocks | place: Antarctica: Victoria Land, Finger Mt sud | reverse complement strand
ACACACGGAGACACATCATGGGCAAGGAAAAGTTTGATCGTTCCAAACCGCACGTCAACATCGGGACGATCGGTCACATTGATCACGGCAAGACGACGTTGACGGCGGCGATCACGAAGGTGTTGTCGAAGCACAACCCCAAGAACACCTTTCGGTCGTTCGACACCATCGACAACGCCCCCGAGGAGCGGGAGCGCGGCATCACCATCGCGACCTCGCACGTGGAGTACGAGACGCCCAACCGGCACTACGCGCATGTGGACTGCCCGGGCCACGCCGACTACATCAAGAACATGATCACGGGCGCCGCGCAGATGGACGGCGCGATCCTGGTGGTGGCGGCGACCGACGGACCGATGCCGCAGACCAAGGAGCACGTGCTTCTGGCGCGGCAGGTCGGCGTCCCCTACATCGTGGTCTTCCTGAACAAGTGCGACGCGGTGGAGGACGAGGAGCTGATCGAGCTGGTTGAGCTCGAGGTGCGCGAGCTCCTGTCGAAGTACGACTACCCCGGCGACGACACCCCCATCATCCGCGGATCGGCGCTGGGCGCCTTGAACGGCGAAGCGCAGTGGGAGGCCAAGATCGACGAGCTGATGGCGGCGGTCGACAAGTACGTCCCGCAGCCGGAGCGCGCGATCGATCTCCCGTTCCTGATGCCGATCGAGGATATCTTCTCGATCTCCGGGCGCGGAACGGTGGTTACGGGCCGGATCGAGCGGGGCAAGATCAAGGTGGGCGAGGCGTGCGAGATCGTCGGCTTCCGCGAGACCCGGCAGACCGTCTGCACCGGCGTCGAGATGTTCAAGAAGCAGCTGGACGAGGGTCTGGCGGGCGACAACGCCGGTCTTCTGCTGCGCGGCATTGCCAAGGAGGATGTGGAGCGGGGCATGGTTCTGGCCAAGCCCGGATCGATCAAGCCGCACACCACCTTCAAGGGTGAGATCTACGTTCTGAGCAAAGAGGAGGGCGGCCGGCACACGCCGTTCTTCAACGGCTACCGCCCGCAGTTCTACTTCCGCACCACCGACGTGACCGGATCGGCGAAGCTGCCGGAGGGCACCGAGATGGTGATGCCGGGCGACAACATCTCGCTTGAGATCACGCTCGGCACACCGGTCGCCATGGAAAAGGGCCTCCGCTTCGCCATCCGCGAGGGCGGCCGAACCGTCGGCGCCGGAACCATCTCCGACATCATCAAGTAACCCACCCTTCAAGGGCTGCCCGCCGACGAGGCGGGCAGCCCGAACTCCTGACCAACACTCCGGCATGGAACCACTGGAGTAAATCATTTAGGATAGAACAATGCGCGAAATCATCACACTCCAGTGCCCGACCTGTAAGAACCGGAACTACTCGACCACCAAGAACAAAAAAACCACCACCGGCCGGCTCGAGTTTTCTAAGTTCTGCAACACCTGCAGAAAGCACACCGATCACAAGGAAACCAAGTAAACGCAAGCTTTCCGCCTTTAAGCTCTTGGCCTACAGCTAAAGGCCAGGAGTTAATGGTTCATAGCTCGCACTCAACAGGGGCGTAAGCTCAACGGTTAAACTGTCGGTCTCCAAAACCGAACTTCTCGGTTCGAATCCGAGCGCCCCTGCCAGCATCTCCGTACCACGCTCTACCTCCGACAGCTCAGAAGGGTAGCATCATGGCCAAAGCAATCGTCGCAACCACCCCGAACGAGGCGCCTGCATGGAAGTCGCAGCCAGCGCGCCTCAACAGCTTTATCAATGACGTTCGTAGCGAGATGCGCAAGGTGATCACCCCCACGCGCGATGAGGTCCAGGCCACCACGACCATCGTTATCGTAACCGTCTTCATCTTTGCCGCCTACTTCTGGATCGTCGACTCCGTTATGGACGCCATCATCAAGTACGTTCTGGACCACGCAGCCAGGCACTAAGCACCAACCTAACCTGGCGCGCACCTTCCCAAAGCCAGTCGAAAGATGGATCCAATGCACGAAGAAGGCGTAATCATGGCGGAAGAAGCACAGAATCCCGAACAGCAGCAGAATCCAGACAGCCTCAACGTGGGCGGCGAAGCTCCTGCTCCGGGCCCCGAAGGCGCCGATCTGCTCGCACCGCCCGTCAATCAGAACTTCAAGTGGTACATCATTCACGCCTACTCCGGCTTCGAACGCAAGGTGCGCGAGTCGCTGGAAAGCCGCATTCGCGCCTTTGGCCTCGAAAACCGCATCGGCCGCATCATGATCCCGACCGAGCCCGTCACCGAACTGCGCAACGGCAAGAAGTACACCACCGATCGCGTCTTCCTCCCTGGCTACGTGCTGGTGGAGATGGAACTCGACAACGATCTTTGGCACGTCATCAAGAACACCCCCCGCGTCACGGGCTTCCTCGGCACCGGCGACAACCCCGTCGCGCTCTCGGAGCAGGAGGTCAGCTCCATCCTCTTCCGCACTGACGCCAACAAAGACAAGCCCACCCTCAAGGTCAAGTTCGCCAAGGGCGAGCAGGTCCGCATCAACGAGGGCCCCTTCGCCAACTTCACCGGCACCGTCGACGACATCAATGAGGATCGCGAGACACTCAAGGTCATGGTCTCGATCTTCGGTCGCTCCACCCCCGTCGAGATCGAGTTCTCCAAGGTCGACAAAGTCGTTGAGTAACCTCCTTCTGCCCTGTTTGCAGAAGGCCGCCAGTTTCCGCACCCGCACCACCATTCCCGTAGCCGCCAGACCGAAGGCCTGAGCAGCTCGAAGCATAGAAAGGGAAGCACCTCATGGCACCGAAGAAGATAAACGGATACGTCAAACTCCAGATCATGGCCGGCAAAGCCACGCCAGCTCCCCCGGTCGGCCCCGCACTCGGCCAGGCCCAGGTCAACATCATGGAGTTCTGCAAGCAGTTCAACGAGCGCACCAAAGGCCCGGACATCGCCGGTCTTACCATCCCGGTCGTTATCACCGTCTTCGCCGACCGCACCTTCTCCTTCATCACCAAGACCCCTCCTGCACCCGTGCTCCTGCTCAAAGCCGCTGGAATCGCCAAAGGCTCTGGCACTCCCAACAAGGAGAAGCTCGGCAAGGTGACTGAAAAGCAGATCGTCGAGATCGCCACACAGAAGATGCCGGACATGAACGCCGCTACCATTGAGGCGGCCGCCAAGACCATCCGCGGCACCGCCCGCTCCATGGGTATCGACGTCGTCGCCTGAGCGTCCCCTTATCCCTCCAGAACAGCTTCGGGCACCCAGCCCGGAGCTGTTCTGCTTAACCCTTCTGTTTCGTCCTCCTGTTTTCGCCTTTCCGCTTGGGCTTTTACCCCAATCTGCCTCCCCAGTGTCTTCGTTACGCGAATAGCCTCCCCTGTGCGACCCCAGTCGCCCGCCCTGGCCCCTTCGCCATCACCCCTGCATCCCGTGTCAGCAGCGCGTCCGTCGACCGCTCCCCGATCCCATGCCTTCGGCAGGCAGCCGTCACCAACCTCGCCATCTGCTCCTGGTATGCCCGCCCGGCAAACTCCGCCGTCCGAAACCGCGTCGCGTACTCACACTTGAGGGCAGGGAAGTGCTCGTGAATGAAGCTCAGAAAGGTAGGCCGCGAGCACGGCTTCAGAAACAAGGGCTCAGCGGCAAAGAAGCTCGCGTTTACCTGTGCCGCACGCTCCGCCATGCTATCGATCGCCCGCTCCGTATCGGTGATGCCGGGCAGCAGAGGCGAACAAAGAATCCCCGTTCGAATGCCTGCCTCTCTCAACCGCCTCACCGCCGCCAATCGCAGATCCGGCCGCGGCGCCCTTGGTTCGAGCTTTCTTGCCAGCTCGGCCTCGGGCGTCGTAATCGTGACATGCACCACCAGCGTATTGCGCTCAGCAATTCTGCTCAGCAGATCGATATCCCGCTCGATCAGGGTCGACTTCGTCACAATCCCCAAACGGAACCCCTCCTTTTTCGCAAAGACCTCCAGGATCCCGCGCGTCACCATCGCCCTTCGCTCAATCGGCTGGTAGGGGTCGGTCGCCGTCCCCAGCGCGATCTCGTCCCCAGGATCGATCTTCCGCAGCTCCTGCTCCAGGAGCCACGCCGCATTCTTTTTTAGAAAGATCAGGCGCTCAAAGGACTCGGGCCGCCGAAGATCAGGCTGTCCCGCGCCCCACACCGCGTCGGCTTCCGCCTCAGCCCCCGCTTCAGACGCTCGTGGCGATAAAAACTCATGCGTGTACCGCGCATAACAGTATTTGCAGCCAAACTCACACCCCCGGTAAGGATTGATGCTGTACGCCAGCGATAGCCGCCGCTTCGACTCCGAGCGGTTCAGGATGCTCCGGACCTCCATGCTCCGGAACTCGACCAGGTATCCGTCATCCGCATGCTCCGCCTGGGAGGCCAACCGCTGCAGTCCGCGCATCCCGGAAGCGAAGATGGGGAATAACTCGCCGGGAGCTTTAACCTGCGACGTATTCGCCTTATATTCGCCCATGGCAAGGACTCTACAAAGTGGTTATCCGGTTGTCAACAAGATCATTCCAAGTAGATCGAGCAAAGCTTGCCTCCGTCCCAGATCGGGATTGGAGAGGAGAGATCTCCCGCACTCATCCCGACAGGCTTGCGGTCCATTCCACTTTCTGCCATACTTCGGAAATTGCTTCAACTCCCTTGAGGCTACGGTCCGTACCACGCCCCACGCATCCGTACGCTGACCGGGGTGGAAGACAAAGGAAATCATGTCCCAGAAGATCTCAAAGAACCTGCAAAAGGCGCGCTCCCTGGTTGAGCCCCGACCGTACATCCTCACCGAGGCTGTCCCGCTCCTGCAGAAGACCAAGTATGCCAAATTCGACGAAACCGTAGACCTCACCATGCGTCTTGGCGTCGACCCGAAGCACGCAGACCAGATGGTGCGCGGCACTGTCGTCCTCCCGCACGGACTGGGCAAGTCCAAGACCGTCGCGGTTATTGCCTCCGGCGACAAGATCCGTGACGCCGAGGCTGCCGGCGCTGAGTTCTTCGGCGGCGAGGAGCTCGTCGAAAAGATCCAGAAAGAAGGTTGGACCGCCTTCGATGCTCTGATTGCCACCCCTGACATGATGAAGTCGGTCGGTCGGCTCGGGAAGGTTCTCGGTCCCCGCGGCCTCATGCCCAACCCTAAAACCGGGACCGTGACGACCGACGTCGCCGCCGCCATCCGCGAGATCAAGGCCGGAAAGGTCGAGTTCCGTACCGACAAGACCGCCCTGGTCCACGTCCCTGTCGGCAAGCTCTCGTTCGACCCGCAGAAGTTGGTCGATAACGCCATGACTATCATCTCGTCGGTCGTTAAGGCGAAGCCCTCCGCCGCCAAAGGCAAGTACATCAAGGGCATTACGCTCAGCTCCACCATGGGTCCCGGCATACAACTGGACTTCGCGGCAGCGGAGTTGGCCGGCAAGGCCTCCTAACACCCGGATCATGTGAGACCCTGGGACTAACGTCTGGGACCCGATCCATACAGCTCTCGCGCAACCACCCGCCCCACCCACCTCGCTGGCACCTGTAGTCGGCACACCCAAAAGGGTAAGACTTTATGGCACTCACCAGAGCAAGAAAATCGGATAACGTCCAAAAGCTCGCAGCCGAGCTCGAGACCTCCACCTCGGCCATCGTCGGCAGCTTCACCGGTCTTACCGCCTCCAAGGACATCGACCTCCGCAAGGCAATCCGGGGCGCCGGCGGCAGCTACCACGTCGTCAAAAACAAGCTCGCGGCCCGCGCCGCTCAGGGGACCAGGATCGAGGCTGCGCTTCAGGGTCTCAGGGGCGTCTCTTCGGTCGCCTATACCTCGGGTGATCCCGTCGCGCTCGCCAAGGCCCTCTCCACCTGGGTCAAGGACAATGCCGAGTTCACCTTCAAGCTCGGCATCATCGACGGTAAAGTCATCTCGGTCGAGGAAATCGGCGCCCTGGCCACCATGCCCGGCAAGGAAGAGCTGTTCTCAAAGCTGCTCTTCTTGATCAACTCGCCCGCGCAGCGCCTGGTCACGGTCATCAACGCCACCGGCCGCGATCTGGCTGTCGTGATCAATCAGGCGGTCGAGAAGGAGAAGTTCACCGGAGTCTCTGCCGCCGCGCCCTCAACTTCGCCTTCAGCCCCGGAACCATCACCCGACAGCATCGCGCCCCCGGCGCCCGACAGCACCGAAGCCGCCACGCCCTCGGCCGCCGCAGACGGAAAGCTGGTCGCCGAGGCGCACGCCATCGAGGCGCCGGTTCCCGCCGACAAGACCCCTGAGCAGCAGATCGCCGAGAACCCGGCCTCCGAGGCCGATCCTGTCGCGAACCTCGACCCCGCGCAGCCTGAAAATGGGACCGCGTCCCAGGCCGGCGAGGCCGCCACCAGTGATCCCGTCGAGGGCTAGCCCCACAGTTTTCGCTCTTTCGCCTCAGGGTGCGCCAGTCTGGGCGCGGCGGAAACCCTGAAGCGTCCGAGCATCGAGGCGCTCCCTTAAGGCCTCACGTACCAGAGCACCACAAAGTTCAGCGAGACATTTAGGAGAAATCACATGGTAGACATCCAGCAGTTGGAAGATCAGATCGTTAGCCTCAGCCTGCTTGAAGCATCGGCTCTGGTCAAGAAGCTCGAAGAGCGTCTCGGCGTCTCCGCAGCCGCCGCCGTTGCCGCAGCCCCCGCCGGTGGCGGTGGTGCAGCCGCCGCCGCGCCGGTTGAGGAGAAGACCGAGTTTACCGTTATCCTCAAAGACGCCGGAGCGAACAAGATCAACACCATCAAAGCTGTCCGCGAGGTCACGGCTCTCGGCTTGAAGGAAGCCAAGGATCTCGTTGACGGCGCGCCCAAGCCCCTTAAGGAGAATATCTCCAAGGAAGACGCGGCTGCGATCGCGAAGAAGTTTGACGGGGTCGCTGGAGTCGAGATCAAGTAACGGACACGGTCGCTTGCACCGCCGGGCGGAACGCGTTATCCTCTTTGTATGAGGTGCTCGTTTCGCCTTGGTGCGTTTTCCTAGCGTCCCAGGCTCAGACCTTTAGTCATATGTACTTCCGGCTCATCCTGCGAGTGGCGGGTTAGGGAGTCGGCCACGATGCGGTCCGAGCGGCAGACTGTAGCGTGTCATCAGGCTTCACCAGCGGCAGCAACATTGGGACAAGATGCGTTCCCAAATGGGCGGCAGGTATCTACACCAACCACGGTCAAACAGTGCACAAGTCGAACTTTGCGCTTATGGGGCATGCTGCCTTGTGAGCGCCTTTCCGTCTTAACCTCTAAGCGGTTTGTCGCATACCTTCAGGATTCCTGAGCCAGCTTCGCAGAATGCTTCGCGGGCACCCAGATCACCCAGATCTCTTACGTTCTTCCCGCCGGAAGCTCTCCGGCACACAAACCCGGCGTATCGATCCCCTGCAGCGAGGGTAGGGTATCGGCTCAAGCTTCAATGCGCAACAGCATAAATGCGTGGACACGACCAGTCCACGCCCTCCTGGCTCCGGTCAACCAGCAGTCAGATGCAGGTGGAACGAAGCGGGAGGCCTCGAAGGTCGAAGTCTCAGGAGAGAGCATGTCCACAGAAATGCGCGCGATCCGCAGCCGTCTCGATTTCTCGAAGATCCCCACATCCATCCAGATCCCCAACCTTATCGAGGTGCAGCGCCGCTCCTACGAGCGCTTCCTCCAGATGGACAAGCTCCCCCAGGAGCGCGAGGACAACGGCCTCCAGTCCGTCTTTACCTCCGTCTTCCCCATCACCGACTTCCGCAACGTCTCCGAGCTCGAGTTCGTCGACTTCTCGATCGGCAACTGGGAGTGCAAGTGCGGCTACCTCAAAGGTCTCAACCACCTCCGCACCGCCTGCACTAACTGTGGACACATGGTCATCACCGATCCATTCCACCCGGGCGATGTCCTCTGCAACTTCTGCGGAACCTACAACAAGAACACCCCCGACTTCTGCACCAAGTGCGGCGATCCCGTCGGCCTTCAGTTGAAGTACGACCAGGCCGAGTGCGAAGAGCGCGGCATGACCTACTCCGCCCCGCTCAAGGTCACCATCCGCCTCAAGATCTACGACAAGGACCCCGAGACCGGCGTCAAGAGCCTCCGCGACATGAAGGAGCAGGAGGTCTTCTTCGGCGATATCCCGCTCATGTCCGAGAACGGCACCTTTATCGTCAACGGCACCGAGCGCGTCATCGTCTCGCAGCTCCACCGCTCGCCGGGCGTCTTCTTCGAGACCGCCAACAACCGCACCTACTTCCTCGGCAAGATCATCCCCTACCGCGGCTCCTGGGTCGAGTTCGAGTACGACCAGAAGAACACCCTCTACGTCCGCATCGATCGCAAACGGAAGTTCCTCGGCACCATCTTCCTGCGCGCGCTCGGCCTCCGCACCGATGAGGAGATCCTCAAGACCTTCTACACTGTCGACACCATCCAGGTGCGCGACTCGAAGCTTCATTGGACCGTCGCCGCCGAGAACACCCTGACCCACCTCCAGGGAACCCGCCCCGCCGTCGCCATCCTCGCCAAGGGCGAGGAGATCGCGCCCGCAACCCGCAAGATCTCGCCCAACACCCTGCGCACCCTCCGCAACCAGAAGGTCGAGACCGTGGAGGTCGAGACGGGCGAGTTCGACGGCGCCATGACCGCCTCGGACGTCGTCGATTTCACCACCGGCGAGCTCCTCTACGAGGCCAACCAGGAGCTCTCCGCCGATAAGCTCCACAAGATCCTCCAGTCCGGCGTCACCTCCTTCGAGGTCTTCTTCCCTGAGCGCGACGATGTCGGCAACATCATCACCAACACCCTTCGCCGCGACTCCGTGCGCAAGCCCGAGGAAGCGCTGATCGAGATCTACCGCAAGCTCCGTCCGGGCGACCCACCGACGCTCGACACCGCCACCGCGCTCTTTGAGGGCATGTTCTTCGATCCGCGCAAGTACGACTTCTCCCGCGTCGGCCGCCTGAAGTTCAACATCAAGCTCTATGAGGACCAGAGCCCCGATCACCTCGATCGCCGCACCCTCACCCCCGAAGACTTCTACGGCACCATCCGCTACCTGCTCAAGCTGCGCAAAAACATCGGCGTCGTCGACGACATCGATCACCTCGGCAACCGTCGCGTTCGCGCCGTCGGTGAGCTCATGGAGAACCAGTTCCGCATCGGCCTGGTTCGCATGGAGCGCGCCATCAAGGAGAAGATGTCGGTCTACCAGGAGATGTCGACGGCCATGCCGCACGACCTCATCAACGCCAAGCCCGTCATGGCCGCCATCCGCGAGTTCTTCGGCTCCTCCCAGCTCTCGCAGTTCATGGATCAGACCAACCCGCTGTCGGAGATCACGCACAAGCGTCGCCTCTCCGCCCTCGGACCCGGCGGTCTCTCCCGTGAGCGCGCCGGTTTTGAAGTCCGCGACGTCCATCCCACCCACTACGGCCGCATCTGCCCGATCGAGACCCCCGAAGGCCCGAACATCGGCCTGATCTCCTCGCTCTCCTGCTTCGCGCGCATCAATGAATACGGCTTTATCGAGTCGCCGTACCGCCGCGTCAAGGACGGCACCGTGCTCGACTTCGTCGCCATCTCGAACGCCGGCGAGTCCGGCCTCCGGCAGGGCGACTACCTCGAAAAGGGTGAGGCGAAGAAGCTCGCCGAGCAGCTCAAAAAGGACAAAAAGCGTCCTATGGAGCTCGTTCCGTTCTCCTTCTACCTTTCCGCGTGGGAAGAAGACCGGCACACCATTGCGCAGGCCAACATCGACCTCGACGAGAACCTCAACATCACCGAGGACCTCGTCAACGCCCGCCGCCAGGGCAACTTCGTCCTCGTCTCGAAGTCCGAGGTCGACTATGTCGACGTCAGCCCCAAGCAGCTCGTCTCGGTCGCCGCCTCGCTCGTTCCGTTCCTTGAGCATGACGACGCCAACCGCGCGCTCATGGGCGCCAACATGCAACGGCAGTCCGTCCCCCTGCTCGTCGCCGAAGCCCCCTTCGTCGGAACCGGCATGGAAGGCGTCACCGCCCGCGACTCCGGCGCCGTCATCCTCGCCAAGCGCAACGGCATCATCGACTCGGTCGACTCCGAGCGCATCATCGTCCGTGTCGAAGGCGAGCATCACCCCACGCAGCTCTCGCGTGAGGTCGGCTCCGACATCTACCAGCTCACCAAATTCAAGCGCTCCAACCAGAACACCTGCATCAACCAGAAGCCGATCGTCCGCAAGGGCGACCGCGTTCTCAAGGGACAGGTCATCGCCGACGGTCCATGCACCGAGCAGGGCGAGCTCGGCCTCGGCCGCAACGTCCTGGTCGCGTTCATGCCGTGGCGCGGCTACAACTTCGAGGACGCCATCCTGATCTCGGAGAAGCTGGTCCGCGAGGACTACTACACCTCCATCCACATCGAGGAGTTCGAGATCGAGGCGCGCGACACCAAGCTCGGGCCGGAAGAGATTACGCGCGATATCCCCAACGTCTCCGAGCACGCCCTGCGTGATCTCGACGAGTCGGGCATCATCCGCATCGGCGCCAAAATCGGTCACAACGACATCCTCGTCGGCAAGGTCACGCCCAAGGGCGAGACCCAGCTCACCCCCGAAGAGAAGCTCCTCCGCGCCATCTTCGGCGAGAAAGCCGGCGACGTTCGCGACGCGAGCCTTACGTGCCCCCCGGGCATCGAAGGCACCGTCGTCGACGTCCGCATCTTCTCCCGCAAGGGTCAGGAGAAGGATGAGCGCGCCAAGCAGATCGAGCAGGAGCAGGTCGAGAAGCTCGAAAGAAACCTCGCTGATGAGATCCGCATTCTCACCGACGAGCGCCTCAAGCGTCTCGAAGCCATTCTCGGCGCGAAGGAGGTTCTCGCCGACCTCCACGACGAGCGCACCAACAAGAAGCTGCTCTCGAAAGGCGACGTACTCGATCGCGACACCATCGAGCTCATCTCCACCCGCAACCTCAAGCGCATCCGCTACGCCGACAAGGATCCCCGCGTCAACGAGCAGATCGACGAGATCGAGGAGATGACCTCGCGGCAGATCGATGTGCTCCGCAAGATCACCAACGAGAAGATCGGCAAGATGCAGAAGGGTGACGAGCTCTCCCCCGGCGTCATCAAGATGGTCAAGGTCTACATCGCCATGAAGCGCAAGCTCTCGGTCGGCGATAAGATGGCCGGCCGCCACGGCAACAAGGGCGTCATCGCTCGGATCCTGCCCGAAGAGGACATGCCCTACCTCCCCGACGGCACACCGGTCGAGATCGTCCTCAACCCGCTCGGCGTTCCTTCGCGTATGAACGTCGGTCAGATCCTCGAGACGCACCTCGGTTGGGCAGCGCACGAGCTCGGCAAGCAGATCGCCGAGATCGCCGCCACCCACACCGACGCCAACGAGGTTCGCGAGCTCTTCCGCGCGCGCTTCGCCAAGACCGCCGCTCTCCACCAGCTTCTGGACCTCGACGACGAGCAGACCATGCGCGTCGCCGCTGGCATGAAGCGCGGCATCTGGTTCGGCACCGCGGTCTTCGACGGCGCGCGGGAGACGGAGATCAAGGCGCTGCTCGCAGCCGCCGGCCTCCCGTCCTCCGGAAAGACGCAGCTCGTCGATGGCATGCTCGGCGAAATGTTCGAGCAGCCCGCCACCGTGGGCTACATCTACATGCTCAAGCTCTCCCATCTCGTCGACGATAAGATCCACGCGCGCTCCATCGGTCCGTACTCCCTCATCACCCAGCAGCCGCTCGGTGGCAAGGCCCAGTTCGGCGGACAGCGCTTCGGCGAAATGGAGGTCTGGGCCCTCGAGGCCTACGGCGCCGCCTACATCCTGCAGGAGCTCCTCACCGCTAAGTCCGACGACGTCTTCGGCCGCACCAAAATCTACGAAGCCATCGTTAAAGGCGAGGCAGCCATCGAACCCGGCGTCCCCGAGAGCTTCAACGTCCTCATCCGCGAGCTCCAGTCGCTCTGCCTTGATGTCGAACTGATCAAACAGGCCGACAACAAGAAAGTGCCGCTGCCCGAGATCGCCGCAGCCGACTAACCCAAGAGCGCACGGCATCGGCTCTCAGCCTTTGCCGTTGCTCTTGCTTCTAGGTAGGTCCAGGCTTCAGCCCGGACATGAACGGCCACAACAAATCGGGGCTTTAGCCCCTGGGGTAAGCCCTCCGTCCAGCACGAGAGGGCTTACCTGAGAAACCCGCACCACCACAATCGAAATCCAGCACCTGCACCAGAACCAACGGCATCGCGATGCGCCGACAAGTCACCGCGAGACAGCTTCAGCAACAGCCGCCCGACCGCGGCAAAACACGGAGACACAGCGACTATGTTCCGCTCCAGCCCCTTTGAACTGACCGGCCCCATCGCCGACTTCGACGCAATTAAGATCCAGCTCGCCAGCCCCGAAAAGATCCGCTCCTGGTCCCATGGCGAAGTCACCAAGCCCGAGACCATCAACTACCGCACCTTCAAGCCCGAGCGCGATGGCCTCTTCTGCGCCCGCATCTTCGGTCCCATCACCGACTGGGAGTGCCTCTGCGGCAAGTACAAGCGCATGAAGCACCGCGGCGTCATCTGCGATAAATGCGGCGTCGAAGTCACCCTCTCGAAAGTCCGCCGCGAGCGCCTCGGCCACATCGAGCTCGCCAGCCCCTGCTCGCACGTCTGGTTCTTCAAGGGCCTGCCGTCGCGCATCGGCCACCTTCTCGACATTTCCCTCCGCGAGCTCGAGGCCGTCCTCTACTTCGAGTCCTACGTGGTCGTAGACCCAGGTGAGGCCCCCGTCAAAGAGCGCGAGGTCATCAAGGACGAGAACCGCTTCCGCGAGCTCGACACCCAGTACCGCGTCTCCGGCTTCAAGGCCATGATGGGCGCCGAGGCCATCAAGGAGCTGCTCAAGCGCGTCGAGATCACCGAACTTTCGATCGAACTGCGCGAGCGCATGAAGACCGAAACCTCGCTCCAGAAAAAGCTCAAATACTCCAAGCGCCTCAAAATCGTCGAGGCCTTCCGCAAGTCCGATAACCTCCCGCAGTGGATGATCCTCGACGTCATCCCCGTCATCCCGCCCGAGCTCCGCCCGCTCGTCCCGCTCGACGGCGGCCGCTTCGCCACCTCCGATCTCAACGATCTCTACCGTCGCGTCATCAACCGCAATAACCGCCTCAAAAAGCTCATGGACCTCCATGCGCCTGAGGTCATCGTCCGCAACGAGAAGCGCATGCTCCAGGAGGCCGTCGACGCTCTGTTCGACAACGGCCGCCGTGGCCGCGTCCTCCGCGGCGCCAATAACCGTCCCCTCAAGTCGCTCTCCGACACCCTCAAGGGCAAGCAGGGCCGCTTCCGCCAGAACCTCCTCGGCAAGCGCGTCGACTACTCCGGCCGGTCCGTTATCGTTGTCGGCCCCGAGCTCAAGCTCCACCAGTGCGGTCTCCCCAAAAAGATGGCGCTCGAGCTCTTCAAGCCCTTCATCTACCATCGCCTCGAGCAGACCGGCCACTGCACCACCATCAAGCAGGCCAAAGAGCTCGTCGAGATGCAGGAGCCCATCGTCTGGGACATCCTCGAAGAGGTCATCAAGGATCACCCCGTCCTGCTCAACCGCGCGCCCACCCTCCACCGCCTCGGCATCCAGGCCTTTGAGCCCGTACTCGTCGAAGGCAAAGCCATCAAGATCCACCCACTCGTCTGCACCGCCTTCAACGCGGACTTCGACGGCGATCAGATGGCCGTGCACATCCCCCTCAGCCCCGAAGCGCAGATCGAGGCCTCCGTCCTCATGCTCGCCTCGCACAACATCCTCTCGCCCGCCTCCGGCCAGCCCATCACCGTCCCCACCCAGGATCTCGTCCTCGGCATCTACTACCTCACCAAGGCCAAGGTCAACGCCAAGGGCGAAGGCCGCGTCTTCGCCAACATCGAGGAAGTCCTCATGGCGCTCGAGGCCAAGCAGGTCGAAACCCTCACCCCCATCCGTCTGCGCTACACCGGTCCCGTCCTCGACATGACCACCGCGTACGACGATCAGGACCTCACCCACACCGAGCCGGTCGAGTTCAACAAGCAGTTCATCAACACCACTGTCGGCCGCGCCATCCTCAACGACGCCCTCCCCGAGGGCATGCCGTACGTCAACGGCCTGCTCAAAAAGAAGGGCATGGGCCAGCTCATCAACTACTGCTACCTCAACCTTGGTCTTGAAGTCACCGTCAAGACCCTCGACCGCATCAAGGACCTCGGCTTCTTCTATGCCACCCGCTCCGGCCTCTCCGTCGGTCTGGACGACATGGTCATCCCAGACTCCAAGTACACCGTCGTCCACGAGGCCGAAAAGCAGGTCATCGCCGTCCAGCAGCAGTACCTCGACGGAGCCATCACCAACGGCGAGCGCAACAACAAAGTCATCCAAATGTGGTCCGGCGTCACCGAGCGCGTCGCCGACGAGATGTTCAACAACATGAAGCGCGCGGACAAGGAAGGAGCCATGAACCCCATCTACCTCATGGCCGACTCCGGAGCCCGCGGCTCCAAACAGCAGATCCGTCAGCTCTCCGGCATGCGCGGCCTCATGGCCAAGCCCTCCGGCGAAATCATCGAGACCCCCATCACGGCCAACTTCCGTGAGGGCCTCACCGTGCTCCAGTACTTCATCTCCACCCACGGCGCACGCAAGGGTCTCGCCGATACCGCGCTCAAAACCGCCGACTCCGGCTACCTCACACGTCGCCTCGTCGACGTCGCCCAGGACGTCATCATCTCCGAGCACGACTGCGGCACCGTCGAAGGCATCTACGTCATGCCCATCATCGAAGCCGGCGAGACCATCGAGCCCCTTCGCGACCGCATCATCGGCCGCGTCTCGCTCGAAAAACTCAAGGACTTCGAAGGCAAGGTCATCGTCGAGATCAACCAGGAGATCGACGAGGATCGCGCCTCGGCCGTCCAGGCCGCCGGCATCGAACGCGTCAAGATCCGCTCCGTCCTCACCTGCGAGTCCAAGCGCGGCTGCTGCATCCTCTGCTATGGTCGAAACCTCGGCTCCGGCAAGATGGTCGAGATGGGTGAGGCCGTCGGCGTCATCGCGGCGCAGTCCATCGGCGAGCCCGGCACCCAGCTCACCATGCGTACCTTCCACATCGGCGGCACGGCCTCACGCGTGCACGACGCCTCGCACCTCGAGGCCAAGAACGCCGGCGCCGTCCGCTTCATCAACCTCGTCACCGTCCGCAACAAGGATGGCAACCTGGTCGCCATGAACCGCAACGGATCCATCGCCATCATCGATGAGAAGGGCCGCGAAAAGGAGCGCTACGCCATCGTCTACGGCGCCAAGCTCAAGGTCGAAGACGGAGCGGAGGTCAAGCTCGGCGACACCCTCGGCGAGTGGGATCCCTACACCTTCTCCCTCCTCACCGAGATCGCCGGAACCGTCCAGTTCAAGGACCTTCAGGAAGGCGTCACCCTCAACGAAGAGGTGGATGAGGTCACCGGCCTTTCTCGTCTCGTCGTCGCGGATTCGCCCGACGAAAAGCGCCAGCCCGCCATCATCATCAAGTCCGCCAAGGGCAACAAGCGCTACCTCATGCCCTCCCGCGCCCACCTCATGATCGCCGACGGCGACGAGCTCTCCCCCGGAGACATCCTTGCCAAGATCCCGCGCGAAACCACGCGCACCAAGGACATCACCGGCGGTCTGCCCCGTGTCGTCGAGCTCTTCGAGGCGCGCAAGCCGCGCGATCCCGCCATCATCTCCAAGATCGACGGCGTCGTTCGCTTCGGTGAGGTCTCCAAGGGTCAGCGCAAGGTCTACGTCACCGCCGATAACGGTCAGGAAGAGGAGTACTCCGTCCCCCGCGGCGTCTACGTCAACGTGCAGGAAGGCGAGCGGCTACGCGCCGGCGATCCCCTGATCGACGGTCCGCGTAATCCGCACGACATCCTCGAGGTCCTCGGCGAGCGCGCTCTCCAGCAGTACCTCGTCAACGAGATCCAGGAGGTCTACCGTCTCCAGGGCGTCACCATCTCCGACAAGCACATCGAAACCATCGTTCGGCAGATGCTGCGCTGGGTCAAGATCGAAGAGGTCGGCGATACCGGCTTCCTCGTCGATCAGCAGACCGATCGCTTCCGCTTCAACGCCGAAAACGAGAAGACGCTCACCGAGGGCGGACGCCCCGCCATCGGCCGCTCCCTCCTCCTCGGCATCACCAAAGCCTCGCTCTCGACCGACAGCTTCATCTCGGCCGCATCCTTCCAGGAGACCACCCGCGTGCTCACCGAAGCCAGCATCAACGGCTCCATCGACACGCTCCGCGGCCTCAAGGAAAACGTCATCGTAGGCCGCCTCATCCCCGCCGGAACCGGCATGGAATACTACCGCAACGTCGCCCTCTCCCCAGAGCTCGAAGAAGCGGCAGCCCAGGTCCAGCAGGAGGTCCAGGAAGCCCACGACGCCGAAGAGCGCGAACTCGAACAAATGCGCATGGAAGGCGAACAGGAAGAACTAGCCGCCAGCGAATAAGCATTGCATGCAGCCAACGCGCTCACGCGCAAGAACAGACGACGGCAGAGCTTCGGCTCTGCCGTTTAGTTTGCTACCACTTACAAGCGGCTCATCAGTCAGCGAGGAGTTGTGCATGGCAACAACGAAGGCAGTTACTACAAATGGAGTGATGTGGGCTTCAGGGATTGCTCTCACGCTTCTAATCTGGGCATTGCAGCTTCTTGGGCTCGTAGATAGTTTGAAGCTGGGTTGCTTCTTATTAGTAGTTGCTTTCCTTCTTCTTGTACTTGCGTTCTGGAGGTGGGAGAGCGCCAGCACTGTGCAAACATCATTCAGAGCACTGATAGTGGTCATGTTCACCGTGATCTACTGTGGTCTATCGGCTGTTGTCATCATGGAAAGTTATAAGACTCACTACAAGAAAAGGGAGAAGATACCTGCCGCGCCAAGTCCAGCAAGTTCCTCGCCGAGTCGTGCCGGAGCCTCAGGGCCGATCCCTCCACAATCCACATTGAATCTCCCCCCTCCCACTGGCCGGAACAACGAAGTGAAACCAGCGGCGACTAAACAGAGTAAGCAAACAAAAACTGCAGCTCAGGGTGCTGTGGCTCCCCCTGCGGCGGACCCGCAACCTTCGCCGTCGGCAACTCAGATTTGTCCGAACGGGATTTGTATTGGAGGTGACAATTATGGGAACCCGCAAGTCTTCAACACACCTCAGCCTGTCACACTGACAGATCATCAAACCTCCGAAATCGGCGGAGGCATGATCGCGTTTGCAGGTAGGAGCGTCGTTATCATGACTGACGGCATCAATGAAGAGACGATGAACATGTCTAAGAATCTCAAGGGAGCTTTGGAGAAAGCCGGGCTCAATGTCAAAGTTGATCCATCGATAAACCTCTATTTGCGAGGTGGAAGAAGACCACCTGCCGGTATCTCCTTTGAACTGTCAGAGGACGAGTTTGGTGCCGCGAATAAGCTAGCAGAGATCTTGAGCAAGTCTGGCTTTATCGCACCAGGCAAGCAGTTTCACGCGGACTCTACAACCCAAGCAGGAACCTTCATCATTTACGTGGGATCCACAACACGTTAGACCGGAACGCTCTGAGGTCTAAAGGTTACCTCGACCCGATCCTACAATTGATCCCGGTAAGCCACAAACGGGTGCCCCATCCTTTCGCAGTCCCATCGCGATAGGGTGGGGTATCGTTTGCGGTAGCAAACGACCGCTCTCCCCAACCCAGCCGAAGACCCCACCTTCAGGCCATGTCCACAAACCCACCCAGGACCTAACCTGAATGCATGTCCACCGGCCTAGTACGTAACCAGACCCAAGGCCACGACCACTTCATCACCTTCTCCTGCTACCGCCACCGCCCCATCCTCGGCACCCCCGAAGCCCGGGACACCCTCCTGCAAATCCTTCGTCAAACCAGCGAACGTTACAAATTCGAAGTTCTCGGATTTGTAATCATGCCCGACCACGTCCACCTCCTCCTCTCCGAACCCGAAACTAAGCTCCTCTCGACCGCCATCCAGGTCCTCAAGCAGCGCTTCTCCCGCACCCGCCCCGAGCCCGAAGTCTGGGAGACTCGCTACTACGACTTCAACGTCTACACCGCCGCCAAGTTCAACGAGAAGCTCGCCTACATCCACCTCAACCCTGTCCGCCGCAACCTCGTCCTACACCCAGCTCAATGGCTCTGGAGCAGCTTCCGACATCTCCAGCCAGAAGCCCAGGAACGAGCCCTCACGACCGGCAATCCTAGCACGCCAGCCCACACCGCGAAAGCACCCGAAGCCAAATCGGGAACCCCGCGTGATTCTGCCCGTAAAGGGCTATGGGCAACCTCTCCCGCAATGCCGTATACCAGTCACAAGGAAGGCAGACACCGCTGCCTATCCCTTTCATTAGAAAATTCCGGGAGGATAACAATGGCAACGGAACGTGAGAGCAGAAAGCAACAGGCAACCCGGTTGATCTCTTCCTATCTGAAGGCCGCCGATGATGGCCTCAACGTCGACTCCGTCATGCTCTGCGAGGTGATCGGCGAGGAGATCCAGAGTGTCTCCCTCAGGGTAGCGGCTGACCCCATGCGACGCCTCTGGGCGATCGAGTAGCCCCTCGGCAACGAGCATTTCCCCCCAAGCCCCGAGCAGCATCACGCCGTGTGTCACACCACAACCAACGACCCGGGCAGTTCAGCTTCGAGCCATCACCAACCACGCCGCCGAACATCTACCCCGGGCACGTTCACCGAACATCCAGCCTCTGCTCGCAAAACCGAAACACCCCGCCCACCATCCTAGTGGTATGACTGTTGATCCGCGCCACACCGTCGACAACTCCGGAACGGATCCCGATAAGGGCATGAAGACCCGTCCCTATCTCAAGCTGGTCCTGGGCGCCCTCCTCCTTCTTCTGTTGGCCGTCTTCCTCTTCGCGCGGCTGGGAAGCCGTTCCGGCCCGCCCATCAAGCCAGCCACCACCAGCTCCGGAACCCCCAGCTCGTCCCCTCACTAACCATCCGTCTCAAACTCACCACCCGCACAGACCTCCTTCCGGGAAGCACTCCTATGCGCAAATTCCAGCTTTCACAACAGAACGCCAGGCCGAAGACCAAGGTGCGGTTTACTATCGAGTGGATCTCTAAGGAATCCAACCACTAGATGAAAGTCCTCGTAATCGACGTCGGCGGCACCCACATTAAAATCGCTTCCACCGACAATCCCGTTCCAGTGAAGGTTGTCTCCGGTCCCTCTATGACTCCCAAGCAGATGGTGGCCGACGTCCTTGCCGCCACCCTGGACTGGGAGTACGACTCGATCTCCATCGGCTACCCCGGCCCGGTCGCACTCGACCGCCCCATCGCCGAACCTCACAACCTCGGTTCAGGATGGGTCGGTTTTCCCTACGACACCGCTCTGCCAAAGCCGATCCGCTTCATCAACGACGCCGCTATGCAGGCGCTGGGCGGCTACAGCGGCGGCAAGATGCTCTTCATCGGCATCGGCACGGGTCTTGGTACAGCGCTCATCGTCGACGACGTCATCGTCCCACTCGAGCTCGCTCACCTCCCCTACAAAAAAGGCAAGACGTATGAGGAGTACATCGGCCTGGTCGGTCTCGAGAAGCAAGGTAAGAAGCTTTGGCGAGAGTCCGTTCTGGACGTCGTGGCCATCCTCCGCGCCGCCTTTGTGGTTGACTACGTTGTCCTGGGCGGAGGCAACGCAAAGCTGATGAAGCAGCTGCCCGAGGGGGTGCGCCTCGGAGCCAACTCAAACGCCATCATGGGCGGCATCGCCCTCTGGAGTCGGCCCGATGCCCCTCAACCTCGCTCGACAGCCCCGAAGACGATCGAGGTGCCGCCGGCTTCGACCACGACCTCTGCCCCGCCACCCAAGGCAAACAAAGGGAAAAAGAAGCGCGATCGCGTCCCCCCAAAGGTCAAATCAGGAACTAAGTCACGAAAACCCAACAAGCACGGCAAAGCCAAGAAATAGCTCCAACACACAGCCCCGGGGCATATCTCCGCGTCCGAGCCGCTCCCATCCGACACCGGCGCTCGGGAAGCAGCAGTGCCGCTAAGACACCCACTCGCCCCTCACCCGCATCCGACAGCACATGGCCCTACCCACCTCTCCCGTCGATAAGAACTGGCCTAAGGGTCCCAACTTCCTCGCCATTGTCATCGGCTCCGCCGTCGCGATCCTGCTCGTGCTTGGCGCAGCTATCTTCATCGTCCGGGGAAGAGCTCAGAAGATGGTCCCGATGAAGACCAACACGACCCCCTCCCAGACCTCCGTCCCGCACAACGTTCCTTTCCGCTCAGCCTGGACCCAGGTGGAGTTTCACACTATGCCGTCCGAAGCATAGCCACGGCACTGCACGCTCGCACAGTCTCACAAAAAGCGCTGGCAGGGACAGGCCGCGCCAGGAAAAACCCCTGTGCCTCATCGCAGCGCTTCCGCACCAGAAACCGGAACTGCTCCTCCGTCTCCACCCCCTCCGCGATCACCTTAATATTCAACCCGTGAGACATCGCGATGATCGCCCGAACAACTGCTGCCGCATTCGCCTCCGTAGCTGCCAGCCTTACAAAGTGCTGATCGATCTTCAACCGGTCCACCGCGTACTCCAGCAAATAATTGAAGTTGCAGAAACCTGTCCCGAAATCGTCGATCGCGATCCGGATGCCAAGTTCGCGCATCCGCTGCAGCTTCGCCAGGGTCGCCGCCGAGTTCACCATCAGCGTGTTCTCCGTAATCTCCACCTCCAGGTACTTGGGCGCAAGCTTACTCTCGGTCAAGGCCGCTTCCACCACCTCTAGCAGGTTCTTCTGCTGGAACTGTCTCGGCGACAGATTCACCGAGAGAGTCAAGTCCATCCCCAACTCGTCGCACATCGCCTTTGCCTCCGCACAGGCCTGTCGGATGGCCCACTCGCCCAGTGGCATAATCAGCCCAGTCTCCTCCGCCAGGCTGATAAAGCTGGCCGGCAGCAGCAGTCCAAGCTCTGGGTGCTCCCACCGCAGCAGCGCCTCCATGCCCACCACGGCCCCCGTTACCAGCGAGACATACGGCTGGTAATGCAGCCTCAGCTCGTCTCGCGCAATTGCCTGCCGCAGAGCGCGCTCCATCGACAGCCGGTCGGACTTGTCCCGCAGCATACCCGCGCTGAACAGCTGAAACTGGTTTCGCCCACCTTCCTTCGCCGCGTACATGGCCGCATCCGCCCACTTCAGCAACGTGCGCGCATCCCCCGCGAAGTCCGGGTAGATGCACACGCCGACACTCGCCGAAACGTGGAGCATATGCTCCTCCACTGACATCTCCGGCGCAAACCGCGTCACCAGCGTGGTTGCGCAGTGCTCCACATCCGCAATGCTCGTGATGTCCTCCATCACCACCACAAACTCATCCCCACCCATGCGCGCCACTGTGTCTGAGCTTCGGACCGCCTGCCGCAGCCGCGTTGCCGTCTCCAGCAGCACCTGGTCCCCCGCCCAGTGGCCCAGCAGATCGTTGATCCGCTTGAACTGGTCCAGATCCAGAACGAAGATCCCCACCTTCGTCCCGTATCTTCGGGCTCGCTCCACCGCCTGCACAATCCTGTCCTGCAGCACGGCCCGTCCCACCAAGCCGGTCAGCTGGTCATGCGTCGCCAGATGCGTGACATAATCCATCATCGCCCGGCGCTCGGTGACGTCGAACGCAATACTTACAAAGCCTGTCACGCCGCCTGCATCGTTGGTCAACGCACGCAAGGCAGTGTTAATCGGGATGCGAACACCGTCGCTCCGGACCAGCGTCCACTCCTGCTCTTCCATGCCACCTTTGGCCGCCTTCGCCGTCAGCACCTCGAAGCCCTCCATGGGCATGGCCAATGGAAGACCGAGCTCCTTCGCCTTTGCGGCAAGCTCCTTCCGATCATGCAGCAGCGTCAGCGGCGCCTTTCCCACCAGCTCTTCGCGGTCGTATCCGCTCAGCCGTTCCGCCGCCCGGTTCATCGCCGTCACCACACCGTCGATGTCCGCCGCGAACATGCTGAACGGCGCACTCTCAAAGATCGACGACGTAAACTCCGCCAGCTGCCTGTACCTCTGATCCGTCGCCTTCGCCTCGCTGATATTGCTGAAAGTGATCGCCGCACCGTCACCCAGCCTCACCATCTGGTAACAGACCCAACTCGCCCGAAACCATGGATACTCGACGACTTCGATCTCGGCCCGTGCCGAAACGCCCGTGTTCACCACCTGGCACAACGTATCCATGAATCCGCGATCGGGCGAGTTCGACATCAGCTTGCTCAGCAGGCTGCCCTTCAAACTTTCCCGGCTCTCCAGCAGCAGGGACGCGTTTGCATTCGCATACGTGAACCGAAAATCCGTGATCTTGCCCGACCCGTCCCGCATCGCGTCCAGAATCGAGAACGCATCCAGGCTCGTCTCCGCCGCGGCCAGAAATCGCGTCCGCTCCTCCTCGTTCTGATCCTCTCGAGCCTTGCCGGCACGGCGCACCTTTGCCCTCCACGGCCACATCAGCGACAGCATGGCTCCCGCAGCCCCGCCCCGCCCATGTCCTGTTAGCCCGCTCCAGGCCCACCAACTCCACGCGGCCAACAGCATCCACCCAGACGCCTGGAGAACTCCACGTACGTTTCGTCCCTGCATTGCCGCGTCCAAGCTCCTCACGTTCACCTCAATCAATCAAACATCCATCGCATCAGACCGACAGGAGCAAAGTGGTGCAATCGCGGCATTGCGCTCTGTCTTTAGCATCCATCAGATCGCGGCGTTTGCCAACCCTGTCTTTTGCGGCTCTTACAGCATTAGGTCTTTCCACCTCCGAAACCATCCCCAAAAGGTGCCACCCTATCGGTCCGGTCCAATCCATCCGTGCATCTCCATCCAGTTCTCCACCAGCGGCTCGAGCGTGCTCAGACCTGGCAGCGCCTTCAGCCCCTGCCCCAGCCCAACACCATGGGGACCGCGCTCAAAGACATGCAACTCGGCCGGTACGCCGGCTCGCTTCAGCGCGTCATAATACGCCGTCGCATTCAACGAGTTCACCTGCTGATCCTCGCCCGTCGAAAAGATAAAGCTCGGCGCCGTCGATCGCGTCACCCGTCGATCGATCGAGATCTCGTTGATCATGGCCTGCGTCGGATGCTCTCCGATCAGGGCCTCCAGATTTGTCGGCCGCGGTATGGACGCATCCATACTCAGCCGTGCATACGAAAGAATCGCGAAATCGGGACGATCACTCACCCGCTCCTCCGGGTCCGCCGACCTCGGATCGCCGGCATCATTGACCGAAGCCAGGTATCCCGCCAGGTGCCCGCCAGCTGAAAACCCCCACACCCCCACCTTATCGGCCGCAATCCCCAGCTCCGCCGCATGGCTCCTCACGTACCGGATCGCCCGCGCCCCGTCCAGCATCGGTGCCGGGAAGTGATACTTCGGCCCCAGCCGGTACTCCAGCACAAACGCCTCCACGCCGTGCTCGTTCAACCACCGCGCCTCCGCCGCCCCCTCCTTCTCCATCACCAGTGTCCGGTAAGCGCCGCCCGGCATCACAATCACCGCGGCCCGCTCACCTCGCGGCTCCCGCTCGCCTCTCTGCTCCTGTCGCTCACCCCGCGCCCTGTCCTCTTCGCGTACCGGGTACAGATACAGCTTCGGCGTATCCACATCCCTGTTCCCCAAAGCTCCCGGTGCACCCCCCGGCCAAAGCACCACCACCCGCGAATATCCGCTGGGATCCTTCTTAATCGCCGGCACAATCTGCCTTGCCCCTCCCCGCCCCCAAGGCGCGGCGAGCAGCACTGCCATCCATCCCCAACGTCGCATCGTCCCGCCAGCATACGACACTCCCTCACCGCCTCCCCAGCAACCCTCAGCTCAACCCTCATCCCACAACGCCGTCCCCAGCGCCGCATCCGCCTGCGCCTACCTCATCTATCGGCCGCGCGGGTAAATTCTTTAGCCGGCACGAATTCCAAAGCCTTGGACGACGGCAGGCACGCCCTCACCGCCAAACAGCTGCACGTGCACTGCCATACATACCTAGATGTCCCACCATCCCACGCAGGCCATCAGCCCCGGACGCCCGCTGCACTTCACCACCCAACCCTTGCCACAGCTCAGGTTGGCCGCCCTCACTCTGTCGCGAATCAAAACTATGAAAGATTATCTCCTTACCCTGCAAAACAGTGCACTGTGAACGAATCTTGCGCGAAAAGGGAAGTACAACTCTTGTGTTATCTTCAATCCTAAATCGGATCGAATGGTCTCCCAAAATGCACTTACCTCAGTAGCACGCTCCCCGCATACGACCCGTCTCAGCTTCAACTCAGCTTCAGCTCACAAATAAGGAGCACGCATGAAAAAGTTCGCAATCCTTCTCGGCGGCCTCGCGCTCTCCGCGTTGCCCTGCACCTCTGCTCTGGCCGATAGCTTCAGCTTCTCCGGTCCCACCTTCTCAGCCTCAGGCAACTTCACCTACACCACCACCGGCACCGCCGAGCAGTTCCTCGGCACCAGCGTTAACGGAACCGCTTTCGTCAATGGCACCGGCTTCAACATCACCGGCATCGCCCCCCTTCAGACCTTCCTTGGCAACGACAACCTCTACTTCACCGGCAATACCGCCGCTCTGCTCACCAGCGGACGCCCCTTTGACTTCGACGGCTTCGCCTTCCTGCTCAGCAACGGCAACGCCATCACCCTCTTCTCGCAGTTCGGCAATGACGTCGAGATCCTGGGCGTCTACGCCACCGGCCTCGAGATCACCACCGAGAACTCCCTCATCAGCGTCTCCACCGCCACCATCCCCGTCAATCCGATCGGACCCATCGGCGTCACCCCCGAGCCAGGTTCACTCGCCCTGCTCGGAACCGGTGCCCTCGGCGCCTTCGGCATCCTTCGCCGCAAACTCGCCGCCTGACCAACCCCACCTCGCCTCAAAGAGCCCTCCCCAAAAAGGAGGGCTCTTCCTTTGGCCGCATCCTTCCCCGCGCCGCGCCCTCAAGCCTCCGAGTCGCGGTCCCCCACCATGTGGAGCCGCATGAAGTTCGTCGCCCCCGAAAGCGTCCGTGTCCCCGCCACAATCCCCACAATCTGCCGCTTCTGCACATACCCCCGCTCCACCAGGATCTCCTCCGCCATGGTCACCAGCTTGTCCGTATCCCGAAACCGCTCGCACAGCAGCGGATACGTCCCCCACAAAAGCATCGCCCGATTGATCACCGGCTCAAACGGGCTCATCGCATACACCGGCGGGTCCGGGCGGTACTTCGACAGCAGCCGCGCCGTCGACCCCGTCTCCGTAAAGATCGCAATCGCCGCCAGGTCCAGGTCCTCGGTCGAGTGCGCCATGCACTCGCAGATCGTCTCCGCCACACTCAGCCGCGTCGCCCGCTTCCGCTGTACCCGCGGCGGCGGATCCAACCGGATCTGGTGCTCCGTCTCCGCCACAATCGTCGCCATCATCTGCACCGCCGCCACCGGATACTTGCCCGCGGCCGACTCGCCCGACAGCATCACCGCGTCCGTCCCGTCATAGATCGCATTCGCTACATCCGACGCCTCCGCCCGCGTCGGCCGTGGGTTTTCGATCATGCTCTCCAGCATCTGCGTCGCCGTAATCACCGGCTTCCGGTAGTCCGCCGCCCGCCGGATAATGTGCTTCTGCAGCGCCGGAACCTTCTCCGGCGGAACCTCCACGCCCAGGTCCCCGCGCGCCACCATGATCCCGTCCGCCACCTCCAGAATCGAGTCCAGGTGCTCGATTGCCTGCGGCTTCTCCAGCTTCGCAATCACCCACGCATCCGACCCCAGCTGCGTCACCCTCTGCTTCACATACCGCACATCCTCCGCCGTCTGCACAAACGACACCGCCACCGTATCCACGCCCTGCGCAATCGCGAACTCGAGATCCTCCTCGTCCTTCTCCGTCAGCGACGGCACCTTCACCGGGATACCCGGCAGGTTGATCCCCTTCTTCTCACCCAGGGTCCCCCCGTTCACAATCTCGCACACCACATCCAGCCCCTCCACCCGCTCCACCCGCAGCTCGATCAGACCGTCCGACAGCAGAATCCGCGACCCCGGCACGAGGTTCTCCGCCAGCGTCTTGAACACCGTGCCCACCCGCTCCGCCGTTCCGTCAATGTCCTCCGGCGTAATCGTAAGGTGCCGCCCGGCCACCAGCTGCACCGGCTTGTGATCCAGGAGGCGGCCGGTCCGGATCTTCGGCCCTTGCAGATCCGCCAGGATACAGATCGGCTTCCCAAACTCCTTCGCCACCGCCCGCACCATCCCGATCAGCTCCGCCTTTTGCTCATGCGATCCGTGCGAAAAGTTCAGTCGCGCCACATCCAGCCCAGCCCCAACCAGCTCGCGAAAGACCTCGATCGTGCTCGACGCAGGCCCCAGGGTGGCCACAATCTTGGCGCGGCGAAGTCGCTCCGTCAGGGGAACGACGCCTTCGGCGCTGCGTCCGCCCCCAGCCTGCAGGGAATTGGTTTCGGTCAGAGTCGGGGAAGTCATGAGGTCGTTATGTCGCCCTTCAAGCAGGTGGATTCATGGCTCCGAGCACGTGACACAGGGCTTCGGTACGCCGCAGCCAATTCTACGCGGGTTGCCGCTTACATGGCTCGTTCCGCTCCACGGCGCCGTCGCCGTCACCTCCCCAACCCGGCGCTTCCACCCTCTTGCCGCCGGAACTCCACGATCTGCGCATTGAACTCCGCCCCAAACAGCACGCTCAGCGAGATCAGGTACAGCCAGAACAGCAGCGCGATCCCCGCTCCCAGCGATCCATATACCCTGGAATAGTTCGCGAACCGCGTCACATACCACCCAAACACCAGCGTCGCCGGAAACCACATTAGCGTCGCCAGCAGAGCTCCCGGAAGCGTCCGCCGCCACGTCTGTCGCACGGGCGTTCCCATGTGGTACAGCAGGGCAATCAGGCCAACGCTCCCCGTCAGGGACACCGTCCACCGAATCATCAGCGCCACCCCGTACACCAGCCGCTGCGCCTCCGGCATCGCGTGCATCGCCAGCCACAGGCTCAGGTAATGTCCAAACACCACCAGGATGCTCGCTCCGGCCATCGGAATCAGCGACATCGGCACCAGCGCCAACGCCCTCCCGCGCCTCTGCCAGAAGCTCCAGCAGTCGGTCGGCAGATCGTAGGCCCGGCGCACCCCCTCCATAAATGTCGCGATCACACCCGAAGCTCCACTCACCGAGACCAGCACCGCCAGCACCAAAGCCCGCCCCGACGTCGGCGTTCGCTGCGTCACGGAAAAGTAGCTCGCCAGCAGCGGACTCACGTCGGACGGCAGCACCCGGTCGAAGAACACCGCCAGCTCATACCGGATCGGCGCCGTATTCGGCAACAGACCCACCACCGCCGAGGCCACGATCAGCGCCGGAAACAACGCCACCATCCCCGAGTACGCCGCCGACTGCGCGATATTCAATGCATCATGGTCCATCGCACGCCAAAACGCCCGTTGGAAGACCGCCGGAACTCGCAGCAGGGCATGCACACCGTCAGACTATCCTGCCCCCTCATCTCCTCGGGGCGTCGGCCCACGCATCCGCTCCCCCCCGCACACTCCGCCAACCTCGGCCAGACCCCTACCCGCGCGAGATCATCCACACCCCCGCCACCATCAACGCGCATCCGGCCAGCCGCGTCGGCGACGCCGTGTGCTGCCGAAACCCGATCGCGCCCATCTGGTCCAGCACCACCGAGCTCACCAGCGCCGCCGTCACCGTAAGCCCCGTAAACGTCCCCGACCCCATCCTCTGCGCCAGCATCAACCCCGCCATTGTCGACCCGATGCTGATCAAACCGCCCGTCCACGCCCAGGGACTCACCCCCAGCATCCTTCCCGCCGATGGAAACGTCTCCCGCAGAAACGCCTGCACCACCAGCAGCCCAAGCAGACCGGTCGCATACACCACCACACCCGCCCACACCGGCGTCCCCAGCCGCTTGTTCAACTCGGCGTTCGTCCCCGACTGAAACGGGTTCGCCACACCGGACGCAATTGCAATCACATACATAAGCCAGCTCATTCCGTTCCTCTGCCCAGCTTGGATGCCTCTCCGTGCATCAGACCTTGCTTGAGCAGGCGACGTTCTCCATTCGTCGTGATCCCCAGCCGTCCTGATCCTGTTGTCGTCCCCCGGTGATGCGCAAACCACCCAAAGGATTCCGTCGGAAGCTTGCATCGTACCGCCCGGATTATTTACGCAAATACAACGCCTGCTTGCCCCTCTCAAGCTGCTAGTCTTAAACGTGAGAGCCTCCGGCATTTTCCGGAGATCTCCTGATTGGAGTTGCAAAAAGCTATCATGTACCCTCTCAAAACATCACACGCCGTCACCACTCTTGCCGTCCTTCTCTCCTTGGCCACCTCCGTCTCACACGCCACACTTATCGGGCACGGCACTGCTTCAGAGACCGTCATCGCGTCCACCTCGATCGATCTCTCCGGCTCCGCGGTCAGACCCATCTCCGCTCTCATCCCAACGCTCAGCGACAGGGAGTTCGCGTCGCTCCAAACGCCAAGTTTTGCCGTCTTCAATCAATTCACCGGCACACCCAGCTTCGCCATCCAACCCGGAAACCCCCTCCCCCAGTCCACCGAAGCCCGCGACACGGCCACCGTCTTCTCCGCAACGTCCATCTCCGGTTCCCTGCAGACAGGCGTGCCAACCGGCGCGGAAGCTTACACGGACGCTCCCGCCTTTGAGGCACGAACCGTCTCGCCCCCCATCACCTACCGGGACGTCCCAGAGCCGTCCTCCCTTGTTCTCCTCGCAACCGGTCTCTTCGGTTCCACCGTTGCCCTTCGTCGCCGTGTCACCCAGAGGGTCCCCGACCGATCTCCACGTAAACCGTCGTCCTGAAAGGGGGCCGGGACGTCCGTCCCGCCCCCCCACCAAACCCGTTCGTGTCGCACGCAGCTTCAGCACCCGAGCAGCAGGCCCAGCCGTCCGCTTCCTCCCCCGCCGTACAATCCAGTCTCATGGGCCGCATCCATGTCCTCTCCGACCAGGTAGCCAACCAGATCGCCGCCGGCGAGGTCGTCGAACGTCCCGCCTCCGTCGTCAAGGAGCTCCTCGAAAACGCCCTCGACGCCAACGCCACCCGCATCCGCGTCGACGTCGAGGCCGGCGGCCGCAAACTCATCCGCATCTCCGATAACGGCTACGGCATGGTCCGCGACGACGCCCTCCTCGCCTTTGAACGCCACGCCACCTCCAAGCTCCGCACCTCCGTCGACCTCCTTTCCATCAGCACCCTCGGCTTCCGCGGCGAGGCCCTCCCCTCCATCGCCTCCGTCGCCCGCGTCACCCTCGAAACCCGCGCCGCCGCCATCTCCGACCACCCCACCTCGACCCCCACCACCCCCCTCGAAGACGCCGGAACCCTCGTCGAAATCGCCGGCGGAACCATCCTCCGCGCCGACCCCGCCGGCCTCCCCGTCGGCACCACCATCACCGTCCGCGACCTCTTCTACAACACTCCCGCCCGCCGCAAATTCCTCAAATCCGAGCAGACCGAGCTCTCCCACATCGCCGCCCTCGTCACCCACTACGCCCTCGCCCACCCCACCCGCCACTTCGAGCTCCACACCGCCACCCAGGCCCTCCTCGTCGCCCCAGCCGTCAACACCTCCGCCGACCGCCTCTTCCAGATCTTCGGCAAGGACACCTCCGCCCTCATGCTCCCCGTCGCCGCCGAGCTCGACTTCCGCCGCGCCGGCCTCCCCGAGCCACCCCCCTGGAAGCGCGACGAGGTCTACGAGCCCGCCGACCCCGGCTACCTCCGCGTCTCCGGCTTTGTCTCCAAGCCCGAGCTCCAGAAGCTCAACCGCAACTCCGTCTACGTCTTCGTCAACCACCGCCTCATCCGCGACCGCCTCGTCCTCCACGCCCTCACCGAGGCCTACCGCAACATCATCCCCCCCACCTCCTTCCCCGTCGTCCTCCTCTTCCTCGACATGCCCCCCGAAGAGGTCGACGTCAACGTCCACCCCGCCAAAACCGAGGTCCGCTTCCGCCAGCCCTCCTTCGTCCACGACCTCCTCCGCGACACCGTCCGCACCGCCCTCATGCAGGCCCGACCCGCCGCCAGCTTCGCCGCTGCCCTCACCGGCGGCCCCCACGACCTCGCCTCTTCCCTCAACATCGACGTCAGCCCCCTCCCCGGCGAGCCCTCACCCGACCGCGCCCGCCGCGCCCCCGCCCCCGCCTTCCACGCCCTCAACACCTACCACCCCGCCGAGGCCGACAACCCCGCCAACATCGCCGGCACCCTCTACCGCCCCGGCCCCCACCCGCTACCCGACCCCCTACCCGGCCCGCTGCCCGGTCTCGAGCAGCCCTTCGTCCAACCCACCCGCCCCGCCGCCACCTT
>JAABUO010001493.1_pt1 | contig 30420 bp, 27 predicted proteins | sample 5559291 | NCBI WGS metagenome assembly JAABUO01 (sample SAMN10711878, study PRJNA513372) | rock metagenome | isolation source: Antarctica rocks | place: Antarctica: Victoria Land, Finger Mt sud | reverse complement strand
GGATTGCTAAGTCTGGGTTCTGTTGCTACTGTCTGCAGAACTTTCAAATCGGAGAGGAGAAGCTCATCAGCATGGCCAAGCAGCTTTTTGGCAGTAGCTCTGGGCAAAAAGACCCCAGCGCCCTCTCAGATGATTTCAGATTTGAGTTCCCAATAGTGTCACTGAGCAAGGAGGTGAGCACGTGCCATAAGGAACTGCAACCATGAGACAGTGTGCCATGATGCATGCAGCAGGCCAATTCAGCAGCAGGTGATCAAGACAAGTAGGAGCAGTCAGCCAGTCACCAGCAATTCCACTCATTTGTCACGCCCTGCTGCATGCACAGCTGCCCATCCTTGGGCTGCTGGTTTTTACTGTGAGCCAATGCCTGCAGGAGTATCTGAAGGCAACAGGCACATTCAACCTTGAGGAAGCATTCCCAAATCTGGCTTCGCATCCCTATCATTGGAGGGTAGACCCCTATGAGCCAAACAGGTGGATGCCTGAGCACCCAGTCTTGCCATGGAGTCAGCCTGCTCTGCCTTAATAACTGTCAAACAACATGGTGGACAGGATACCCTGTGCAACCAATGCATGCATGCATGCACTTCACGTTTTCCCACTATTGGTGTGTAACGCCCCACATATGTGCAGATGACCTATGTATGCATAGCATGTAGCATATCAGTGGCATAAAACCCCATCAAAACTGCCATTCCTGCCACCAGCAATGCTGACAACCAGTGTTTGATGTCTCTGCAGGGTGTGGTTCACAACAAGGGTGACTGCAACGCATGCAGGTCCCTTGAAGTTTTTTGGCAAGTCCTTCAAAGCCACAAACAAGAAGGTCCTGGGAGCCCCTGAGTGCCTCTCGTACACCTTCAATGAACAAGGCAAATGCACAGGCTTCACAGGAGGTGTGTTTGCTTTTCAACATTGGTGTAATGGGATGCAGCTTGTGCACATGTCATTCATTTACATTGTCAGCACGTGCTGTATATGTTCTACAGCCATGCAACTCCCCTTGTCCTTCAGCTTGCTGAGCCTTGAAGTCATCTTCCACAACAAGGCCAACGATTTAAAAAGTCAAATTTTTGACAGCTTTACTGGCAGAGATCACCTCCTTCAACATGTCAACATGTCAACAGCACAGGAGGGCAGGTGCATGACATGTCACACACACACAAGCACGTTTGTCCAGTATTTAAGCTTCGCTTGTGATAAGTACAGTTGCTGTGCAGGCTACATCATGGACAGACGTGTTGGCAACACCAAGAAGATGGGAGCCCTTTTTGGGATTCTAGCAGCCATTGGTGGCCCCATCCCAGAGCCTGAAACTATTCCATATGCCTTTTTCATTCTTTCCAACAGGCTCAGTGACATCTTCAAAAGTGAGCTTTTGGTGATTGCTTATGCATGTTAGCATCTTGAACCTGTGTTCACAGCAGCTCTACACGGCGGCTTGCTTGATTGTTGCTGCTGCATGGTGTATGTTCGTGTCAACACCACACCATGCATGATCGCAATGAGGTGTTGTATGTGCGCCTTGCATGATGCAGTTACTGTACACACTTGCTGCGCTTGTTGCTGTTCTTTGTATGTACTGCTTGTGGCGCCAGAAATCATTTTCAGGTCTTAAGTGCGCATTTGTTGACCTTCAAGTGCTTGTCTCTTGCAGCCATCCTTGGGAAGTTAACCTTTGGTATTTTGGGCAAGAAGCAGAAGAAGAATTGAAGTAGCAATGCTCAGTCAAAACGCAAGGCTTGGCTTACCAAGTTGGCAGCTCTTGATGTCTGTGCCGATCTTGATGCTGAACATGAGTTTGAACTCAATCAGCGCCAAATTCCTCAGGAGGTGACTCGATGTCGCACCCCTTGTTCAATTAGCTCTGGGCTGTTGCCTTGGGTGGCACTAGTCAGGCTGTCATGGTCACTCAAAGACTTATGCATTGATGATAAATATGAACTTACAGTTTTCTGGATTTGAATCGGGTTTTATGTGTTGTTCTGCGGCAAGTTGAAGTTTTTTCTGTTGTTTAATCGCTGTTGTGCACTCGTGCAATGCATGACATGGCAGGCATAGGTCGCTGGTGAGGTCGGCATAGGTAGCTGGCATCTGGCTGATGATACTATGTGACATACAATCTGTGTGACAGGTTGTAGCTACAATGTAGCTTGTAACTATAGTCTGTTAGTAGGCTACTCTAAGCATCAACTGTTGCAGCTCTGCCTACTGTCAACGTGACACTCAGCCTGGGCAATGGCGACCAGGCAGCGTTGAATCAAATGCTCCACGCTATGTAGTGTCGCTAGTGCATGCTTGGGTAGTGTCGTGACATGTTAATTAACCGGCCGAACAGAAACGTTTCTGTTTCCGCGGAATTGCAATTCAGACTTGCTTCACCCAATATTACATCAACAGTATGTGTGTGAGGCTTTACAGCGCTTTCCATGCGCCAATGCCTCTGCCAAACCTTGGCAATACAAAAAAAACGTTGACATGAAAAATAACATGAGGAAGAAGATAATAATCTGTGGCTGACAATCGGCCATGGAACAGCATAATTCCTCATCTTACACGAAGCAGCAGATACAGCCAACAATGCAAACACCTGCCTTTCAGCAAGATGTTCAGCAAAAGGGGGGAAAGAAGAGCAAAGCAAGTCTGAAAGCAAAAGCAAAAAGCAAACAAAAGCAAAAAGCTGAATTCCAAAGCAAAAGAAAACCTTGTTGTAAAATCTTGATAGTGTTTGTAAAGCTGCTTCTCCCAGAATGGTAGATGTCTGATGGCACAGGATGAAGACAGCCACCTTGAGCACACAGCCTTGGTCAGCACAAAGCTAGCATGGAAAGCTGCAAAGGACAGCTAACACTCTTTGCACCACTGCATAGATGACAAAGATCAAAATTGACTTAGTGGCCATCTGAGGCCAAGACACCATCTACTGTACATACAGGGGATGTGTGAACAATAATCACACCATAGTCTGCCTCTGTATCTGACTAAACATGAAATTGATGACCTGAGCCACCATTGACTTGCATGATCACAAAGTAATGCAACCCAATCCAGGTGTGCCGTATACTGAAAAGCAAAGCTTAACACAACCTGCTCCTCTTTCACCATTGACTTGAGAGCAAAACACTGCTGAGACCTGATCCACATCTGCCATGGACGTACTAGCTACAAGCAAAAGGGCTGCTGCAACTTAGTCTGAAGTATGTTGCCTTCCAAAACAACAGCGCCAGGGCTTTGCAGCTGTGGCCGCCGTCTTGTTCCACCCAGCCTTGATCATGTTGACTGTCGCCTGCCTCATCTTTTTGGCCGTGCCAACCTCGGGCTGCTGCAGACAGTGGAGCAAGGCACTTGGTGCAGAGGCACAAAACAAACTGGAGATGATTTCAGCGCTGCTGAACAGAATGGAGCAGGATGTAAATGCCATCAACAAAGTCAGCATTGGTGATGATGTCAATTTGTGTGCTGTACAACATCCAGCAGTCACTTGTACCAGAACAGGGAGGGGCACTAGCAGTTGCATCAGGAGTCAGGCGGACTAGGCATGCGCAGCTAAAGGTTGTGCTCCCATCCTGCAGGATTGGCAGGGGGGGCATCATTCACTCACAGGGTGTGCCTCATGACGTTTAAACACAACAGGCGCAACCCACAACATGTGTTGCATCAGTGTGAGGGAATGATGAGCAAAGCCCACCTGAGCATCAGGTGAGCTGGCAGCAGCAGCAGACTGCTTCGCCTTGACTCTCACCCGACCACTTACTAACGCTGTTCTGCTGTCTAACCGGCCAGCTTGGGAGAACTCTGCCTTCCCTTCTACCCCATTGCCGTCCTGGCTACGTGCACTCAGCTGCACCTTGCTATCTTGGACAGGTGTGCTGTGTGTCCCTCTGTCACCCACCACAGCACGGCTTGCTTGACTCTCAGCATGCAGAGAGATTTTGCCGCCAGAGGACACATCAAGCTTGCCTCCAGCTGCATGTTTGCTGCCATTGTGGCTGGCAGTGTCTGCGTCTAGTTCTGGTGGGATGGAGAGTCCCTGGATGCGTTGCTGCAGACTTGAGACATACTCATGAGGCAGCTGCACGGTAGGTGGCACGCTGATGCCGTGAATGCGGCTCTGCAGGTCTGCAGGAGACTTGCTGAGGTGCTGCCCAGTGGTGACACCTTGCATGTCATAAGACGGCTGCAATCCATCACCAAATGAGCCGCCTGCGCTGCTCTGCGTCTATGTTTGAGGCCACTGACCTGATGCCATGGACATCCCACCAGATGCTGTTCCAGCGTGATGCTTGGGCTGCAGCGTGCTGGAATCCACATTTGGCTGCACACTCAGCAAATCCAGTGACGCCAGTGCCGCAAAAGCTGAGGGGCGCTGAGCAGGATCTGGGTGAAGAAGATCACAGATGAAGGCCGCCAGTGCAGCACTGGCGCTTTTCAGCAAGGCACTTGAGCAGTCGCCTTTGCTCTTCTTCATCTGCCATTTTGCCAGGTATCCCTACTGCTGCAACAGGCAGCCTGTGCCCTTCTTCTCTGCTTGGGGAAGAATGAGCAGGGGAGCGCAGGATGGCAGGAATCAGCTCCTCTTCTTCCTCCTTGCCAGCAGAGGAAGAAGAAGATGGAGCCAGGACCTGTCTGGAGGAGCCCTTGCCAGAGAAGGGCTTGTGGCCAGCGGCCATGAAGTAGAGGAGGCTGCCCAGGCTCCACACATCTCCTGCTGCCGTGCTGCTCTGTGCAGGCGTCATGCCTGCCTGCCATGCCGCCAGCACCTCTGGTGCAATGTCATTGCTGCCATCACCAGACGCGCTCAAATTTCCTGCAGGAACATTCACCCTAACGCTCCAAACTAACAAGTCAACAGGAGAAGAACATAGACATGTCATACACTGATGTTGGGGTCTTGAAGCCTGATGCATCTATCCATATGGCTTGATTTCATTGCAAAGCTTATTGCAGAGTTTGAGGTTTGGTTGATGAAGAATGACAGCTGGACCGCAATTACATGACAGCATCTTGTACTTCCAGCTTGTACTACCACCAGACAAGAGTGGACCAAGACATCCATCTTTGCATTGCATGTTTGGAGTCAACAGACAACACTCTGACACCTGACAAAATAACATTTTTGTTTTTGTTCAAGTAATATCTGCAGATAGCCGACTGTGGACAAAATGATGATTTGACCCTTCAAACGCAAACAGGCTTGCCTTCAGTGAGGTCCAACAGGAAGGTGGCAGGCTCCACCAAGACCCTCTCCGGCGCAATAGCACCCAGATAGTGCTGTTCAGCATGACAATCCCTCGACGTCTGCAAAGCACAGCAGCAGAGGCATCTCATGATCCAGCTAATGAGCCAGCTATACATTATAACAGGCTGTCAATGCAAGACAGCTGTGGGTAAGACAATGCTGCTGCCATGGGGCACAAAGGAGAGGGGGTGGGGGTGGGGGGAGGATGGGAAAGGACAAGGGAGACCTGATGGAACGTTGCGACTGACACGACACGAGTATGTAGGTTCTGAAGCAATTGTACTGATCACACAGCTCTACATGCTCCTAAAGAGCCCATGCAAGCTCAAAAGCACAAAATTTAGGTCTCGCCAAGTCAACTATGACAATGACAGCAGTCATCTCACGTCGACAAAGACAAAACACAAAGAAGAGTTGTACCTGTAAGAGCCTGCTGGCAACCCTCTTGAGCATCATGTCCAGCTCTTGAGGCTGCAGCCTCGCTCTTTCATCTCCTGGAGCACCCAGTCTTGCAACGACTGGACATGCCCACTAGGCAACCTGAGCGCAGATCCCACAATTCCTCAGCAACAGTCAACCCTACCAGTCTGCCAGTCATATGTAAATTTTTGGTGATGGTCACGGTGAAGATATTGGTGATGCAACCTCAGCAAGCAGAGTATGCCTTGACTCTCACATACCCTGTAGCGCATTGTGCACACTGCAGTACATATACACAGTGCACTGGCAACATGCATATGCTGTTGGTAATTTGGTATGTATACACCAATGCACACTGCTGTTTCATGCTGCTTGAGACTTGAGCCAAGCTCTAATGGCGTTGCATTGACAGTCTTAGTTTACGGATGACCAAGTCTGCAATGATGAGGGCAACACAAGCAAGGGATCCATGCATCAAACAAATGAAATGCTGCAGCAGCAATGCAGATCACACACAAGGGCATGTGTGTGTGCGTTACCTGAGTAGTGCACCCCCTTTCGGTAGGCGTACTGACTTGGCAGCTGTCCCTCTGTGTCATCAGCAACAACAGCACTGTTGATCTGCTGTACCACCCTGTCAGTGCCAGCTGCAGTGCATCCAGGCCCGCACACACGCACCTGCTTGATCAGGCACTCATGCCAGCTGGTCACATGGTCTAGTGTGACTGCTTGCCAGCCCCTGCACATAGCATAAACTTCACAAAGGTGGATCTTTAGCATTGCGTGATGGTGAAGTACGCCAGCTTTCACATCTGCTGATGGTGCAGCCAGTGACGTGATGCCGGTGACCAATGTCGATGACTGGGCCAGGCTGATGACAGGCATGCAAGTCAAGCTACTAGAGCACATGGCAGCAGATGCTTTACAGAAGCAGCAGCAAAACATGCATGATGCTATTGGATGCCACCTTGACACAAGTTACCTGGTTTGCTGCCACAGCTGATTGCATTGTTGCAAAAGTAGTACATGAACATGTTGCACGTGTGAATATTCATACTGGCCCAGCGATGATATATATGTACACATGTGGGTACATGGTCCATGTAGGTGCGCATGTGCACCATTGACAGCCAGGGAATAGGAGAAGGACTCAGGAGCAGACCTGTAAATCATCCCTCCAGCAGTCTCACAAAAGGCGCGTCCTGGTCGCAGTGCACAGCATTCAGTCCTGGCACTGGTACCATGCGAGCCAAATCCACTGGTGCCACAGAACCTGGTACAGGCACCGGGGCCATGGGAGGGGGCTGCTGCAGGGTGCCCTCACCCAGGGCTACTTGCTGACTCTGTGCCATGTCTGGGCTTGACAGAAGCATGGTGGGTGTGCCCTGCAGGTATGGGTGGCTCAGCAGGTGGGAGCCCTGGTGCACGCGCTGCTCTGGGTCCAACGTCACAAGCAGCTGCACAAACTCCACGAAGGCTGCATCCTGGGTTGACTGCAGCAGCTTCTGCCAGACACTGAAACCCTAAATAACAACTGGAAACAGCATCATCTGGAAAAAGCAACCAAACCAGGACTGTTTTAACAACATCCAGATGACATGCAAGACACATCCAGGTCACCTGAGGTGCCGGCAGCCATGAGGCCACCCAGAGCTGTCTTGCAGATCATCTACATGATGTTGACAGGCTTTGCATGGTGCCACGCTACCCTGTGTTGATGCATTTGCATGCATGTTACTCAGCGCCTGCATGTTAAAACAGCTGGCAGTCACATGTTGTTCAGCATCGCAAACATCCACACTAAGATGTTTGCAATCAAATCTACTGCCAACCTTGCAGAGTTTCTACATGTGCAGCACTACAGCAATGCGCGCCTCTGACGTAGACTACAGGGAGTTGGACCTAAGCTCGGCAGTAATGCTAGTCAGAGGTGCTTGCATTTAGATTGCAACAGTGGAAGCCCATCATGGGTGTTGCAGGCACAATATACAAGACAAATCCTACAACATTGGTGGATCTGGGCATCACTAAACACCAATCATTGGGAACACTGAGAAAGTTACACATACATGCCATATCTTGCCTGCACAACATCATAAAAGAAAGAAGATACCTTGAAAGGTTTCAAAGACATACAAAAGACCATAAGGGCCATACACGAAATGCCAGTTGCAGTGTCACAGCACGTCGGGGGCAATGATAGGTCCCCCCCTCCCCTTCTTCCCTGACCTGTCACTCAAATGGCTGAGAGGCCAAGGGAAGCTTGGGCCCAACTCGGGATCATCTCAAGCTTCTCTTTATTGAACGCCTAACGGCGTCGTCTTTTCTTATTTCTTTTCCCAAGCCCATCATAGCCAGCTGCTTGGCAACCTGCTAGCACCGCAGCTACCATAAACAGTATGCCATGCATGGACCGGAAAAGGGTACTGACAAGACCCTTTGACAACACCCTTTCCCTGTGCTCGCACATGCACGGCATATCCACCAGCTATGATAGTCACAGAACAGCAGCTGCATAGCGGCCAATTTAATGTCGTGGGTTGTTGTGACTACGGTAGCAGCTGCAAGGGCAGCCTGCTGGATTGCAAAGCTCGCTGCTTCCAGCTGAGAGACCCTTCTGCTTTGAGCACAATTAGCAGCTAATAGTGATGTACGACTTACCAGGTTAGTAATGGTGGGGTCCAGCTTGCTGCTGACAGCAGAAGCAGCTTCTTCTTTGCCTTCCAGCTCTTCTCCTTCATCATCCAGGTATATGCTAGTGGCGGGGTCATCAACAGGGCTGGGCATGCGACGGCCCCACTTGCGCCCTGCCTGCCTGATGGGCTGGATCAGGGTCAGGGCTTCCCTGGAAGAGATGTGCCTTATGGCTGACATCTCATCATCTTCTTCATCAGAGACCTGCAGAAACAGAATATCATCTGGCTGAAGCAGGTTCCCTGACAAGGGAAACATGTGCCCCTGCCTAGTGGGCCAAAGGGGAGCCCAGGTCAGCACGGCGCTGGCAGACAGAAGCAACACATGTCAGAAACACATTACCATCATGCTGTACGTATATGTAACTCAAGTTCCTTGTAGGACTCATTGATTACTATGTGCCTAGGAACATTATAATGGGCATACATAATTTATTTAAGACCAGCCCAGCGCACTGGGTGAGACACAGCCAGCATCAGGATCTTGGAAGAACAGTGGAAAGAAGCGGTGCATTTCCTGTGGCAGGTTCCCAGATGATGTTGTTTCGAAATCAACAATTGACAACAACCAGATCAGGATTGTCGTAACATCATCCAGATGACCTGCAAGACAGCTCCCAGTTACCTGAGGTGCCGGCAATTCTGAGGCCACCCAGAGCTGTCTTGCAGATCATCTACAGGCTTGTACAGGCTGTTGACAGGCTTTGCGTTGCGCCACGCTACCCTGTGCTGATGCACTTGCAAGCATGTTACTCAGATGTTACTCAGATGCACTCAGATGCATGTTACTCAGATGTTACTCAGATGCACTTGCAAGCATATTACTCAGCGCCTGCAAGGTACAGCTGCCAGTCACCTGTTGTTGAGCCTTGCAAACCTGCACACTAGGATGATTGCAACCAAATCAATTGCCAACTTTGCAGAGTTCCTACACATGCGGCACTACGGCAGTGCGTGCGTCTGACGTGGACGACAGGCAGTCAGAACCAAGTTCTGCAGAAATGGAAGTCAGAAGTGCTTGCATTTAGATAGCAGCAGAGGAACCACATCTTAGCCAGCTACTTGGCAACCTGCTGTAGCTACCATAAACGGTGTGCCATGCACGCACAGGGAGAAGGGGTTGACAAGAGGTACTACGTGTGACCATTGTCAACACTCTCTCCCTGTGCGCGCTTGGCATATCTGTTATCACAAAGGGTCTCCCTGCAGGCCACGGCCCTGGCAAACGGGTCCAGGCCTGCAGTCAAACTCTGCATGATGTTACATATATGCCCTGCGTGCAGCAACAATGTCAGACTTGACTTTGTATGGCTCATGACACATACTGTGCAAGTAATGGGTGTACTTACATTGCATAACAAGTGTGTACCTAGTTGGCATGTTATGCACTGTTGCTGTTTTGTGATAGCAGACTGTCTGTGACAGCAGCAAAGGCAGGACTAGCTGCCACAGTGTGCTTAAACGTGTCAATCAGTACATTTCAAGCACACTATAGCGTATAGTGTGGTTGACCAACGTTGAGCACAGAACTCCTTGGATAGCCTCATGGCCTGGGCACTTCAAACATGGATCTATGCTCAACCATAGTATATACTATGTGCATGGTATACACATGTGGACATGGACAGCTGGCTGAAGGCAGCACAGATCACAGATATAGTATCTTACACTTAATGACTTGATTTTGTATGCAAGGGCGCTCTCTCAGCAAGTCTGTTCAAACAGATATATGCAAGGCTGGAGTAGTGTGTATGGTGCACATGTGCAGCATAGCAATGCTCTCAATACCATTGCATACTTGGGCAGAAGGCGGACAACAGATCTGTAGAGATGCCAGCCTAACCTCTTCAGCACCCTTCAGCTTGGGTCAGGTTGCACCCACACAACATTGGGTTTGAGTTGGGTTGGGTTGGGTTGCAACTCTTTCAATGCACTGCTACCTGCGCTGTCTTGCAGCAGATGCCAAGGCAACGCTGATCACTGCAGTGCTGAGCTAAGTGGTGGTACATTGAGCTAGCTGATCATTGATCACTGCGCAGCAGATGTGGATGTACGGCTTGCTGCCAGGTACAGCTAAATAGTCTGAAGCCTAACTAGGCAGCTGCAGATCTAGAACTGAGGAAGGCTGCAGCCTTACATCAGCTGTTGAGTGTAGAGCGGTCAGCTAGCTGGTCTGCATACAACAGTTGATGTAAGCGTGTTGGGGCAACCCAACAGCTCAAGAAAAGCAGAGTTTCCAGCCTGATCAGCCTTCATGAAGCATGGCACTGGATGCTTACGTATTTCAAAGGGCACAAAGGGAGTATCTTTGACATACATGAGTGTCCAGGACCAGCAGGAGCAGTCAGGCTTTCTTTTTGAAATACCACAAAGCGATGTATGTGCCTTGGCGTACTTCTGAACCAGGAACAGAAAAAAAGGTCTCTACGCCTCTCACGATACCTCTCAGCAATCATAATTGGGAGCCTCCTAAGGCAGCCGCCTGTAGCTAAGACCATAGGTCCTAGCCCAAATGGAAAAGAAAAAGCCCAAGTATATGGTGGATCAGGCCTATCCTCTTTGGTCTTGTCTATTTTGTCCTTCTCTAACACTCTTTTATGTGTAAGAATCTTATGAAGTGTCAAAACAGAAGGTTTGTGCGCTTCTGAATCAGCTATGTCGCGTCTGACAATGAAAGTGAGTGACTCACCAACAAACACATTCTACCAATTTCCTACCTAGTGCACTTGATTACAGCCACTGTACAGACATGAAAACTGCCTAAACTGCCTAGCACAGTTGAGGCATCTCAAGCACTGTCTTGTTGTGCACCATCGTGATCAAGACAATCTATTGCACACTCTTCAGCACTTGAGTGGGAGCTGCCAGGTGCCCAACAACTCGCATGTCATAAACACACAGGTTGAGAGGAACTCCTGTAGGCAATCTGCCCTGGCATTACCCGCTGTAGAGGCTGAGATTCAGTGAAGAAGTGTGGAGAGGTGTCGCACAAGGCGTCATCAGCATGTGCATGCAGACTCATCAGTCTCGAGACATGGGGTGCTCTGAGGCTCCCTGCACAGCATGTGTAGGTCCTCATGTGCTGAGCAGGCAGTCACAGAACACTTTGGAGTGATTGAGACTCACATGTCTGCGAAAGCTTTCAAAGGTGTGTCATTATTCTTGCGACCTGATAGTGTGTGCGTCATCAATTTTGCCCTGCACTGCCAGCTGTCACAGAGCAACGTGTCACAAATGCAGCATGGACTGCAAAGACCGTCCAGATACAGCTTCCTGCTGCCCTGCTGACAAAAGCAAGGCTGGTAGAGCAACTAATTGGTAGCTATTTGACAAGGGACATTTGATCAATGCTGAGCACATTAGGGACCCAGTGGTGTTGCTGGGCATTGCAAGGGCAAAGGCTTTTGCATGCCCAGTGAATGAACAGCCTGCTGTTGATTGAAGTGAAATACATTGCGCTGGGTTTATTATTATTCTGTCTGCATGATGGTGCAGTCACTGAGTGTACACACACGGTGTACGTTGCAGCGTATACTACAATGCCTGTAGACACGAGCACAGAGCGCCCCTTTATGAGCACTGCGGCCATTGTTGCTGTCTACAGCAGCCCAGCTGCAGTTGTGGTAGCCAATGCTGGTCATGTCTTGGCTGTTGTTGTTGAGCATGGTGGAGAGGTTAATTATACTGTCCTTATTGCATCAGAGCCTGACTGGGCAGAGGTGTTGCTTGCGCTGCCAGTCAGCTCAAGTTTTGTCACGATTTCATGAAGGACCCTGTGTGGGCAGCTACAGCTGTGCAGGCCAAGAATATGTTCAGCGGCCGCTGATGAGTTTGCAGCTGAGTCTCGGGTCAGCAGCCTGAGTATGCGGCATGCATGCAGAGTCAGCACAAGTTTTCAGTGTTGCATATGCTCACTAAGCACTTGTGCTGACTCTGCAGCAAGGTTTGACTGCAAGTACTCCACGCACTCAGACAATAGCAGCACCTGCTGTATACAGGACCTACGTAGCAGCTAACGTTCAGCAAACTACCAAGTAAGTAAGCCTGTGCTGTTTGCAAAATCTGAAGACTCGACACAAGTTCAAGAGCAACATCAAACAATGTGACAGCAACAAAAGCTGCGTGGAGCCAGGCATGTTTGCTGCAGCCGGCTGTTGCGTCAGCAGACCTGGGCAGCCTAGTCTGCAGGCTGGGCTTCTCAATCTTGCTGACGTGACTGCCAGCTGCAGATTGAGTGCGCTGCATGCGGACTGGATGCGCAACCGCATCTTCACTTCTTGTGAGAGCCCGCTGATGGTGTGACAACATACTTCGTGTGTATCAAATGCGTCAGGACATATCAAGATTGAGATGAGATGTGAACAGCATCCGCCCACTGCCTACTTGTAATTTACGCAGTGATACAGCAGCCAATACCATATAGTATCACTACAATACAATATAGTATGGTCACCAGGGTCAACCTAGGACTGTTTTGGGACTTGGTTGGGACAAAGTCGTATTTTATGATGTCCGTGAGTGTTATACACTTCGGAGTCAAACCAGTACAGTTGTGGGGCTCCAAAGGTTGTTCGAGAAGCCTGTCTGGAGGCAACCAATCCAGTCAGGTTCAGATCAGATCAGGGTCATGATCAGGTTAAGGTTATGACTTACTTCACACATACCTGATGCCTGTTGCCTAAGCAAGCATTTTGACTGTTACTACCTTCATTGTCATCATCTTCATTATCGTTATTATATGATTATGATTATGATTATTGTATTTCCATTGGGTTTTTGTTAATTCTGTTGTTTCTAGTATACTCAAAATTGTTGTTGTATATGATGCTAGTCAAGAAAGCCAAACCATATGGTTTCTGACCCCTCGGATGCGCGTGCTGAGCCTCTGTCTATGCAGACCTCACAAGCCAAGCTGCAGTGGCAGCAAGAGATTCTCATCCCACATGTGCATAAGGTCTGACAAAGCATTTATGGGCGGGCTGAGAGCTGCATGAACAGCCCTGGACTTGGTTTTACGATTCCAGCTGATGACTCATGACCTCAGTCTATTAGCAGCATTGCCAAAGGAGATGCATGCTCACTGAGGTGCATCTCCTTCCTCAATGCCGCTAGTAAATTCATGGCATTTTATGCTTGAAACCAAACCAATAACGGGTCAGTCCGGACAAAGGCTTGCCCTGGTAAGCCTGGACTACTCATATGGCAAGCTGGGCATGTGACATGGCTTGCCACTGCAAGCGTTCACGCTTGTGCTTGCATTGGTATTGGAGGCAATCACACGTTATGTCTATGAAGTCACCCGTTGTTGTTGATCACATGTGCCCCTGCACGGCTTTGTTGCCCACATGTGATCAAGAACACCTGCCTATGCATTTGTGAGCATTGCAGTGTCCAAAAAATGCTGCAGAATTCAAAGAGCTTTTGATCCTTGTGCCCATTACACAAATGCAGTGACATGCACATGCGGGGAAGACTCTTGACGTGTTTGACACATGACTGAATGACATGCAAGGAGTGCCTTGGATCATGGTGAAAACAGATGGATGAGCGTGGGGCTGGCACACACGCACGAATGCCAGCCTGTTCACATCCTGGCAGACATGCAGAAACCCCAGCTGCAGCCTGATTACATTCAATACATGGTTGCACCAATCAGCACCAGATGCAGAACAGGGAGCTATAGGTTGCTGTTCAGTGTCTGCTTCTGACAGCTGCAACCGGTAGGCGCAATCAGTCTGTTGCTGATACAGCCTCTGAGGCTAGGCGAGCATGCCACACATCGGCTATTTCACAGTCTGGCACTATGATCACACGATGCGCATGCTCTGGGTGATGATCAAGTCTGCCCCTGGCAGCGCCCAGGCTGCCAGTGCATTAGTTTGAGCAGGAATGCACGCAGATCGTGCGTCTATGTTCTGGTTTACTGTCGACGCCCTGTCAGACATGCAACATCTTGGCTTACCTTTCAAGAAGGTGTAGAAGGGGAAGCAGCAGTCAGGCAGCCAACCTCCTTGCAGGCCGTATATTGGGCTCCCCTGGGTCACCCCTGTCTTACCCTGGCACCACCCCCTTGGGGTAACTATCACAATTGCAAGGTATTTGGCCCCCCCAGGCCCAACCAATACACACCCTGCAGCAGCAAACACTGATGGCACCATTTGCGCAAGACCTTGAATGTGGGCACACCAACTCATGAGATCAGAGCCTCAGGCTGGCCGCTTCTTTGCTGCAGAGCCAGCATACTTGCCTGAGCCTTAGCTTCAGCAATAAGTTAAGCTAACTGCAGAAGAGTGTCACAGAGTTGATGAAATGCCTTCACCTTTGCAGCTGCACACTTGCTAGTCTCAAGGGACAACACACCTGCTGTGCAGAGAGCTCTAGAGCCAAGCTGTCATTTCCATAACTGGTAGAAAAGAAAAGAAAAGACTACACCTTTCGGCGTCAATTTAATGAGAAGCCAAGTATTATACTGGGCTGCCCAGGCTAACTGGTAAGTCTATAGGAGCTGATGATGCGCCATTAAGTCTCAGATACTAATGCCATTATGTACATACAGAGTCACAGAGTGTCAGCCAGCATGTCCTAACTGCTGCGGCAGCTGCAGAGGCCAGCCAGTCACGGATCCAGAATTTTATCAGTCCATACTGGTGTTACAGCAAGATTGATCGGGCGGTGATGCAGCAGGACCCTATGGTCTTGAGCAAGACATCTGAAACACTTCACTACGCAGCCTGCTTTAAATGTGCAAGAAGCTGCAGCCAATGGCTTTCCTGCACCGCTAAGCTTTTGATCCATAAAAAATAATAAAAAGGATCCTTGCGCTGACTTACATCAGTCTGTGCCCTAGTCTGTGCCCTGTGAAAACGGAAAATTGTAAATACACAACACAAGTTTTGCTTGCAATGTCAAGCAATGCACCAACCAAATCGCTGTAGAGCCAGCTGGCTGCTTCATGGCATGACTCAAGGCATGAATCCTGGCATTACTCATAGCTTGACTCATGGCATGACTCATGGCATACATATTTCTGCTGAAGGCTAATACATCAGGAAATATCACAACACCTATCACTCCAAAAGACAAGCTAAGGTTCTCTTCCTGTACTCTCAGCTGCAGGGAGAGCCTTGATTTGTCACTCTCAGCATTCCAGCACTGCAGAACAAATCTAAGCTGCAGCTGCAGTCAGTACTCAACTACAAATCTGCACGTAGTACTAGTCTGCTTTGTTGAGATCACAGACCTGCAGGCTTTTGCCTAGGCTTCTCTTCTTGCATGTCATGCTGGTCATTGACCAGCAGCCGCAGCTTTGATAAGCACCACAAAAGCCGACAAGCGACTTCAGAATGGCTTCTCATCTAGGTGGTGGTGTGACGTTAAACATCAGGCATGAATGTGACATCATTCAGTCTGCAAAAGCCTGCAAAAAGCAGGGCTGGGAGTGTTTTGGCTGCCATTGGTAAGGGCAACACAGAGGTTGTGGACGCTACCCCTGCAGCACCAGAGCAAGCAGCAGCAGCAGCAGCAGCAGCAACAACAGCAACAGCGGCAGCATCATCATAGCTAGCTGCCAAACTCACGCCAGTGGAGTTTGGCTCCTCAGAGGCGCATGCTAAGCCGGTCTCAAATGTTGAAGAAGCAGCGAACATGCCCACACTCTAGGTTTGTCATGACAGGCCTTGTGTGTGCATGCTGACAGCTTCTTCAATAGCCCTTTTGCCAAATACTGGGCAGCTGCCGGGCAGCAGAGCCACCACGTGTGCTGTCAGGACTGTCAGCACTCTGTCAGGACAGCACCTGCTGTGGAAGCTAAGGTCGCAACAACCTCAAATAGACATAAGAATTGTCAACGCTGTCATTAAAGATTTTCCAAGTTATTCTTCAGACAAAAGGTTTGGCTCAAGTGTTGAGTTGCTCGAGAAATCAGATATTGCCAAATATGTTGAAATACACAAAAATTTCGGGGGATTATTGCTTTGCACTTTGCGATGGGTATGATGAGTGTTTTGTACATTGGACAACGCATCATGAACTTCTGCACACTTTCATGTGTCAAGATCACATGTATGATGTGAGGCCCCCTGCACCTCTTTGTGATGCACACGGTCAGTCTGCAGGAGCTGATCTTGCATCATCAGCACTGACATGCTGTGCTGCGAGCTGTCTCAGAGCAGCATGTCACATCTGCTGCAGCAGCTGTAAAATTTGTCCAGTCACAACCACTGGGTCAAACACTTGGGAGACATGTTTGACCCAATGGTGTTTGCTGGGCACTGCCAAGTCTGCGCCACAGGCATGCTTTGCATGCATGCATGTCCAGCAAAGGCGGCGTAATATCCAGCAAGCAGTGTCCCTGCAGGAGAGCATTATGTCAGACAAAAGTCACAAAACAGCAATGAACAGTCTTGACATGTCATCCTATGCGTACTGATCCGATCAGGATGCAGACATGACTTGACCATGATCTTGCACATTGCCTGATCTCAGCACAGATTGTGCAGGCTCTGACATCTCTGTGCTGCTGATATGATTACCAGCTGGTCATGTGATGTGATGCATGATGACCATCTAGATGAGCAGCTTGTCGAAATGGCTTGTGACTGCCTTGCAATACCCATGCAAGTTGCTGTGTGCAGCATATTTATATCACCTTGCCGCCATTATGCCCTTGATCCAGCCAAGTAGTTGCGCTGGAATGCTGCCATTACCAGATCTGTAAAGACACAAGTCAGGTTTGTAGAGGTGTATTGGCAGCTGGGCTAAAGGCCCACTGCAGCCAGGGCTTCTGCTTGGAGTCAGCCTGCGCGCATTGTTACCGCTGCACAAGCAATCACACGCAAAAAAGCGCTGACATCAGTGTGTGCAGTCATGTGGTCACACATCAGCTGTGTTTGCAACAACACATATGAAATCATATGTATTGTTGCAAGCACAGTTAATGTGCGACAACTGACCAACCTTCTCACGTGAATGTAGCGAACGTCTAGTGTGCATGTGCTTCTTGACAGCAGAGTATACACCATGCTGACAGGCAAACAAAGCAGGCAGGCACACAGCAGAAGCAGTAACAGCCTTGTCTTGACGGCAGAGGGGACTGATTGAGAAATAGGCGCACAAGGACTCGCCCATGAAGCCTCTGGTTTATACATCTCCATCTGCCAAACAGGTGAAGAAACGCAATTTTGTTACATCCAGCTGAAAAGATGGAGCTGACTTGAAGCTTGTGGCTCTGTGCATCAGCAAAAGCTTCTGCTGATGCGCCGAGATACAAGCTTCAAGCAAGCTCTCAAGGGCTGAACTGAACACAAGGTTGCTTTATTATGTAGGACCAATTGTAATCAAAGGATCTCAGGATTTGTCTTCGTCACATTGATTGATGAAACAAATGAACACACGTGTAAGCTCACCACGAAAAAAAACTCGTGCAGCTGTTGCTCTCAGACAGCATAGCTGATGACTAGCTGTCATGTTCATCCAATGCTAAGAATGGCAACTCTGCCTTGACTAAGCGCAATTGCGCAAGAACAGGTTCATGGTTTGCGGAACATGCCAAGCAAAGTGATCAACGCATCACACTTGTGATGTAGCATATCTGTGACGGCATTCTGGACATACATGATCATGATATAATACTGTGTCATGCAACAATCAAGCTGCTGCTGAATGTCACCTCAAGTTCCCTTGGCTTATAACCTGCTTGATCCTGCCTTGGCAGGCCATACTGATAACCCATGCATAAATTGCCCAAGAACAACACATATGCAGTCAGCTGCAGCTCACGTCCATTGTAGTGTTCAGCTGTACTCCACAGGGATAGCCGTTTCAGATAAACACAAGTTGATTGTTCACAGGTCACAGCAGGGACTGAATCAGCGATCCAGGAATCTGGAATAACAACTGGCCCGCTGGCATGCACGTCAGACAGACTCAATGCATGCCAGCAGTGCTGAAATCTGTCGTCTTGCGGTGTAGGACACAGTGTGACATGATCAGGATGTTACAGTTGTCCTTGATGTGGCAGCTTGTGGCATGACACTGCCACACTGCTTCTAGTCATTGCAGCCTTGAGGCAGCACAGTGGCTATAGAGTCATGTGGGAGTGGCGTACCACATGCAGGTACGTACAGAAAGAGTCTACCTAGGCTAGCAGGATGCCAAGCGTAGAACAGGCCGCAAAGTGCCTGTAGTAGTTGGCCAAAAGCGCTCTCAGATACAGCTGGAGTCAATCAAATGAAGCACTTGCGGGCTCACTGTCTTAGTTTGAAGTAGTTTGACCGGCTCAGTATTGCAGTAGCATATATAGGGCTGAGAGTTGTCTTTCATTTTGTTTGATTGGCCATGCCTTGAAACTATGACAAGAAGATGACATGCTGGGTCGAAGCACGCATGGCATTTTTAATCAAAGCATGCGTACAGCAACAAAGCAAGACATCACTTGACATGTCTTGAGATATAGTCAAGGAAGTCAGGGGCCATGTGACTTTTGCAAAGACAGCTTGCATTTGCCAGCTGATAGCTGTCCGCCATACTGAGGGTGAAAGCCTGGTAGCTCCTACTGCAATCACCTATTGCTCACAAACCCACGTGTGGCAAAGTGTCTCAGTAGCTGAACACAATGTGCCTGCTGCAGGTATTGTATTGTAAATGCAAGCATGCAGGGAATGACTGGTTAGTGACAGCAGCTGCTTGGCTGCTGTGTAGCAAATCCCTCGACAATTGCAAACAGAGCTCATGCCAATAGTTGATGTGGCCTTTGAGCTTGTCAGCTAGACTGCCACAGCAGACTTCAGGGTCTTACTTTGGATTCCATGCAACCAGCACTTAAATTCATGATGCTGCAGCTAATCATCATGTGCACCCAATGTGGCATACCACTCCAGATGGATGCTGAACCACTGCAGCCAACTTTGTTGGCAACACATTGGCTATAGCATTTTTCAAGAGTGGCGCGCCAGCATGCAAGGATAGCGCAGCAGCATCATGGAGAGGCAGCCTGTACGATGCTTCTTGTATCGGGTAACTATTTGTGTCATAAGCAATCTTTGGACATAGCTTGGTCTTGGTGACATGTCAAGTAACCGGTGCTTGACATGAATTAAGTAGTTGACCTAAAGTGTAAGCAAAATTGACAAAATTGACCACCAACATCGTTTGACCAGCTGGCTGGCTCATGTCTGTCAAGCTGACATTGAAGCTTGACTCACATTGTAGTTGTAGATACATGCTTCATGAGCTATCTGATTGCCGTGCTTTAATGTCCATTTTTGCTGTCAAGCTTCAGGATTGTAAGCACAGAGTGATGCAACAGTCATGATTTGTCTCATCGTGATGCAGTCAGATATTGTTGGCTGGGTATTGGTGCCGAATCTTAGTTAGCTCATCACACTAATCGTGCTGACTTGGAAGTGTGTTGTCTGACACAGACCCAGACTATTGACTAAATCATGACAGCACAAAAGTCAGCATCAGCTTCAGAAAAAACGCACAGCCAACAGAAGCAGCGTTTTCACGGTGCTGGTGAGGAGTTGCGCCATGTTGACGGGTGACTCAATCACAAGCAAGGTACGCCTGGGACCATTGTAACAGCAGCTGCAGATAGATCTGCATGGGGTCGGCACACATGCAAGATTGCCAGCCTGGCTATGCCCAACACATGTAAGCATGCTAGTTACAATCTATATGTCTCTATTCAGTATCATCTTCTGATAGCAGCCTGTTAGTAAAGGGCAGGCTTGGATACATTCAAGTTTGAGCTTATGCGTAAGCCGGGTGCCAGACATTTGTAGCAATTGTTTGCTAGCTCTTGTCTAGCCCTGGTGACCTGGTGCATGTTCATTTAGAAGTCTGCTCACAGTGGCGCCCAAATTGCAATTGAGCTAGCTAATGATAGATGCAGTGAGCGTGTCTTGTGACTGTATGTTGTGTGACAGTCACTGCTCCGCCAGACATGCAGCTGTAGCCATATGGCTCACCAGTCAAGGCGCACAAGGTTGGACTGTCAGCCAGCCAGCTTCCTTGCATGCCAGATATTGTGGCCCTCAGAGCCTGTCCTGTCTGACCCCTTGCCCCTGTAGCCTTCTCACCCACATGGTTTCAACCCCCTGCGTCATGTAACACACACACCCTGCATCAACAAGCAGTATGAAGTTGTTTCAGCAAGACCTTACACGAGGGGACAATGAATGCTTGAGAGAAACCGCATGATGACAGACATGGATGTCTATGCCTGGCAGCATTGCTTGCAAACACTTGCAAACGCTTGCAGGTTGTGCGAAGACAGCCAGCACTCTGAAGCACAGTGCATTGCTTGCACATGCAGGCAGATTTTGAGAGTTGCACTCACTAGAGGCAATCAATATGATGTAAAAACTGCAAGCCAGATGACCACTCAAAAGAGACCTGTGAGCAATATCAGGAAACGCAAGAGCAAAAACATCTAGAGACGTCTAGAGATGTGTTTGCTGTTGCATTACTTGATATTGCACATAGGTCTCTCTTAAGTGGTCATTTAGCGGTGTCTGATGGCTAGAAGAAACTACCTTTGGTTGCTGCCACAAAGCCTTTGCATATTGTATCGCTCTGCTCCCTGTTGATCAATAGCAATGGGTGTTGCCAGACTTTGACTAGAGGCCCTCAGCAGGAAAGAGTTTTCTCACTTGGACCCAGCGCTTGCAAGAGTATGATACATCTGCAGAAGCAGAAACCTTCTGATCACTTCATGATACATTGCAAGCCCAACAGTTGTGCAGTTCTTCAAGGAAACACGCTGCTTGTTGCAAGCAATGCTTACTTGCAATCCTGAGCTTCACCCTGGGAAAATTGGTGGGGCAATGATAATGACTACAGATCTATCCAGGACAGGCAGGTGACTTGCATCTAATGCAGTCCAGATTGAGCAAAGCAGCAGAAGCACTTATAAAGTAGCATGAAGTCAACCACTAGTCTAGGTGGCTGCACAAAGAGCAAGGACGACTTGCCTATGAGGTTGCCATCCTTGCAAAACTAGTCCGAAACCAGATGAGCACGCTGGATGCTGAAAGATGGATCCACCTTGAAACCCGCATCTCAGTGCTTCAGGCCAACAAGTTGTCAAAGCAAGATTGTCCCTGTGGACTGAAATTTGAGACAAGGATCTGAAAGGCTGACGGCCACCACACTTGCTGCGTGAACAAGCACGAGCGCCCAGGTACCTCAGTAGAAAAAAATCCACCCAGCTCTTTGCTTTAATCAGTGCATTACACATGGGCCATTACACTTGTCATCATGCCCAGTGCAATCAATGCAACCTGCTTTTGACACAATGCAGATCCTGTCTTAAAAGTTCATTCATTCAAGGAAAACTGACCTGGAGTGCAGCAAGCATGTTGTAGCGTGCATGCCTGCATAGCAGCTAGACTGTTGCAAGCTTTACATCCTTTGCAATTTGTTTGGAAATCAGATGACCTTGTCCTAGCATGATAGACTGCAGTGTATGCATGGATGGCCACAACAGGAGCCACACACCGTTGGTGAGCAACAATGTACATCAGTTTTGTGTTCTTCTCCCTTGCACTTGTGTGTACAGTCAGCCGCAAGCAGAATCTAGACCAAAATGATTTGCCATGTTGTTGAGCATCATATTGGTGCTGTATCACTGCGCTTCGATAATATATGTCAAGTCTGCTGCTGACCATCACCATGCCACTTCACATTCCTGAGCCACATTAAACGCCGCCAAGCTGAAGCACCAACTGACACAGTGCTTCTGCTCTAATCATGAGCAGGTGACCGGCGCTTGTTGGAAGCATGACAGAATCTGCTTTTGAAACCATTTGAGCATTCTGACATTAGCCTTGTGTGTCATAACATAAGCCCCATGTCCACCAAAACATTGTCACCCCATTAGCATAGCTCTGTAGGCTTGGGACTTGATCAGGCGCTGTGGTCAATGCCGCTGGTTGGGAGGGGGGGAACGGGGCCTGAGGGTCTCGATCTCCTCTGTACTGCCTGTGAGGTGGGGCGCCCCAGGGGGAGGCTTCACCCCACTGCTCACATAAACGCTACCGTCCGGCATGCGGAAGTTGCTGGCATACGCCTGCAAGCATGATGGAATCAATGTCAGGGTTTACGCCATACAATGTACTTTGTAGCATGTTTGATCTTGTCAAGCCAGCGCTACTTTATTGAGAAGCATCAACGAGCGGGGATTTGATATGAGAGTGTGTGGTGTATACAAGGTGTACACATTTGCATCATAGAGATACAATCGCTTGTAGCATCAGGTAAAGAAGTCAACAATGGCGCATGCTTGATGCTGATGACTAGTTACTGGTAGCTCAGCGTCTGTGTTCTGAGAATGCCTGATGTGGGAAAGATTCTCAGGCAATGGCTGTGGACTAGCTGCCTGTGCATTGTCTGCGAGATAATCTGCATAACTCATGCACCAAGGTCATGTAGGCAACTTAATGTATGTCTTGAATGCAATATGCAAGATGTGATAACAAGCGTCATCTAAAGGTAGTTATGAGGCTTTGGCTACTTGTTGACACAGTGTGTTGCACAGCATGGGAGCAGGCTTGCTAATAGTAACCCTAAGTAGGGTCACTGTCAGAAAACCTGCTCCTATGGGCTGTGATTTGACACACTGTCAGCCTCCTGACGCATGTTGTTACAGTGTTAATAATGATGTGCTTGCACAAGCATGTATTCTTGTGGGACAATGGCTGTTTCTGGCAAAAGCATAATACCTAGCATGCGGGCAGTCTAAGTGGGTCTCAGCACATCATATTCGACAATTTCCAAAATATGCAGCGGCAATGCCTGACAGCGCGTCTTGGCACCACAGAAATCATGACTGATCACCTTGGCAAGATCAAGCAAAGCTGGCAAATGCCATTTGAAACAGACAGGCAGGGGCTTGCAGCTGTTGCTTGTATTAAGCCTGCATATGGTTTGTCAACCTTGCTGGTCTCGTGCAAACCAGGGTTACGTCGTATGTTGATTTTGGGTTGCGGATACTCGAAAATACAGCGTGTCATAGACCAAAACGCCAATGCACGCATTAGTATGCACCCTATGAATACGTCTTTACACCATAACACCGGTAATGGAAAGTAACAGGCGTCAACGGCTGTTAGGTCTGCAATGGAAGGCGCGGTACAGGTAACTTAGGCATCAGCAGCCTGCTGCACATCATTGCGACCCAAAACAAGCGTGAGCGTGATCTCTCAGCTATGGGTTTAGGGTTTGAACCTTCAAGCTCAAACCCTAAACCCTACATAAAAGGAAGAGGAGAACAAAAGGCACATCCATTGCTTTGCTGATTGATCGTGTAATACATTTTGTTTGTGTTGTGTGCTTTTGTGGTACCAAATACTGCGAAATTTGACAAGTCTGAATTCAAAGTGCTTTTGCCACTTACTGCCATAATTTTGCCAATACTGGGAAAAAAATTGTATTATATATTGAATATTACGAATCAAGCATCACGCATGAGGTAATCCTGGTGCAAACTGTGATTGCAACAGAGATGACTGCTGGCGTACAAGCAGACTCCATCATGGGCATGGCAGCCCATGCAGTCAATGATGTGCATGGTAGTGACTGTTTGAAGTCCCAAGGCATGTGGTGGGTGTGTGTGACCAGCTGGAGTCAAGAGTGCCCAAGTAGGGTAGCCTACCTGTGGGTTGAAGTTGGAGGAGGTGAGGTGGGTGCCCACGGTCACCCACCCCGGCCGGATGTTGTGGTCCTCCCAAAACAGCTCCAGCCGTCTCCTCCCTGAAAAAGCAAAGCACAAATGCATGTGTCAAGGATTGGACCCACACGTGAATACAGGAACAATTCACTGAGGTCTGTTCCACCAGGGCCATGTCAACTCTCTGGCACCAAGAGCAGGCATTACAAGCCAGTGGGCACTCGACATGACACCAAACAACAAAAAAACTCAGAATGACAGCATTGTCTGCTGTATGCTGGCACAAGACGAGTAATGCCAGAGCACTAGTGCCCACCTTGTGCAAAACGCTCAATGACTTGGTATAGCTCTTCAGGCTTCTTGGTGCTGCCGGTGGGCGGCTCCTCACTGATGATGATGTCTGTGTCGATGTTGGCATGTATTAGATGACCATCTGTTGTCCGTCTGACCGTGCCCTTGATGCCCATCAAGCAATGCTCCTGCAAGCACATGCCACACCTTCTTGCAATCAGACATGAGCCTTATGTCACAGGGGTGATAGGTATTGTTGGGCTGCTGTTGTGGCCATCATTGACAACTTTCTGACACTCAAGATCCAGCTTTTTGGCATGTACATGCTGATGCAGCTGCCATGCATGCTGCCAATAACAGAAACCAAGACACACGTTTACCAAAGTCCTGGCACTTAACATGACTCATGCTGTGTATGGTAAGGTTGGCAGAGCTGAGTCTGCCATCACATGACAGCTCACCTTTGTGTGCTGCAAGACAGCCTGGGTGTCCTGCCGTACAGAAGCCGCTCTACGCTGCTCCTTGTTGGTTTTGATCCAGCAGATGTCTTCGCATCTCCTGAAGCCCCATTGCTGTAAGCAGATCCTGCCGGCATCCAGCCCCTCAGCACTGCCACACCTGCACAAGCACCAATGCAAGCTCTGTTGTTCATGGACTGTTTATTGCACAGCGTATATGCAATGTCCGCTTTTGCAGGCAGTGTTTGCCTGCCCTTAGTCTGTGTGGTACGACACAACAAGCATGGCCAACATCAGCACAACAGTGACAAAGTCCCTGGGATGCATCGCAAGGCAAAATTTGTGAAGTCTCAGCAAGGTGGTGATAGGGAGGTGCATCACATCTGAGGCAGAGACAACAAACAACATGAAGCTGGACAGCCGGCAGCAGTCACTCACCACAAGAACACAAAGGAAGGGTTGTCTGTGATCTTATCAATCTCTAGGTTCTTGATTTGCTGCCAAGACCAGGATTCACCCTGACCCACCCCAGGGGCCCGTCTGACATACTCTTCCCACGGAGGGTCTATCAGGACCACATCAAACTTTGTGCCAAAGGTGTCCACCGAGAGCGGCAACTCATGCAAATCTGCCTGCACTTGGATTTGAAATTTGCCACCACCTTCATAGGAAGCTTCTTTGCAATGCAGAGGGGCAGCATTTATCATTGTAGCTTATACTTGGCTAGCAGCCCTGTCTGAAAACACTGATTTGGCACTTGCGTCAGTGCACACCAATGTAAGTAAGAGACATTGTGTTTACATCTGAAGGCAGCATCTGCTTTGGAGAGTGACATAACAACATGCAACGGTCGCGAAAAAAAAAGACGTGCAATACCTGTAGAAATGCTGGCGGTGTTGCCCTGCTAGCAATCAGGCCATCCTTTCTCTCAACTAACACCTTCAGCTTTGGGTACTCTGCATATCTGTCTGTCTACAGATGAACAAGAGCCTGTTACTGTTTCATCGCTGAATATCTTGGAACAAATGTACAACGGCACCATGTCATTGCTGACCAATGGAACTGTGTCATGCACACTCATCTCTCTCCACAATGCAGCTGCAAACATTATGTTTTGCTATGCAGTTGCATTGTGTCCAGCTGTAAGATGTTGGCACAAACGTTCGCTTGGTGCAAGATCCAGCATGGCAACTCACCAAATGCACATCTCTAAGGAAGTTCTGAGGCCGCTGCGCAGTGTCTACAAAGTGCTGGCAGTAGTCGTTGGCATCCCCTCTTGAAGGTGCTCTTACACCAAGGTCTCTTTCTCTGATGCCAGGTCCAGTGCTGCCCCTAGGCCCTCTGCCAGGCATGTAATAGCCTCGATCTTGGTTACTGCCTCTCGACCCTCTGCCACGGCCAAATCCACCACCAATCCCATCTTGGGTTTGTCCTGCATGCACGCGAACCCATATGCCAAAATGGGAAAATCACCTTGAAAGCAAAAAAGTGTGATGCAGGAAGCTGTGAGAGTTGGAGTTCAATAGTCATTTGTAAGCTTTGTGACCAGAATCCACTACACCCATGTGCTAGAATACATCAGATGCTTGTGCAGTTTCAGGCCAAGCTGTGAATAGGTTGGCCCAAGCCAGACATACAGTTTGCTTTCAGTAGATATCTGAAAGCCTGCCATAAACTTCTTCACATCTTGTTGCAGACATGCAGCTCCCAAGACAAGGTGTGCATGCAGTAGAGCATGGCCCACCTTGTGAGAGGTCAAAACCCATACCCAGATCATGTTGTTGCATCATGCCCATCATGTCTGGGTTCATCATTCCCATGCCCATGTTTGCGCCTGGTGGTGGCCCTGTGGGTGTACAAATAGCTTCAAGAAGCACAGGTAGCTCTTTGCGTCACAGGAAAGAAGCAGCACATGAGGGGCTAGCGGGAACAGCTGGAACCAGGCCCCAAGCAAGACTGGATCAGTGCACACCTTGCATATTGCCAAGAGGCGCCAATCCACCTAAACCCTGCAGATCAATACCCATGTCAAGCATGCTGTGAAGAGTACAGACGAGATCATGAAAAGGTCAAAGTGTCAAGTAACGCAGCGTGCAAGGCACTGCAGATCCTGACCTGCATAGCGAGGTGGGATTGCAGCAGCATATTTGGGTCAAAGCCTGCATTCATGCCGAGAGACTGGTTGAACATACCCCCGGCCGCTCCGCCACCAGTACCCCACCCTGCAAAGACAGCATATGTTGCCTGGAGCTGGTAGCGACGAGATGCCAGCCACTGCAGCAAGCAGCACCACCACATTGCAACTGCTAACCTGGATCCATCGAGCCAAATCGCTTTGTACGCAAAGCGCGCTTGACTTACTTCCAGCAAACAACACAATGCGGGGTTGCAAGGCCACCCGAGGGCTGGCACAGATCAAGAGCGGTTTGCAGCAGCTTCCGGGTTGCGAGTGCGAGCGACTGCTGCGCTGGAGCATTTCATCTGCATTTGAACATCTGCCAGTGGTGTGTGTGGTCTGTGCGTCTTGCCGAAGTGCTTGTGAGCTGCACTGCAGTGTCGTCAGGCACGTAAAGCAATTGGGAGCAAGAAGATGAATGCGTAAACCGTCAGCATCGCCAGTGGCCCAGGGCACGTCAAAGCAAGACATGTAATTTCGCTTAGCAAGAAACATTTGAGCTGCTATCACACGCAGTGCTCAAACCTTTTCGTTGTTGCAGTTCACATCACAAGGCCGCCTCCGGTTTGCCTTCTTGTGCGTCGAACAGTGCGTAAAGGTTCCCGCAGATCTTTTAAGAGCGCAGCTCCTCTGGCTAAGGGTTGGAAACTCAAGTCCCACAGCAGGTACACAACAGACGGCATCTTGACAAGAAGCTGTGTCTGTGGCATATTTCGTCGCACTCACAGCTTTGCAGTTTGCTCACTCTTCACTTTGCACACTCTGGTGACTATGATGAAAATCTCCTCATGCGCGAGGGTTCCGAGAGCAGCATTGCTGCCTGTTGACGAGAAATACAACTTTGTTTCAACTGAGTTACCTCCAAGTTATGCGTCTGGCTGCTTCAGCCCTTTGATCAACCTGCCAAGGGTACTGTGTCCTTGCAGCTATGGCATACAGACGTCGTCTCAAGAACAAGAAACCTCCTGAGGGCTGGGAGCTAATTGAGGAGGTCATAGAAGACTTTGAAGGCCAGATGAAGGAAGCAGTCAATGAGGAGCATGAGGGCCGAAGGAAGAACGAGCTTGCTTGGAAGATACATAGGATACACTGGGAGAAGAATCGGTTCATATTTGATCTCATGTATCAGCGCAAGGTCATGAGCAAAGATTTGGTAAGGTTGCAGACAGATGTTTGCCGTGCAGCTACACCGAGATGTGTGGCTTTGCATCAATTCAGAAGCAGCCAGCACTGCCACTGTGTAGAGATGGTATTTGCGATGTGCCATGTTGTTGAAATGAAACTCTCTGTGTAGGGCAGACAAGTGATACAGCGCATATGTGTGTGCAGTATGACTATCTGGTCAGAGAGAAGATAGCTGATGGTGGACTGATTTCAAAATGGCGAAAACCTGGCTATGAGATTCTGTGTTCCATGCTGGCCATCCAAAAGGGCAACCACAACTATGGTACCACATCACATTGCAGGTCAGTCAGAACATAGTACGTTTGTGGCATTGGCATTCAAGTGCTAGGGGCCATGTGATTGCATGCACATCACCCTGTGTCATGCGGGACAATCTGCAATGCCTGTGTGCTTTGGGCATATTTTTGTACTTGCAGGCTGCTGCCTTGCTGCAGGCCTTGCACAGGGGCATGGGCTGTAAGTAGAACTTAACATGATGTCAGACTGAACATACAGCATCATACCAATGGTCAGCCAATGCCAAGCAATCTCCATGATTTTGACCTGGCTCATCTATTCCCCTCTTGCTTTGCTACAGAGTTCCGCTGCACAAGCGAGGTAGCCAACAAAGGCTCACTCCAGATGTCCAGATAGGCTGCATCAGCTGTGCTTCGGGTGACGGCAAGTTTGGCGGACCTGTTTGGTGAGTTGCTGCAGCATTCTTGACTTTGTGCTGCTTGAGGCTGTTTTGATGTGGCAAAGCCTCCCTGCAGCAAGGCAAAACACAACATTGATCACAGCATGCGCATCTGGTCAACTGTGGTCAGTGCAGCTGCGCACGCTGCTAAAGCGGATTGCGGTCATTTTGACTGCAAGCCGCGCATTATGTGCCTTTGCTAGGACATGGTATGCTGCCACTGGTATTCTTGGTGTTCACTTGTGCATGCTACCAGATTCTACCACCATGTTTAGCATTCACCTGCTGCTGCAGGTGGAACACACCTCTAGATGAAGAAGATGTAGCACCTGAAGAGCACAGGGCAACTTGGGGCGAGGGTGAGGCACCTCCACTGCCACCCCCCGCAGCCTCAAGGAAGCGCCCTTTGGAAGATGATGATGAACTAGATGAGGATGTGAAGAGACGGTTGGCTAGCTTGCAGGGCGGAAGTGTAGATTAGTTGTTTTAGGCGCTGTGCCCGCGCCTTTTACCAATCAGCTGGCTCGTCTTCGCCTGAGCAAACACATGCCATGACATATCAGCGCGTCATGAGCCATGCTGACTTTGCTGCTGTGATGTTCCTGTATGACCCGTACTATGGTCATTGGGTCGCAGCTGCACATGAGGTGGCCAATAACATTTCGACTGGTCTGATGATTTTGTTTTGAAGCATTTGACGAGTCAGTGGGAGGTGCATCCTTCTAAGCTTCCTCCTTCACGAGTGTGACATTATGCACTCATGACAGACATGTAACCTGTGTGCTGCGTCTTTTGAGCAGCAGCCTTCTGCACGCTGATGCTCCAATGCTGAATTCAGACCATGTTGGATTGAAACCCAAGAGTCGAAACGAAACTGCGGCTTTACCAAGTTCTAGTAGTTACGTTGTGTAGACAGTGGACATCGTCATTCTGTATTCTCTCCTAATGCATCATGCTGACAATGCTGCTGTCACTACACAAGTCTTTACTCCAAGCGACATCACCCATGAAGTTCCCTGAGCAGCTGCATAATATCTCGCCCTTTCACACTGCTGTACGGACCACAACAAATCGCAGTCTTGGATCCACTCCGGACACTCAAAACCTCGTCTGGGCTGATACTGATTATACTTTGTTTTTGCCACTTTACAACAAAGTCGGTCAAGGTACCAGGAGCACAGGACAAGGTACAAATTCTGCTAACAAGTTGGCATCAACAATCTTTGCATGTATGGGCTCCACACTGATGATGACTATGTTGGCTGCAATCTCATCTGCTACATCTCCTACATGCACAACAGCCCTTACTGGTCAGGCTGCCTAGGTTACGCTATGTGCATTGATGCCACACGCTAGGGTGATGCACACAGTCTTCTTGCAAGCTTTGTATTTGAATTTGATTGCAGCACTCTGCGTGCTGGTATGCAGGGGAGAGCAATTTAGATCACATACCAATGGTGACGGAAGCTTTGCCAGCTTCTTTCTCAAGCACCTCAAAATTGCTGAAGCCTGATTGCTGAAAATGCCTGCATTGCACTCAGCCTGCCTTGAAAGGCTGACTGCAAAGACTTGACTGCCTGCAGCCCAGGCTTGTCTACACTACTTGTATTGT
>JAABUO010001492.1_pt1 | contig 30456 bp, 41 predicted proteins | sample 5559291 | NCBI WGS metagenome assembly JAABUO01 (sample SAMN10711878, study PRJNA513372) | rock metagenome | isolation source: Antarctica rocks | place: Antarctica: Victoria Land, Finger Mt sud | reverse complement strand
TCCCTAACAGGGGAGGGAGCGAGGAACGAGCGGGAGGGGTTCCTAAAACAGCACCTTGAAGATGCGGGAAATGAGGCCGTCGTGCTGCTTGTCACCGACGGGGCCGCGCCCGCCGTACTTGATCTGGGCATCAGCGACTAAGGGCGAGGCGATGGTATTGTTCGGAGCGATGTCGGTGGGCCGGACGACGCCGGAGAGCGTGATTTCCTGTGTTTCCGCGTTCATACCGACCTTGCGCTTGCCTTCCACCACCAAGTTGCCGTTCGGCAGGACTTCTTTTACAGTCACGCCGATAGATGCTGACAGATTATCCGTGCGGGTCGTGCTGCCGCTGGCGTCGCTGCTCGTGCCGCCGGTGACGCCGAAGTTTTTGATGTTGAACAGCAGTAGGCCAAAGCCGGGGCCGTAGTTGAGGTTTTCCGTCTTAGCGGTCTTGGTCGCGGCAACGGACGACGCCGCGCCGGTCTCGGTAATCACAACAGTCAGCGTGTCGCCGACGCGCCGGGCCTTGTTGTCTGAGAACAGCGAAACAGAGTTTGTGTTGTTCCGAGACACATCGGTACTGCTGCCGGGAAACAGCGAGTCGGCCTGGACCGATGCGGCCATGCTGGCGGCGATTGTCAAGAACGCGAGCGCCTCCACCATTGATCTTGAGTGCGAAAGTGCTTTCATAATCTTAAATCTCCATTCGCACGGTTTGTGCGTCTAAAACTTGGACCGACAAGTCCGTCATCACGCCGTCGCGGTGGACCCGAATGGTGTCCCCGGCTTTGCCGCTTTCGCGGGCTGTCGCCGGTGCGGTGATTGTCATCGGCCCAGACTGAATGGTAATGGTCACGGCATCGCCGGTGTGGATGATTGACGGTGCTGGGGCTGCCCCTGCGGTACTTGCCGGGACAGATGGCGCATTGACAGCAGAAGCCGCAGGACAAGCCAAAGAGGAAGTCTCGGCCGTCACATCCGCACGGTTCGCACCTTCTAAAATGGCTTGCGTGTCCGGGTTGATCCCGGCCTGGCGCAGCTTCAGGGCCAAATCTCCGCGTGTGAGCTGCCGCGTTTCGCCGGGCAGCGGGGCACGGGCGACCAAGACGGCGGCGAAGCGGAGCCGGGCGGCCTTGTCGCCGCCGGAAAGCACGGCGACGGAGCCGAGGGTGATAAACCCGTCGGCGTTAGGCGGCGCAGCGGCGGATGCTTTCAGAGCAACATGCACCGGCGCGGCGGCAGCGGGGAGCACCAGCAACGCCAGCAGGACCAAGAGGGAAGGTTTCATGGGGAGCCTCCAGGTTAGCGCTTGAGGCCGTTGGCTGTTTGAAGCATTTCGTCAGACGTTTGGATGGCTTTGGAGTTGACTTCGTAGGCACGCTGGGCGGTGATCATGTTGACCATTTCCTGCACGATCTGGACGTTAGACATTTCCAGTGTGCCCTGAGCAAGCTGGCCGAAGCCGGTCTGGCCGGGGGTGCCGTCGGTGGGCGAGCCGGAGGCGGCCGTTTCCTGGAAGTTGTTGCCGCCGAGATGCAGCAGGCCGGCAGGGTTCGAGAAGCGGGTCAGCGTGATCTTGCCAACTGCCTGTGGGGTGTTGGAGCCGCCGCGCGTCACATTGACCGTGCCGTCCTTGCCGACGGCGATGGAAGTGGCGTCGGCGGGAATGGTGATTTCGGGCTGGAGTGCAAAGCCGTCGGAGTTGACGAGCTTGCCCTGCACGTCGCGCTTGAACGCGCCGTCGCGGGTGTAGCCGTTGGTGCCGTCGGGCAGCAGAACTTTATAAAAGCCGTCGCCTTCAATGGCAATATCCGTGTTGTTGCCGGTCTCTTGAAGCGTGCCCTGGTCGAACATCGTCTCAGTCGAGCCGGGCTTGACGCCGAGGCCGACTTCGAGGCCCGTGGGCGAAGTCGCGCCCTGAGCCACGGTTGCACCGGCGGGGCGCATCTCCTGGTACAGCAGGTCCTGGAAGTCCGCCCGGCTCTTCTTGAAGCCGACAGTGTTGACGTTGGCGAGGTTGTTGGAAATGACGTCCATGTTGAGCTGCTGGGCTTCCATGCCGGTGGCCGCCGTGTAAAGTGCACGCATCATGATGCGGGTTCTCCTTTGGTTCACGCTCTTAAGTCAAGAGCGCAAGGGTCGTCGGCTTCCACCTGCGGCAATTTAGTTGCCGCAAACAGTCCAGCCGTGTATTCTGAACCCACCTCCTTGCTTCGCAGGGGTTCTCCCTATTAGGGAGGACAAGGAGCAAGATGAGCAGGCTTCTTGTCTTCTATTGCGCCCTTCCCTAATAGGGGAGGGAGGTGAGGAACGAACCGGGAGGGGTTCTTAAACCTTGCCGACTTCGTTGGTCGCTTTGCCGGTCGTGTCGTCTTCGGCTTGCAGCATCTTTTGATTGGTCTCGTAGGCCCGCATGATCGAGATCATAGAGACCATTTCTTTGACGATACTGACATTGGACGACTCTAAATAGCCCTGCCGGATTGTCGCGGTCGTTGACGCCGGCTGAATGCGGGCAACAGTGTAGAGATTGTCACCGGCTTTAACAGGATTAACCGAGGAAGACAGATCTGCAAGCTGAATGCGCCCGACTTTGATGCCGTCGGCGGTCAAATCCCCCAGCGGGCTAATCACAATGCTCTTTGTTTTCGCTGGGATTGACAAAGACCGGTCGCCGCTGCCCAAAACCGGTCGGCCGGTCGCAGACTGAATCAGCGTTCCCTGCGCGTCTAAACTGAGCGAGCCGTCACGGCTGAGGCGCGGTCCCTGTGGGGTCTGGATAACCAGTGCCGCGTCGCCGGTCAGCGCGACATCCAGCGGATTGCCGGACTGCTGCAGGCCACCTTCGGTGAAATTAGTCGTCTCGTCTTTCAGCCCTGCCCCGCTGCCGAGTGTGCCAAGAGACGCGCGGTCAGCGCCCGACAAGCTCGAAACAGATTGGCTGAGAAACGACTCAAAGCGCGGAACATCTTCTTTGTAGCCGGTCGTGTTGGCATTCGCCAGGTTCTGGGCGATGGTGTCCTGCGCGGCCTGGTTCGCCAGCATTCCGGCAGCGGCGGTATAAACTCCACGGGTCATAAAAGTCTCCCACAACCATTATCGGCCCGCGCCGTTTGTTTCTTTAGAGGGATATTTACGGGTTTTCGGAGTGATTTTCGCCGAGTTGGGTAAACTAGGCTATGGCCCAAATTGACACCCAAGGCGATATTTTAGAAGAGTTTTTAGGCGACACGCCCCGCGCAACCGAGTGGCGTGCCCTGCGCGACGCCCTGCGCAAGCGGCTCCGCGCCCTGGTGCGCTCCCGCGACCTGGAGACAGACCCGGCGGCGCTGGCCACGCTGGAAGCCCAGGTGGCAGCCCTTCGCAAGCAGGTTGCCGCACTGGAAACCGAAGAAGTCGTCGCGCAATTTGTGGAGGACTCGATTAAAGCCAGTCTCGCCCGCGCTCCGGCGTATGGCAGCTTGGAGGGGGAAGAAGAGTAACAGACACCTAAAACGAGTAGACAAATCTCAGTCTGAGGTTTCGCGCCGGGAACACTTTCTCACAATAATAGGTTATAATAGAGATGCAGCGGTTCACCAGACCGCAGCATGAAACGGCAACATGGGGGCGATTGGTTTCGATCGGGAGATTGATATCGCAGGTCGCAAGTCGAGGCGCCGCTGGCCTCGTTAAAAGCGGCAAAAAAACAAACGCGAAGAATACTTCGTTCACCACAGCGCGTTCCTACGCGCTGGCTGCCTAGTTTTTCCCGCAAGGGCTAAACTCGTCGGTTAAAGCGGCGTCTACGGACGTCCCGTCCCCTTCCTTCTCGCCCGCCAGTGGAAGTTCGGATGTCAAATATGCGGGCTACCGCGCGTGAGCTGCCGTCCGGCACCCGCGGGAACCAAAGGACAGCTAGCGCTATGGGCAGCCTGCCGATTGGCGGCCTCGGCGCGAAATTCAAACAACCGGCTATGCTTGTAGAAGCCTGAGTTTTCGCTGCTCGACACGAGGGTTCAACTCCCTCCGCCTCCACCATGTTAAGAAACCGCTCTGCTATTAAAGCAGGGCGGTTTTTTGTTCGGTTGTGCCACAATGACACCTAACGCAAGCACTGTGGAGGTGTTTTAGTGGCTTATGCAGTTTCAGTCTTTTTCGACGAGCAAACGGAAGCAAGGGTTCGGCGGATTTGGGCGCGTATGGCAGAAGCCGGTGTCTCTTCTTTTCTTTCTGACGGCCCCTATCGTCCACATCTGACATGTGCGATTTATGCAGAGTTAGACGTTGCCAAGTTTGCCCCTGCTTTAGCCTCCCTTGCACTGTCACAGAAACGGTTTCCCATGACACTGTCTTACCCTAGTGTATTCACAGGCGAAGAAGCCGCTGTCTTCCTGGCAGCTACGGTGTCTCAAACACTTTTGACTCTTCATCAGCGGGTGGGCAGACTGATCCATCTGCACGGCGAAAAACCAAACCCATTCTATCTTCCCGACTGTTGGAACCCGCATTGCTCCGTGGCACGTCATATCGAAGCTGGAGCAGTATCACAGGCAGTCGCGGCCTGCTTAGATTCACCGCTGCCGATCCACGGATTTGTGGAAAGCGTCGGCGTCATAGACACGCCTGCGGAGGTACAACTGCATACCTTCGCTTTCCAGGGCTGATGAGCGTTTTTTTGTTTGAGACAGTAGGTAGAATGTGAGCGGAGTTTTCTAACGCGACATGAACGAAACAAAAACGCCAGCCTCCACCAGAGCAGTCACACACACCATTAACCGAGCACGCCCAGAAACTGTGCGCCTGTGGACCATACAGCCTTTGTGGGTTTGGGAGCGTCTTTACGAACAGAAAACTCTTTTTTCTAACCCATCGCAATTAGAATACTTTTCAGACTTAAAAGATGACTATGACTGGATGCGGGGCCAGATGCGTCGTCGCCTGCCTGATTATTTGGACCATTACCCCTGGTGGGCGTATGACCATAAGACCGACCTACGACATCGTCACACAGATTCTAATAGGCAACATGTACGCCTGGAACTCGGAGTGCCACAGGAACGTGTGCTGCTCTCGGCCTACGGTGCATGGCACTTTGCCCTGAACAAGTTTTACCTGCCCTACGCCGTCGAAGACGCAGAATATCAGCGTGAGAGCGATGCTTGGGACGAGGAGCTAGAACAGCATGGCCTGAACCCCTACTCTGGGCGTCCTCTCCCGGAGCCGTGGCACACGCGGATGACCGCCAGTTGGGAACGCATTTTTGATGTGGAGGATCTGCGCGAGACGAACACAATCCAAGCCTGCTTTGAGCGTTTAGATTTAGAGGATGTGGTAAAGGTGACAGTGTTCACGCCGCGCCCGTTCATCAGGAACATTCCTTCCTCTTTTTCTGTCTGCGCTTGACCGATGAGTCAAATCTGTGTTAGAATGCTTCTAATGCTTGTACTTATTAACCGTTGCTTGTACAGGAGGTATCACTTATGACGCTATTTTCCTTACGTTTTTCGCAGACTACTTTGCCGCTTGCGGCTTTTGCATTGATTTTTTCGGCGCTCCCGGCGCTGGCTGCCCCGACACCGGCGACGATTGTAATTGGCGGGCGCGTGGTGCCGTTTCAGGTCAAGCCGTATGTTGGGGCAGATGGGGACGTGATGGCTCCGGTGGATGCCGTCGTGCTGATGGGGGCGAAGTTCTGGGCCAATCCCGGCGGCACGGTGACGGTGACGGCGGTGAGTGGGAAGACAGTCACGCTGCCGTACACGCGGGTCGAGGGACGGTGCTGTGTGCCGTTCCAGCATGTGGCGGAGGCGCTGGGCGGGACGGCGGACTGGCAGCCGGATTCGGAGACGCTGACCGTGCGGGCGAAGCTTCAGGTGGTGCGCCAGAACTTCAATCAGCTCTCGATTTACACGTCATATCCCGTGTATTACAGTGTCCGGCGCATCGGCAGCCCGGAGCGGCTGTATGTGGATTTGTACGGGCTGGACCTCGGGACGGCACCGGCGAATGTTCCGGCGGAAGGCGGGGACATCACGCAGATACGGAGCGGGCAGATTACACCGGAAACAGTTCGGATCACGGTAGATTTGAAGGGCGCGGTGCCGTTCCAGGTGCTGAGCGGCATCCAAAGCGATCAAGTCAAAGTCGCGCTGAGCGGCTCTGTCGCGCCGGTGCAGACGGCGCAAGTGAGTTCCGCTCCGCCCCCGGCGGTCATCAGCCCGGCGCACCAGGCGCAAAGCAGCGGCGAGGTCACGATTACAAATGTGGACTACAAAGTCGTCAGCCCGGCGCTGACGCAGATTAAAGTGACGACAAGCGGCCCGGCGAAATACCGCACGGAAACGCTGAACAGCCCGAACCGCCTGGCGTTTGATCTCACGGGCGCGGTGCTGGATCACGGGGTCAAGACGGTGCAGTCGCTGGACAACTCGGTCATCAAAGCGATCCGGGTGGGCAGATTGCTGACGCCGCAGACGAAGTTCGGGCGGGTCGTGCTGGATTTGTCTCGCATGGTCGGCTTCTCGGTAGACAGCCGCGCGGCAGAGGACGGCGGCGCGGGCATGACCTACACGATTAACGTCATTACGACGGACCCCAACGTGCCGGTGGCGACTGCGCCGCAGGCGGGGCCGGTCACACCGTATCCTGTGAATGTTCCGACCAATATATCGCTGGCGGGCAAAATTATTGTGGTTGACCCCGGCCACGGCGGCAGGGACAGCGGGGCGTCGGCAGAGCTGCATCCCTTTGATGTCTATGAGAAAGACATCACGCTTGCCATTGGCCGACGGGTGCAGTCTCTGCTGATGCAGAGCGGCGCGACGGTGATTATGACCCGCTCCGACGACAGCTTTCCCGCGTTAGAGTCGCGCCCGCAGCTTGCCAACAGCCGCCATGCCGATTACTTTATCTCCATCCACGCCGACTCCAGTGTTCTAGGCCGGAACACGCTGGCGGGAACCACGGTTTACTTCCACGCGCAGAACTCCCTGTGCCGCCTCATGGCCGCCGATATTGGACGCCGCGTGAGCGAGACCTCCGGGATTTCCTACAACGGCGTCAAATCTGATACCATTAGGTTCCGCACCGGGTTTGCGGTGCTGCGCGAAAGCTACATGCCGGCGGTCTTGGTGGAAACCGGCTACATGAACAACGACCGTGATTTGGCGAAGCTCCGGGATGACGCCGGGCAGCAGCGGATCGCCGCCGGCATCACGGCCGGCCTGCGGGACTTTATCGCAGACCAGGTGCGGCTGCTGCGCTCCGCCCGCAATGTCTCCAGCAGCCCGGCAGACGACATGAGGAGTCCGCGTTAATTGAAGCGACTTCTTTTATCTGCCGCCCTTGTTGTGGCACTGATCGCCGTGGCTGGCTGTCACGACGAGACAGCGCCGCCCAGTCAGCCTAGCACCCCGAGTCCGCCGACGGCGTCAGCGCCGCCGCCGGGCGCGGCTGTGACCCCGGTAGCCCCGCCTGCCAAAATTGTCGTCTACGTCATCAACCCCCACGCCACCGGCGACAAGGACCTGCTGATGCCGCAGGAGACCCCGCTTCAGCACCCAAAAGAGCCGGCGCGGGATGCCGTGACCGCATTGCTGACAGCCGCGCATTCCCCCATCGCGCCGGGAACATCCCTGCGCGGCATCTCGGTAGACGGCGGCGTGGCAACAGTGGACTTTTCGCAGTCCCCGGTGAATGAGACCGGCGGCGAAAGCGCCCAAAGCGCGGCGATGAACGCCCTTGCCATGACGCTGGGTCAATTTCCCGAGATTAACTCCTACCAAATCAGCGTCAAAGGCCAGCCGGTCAAAGCGTTCGGTGAATTCACGACAGATGGCCCCATGGACGTCATCCGGCCCGGCGCGGAAATTGCTGCCAAAGGCACCGGCCAGTGATGTCGCTCAATGCTGCACTTCCTAAACCCGACATCGGCATCTTTGACTCTGGCCTGGGCGGCCTGTCCGTCCTGCGCGAAATCCAGCGCCAGGCCCCGAGCGCGTCCGTGCTGTATTTGGCTGACACCGCGAATATCCCTTACGGCGACAAGCCAATTGCTGTCGTGCGGGATTTGGCGTTACTGCTTACGGACCGCCTTGTAGACGCCGGCGTCCAGCTTGTCGTCATGGCAAGCGGCACATCTACCGTCGCCGGACTGGAAGCCGCCCGAAGCCGCTACCCTGCCCTGCCGATTGCCGGAACGATTGCACCGGGCGCAGCCGCCGCCGTGTCCGGGTCTGCCGGTTCCATCGGCGTTCTCGCCACCAATGCGACCGTCCAAAGCCGTGCGTTTACCGAAGCCGTTCACTTGCTGGACCCAAATCGTGAAGTTGTCGAAGTCGGCTGCCCCAGGTTCGTGCCGCTTGTCGAAACAGGCCGGGCCGACACGCCAGAAGCCCGTGAGGCCGCGCTCGAGTATTTGCACTCGCTGCACGCCGCGCACGTTCAGAGCATTATTCTCGGCTGCACCCACTTTCCGTTTTTGTTGGGTGTCCTGCATCATGCCGTGTCCCAGATTGGCGACTCCCTGTTCCAGCCTCGCTTCGTGGACCCGGCTGCCGCCGCTGTCCGCGATGCGCTGCCCCTGCTTACGCTCACAAGCACCGCCGCCGGCCCTGTTTTGTTCGCCGCCACAGGCGACCCAGAAGAGTTCCGTTGCTTCGCGTCCCGCCTGCTCGGCATCCCCATTGATTATGTCGCTTCGCTTATGCTGTGAAGCGTGGAACTGAAGTTCTACGCTAAGGCTTTATTAGGGTGTGGGGCGAAGCGCCATATACGCAGTAATGCCGCAGGCATAGTCTCCACCTGCGTGGAGAAAGAAAAAGATCACGTCTTTATCCTACTTCTTCGTCCGCGAAGGCGGACGGCAGGCGTCTGCGCCCCACACCCCATAAAGCCTTAGCGTAGAACTTCAGTTCCACGTTCCTATTGTCCACGCTCTTTTTCCCGCACCCACCTCGGGTATACTCGCCTTACTTTAAGTTCAAAAGAGGTTTCCCATGCCCAGAGAAGATGGCCGCGCCCTCGGCGAATACCGCCCGATTACGCTCACCCGCAGCTATGCTCGCTATGCCGAAGGCTCTTGTTTAGTCGAAGTCGGTCAAACAAAGGTGCTTTGCACGGCAAGCGTCGAAGACAAAGTCCCGCCGTTCCTCAAAGGCAAAGGCCAGGGCTGGCTGACCGCCGAATACTCCATGCTGCCCCGCGCCACCCATACCCGGTCGTCACGCGACACCGCAAAACCCAGCGGCCGCACCGTCGAAATCCAGCGACTGGTGGGCCGCTCCCTGCGTTCTATCGTCGAGATGGAAGCGCTCGGCGAGCGGACCATCACCCTGGACTGCGACGTTTTGCAGGCCGACGGCGGCACCCGCACCGCCGCCATCTCCGGCGCATTTGTCGCGCTTGTCGAAGCGCTGGCCTGGATGCGCGGCAAAGGCCAGCTCAAGACCCTGCCATTTACCGAATGGGTGGCGGCAGTCTCCGTCGGCGTCGTGCGCGGCGAGGAGCGCTTAGATCTCGCCTACGAAGAAGACTCTCAGGCGTCGGTAGACATGAACGTCGTCATGACCGACACGGGCCGCTTCATTGAAGTCCAGGGAACCGCCGAGGGAGCGCCCTTTGACCGCGACCGTCTGAACCGCCTGCTCGACCTCGCCCACGGCGGCATCCGCCAGATGCTCACTAAACAGCGCGAAGCTTTGGATGGGTTGCTGTGATCTCTGTCCCTAAAAATCTCATTTTCACTAATGCGGACAAGTTGAAAAGTATCCTCGACAGACGGGGTTCGGATTGGGGTTTTAGCGGCCCCGCGACACTGGTACAAATTAAGGCGTTTCAAGAGGTTGTCGCCCGTCATGTTTCAGAGGCCGCCGAAGTTTGGCAGGCAAAATATCGTGGCAGCGACCGGCTCTTCTTTATCGTAGAAGACAAAGTTGTTGTCGTGCATTTAGATGGTACATTCGAGTCAGCATGGCGAGCGACAACCGAGCAACTCGTCCACTATCGGACAGGAGTGAAGATCAGATGATTGGCGAATATCCCACAGTAGGCTGCCTGATGCTTTTGGAAAAAGCATCTTTTCAGAGCCTAGAGAGTGTCGTGCAAGCGCTACAACCCACGACCGCTATTGGTATAGAACCTGACCCAACCGATAATGTTCAATACGGCCACGCCATGCTTGGAGGCAGTCAGCTTGAAATGCTCGCACTGGTACAAGAAGCTGGCGATGTGACTGCGGTACATATCGAGTTTGACGAGGCTGACGTAACGCGCATCGCACAGCAGACAGGGTTGTCCTTTGAGCAGTTGTTCATGCCTTATGTCCAAGCCGCTAAAGCCGTGCCAGGCGTTTTAGCGATTGGCGTTGGTTTCGAGCTGTCACCTCCGTCAGATTTCTACACAGAAACAATTCAGGAAGCTGGTATTGCTGTTCTCTTCGAGCGGGATGAGGAACACAAATCCTGGTCTCGTCAGCAAACGATGCCCTTGGTCGGCCACTATGGCTAGTTTGATGCTGGCGACGACCAATCCGGGCAAAGTCAAGGAGTTCAAGATACTGTTGGGGCAATCTGAGGACTTCAAGGGACTGACGCTGCTGACGCCGAACGACTGGCCGAAGCGGCTGCCGGAGGTGCAGGAGACGGGGGCGACGTTTGCGGAGAATGCACGGCTGAAGGCAGTAGCACTGGCGCAGGCGACGGGGCTGCCGGCACTGGCGGATGACTCGGGGCTGTGCGTGGATATGCTTGGCGGGGAGCCGGGGCTGCATTCGGCGCGTTGGGCAGGGGCAGACGCGACGGATGCGGACCGGAATGCGTGGCTGCTGGCGCGTCTGTCCGGGGTTCCGGCGGAGCGGCGCACGGCGCGGTATGTGTGCGTGGTCTCACTGGCGGGGCCGGACGGCAGGAGCGCGGAGGCGGAGGGGACCTGCAATGGGGTGATCTTGGAAGAAGCTCGCGGCGCGAATGGTTTTGGATATGACCCACTGTTCTTTGTCCCTAAGTTCGGGCGCACAATGGCGGAGCTGGCGGAAGCCGAAAAGAACCGGATTAGCCACCGGGCAAGGGCGTTTGCGGCGCTTCTGGCGCAGAAAGAAGCGGCGAAGATGCTTCTGTAAGCGGCCTGCCGTTTAAGCTGGGCAAGTGCCGGGTATATCGAAGCAACCTTGCTTGACGACGTGGAGTGATTGACAAGATGCATTTAGAGACGTGGGCGGAAATATCGCTGCTGATTTTTGGCGGGCTGTTCTCGCTGGTCACAGTGGGACTTCTCGGAGCCATTGCGCTTGCCATCAGCAAACTGGCTGGCCTGCTGGAGAAAGGCCTCGACAAAGTTGACCCGGTCATTGCGAAAACGACAAACGCGATTGATACCGTGCAGCGGGTCACGACCAACATCGGTGTGAAAGCAGATCAAGTGCTGGTCAAAGGGGAAGCGCTCACCGACGATGTATCCGGACGCGTGGAAAAGACCGCAGGCGTGGTTCAAAGCGCGGTGATTGGCCCGCTCATCAACGTAAGCAGCATTATCAACGGCATCTCGAAAGGCTTCCAGGTCTATACGCACCCTGGCACCGGGACTCACGCGAAAACTAAAAATGGCGCGACTGCCAAGCAATACAAGACGACAGATCAAGAACAAGAAGCGGAAATCATCACGGCAAAAAGCAGCTAGGCTGTGATGACCGACAAGCAGCATCAGGGAGACAGTAGGATCATGGCCGAACAAAATGGCGCAAATGCGGGGCAGATTGTAGAAGAAGTAATTGTGGTCGGTGTTCCGGAAGAAGCGCCGACGCAAAAGGGTGCCGGATTTCTGACTGGCCTTTTGCTTGGGAGTGCGCTCGGAGCGCTGGTTGCGCTGCTGTACGCGCCGCAGGGCGGCGACACAACACGCGGCTTGATCAAGCAGCGCACAAACGACTATTCGGACCTCGCAAAAGCAAAAGCGACCGGCGCATCAGACGCCGTCAAAGCGAAAGCGGCGGACATCACGGATAAGACAAATGACACAATAGACAGCGCAAAAGCAAAAGCCGCCGAGACTGCCGATGCAGTCAAAGCGAAAGCGGCGGAAGTGACGGGAACAGCGAAAACAACCGTCACAGGCATCACCACAAAGGCGACCGATGCCGCCGCGTCCGCACAAAATAGCGCTCAAGATTTGGTGGACAAAGGCAAGTTTATTGCCGAGGATCAGAAGTCCCGGATTTCTGAGGCCGTGGATGCAGGCAAGCAAGCTGCACAGGAAACCAAAGAACAGCTTACCGCACAAGCCGAGTAAGCCTCACGATTCACTCAATCCTTAAGAAAGCAGTACACTGAAGGAAACTATTATGGCAAAACCAGGACCAACCGCAGGCTCCGAAGGAGCAAAGAAGATCGCGGAAGCTCATCGCGGCTCCCATGACCACGACAAAGAAGGCGGCTTTGCCGCAAACCCCGACCTTGCCCGCGAAGCCGGACGCAAGGGCGGCGAGACCGTCAAGAACCGCTATGGACCGTCGTTCTACCAGAGCATCGGACGCAAGGGTGGCGAGACCGTCAAGCGGGAGCGCGGAACCGAGTTCTACGCCGAGATCGGCCGGCGCGGTGGTGAGATGCGCGGTCAGCGGGCAGCCGCTCAGCGCACAACCGCTTCTGCAGAAGCGACGGCTACGCCCGAGACCCCGCGCCGCCGGGGACGCCCTTCCAAGAAAGACATCACTGCATAATTGCTTTGATAACGCGAATGCCCTGGAGGTAAACCTCCAGGGCATTTTCTGTTTCAGGCTGTGCGTTCAAGCGTCGGGCGCGACGGCGATGGCTTCGATCTCCACCATGACATCTAGGGGAAGACGGGCTACTTCCACAGTAGAACGCGCGGGCTTGACTCCTGTGAAATAAGGGCCATAGACGGTATTCAGCGCGGCGAAGTTGTTGAGGTCTTTGAGAAAGATGGTGGTCTTGACGATATTATCCAGCCCCAGCCCTTCCTGCTTGAGAATAGAGGCTAAGTTCCGCAGGCACTGGCGCACCTGAGTCTCAAAATCTCCCTCGACAATCCGGCTGGTAGCGGGGTCAAGCGGGAGCTGGCCGGAGATGTACAGGAACGGGCCAACCCGCACGGCGGGCGTGTAAGGCGCTCCTTGAAGCGGTCCGGCCTCGGTGTGTATCGCTTTTTTTTCCATAGGCGTATTATGGCGGCGATTGACGGGCAAGTCAACACACGCCGATATGCTATAATAGACCTATGAAATTGATGATAGTGAAAGCGTCAAGAGTTTGAAGGCGATGATACTGGCAGCGGGGGAAGGAACCCGGCTGCGCCCGCTGACAACGTTCCTACCCAAGCCGATGGTTCCGATTGTCGGAACGCCCCTACTGGAACATACTTTGGTTTGGCTGGCCGACCAGGGCGTCACCGAAGCGGCGATTAATTTGTTTCACCGCCCTCAGCGCATCCCCGACTACTTCGGCAAGCAGTGTGCCGGCGTTCGGCTGCATTACTTCTTTGAGGACACCCTGCGTGGAACGGCAGGCGGCGTCAAAGCCGCCGAGAGCATTCTAGGGGACGCACCTTTCTTTGTGATTTACGGCGACAATCTCATCTATGCCGACCTGCGGCGTCTGGCAGAGTTCCATGCAGCCCATGCTGGCATCGGCACGGTGGCGCTGTTCCGGCATCCGAACCCGATGGCAGCAGGCATTGTAGAACTAAACCCCCAAGGACGCATCACGCGGTTTGTCGAAAAGCCGCTTGCTGCCGAAGTGTTCAGCGATCTCGCAAATGCGGGGGTGTATATACTTGACCCGGCGATTTTCGGGTTTATTTCCCCAAACGCGCCGTCGGACTTCGGGCGCGACATCTTTCCCCGGATTCTCGCCCAAAACTTGCCGCTCTACGGGACGCATCTCGGCGGCTACCTGCAGGACACGGGAACACCGGAAGCGTACCGCCAGGCAAACTTTGATCTGCTGTCAGGACGCGCCGGCCTACACTTCGAAGACCCGCAGCTTTGGATCGCGCCCACCGCGCAAATCGGCAGCGGCGTGTCTTTTGTCGGGCGCAATATCGTCAGCGACGGCGTTCGGATTGGCGATGGGGCCACTGTTGCCGACAGCATTTTGCTTTGCGGCGCTTCTGCCGCGCCTCACTCGCACATACGCGACTGCATTATCGGCAACGGGTTTATGATGCCGCTTGCCCCGCTTACCCAGGATTGTTAACCATGATTATCACGCAGACGCCGCTTCGCATTTCGTTCGCCGGAGGCGGCACGGACTTCAAAGGCTACTACGAGAAGGACGGCGGGGCGGTTATCTCGTCGGCGATTGACAAATACATCTACGTTGTCATCAAAGAGCGGTTTGACGGCAAAATCCGGGTTGGCTACACGCGCACGGAGATGGTGGACCGGGTCGATCAGATCGAGCATGAGCTGGTGCGCGAGTGCATGACCCTGACCGGCATCACCGGCGGCGTCGAGATCGCAACAATGGCCGATATTCCGTCGGAAGGCAGCGGCCTCGGGTCGTCCAGCACCGTCACGGTCGGCCTGCTGCACGCCATGTACGCCTATCAGGGCATTCTCGTGACGGCGGAAACACTGGCGCGTCTGGCCTGCCAAATTGAGATTGACATTTTAGGCAAGCCAATCGGCAAACAGGACCAGTACATTGCCGCTTACGGCAATTTGCGCCGGTTTGACTTCCATACAGGCGGCACTGTTTCGGCATCGGCCGTGGAGCTGAGCGAGGAAAAGCGGCGGCGGTTCGGCGAGGCGCTGATGCTGTTCTACACCGGCATCACCCGCCAGGCGGACAGCATTCTGAGCGAGCAGAAAGCAAATATCGAGGACAAGCGCGTCGCTTTAGACCGAATGAAGGCTCAGGTGGCGGAAGTCGAGGCGGCGCTGACGGAAGGCAACATGAACAAAGTGGGCCGGCTGATGCAGGCCGGCTGGGACTGGAAGAAGCAGATGGCAGGCCGCATCAGCAGTGCCGAGATTGACACCCTGTACGAGAGCGCTTTAGACGCCGGCGCGACCGGCGGCAAGATCGCCGGTGCCGGCGGCGGCGGCTTCTTGCTGCTGTACTGCCCGACAGACCGTCAGTCGGCGGTCCGCGAAGTGCTGGCCGAAATGAAAGAGCTGCCGTTCAGCCTGGAACGCGATGGGACAAAAGTGATCTTTAACGCCCGGCGCTAAGAACTCGCCCCGCAGCCAGTGGCTGCGGGGCGAATTGCTTACTCTGTTGTTTATTGTCCGGTCGTGCCGCCTGTGGCCGGGGGCGCAGTCTGGGCGCTGCCGGAGTTATTTACGGGCGGCGGGGCCTGGTTGACCGTCGGAGCCGAGGGGTCCGGCGCGGCGCTGCCGGCGTCTGTGGGCGTAGCCGGAGCCTGGTCGTGAACAACAACGGTTTTTGTCTTAGTAACACCCATCGGCTTGGGCTTGGCTCCGCCCGTCGTCACGATAATCAGCTTGTTTTTGATGCTGGAAACGCCGGGAACCTGCTGGGCGGAGGTCTGCGCCAGCGCTTTTTGCTGCTGGTTCTGCACTTGACCGTTTAGGGTGACAACGCCTGCCGTGGCAACCGCTTCCACCCGCGACCCGGTCATCTGCTTGTTGTGAACAATCGCCGTGTTGACCTGGTCCGCAAGCGCCGAGTCGGTTCCTGTGGAGCCGCCCGGCCCGGCGTTGGTGTTGATTTTCGTGTCCGGGACTGTCGCCGTGCCCACGGGGGTAGACGTGCTTCCGCCCGGCGTGACAGTCGTTGTCGCTGTGGGCGACGGGGTAACGACCGTCGAGGGCGGCGGGGTATCGTCGTGACAGCCGGCGGTCAACAGCGCAGCGGCAAGTGCCGCAGCGGCGAGCACCGCCGCGCGAGGCGTGAAATTGAACATAGGGTACTCCTTCGGCTGGCGTGTGCGGCCAAGCTCAAAGCCATGTTACCCCGACGACGAACTGGCAGAAACCTCGCTAGAATGCTAGGTTAACGAGGATCACTCACGAGCTGCAAGGCGTAGCGTGGATTGAAGTGCCGGTCGCAGGACGCACAGGAGGCCAGGCGAAGCCGGCGGCGGCGCTCAATTCGGCGGCCACAGGCGGGGCAGGCGTAAATGTAGCGGCGCGAGGGAGTTTTGAGCGGCAGACTGGCGTAACGCTGGGTGGCTCCCAGCATCACCGCCACGCGCCAAAAATCTCTGCTGTGGTTTGGGTGGAGGATGTGCGCGACTTCGTGCCGGAACGTGTTTAAAGTTTCGGACAAGCCGTGCTCGCAGTAGGCTTGCCAGCTTAAAACGATCCGATGCCGGGAAGGCTGGTAGTAGCCGCCAAACGTCTTGCGGGTGGACAGCACGATCTCCGGCACCGTCAGCCGGCTCTCGAAGTGCGCGGCGTTCAGCCGGCGAAACTCGCCCTGCAGCAAATCATAAAGTGCAGACTGCTCGGGCGTCATCTTAGGAATCGTCTTAGACGTCAAGGCCGATAATCTCATGGATTACATTCCGGGCAGGCAGCGGCTCGGGGCCAATCTCAAACGCAGACAAAACCTGCGGGGCAACTTCGCGGGCCGCGATCTCGCTGCCGGTAAAAAGCGTTGCGATGATGTTGCCCGCCGCCACCGGGCAGCCAACTGTTTCCCGCAGGACAACCCCGGCAGTGGGGTCAATCGGATCTTCTTTGGCGGCTCGCCCGGCCCCGAGGCGCATCGCCGACAGCCCAATCGCTTCGGCGTTGATGGCCCGGACAAAGCCGCTGGTTTCCGCCCGCACGTCCCGCTTGATCTTTGCAACAGGAGGCTTTAGTGCGTGGGTGAGGTAATCCGGGTCTCCGCCCTGCGCTTCCACAATGTCCCATAGCTTTTGTTTGGCCGCACCAGAGGCGATCTGCGTAGCGGCCAGTTCCGCTCCCTCGTCCAGCGTAGAGACGCGGCCCGCCAGCAGAAAGCCGGCGGCGGCGAGAGTGCAGACAACGGTTTTGAGACGCGGCTCAGTCCGAGCGTTGTTTTGCAGCAGGCTCACGACTTCGTGGACTTCCACCCGGTTGCCGACGGTGTAGCCGAGCGGGACATCCATATCGGACAGCACGGCAGCCGTTTTGCGGCCATGCGCCGCGCCGATTTTGATCATAAGATCCGCCAGTGCCCGCGCTTCCGGCAGCGTCTTCATAAACGCCCCGCCGCCGACTTTCACGTCCAGGACAATAGACGGACAGCCGCCGGCGATTTTCTTGCTCATGATGCTGGCGGCAATCAGCGGCAGGGATTCGACGGTATCGGTAGCATCGCGCAGGGCGTACAGCAGGCGGTCGGCAGGAACCAGGCGGCTGGTCTGAGCGCAGATGCAGGCCCCGACCGCCTGGACCTGGGCGAGAATGCCGGGAATCGCCATTTCAGTGCGTGTCCTGCCCAGCGACTCCAGCTTGTCCAGCGTGCCGCCCGTGTGTCCCAAACCGCGCCCGGACATCTTCGGAACCTGCACTCCCGCCGACGCCAAGATCGGGACTACCGCAAGCGTAGTTTTATCCCCCACCCCGCCCGTGCTGTGCTTATCTACGCAAGGACCGGAGAGCGAGGACAAGTCCAGAGTCTCGCCAGAGGCGATCATCGCTGTGGTCAGCGCGAATGTCTCTGGTTCAGACAGGCCGCGCCAGAGCACGGCCATCAGCCACGCGCTCATCTGGTAATCAGGGATTGCGCCGTGAACATAGTTTTGGATCAGGAAACTAATTTCCGCCGGTGAGTGGCTGCCGCCGCGCCGCTTGCTTTGGATGATGTCAACTGCACGCATCATTGTTCATTGTAACATAGTTTGCGCTCCGCCGCCACTTAAGACAAAGCAAAAGCCACGGGCTTGAAGCTCGTGGCTTGCTTGCGTTTTTGCTTGCCAAATGCAGCAGCGTCAAACCTCGCCGCTAAAGACTTCGGTCGCGGGGCCGGTCATGTAAACATGGTTGTCGGTCTCAGACCACTCAATGTCCAAGTCGCCGCCGGGAAGATGCACCAGCACATTGCGGCCGGTTTTGCCGTTTAGGACACAGGCAACCACCGCCGCGCAGGCTCCCGTCCCGCAGGCAAGCGTCGCGCCTGCGCCGCGCTCCCAAACGCGGAAAATAATCTCGCATTCGGAGACAACCTGGATAAACTCGGTGTTGATGCGGCGCGGGAACGCCGGATGATGCTCGACCTGCGGCCCGACACTTTCGATAGGGTAGCTCTGAACATTGTCTATAAATGTAACAGCGTGCGGGTTGCCCATCGAGACGGCCGTGACGCCAAGCGTCAGGTCGCCCAACTCTAACGGCATGTTGATGATTGGCGCGTCGCCTTCAGAAAGAACTGTCGGGATTTGCGACGGCTTCAAGACCGGCTCGCCCATGTCTACGCGCACCGCCTCCGCTTTGCCGTCCGTCCCGACCGTAATTTGCAGAGGCAGCAGACCTGCGCCCGTCTCGACAGAAATCTCATTGCCGCCGTGAGTCAAATCACGGTCAAACAAATATTTGGCGAAGCAGCGAATACCACTGCCGCACATCTCGGACTCAGAGCCGTCGGGGTTGAACATCCGCATCTCGAACGCCGCAGTTCGGCCCGGCAGAAGCGCAATCACGCCGTCGCCGCCGACACCGAACTTGCGATCACAGAGAAAAACAGCCCGCAGACGCGCTTCTGCCAGCAGTGCAGGGCCGTCTGCGCCGAGGCAGTCTACCATGACAAAATCGTTGCCGATGCCGTGCATTTTTGTAAAGTGCATGAGATTTTCCTGAAATTGTGAATAGAGTTAAGAGATCGGCTCAGTCTCAGCCGCTTCCGGGACAGCCGAGGCAGGCACGGGGTTCGGAGTCTGCACCATTGCAGCAGCATCGGGATGAGCGCTGCCGGCAGGGACAGTCGGCGGAGCCGTTTGGCCGAGAGCAGTCTGCGGCACGACTCCCGCCTCGCGCATGGCTTCGGTGTAGAGATTCTGGATCGGGCGCATGGGCACAATGCTGGTGATCGCGTGCTTGTAGACAAGCTGGGTCGGCTTGCCGGGGCTGTCCAGAAGAATAGTAAACGAATCAAAGCCGCGCACGTTGCCGCGAAGCTGGACGCCGCCGATGAGGTAAATCATCACGCCGATGTTTTCTTTGCGAACCTGGTTCAGAAACGTATCCTGAAGATTAATCTGGGCTTTGTTCATACGTGTGCTGCCTCTGAGAAGACTACTTGAGAAGACTACTCATGAATAAGACGATAAACTTGGTCTGCAAGCTGCTCGGCGGTTTGGGTGTCGGCGTCCAGCCAGTGAACACGGGGGTCGCCCCGGAACCAGATCATCTGACGCTTGGCGAACCGGCGCGTGTCCTGCTTCATCGTTTCCACTGCCGCGCCCCAGTCGCAGTCCCCGCCCAGGAGCGCCGTCATGTGCCGGTAGCCTAGCGACTGCATCGGCTTGAGAGCGCTGGAGTAGCCGCCGTCCAGCAGGCTCTGGACTTCGTCCCACAGGCCCTCCGTCAGCATGGCCTCAACACGGTTATTGATGCGCCGGTACAACTGTTCCCGGTCCGCAAAACGCAGCCCGAACAGGCGCGGACTTTCGGACGTTCGGCTGGCCTGGTTCTGCGCGTGCAGCTCGGTGAGTGTCCGGCCAGTCACCGCATAGACTTCCAGCGCCCGGATTTGCCGCCCAATGTCGTTGACATGAAGCCGAGCCGCCGTTTCCAGGTCTACCCGCGCAACTTCCGCAAGCAGTGCGGTGTTGCCGTTCGCTTCCGCAAATTCGCGCCACCGCTGCCGCAGCTCTTCATCGGGCGGCGCGGCGGGAATGTCAAGCTGCGTTGTCAGCGCCCGCACATACAGACCCGTCCCGCCAACAATTAAGGGGACCCGCTGCCGTTCAGCAATCTCCCGGCAGGCGTTCTCACCCAATTTTTGGAAGTCGGCCAGCGTCCACTCCTGGTCTGGGTCCGCGACATCAATGCCATGAAAGATGGCCCCGCGCTGCTCTTGGGCAGTCGGCTTCGCCGTGCCGATGTCCATGTGGCGATAGACCTGCATGGAGTCGGCGGAGACGATCTCCGCGCCTAAACGCGCGGCCAGGAGAATACCCACCGCGGTCTTTCCTGACGCCGTCGGTCCGACGAGTGCAATTCTGTCTTTGAGGCTTCCCGGCACGGCTTCCAGCACGGTATCAGTATAGCACATTAAGCCGACGCAAGCGCGGCATCTATCTCCGCGCTGTCCGGCTCAGTCAGCATGATGTCGCCAATCCACAAAGTCGGCGTAACAGCCCGGCCGGTCCAGGCGACGACTTGCTTTTCGGCATCAGAGTCTGCATCTATGTCAATCTCGTTCCAGGTCAGGCCGCGCTCCCGCAAGTAATACGACGCCCGCGCGACATCCGGGCAGCCGGGCCGCACATACATCGTGATTTTTGGCTGGCTTGGATCTTTAGGCTGACTCATTGGCAATACTCCTCAAGTTTCCGCGCGATGACTTCCGCGCCATTAGTCGCAAGTGCATTGCAGTCCGGCTTTACGGAAAGCGCGGCTTCCAGGGCATCCTGCCAGTCCCCGGCGTGAAACGCCTGCTCCGAAATCTCGATGCCGCCGCTCCAGCGGTTCATCCCCAGAACCAGAGCCTCATGCTCCGCGAAACCATAACGCGGCAGGTAAACGAGCGGCACGGAGTTTGCGATGCACTCCGTCACCGTTCCGTAGCCTGCTTTCGAGACAACGGTGTTTACGGACGCCGCAACATCGGCATAACGCCAGACGCTGGGGTCAAAGACGCGGACATTGGATGCGGTTGGATACGGCAGAGGCCGGTCCAGCAAAAACATCCAGTCGGTGCACCGCTCCAGCGCCGTCCAATCAATGTCCAGTCCCCAACCGCCCAAGTAGAGCAGGGCCAAATACTTGCCGGATGCAATGTCCAGCGCCTGCATCAGCGCTTCCCGGATTAGCCGGCCCCGGCGGGCCACCAGCGGCACACGCTCGGCATTCGGAAACACCTGCGGCGTAGACGGCAAGCTGAGCGGCGTAATGAACCCGACGGTCGCCGACGCATATTCCGCCGCCATCTGCGAAAGAAGCGCGGCGTCTTCGGCGGTCTCCGCATACTCTGAATAAATATCGTGCCAGGTAAAGTTCCCGACGGCAACACCGAGAACACCGGCCTCGCGTGCCGCCAGCAGCGGGAACGACGGGATGTCAGACGCAACGCACCGGACGCCGCGCTTCTTCAGAAACGCGGCTTCTTCCGGCAGCCGTTCACGATTGCGCCGGGCAATCTCGCCGTAGCGGATCAGCGTTTCGCGCCGCAGCACGGTGACGCTGTCGTTTTGCAGGCAGCCACAGTCGTACTCAGCGGCGATGTACTCAAAAGCGCGTCCTCCAAGCTCTTCTCGAAAGAGGCGCTCCGGGGCTGTCGTCTTGATGAGGAGCGGCAGGTCCAGCGGCAGCGCTTTGAGGATCTGCGTGGTGCGGATCGCATGGCCGAACCCATGGCCGGTGACGTAATAGCAGAGCATGAGGTTAGGCCGTCGCGAGCGTCAAAGTCTGCACCGAGCAGGGCGGCAGCGTCAAAGTGAGCGTACTGCTGGAAACGGACAGCGGCGACTCCACAACGCTGACGGCGTTCGGCTCATCCACTGTGTTATGAGCGCTTGCCGCTCCTGCAAGCGTTCGCAAGATGCCGCCGCTGACTGCCGCGCCGCGCACAGTCAGCGTGACTTCCTGCACCTGGTCTTTGTGCCGGTTGCTCAGGCTGACGACAAGCTGACCCTCTTTTTTAGAGGCCGAAGCCGACAGCAGCGGGAGCGCATCACGGGAGTCCAGCGAGTCAAACTCGGCCCGCACCGCCGACGCCCCCCGGTGCGGCGCATACAAGTCAAACAAATGGTACGTCGGCGTCAGCCACATCTTGTCTCCCTTTGTTTGAACCAGCGCCTGCAGGACATTGACGATTTGAGCGATGTTTGCCGTCGTCACCCGGTGACACCACTTATGAAAAACGTCCAGAACGCCCGCGCCAACGACGGCGTCACGAACCGTACCGGGCGCTTCGAACTGCGAACTGACGCCCGCCTCCGGGTGCCAGATGCCCCACTCGTCGAACGCGATCCCGACGCTGTGCTTGCCGGCGCTGAAGAACCGCAGAATGTCGTCAGTGAACTGAATATCTTCTTCTACTAACGCCGCCGCGCCGAAGGCTTTGTAGTAGTCATCTTCCGAGAAGCTGAGCGCCGGGCCATGCGTCCAGTACTGATGCACCGACAGATAATCCATCAAGCTCAGATGGTCCTTCAGCGTTTCCACCACTTTCAGGTTCCAGGCCCGGTCATTCAAGCCGCACACGACAAGCTGGACCGAGCGGTCTACCATCTTCAGAAACGTCGCGTAACGCTTGAATTCTTTGGCATAGCTTTCGGCGTCATAGTTGCCGCCGCAGCCCCAGTTTTCGTTGCCGACGCCCCAGAACTTGACGTTCATCGAGTCCGGGTGACCATTCGCGGCCCGCTCCCGTGCCAGCGTCGTGTCCGCCGTGCCGTTGCAGTATTCCACCCAGCCTGCCATCTCGGCGACCGATCCCGACCCGACATTGCCTGCCAGGTACGGATCTGCCCCAATTGCGCGGCAAAGCGCCATAAATTCATGCGTCCCTAGCGCGTTGGTTTCCACGACGTTCTCGCCGCAGCTTTCCGCCCAAGTGCGCGGGCGGCTTTGGGCCGGGCCGATGCCGTCGCGCCAGTGGTACGAATCGGCAAAGCAGCCGCCCGGCCATCGAAGCTGCGGAACGCCCACAGCGCGGAGCGCCTCAATGACATCGGTCCGAAAGCCGCCGGTGTTCGGGATCGGTGAGTCAAGCCCGACCCACAAGCCATCATAGCAGCAGCGGCCAATATGCTCGGCAAAATGCCCATGCAGGTATGGCGAGATTATGCCGAGTGTTTCGTCTGGATGAATAGTCAATGTAGCCATAAGTACAAGCCTTCACTCCGCTTTACGGTGGATCAGTGTCGCCGTTGCCTGGTCCAGCGGCTTGATGACCAGCGTATCAATGTTGACATGGGCTGGGCGGGTGACCACCCAAACAATTGCGTCGGCAATGTCATCCGCCACGAGCGGCGTCATGCCCTGATAGGGCTTTTTGGCCCGATCGGCATCCCCGCCGAAGCGTACCAGACTGAAGTCGGTTTCCACTAACCCCGGCGCGACTTCCGTGATACGAATTGGCTTGCCCACAAGCTCCAGGCGCAGCGTCTCGGTGAGCGCTTTAACCGCGTGCTTGGCGGCCGTATAGCCCGCGCCGCCGGGATACACTTCAATGCCCGCAACACTGCCGATATTGACGATATGCCCCGCGCCCGATGCTTCCAGCTTCAGCAGCAGGCCGCGCACCATCCGCATGGTCCCCAGCACGTTTGCGTCGTACATGGTTTCCCATTTCTCGTCAATCGCGCCCGCAACCGTTTCTGCGCCCTGTGCTCCGCCTGCGTTGTTGATCAGCACATTGACGGCGGGAACCTGGTCGCAAAACGCTTCCACACTTTTGGCGTCCATGACGTCCAGCATCAGCGCCTTTGCGCCAAGCGGCTCCGCCACAGCTTGCAGCCGGTCCATCCGCCGTGCTCCCAAAATGAGATCATAGCCCGCCGCCGCGAGATGCTTTGCCGCCGCCGCGCCGATGCCGCTGCTGGCCCCGGTCACGACTGCAATTGGTTTGTCTGCCATAAATCCTGCCTTTTCTCTACTTCTTTTCCACACGCTCACGCAGGCCAAAGACGATGGCGCGTTTGCCGAATGCAGGCTTGACAAGCTGGTGATGAATAAGCCGCGCTAGTGCGTGGTCAAGCACTGGCGGTTCCAGTCCAGTTACTTCTAACAGCCGCTTCCTTGACCGCCAGGAAAACTCATAGTCCGTGAGGGCATGAACTATTCTGTTCTGTTCCTCGCTCAAGGGATAAGAGTGCCGGTCAGTCCTCAGTGGGATTGTCATAGTTATCCTCCGGTTTTGCTTCAATGTTAATGACAACTTCCTCAGTAAGTTCCGGGGCGGCTTCTGCCGCTAAACCCCGCAGCTTGTCCAAATCAAACTCCGCTTCAATGCCTTTGTATTTGACTTTCGCCAGCCGCTCAACCAGCTCTTCTAAGCTCTTGAAGAACGCTGGTATCTGCCGGGTGAGCGCCCGCCGGAACAGCAGGAACAGATACAAAACGACAAGAGGCCAGCTTGCCAGCACTCCGATTGTTTTCAGCAGCTCGTCCCAAAGCTTATACCCGCCTTCCATGGCATTGTCTCCGGTTTAGATTGGAATTGCCCGTGCGCCCTGCGCGGCGCGGCAGGCGTAGACCGAGGCATTGTTTCCCGTGTGCTCTTTGTAGCTTGCCGCCAGTGCCTGGCAGAACTCGGGGACGGCGTCGGCATAGACTAGGTTGATGGTGCAGCCGCCCCAGCCGCCGCCGGTCATCTTCGCGCCGATGCAGCCGGGGATCTGGGACGCCAGGGCAACCAGCAGGTCAATCTCCGGCGACGTGTTTTCAAATGAATCCCGGCAGGAAGCATGACCTTCCGCCAGGAGACGGCCCATTTGCGCCGTGTCGCCTTCTTTGGCCGCTTCGCGCATGGCGAGTACCCGCTGGTCTTCCGTCAAGACATGCTCCGCCCGCTTGCGCTGGTTTTCGGGCAGCCCACTTTTACCTGCCTCAAACTCTTCCCAGGTGACTTCGCGCAACAACTGTTTGCCGAAATACGCCGCCGCTGCCATGCACTCCGCCCGGCGCGTCGTGTAGTCGCCGCCCGCGTGGGCGTGCTTGACGTTTGAGTCGCAGATGACCAGGGCGATGTCGTCCCGGCCCATCTGAACCGCGCTGTGCTCGAGAGTTAGGCAGTCTAAAAACATCAAGCCGTCCTGAATACCGAACACCGATGAGAACTGGTCCAATATGCCGCAAGGAACACCGACGAACTCGTTTTCCGCTTTCTGGCAGAGCCGGGCGATCTCCATCGGGCCGAGGTCAAACGAAAACAACTGCTTCAAAAAGAACGCCGTCGCCACTTCCAGCGCCGCCGACGACGACAATCCTGCGCCGCCGGGAACATCGCTGTGAATCACCGCCTGAAAGCCGCCAATCTTGATGCCAAGCTGCTGCAACTGGTCCACAACGCCCAGCAAATAGCTCGCCCACGAGTTATGCGGGTCACGCTGCAGTTCGGTTGCGGAGAAAGTCGCCTCGCGCCGGAAATCAGCGGCATAAATTTTGATTGTATCGGTGCCTGTCGCCGCTCCGACCAGGACCGTCGCTTTGTCTAAAGCCGCCGGCAACACAAAGCCGCCGTTGTAGTCGGTGTGGTTTCCCATAATCTCGACCCGCCCCGGTGCCAGCGCCGCGGTCGTCGGTGCGTTCCCATACTGCCGCGTGTACGCCGCGACCGCGTTCTCAATCAGTGTCATGTCTTGCTCTATCCACGTTCTTCTCTGCCGGCAGGCGCTCGTAGATGCCGTTCTCGCGCCGCATCAGCTTCGTGTCTACCATCTCGCGCCGCAGGGTGGCATAATCTTCGTGATAGTCCAGCAGCTTGAAATTGACTTCCTGCTCGGTGTACGTTCTGCCAAACTCAAATTGGCTTGCCAGGTAGCGCACGACAATATCTTTCTTCTTGCGCTGCGCCGGGATCGTCTTTAGCCTGCCATCTACAAAGAAGTCGCCCAGCACCTTCGCTTCTTCCGCCGTCCATTCCTCGCCGACTGCCGGCTTTGCGTCTTGCTTCAGCGCCGCCAGCGCCTCAAACAGTGCCTTTGGCTGGTACTGCCACCGGAACCCGTTATCCGCAAACGTCTCCGACAGCAGGCCCGCTTCTTTCAGAGCGCTAATCTGCCGCATTGCTTCGGCTTCAGACATCCCCGTCGTCCGCGCCAGTGTGTGCAGCGGCAGCGATTCATCGCAGATCGCCGCCAAAAGCTTGAGCTTTAATGGGTCGGCAAAGACTTTGAGCAGTTTCGTTGAGTCTGTCATGGCTTGGTGCCGCTTGTAAAGTTTCTATTGTTTTGTTTCCTGACGGTGAAAGGTCAGTATAGATGCCTGAGCTACTGATAAAGTGTCTTCATTGTACGGTTCAACATCCTCAGCTTGATAGCTGAGGATTTTTGTGCCGTCAACGGCAACGTATACCAGACCGTGCGCCATTCGAGTACCGGCACGACCCGATACAATCCCTTTGTAATAGGCTCGTTTGAAGCTCAGACCGTTAATTTCGCCATCTTGTGCAGGGCTTTCAGTGAAGTTTTGCCATTGTTGCTTTTTTGCAGTTAGCGTTCCGTCCAGCACTTCGCCTAATGATATTGATCCTGTCATCCCCGGAGGTGGTGTCGCGATAGAAAGAGCGATTGTGGCGGAAGTTCCATCGGAGCGCCTGGTCAAACCGTATTCATGGTTGTCGAAGCCGTTTGGCATTTGAGCTGCTATCCCCGGCGGCTGTGGTATCTCGGAATATCCAAATGGCAGACGTATGAAGTAACTTCCGACTTGTGTCTCGTCCGCTAAGTTAGTTGCCAAAGTGGGGTCTGGTTGCCAGCTATCGGTTTTCTTAGGGGCAGAAGCCTTTGCCACCGTCGCAGAGTGCGCTGCCTTGTGCTTCGGGTGCAGAGGCTTGGAATTGGCTTGGTTGATGGCTGAGATAAAAAGTAAGCTGATAACAAATAGAAGCAGATTGGTGTTTTTCATAGTTTTGCTGATTTGGTGAATTTTAGTTGAGTTTACCATCAACGCAGTCAAGGCTGGAAGGTGACGAGGTTCTGATCTCTGTCAGTTGAGCGGCAAAGCGGTTGGGACGAGCTTTGCTGTAATCGAAATCGTATTCCGGCAACATGTCGTCGGCCATTAGCTCCTCGACAAGATCGTCCGTCAGAGGCTGTTCTTGTGGTTTCATGCTGCGTACTCGGCGTTGATGGCAGCGTAGTCTTCCGGGGTGCCGACGTCGCGCCATTTGCCTTGCAGCTCAATGCCTTTAGTCGGGTGGCAGTCGTTAATCATTGCGGTGATGGCGTCGGGCAACTCGTACTCGCCGCGGGCGGAAGGAACGATTCTTGATGTGTACTCGAAAATCAGCGGGTCAAAGATGAACAGCCCGGCGTTGTTCCAGTGGGTTGTGGCGGTGCCTTTAGCGGGCTTCTCCTGAATGCGCTGAATGATGTTGGCGTCGTCCAGATATACGGCAGCGCCGGCCCAGGGGTCTTCGACCCAGTTCAGGCCGACATAGGCTTTGATCTCTGACGTGCCGTAGGCGGCGTATTCTTCGGCGAAGCGGCCATAGTTCATGGGGTCGAGCATGATGTCGCCGTAGGTCATTAAGAAAGACGCGTCGGCTAGGGCGGCAGCAGCGGTGTTGACGGCGTCGCCGACCCCGCGCGGAACGGGCTGCGGGACATACTCAATCTTCCAGCCCCAGTGGCTGCCGTCGCCCAGATAGCCCTCTAAGACGTCCGCTTTGTAGCCGGTGATCAGCACGAACTCGCGCACCGGCGTATTATTGGCGATTGCGGTCATAATCCGCTCGATCATCGGGACGCCGCCGATGGGAATCATCGGCTTGGGCTGGTTTGCGGTGAGGGGCCCGAGGCGGGTGCCGCGACCGGCAGCAAGAAGCAAGGCTTTCATCAGTTACTCCATTGGTACAAAATTACATAATCAAGCTACATGCGGGCATATTTGAGTGCGTCGGCGCAGGAACATGAGCGATCAGAGGGCATCTCGGCGAGCATTGTTTTGAGAACGCGCTTGACGTTGGCTGTGTTCTGCTTCAGCATAGCCAGAACATCATGCGCCTCGACTGCCGCCGTGTCCGACACCAACCCGGCGTCGTAGTCGGTCACAAGCGAGAGGGTCACATAGCACAGTTCCAGCTCCCGCGCTAAAATGACTTCGGGATACTGGGTCATGGAAACAATGTCCCAGCCCCTTTGCGTAAACCAGCGGCTTTCGGCCTTGCTGGAAAAGCGCGGGCCTTGAATGACAACAACCGTGCCGGTTTCATGCACGGAAACGCCGCTTTGCCCTGCCGCGTCGATCGCAAGTTGCCGCATCTGCGGGCAGTAAGGGTCTGCCGACGACACATGCACGACTTCCGGGCCATGAAAGAACGTGTCAGCACGGCTGTTGGTTCGGTCCACAAATTGGTCGTTGATTACAAAGTCGCCCGGCGCAATGTTCGGCTGCAAGGAGCCGACGGCGCTTGGCGCGAGAACGCGGGTGACGCCAAGACTTTGGAACGCCCACAAGTTTGCCCGGTAGGGAACGCGGTGCGGCGGCAGCGTGTGCGCTTTGCCATGCCGGGGCAGAAACGCGACTTTATGCCCTGCGACAGTCATCAGCACAATTTTGTCACTGGGCGGCCCGTAAGGGGTATCCACGGTAATCTCTTCCACGTCGCCCTCGGCAAAGTCGTAGAAGCCGCTGCCACCGAAGATGCCGATTTCCGCTGTCTGGTTCATAATAACTTGAGTGCTGCTTCCGCCGCCGCCTGCTGGGCTTCTTTTTTTGTCTTGCCGCTGCCGGTTCCCGCCACAGCGCCGTCCAGCAGAACATTCAGCGTGAACGTCCTGTCATGCGGCCTGCCCCGCTCTGCTGTCACCACATACACCGGCGACGATAGGTGCGCGGCCTGACGTAGCTCCTGCAGCACGGTCTTCGGGTCGCGCCAGTCCCGCTCGGCATGGACCGCCGCAATTTCCGGGGCAAGCGAGGTGAGGATGAAGTCACGAGCCGCCCCGTAGCCGCTCTCGCGGTAGATCACGGCGACCAGCGCTTCAAATGCATCCGCGATGATGGACGCCCGGTTGCGCCCGCCCATCTGCTCCTCGGTCCGGCCCAAACGCATCTGCGAGGTGAGGTCCAGACGCCGGGCAGCGGCAGCCAGCGCATCTTTGCAGACAATCAGTGCTTTGGCTTTGGCAAGCTCGCCCTCGCCGCGCTGCGGAAACTGGGCGTAAAGATATTCGACAACGACCAGCCCCAGCACCGAGTCGCCGAGGAACTCCAAGCGCTCATTGCTGTCCAGAGTGTGGTCAGGAACAAGCGACTTATGGGTCAGCGCCTGCTTCAGCGCGGCCTGATCTTGGATGGGCAGAGTGTCGGTCATCTATTGCAGCGCTTCAACCGCCTCGGCAATCCGGGCGACGCCCTTCTGAATGTTCGCCATCGAAGTTGCATAAGACAACCTTATGTTGGCGTCCGCGCCAAAGCCGGAGCCGGGGATGACGGCGACTTCATACTTTTCCAGCAAATACGCCGCGAAATCGTCCGAGCCGCCGAGGGTGCGCGGGGCATCACCGTCCGGCGTCCAGTTTTTGCCGTACAGCGCGGAGATGTTCGGGAAGACATAGAACGCGCCGCCGGGAACGGCGCATTCCATACCTGGAATAGCGCTTAATGCCGGCACAATCCAGTCACGCCGCTCCTGGAATGCCTGCCGCATGGTTTCGACAAAGTCCTGCGGGCCGTTCAGCGCTTCGACGCCGGCGGCCTGCACAATGGAAGTGGGATTAGATGTGCTTTGGTCCTGAATCTTAGACATGGCCGCCACAATATCTAAATCCGCCGCCGCGTAGCCTAAGCGCCAGCCGGTCATGGAATGGGCTTTGGAGAAGCCGTTAATCGTAATGGTCAGCTTCTTGATGTCCTCGCTGAACGAGGCTGGAGACACGAACTCGCTGCCGGTATACAAGATCTTCTCGTAAATCTCGTCGGACATCAAATAGATACCGCGTCCGGCGCATAGCTCGGTGATCTCTCGCAACGCCTGCGGCGTGTAGACCGCGCCGGTCGGGTTCGACGGCGAGTTGACAACGACCATCTTGGTCTGCGGCGTCAGCATCGCTTCAATCTGCGCCGCCGTGGACAAAAAGCCGGTGCTTTCATCGGCAGTCACAATCACGGGAATGCCGTCCGCCAGCTTCACCTGCTCGGGGTAAGACACCCAGTAGGGTGCGGGGATGACGACTTCGTCGCCGGGGTTCAGCATCGCCTGCATCAAGTTATAAATGGAGTGCTTTGCGCCGCAGGAGACAATGATCTCATTGCGCGAGTAGGTCAAATTGTTGTCGCGCTTCAGCTTGGCGGCAATCGCGTCTTTCAGCGCCACCGTGCCGCTCGACGGCGTATACTTGGTATCGCCTTTCGCAAGCGCGGTCACGGCGGCGTCTTTGACATTCTGCGGCGTGTCGAAGTCCGGCTCGCCCGCGCCGAAGCTGATCACGTCCTTGCCCTGCGCTTTCAGCGCATTGGCTTTGGCGGTGATGGCAAGTGTCGGCGACGGCGCGGCGTTTAAAGCCCGCTGAGACAGCATTCGTTGCTGGGGCGGCGTGGTCATGGGCGTATCCTCAAAAGAGCGTTAGGCTAGTAGTTGGCCTTGCGGTATTGTAGCCGAAGGGGGGAAAGAAGTCAAGGAGAGAAGCCCCCACCCCCGCTGCAAGCAGCGACCCCTGCCCCCACTGCGTGGGAGAGGGTAAGAGCAAAGAGGGCGAAGGCAAAAAGAC
>JAABUO010001491.1_pt1 | contig 30463 bp, 35 predicted proteins | sample 5559291 | NCBI WGS metagenome assembly JAABUO01 (sample SAMN10711878, study PRJNA513372) | rock metagenome | isolation source: Antarctica rocks | place: Antarctica: Victoria Land, Finger Mt sud | reverse complement strand
AATTGAGCTGTTTACCTCTACATTGACAATCATCATGTGTTGTTGATACTGATCCATGTCTCTGTCCATATCTCTTTCCCTCCTCAAGCACGGTGTTGATCAATCAATCAATCAATCAATCAATCAATCAACACCGTGCTTGACACGTCAAGACGCATGACGCAAGTTGAACACAAATCACAATGTGTCTGTGCGCCTGTGTTGTAACGTCACATGACAGCATCTTCACATGTGTACATGTCTGTCTCTGATCAATGTCAAGGATTGTTGTAGGGTTTAGGGTTTTGAACCCTAAACCATATTTTGTATACCGCCTTTCTGCTGCAGGTCAGTACAATGACCTGGCCACCCCTTTCATGTCCATGCCAGGGGACACAATACGCTATATCTTCAGTGTAGAGGGGGGCTCAAAGGGGCGCCAGGACTACATGGTCTGCAATGAAACCTCTGCCTGCCATTTCACCCCACGCTCCCTTGGGCTGCTGTCTGGAATCTATCTGTTGCTCATGGCCCTTGCCAGTGGGGTAGCTGTCCCAGGAGGGCTCTTCATGCCTTCTATCATGGTCAGCCCCTGCCTTTCATTTGCCCCAAACCTGTGCCTTTCATTTCCCCCAAACCTGTGCCTTTCACTTGCCCTTCGCCTGTGCCTTTCACAATGACCAGGACTTTGCCTTCTGTTCTTGCATATCAAGCGGCTTCAAATCACTTGCCCTTCACTTGTGCCTTTCACCATGACCAGACTCTTGCCTTCTGTGTTTGCATGTCAAGCGGCTTTGTACCTTGCACCTGCCATGAATTTGCCCCAAACCTGTGCCTTTTGTTGTGACCAGGCTCCTGCCTGCTGGTTCTTTTGAGGCAGCAAGCAACCTCGAGTTTTGCCCCTGTCTTCTGCTTTTGCGCATCAAGCAGCTCCAAATCCTGCTTGTGCTGCAGCATTTTGTGTCCAAGTCACTTTGAATTGGCGTTTATGTTTGCCTTGTGCTCATCTCCAGTCACTCTTGTGGCTTTGACCTGTTACCGTAGTATATCGACATCATCATGCTTCTGAGTATGAACACAGGGACACACAATACCTATCCTGTGAACATCAACACCATGGCACAGGGCACGTTATGCATCATGTGACTATCAACTTCTTGACAGCTGCCGGTGTCACTAGCCTAGTCAGCGTGCATCCTTGCATAGAGCGTTATCAGTCCAGGTCAAGAATGCTCTCAACTCCATCCAAATTTGGGCTCGTTCACGCACCAGTTGTCTCATTACCCATGCCTACATGTCCTTTCTGATGGTCCACTTAAATCAAAATGCTTAACCTGCTAGTCAGTCTTCTGTCTGGTCTACATCACTGGCGACGGCACTCAAGCTTGCCCATCAAATTGCAGCCCTTATGCCAGGCAGTCGGGCTTATTATGCTCTGAACAAGCCTGTCTGGAGAGAAAAAGCTTGCATGTGGATGTTGCCTGTTAACTAGCTGCGTTTACTATGATTAGTCAGTCTTGTGTCTTGACCAACAACATCCTGCTGACATGCTTTGTGGTCGCGCAGGTTGGAGCTTCTTTCGGAGGCATGGTGGGACTGAACTTACTGATGTGGCTGCCGGACTCCTGGAACATCCAGCCCGGAGTGTATGCTGTTGTCGCGGCCACAGCAGTCTTGGCTGGCGTGTTCAGATCATCTATCTCCCTGGTGAGCTATGTGCACAGCCACAGTGCTTGTGGAGGTGTCTCTGGATGATCTGTATCTGTGGTAAATACCACTGACAAGGCCAGCTGTGCTGGCTGTTGTCCTCAGATTAGTGAGCAATGTGTTCACACCCCCCTCCCCTCCCCTCCCCTCCCCTCCAAGAGAGAATTTCACAAGAAACAGTTTCACCCTGATCACTGTATCCAGTAGTTTTGTCAAATTCTTTTGGTCTTTCATTTCAAGGCTTTCGGTCATACTCATTGTTACATGTTGTAGACTTGGACCCAATATGTTGTTGCTGCCGCAGGTGGTCATTGTTGTGGAGGGCACTCGGGGCATAGACTTCCTGTTCGGCATCATCATTGCAGTGGTGTGTGCCAATTGGATCGCCCAGTTCGTCCACAAAGACGGAGTGTATGAGTCTGAGCTCGACCATGACGGCAACGTCTTCTTCCTCAGGACAGAGGCTCCAAATGCGCTGCAGTACAAGACTGCATCTGATGTGAGAGCTTGTCTGGTCATCTCACAAATGCTGCTGTTGGTACTGCTGCTGTTATTGCGCCTGAGCTGCTCATTCATTCAGTCAGTCATTCATTCATCAAATACCTGTCTTCCCCTAGGGCCAGTTTTGTCAACAAAACATAAGTTTCCTGAACCAACTTTTGACCTTTTTGACAATTCTAAGTACCTCCCTGTTTCCTTTGAGGTCCTGAGCCGCTCGTTTGTGTGGTCATGCTGCTTGAGCATTAGCTGCTGCTGCGGATGCCTGAGTAGCTCCATGTCACAGTTGTTGTATGGCATCACTGTGGAAGGTGAAGCTTCCCATGCGTGCCTGCTGCTCCGACCGCCATGGCTGCATCATAGCACAGCTGTGGTAGCCTGGTAGAACATTCAGAATCGGGGTGGAGCATATAAGACACTCATCTGGCTTGCGCTGCACACAGTCTATGCTGCCCTCTGGTTTTGTGGGGGCGCATCTGTGAGCAGACAAGCACTGCATTGGGCCTGCGTGACTTGCAGGTCATGGCAAGTCCGGTGGTCGGCTTCAAGGCTGTGGAAAGAGTAGACACCGTGGTGGAGATGTTACGCACCACCAAGTTCAATGGCTTCCCTGTGTTTCCTGCTGACAGGTAGCCTTTTGTCCGTGTATGTGGGGCTCTCATGTGAGCTGCGCTGTGCTGCGCTGCGCTGTGCTGTGCTGTGCTGTGATGTGCTGTTGTTCGCATGCAAATGAGACAAATGCTGCCACGATCAATCTGTGGTCCTTTTTTGGCTCGCCTGAAGTCAAGATTGCATGGGCCAAGCTACCTGAGCATGAGATTGAATGGAGTTGCTCCGCAACTACACTGGTATGTAAAAGAAAAAATACAAAGCCATATTAAGACGACTAAAGCTATGTTATAGAATCAACTTGAGTAAGGCGCAAATCTGCTCATGTCTTAGCTCAGATTGCTCGAACCTAGCGTACTGCTGCTCGTGTGGCTGTTGCGGCATGCAAGGCTGGGAGCCTTTCCCATTGGTGATCTGCTTGGCAATTGGGTTACTTTCTGTGAAGCAAGCATGAGGCAAAAACCGCATATGGCCCATGCAACCCTGCGCCTCATGCAATCACTACAAAAGCTATTCCATAAGCCAAGCAGCCTCAGAAAGAGTGTGTTTAGTCTTGTCCGACATGACTTGTATGTCACATTAGGAAAACTTACAAAAACGTAGTTTTTGTTAGAAAACTTACAAAAACGTAGTTTTTGTTAGAAAACTTACAAAAACGTATACATGTCACATTGCTCTTATCTCCACAGGACCGCTGTTGATGTGCCATTGTTGCTGAATGCAGTGACATAGAAGCTGGTGCAGCATATCAGGATCGATTGGAAGGCATGATCATGCGCAGTCAGTTGCTGGTCCTGTTGCAGAACCAAGTGTTCACAGACTCACAGGGCCGCCTGCTGTCTGGGGAAGCACCATCTCAGCGTCTGGAGATGCAGCTGGACTGCCAGATGCGCTCCTTCTACCGTACGCGCTACATGCACAGGCAAGCTGCCGTTTTTGCATCGGCTGTGACAATGATGTTGTACTGTACATGCTGCATGCACAGGCAAGGTGTCGTCCCTGTGTCACCTGTGACAGTCATGTTGTACTGTACATGCTGCATGCACAGGCAAGCTGCCGCCCCTGTGTCACCTGTGACTGTGGTGTTGTACTGTACATGCTGCCTGCACAGGCAAGCTGCCGTTTTTGCATCGGCTGTGACGGCAATGTGGTACTGTGTATGCTGCATGCACAGGCAAGAAGTCATCTTTGTATCAGCAGTGACAGCGTGATCTTGTTGTACTGTATACATTACATGCAGTGACATGCTGTGACTGCATATTACTGTACACATGATATTGTGTTGTCTGTGCTTGCCATATTCAGGCAGCGGACTGCTGTATTGCTTCTGCCCACCATGCTAAGCAGAAATACTGATCTTGTTTTGTCCTTCTTACACAAAAGTCTATTGCTTGATGCTTGCACTGTTTGTGCAGGGTCTGCTTGCTACCTTGGCAATCTCTGTGCTCACCTTGTCATGCTTGTATCGTGCATGTTTGCAGCAGCAATACAAAGGCTTTCAGAGTGTCCTTTGCATACGAACTGCACAAAGCGGACCCGATACTGTGTGTGTGTGCGTGTGTGTGCGCGCGCGTGCGCATACGTGTGTATGTGTGTAGCCATGGCAGCTCCATGTCTCATGCAAGGCAGATGCAGCTGCCAACACGCAGGCCACAGCTGCACCCACATCATATTGCGTTTCAGCGGAGGATATGGTTATGTTGTGGCCACACAGTATCTTTGATGACACTGAACGTCTACATCAGTGTGCAGGCGAAGTTTAGCATCCCGGCCTGAGGTCATTGACAGCTTACGCATGGATGATCCCGTGCAGCAGTCCCAGGGACAAGTGGACGCTGGCACATCAGGTAGCTCATCACAGCATCCTCAGTAGCACTGCCTCTTGCAGATCACCATGTCTTTGTTTGTTTCGCCACCAAGTGGACGCTAGCACATCAGTCAGCTCATCACAGCACCCTCAGTAGCAGTGTCCCTTGCAGATCACCATGTCTTTGTTCGTTTCACCAGCAAGACGATGATGTTTGTCAGAGTGCATGTGACATTAACAGGCAGGGCACATCAGCGCATCCACCGTTCTTTTCAAAAAGCTGAGGCTTACATGCATAGTCAGATGCATGGCTGGTGTGATGAATGGCCACGGTGTGTCTGACTCTTCGTGGGTGTGGCATTAGCAGGTAGGCGTTTCTCACCGCAAGGTTTTTCAGCCTGTTTTCACCTTCTTGTTGATGCATCCGAAGGATCGCCCCACAACTGATCTATCTGAAAGAGGGTGCGTACCATGCGGCGGGAGACAAAGTGTGTTTCACATGATGGGAAGACAAATGACCAACTGGTGTTATGCTGTGCACGCACACACTGCAGGGAGGCAGCAACATTGCGGCGTTCAGATTATGCAGAGGTCATCCACACCAGTATCTCTGGTTTGCCTCATTACGCATGACACAGTCAAACAAGAAGGTGCCAGAATCAGAATCAAAATGATTTCACTGAACAGATGCGCAGTCTGAATGCGTGCATGTGTGTGCCTCAGGGAGGCAAGAAGATGCTGAGAACTGGGCCAGAAAAGTGCGTCCTGGAGAGAAAGAGGTTGTGCTGCTCCCGGTGGAAGCTGCCCGATTGTACCTGGACCTCAGGCCCTTCATGAATGTAGCGCCCCTTGCTGTCAGGTACACAGTTTCTGCTCATTTGCCTTGACATCATCTCAGCAAAGGTGGCAGGGGAGGGAACAAATGGGCCAGTAGAAGAAAAGGAAATCATTCGCCTTTCGGCATTATATGGCATGGCTCGGCAGATATCAAGGACTTGACAATTGTTTTGAAGTACGGTCTGATGTTTCTTCCTGGGAAACTGGTAGACTGTTCAAACCCTGCATCAGTGTGGCTCCCCTTTGCTGTTGGACAAACAAGATTAGCACAGGAGCTCAGCACATTTGTTAAAATACCACATGCTGTGGCGGTTCTTCGTATGTCAGCCCAAGTGTAACACAATCATTCCACCGAGTGTGGGTTTGCAACATAGTGCATATCATGCTCTTGGAAAGGTTGCTACTCCAACCTGCTCAAGAACTTTCGTGCTGACTGATGACAGTTCTGCTCAATGATGCAGGCATTGAGGTAGGGATCTGTACCCTGTTCTGGAAGTTGTGAAGTCAATTTTTTTGAAGGGACACAAGAAGTGTATCTTTTCAACAACAAAAAATATAATAAATTTTTTGAAAAGATTTTGTAAGCATCGAGTGCTTTGCCCTATAGGCGGCGGACAGTTGCAGCTAGGGTTCACCATATCTTCCAGTCTCTGGGGTTACGCCATCTGGCAGTGGTGGAACCCCGAGGGTTTGTGGTGGGCATCATCACCAGAAAAGATCTAGGCTTAGCTTCCCATGGTAAGTTTCCTGCCAGGTCACAGGAAGTGGCTCACCCTGTCGACATTTGCCGCGATATGATTTGACTTATGAGCAGGTTTGACCTTAAAAGCCTGTGCATTGCAAACGTTCAGTGTCTCCCATGGTGACCAGTGTGACACACCACCAAAGCCGTTGTGTTTTGATGCAATTTGACACTTGAGTGATTTTGACTTCAGATGCTTCTGCATTGCAACTGCTCAGCGTCAAGTGCGAAGACCAAGCTAGAGTATGAACACAAGTGTTTCACCGATCACAGAGCCAGTGCATCTGCAAGCCATGCTCCACAACCAATGTTGTGGCAAATCTGTAGAGCTTGCTGTGCTGTCATGGTACGAAGCAGGGCAAGCCTTTGTTGTACCTGTGCACAGTCTGGGCGGGAGGCCTTCTTGGATCTCCCAAAAATGCCACGCCACTCTTTTGGGTAGAGTACTCCCTTCCCTTCCCTTCCCTTCCCTTCCCTTCCCTTCCCTCAGTCTAGGTTGTGTCTGGGCGCTGCATTCCAGCTGACTCCTGCCTGCTTGCTGGGCTTGGCTGCAACAACAGTGCAGTGACTGTCACAAAAGGCTTGACACATGGCGTTGCTGCTGCAGAGAAGACGCCTCAGCAAGACAGGACAAGCAACGGCGCTGCTCCTGAAGGCCTTGCAGGCACCATCCAACACATGACTCAATGGCCTCAGACCCTCATTGTAGGTTGCTCCTGTGCATTATTAGACCAGCTTCACATGGTTATATCGTGGCATTGTCATGACTGTTCAGGCATACAGGTGTTGCATGTCTGTGCCGATCTGTGTTGGTGTTGCACATACATCACAGCTGACCTGGCTTGGTCGCTTGATGGTCATCGCATCCAGGGTGTGAGCATGCCTTGTCAGCATGCACAGTCCGAAGTCAAAAGCAGCTTTGCCTGATATGTTTTTGATGGTCTGCAGAGGCAGCTGTCAACAAGTTGGGCGAGTGATCCTGACGCCGACAGAAGTTCCACCACAGATGATGCTCAAAGCAGTTTGCTGAGTAGCAGATCACCTCGGTGGCAAACCCAAGACAGTCGACCAAGAGGCAGCCCCTTTGCTGATGATAATGATGATGATGATTTGCCACAATCAGATGAGTTTCTGCCTGAGCCGTCTCTCAGGGAAGGCATGGGAGAAGGGTATAGGCGCGACGTTACAGAGGTTCTCAGGGATGCCTCTAGTATGCCAAATGGGCACAGGTCAACCTAGCTGCTGACTTGCTTGAGGCCTTTAATGTCGATGCTGCTAATGTAGATACTACTGATGTAGATGCTTCTAGGAAATCACCTTGATGCCTCGTTTCCTGAATGTTGTGTGAGTGGTTGCCAGGCCAATACCTGGTCAATGTGTATGCAGTCAGCATGCATGGCTGTACATTTGCCAATCATGGCTGCCTGGTGTCCAATATTTAGTTTGCAGAGATGGGCGATAAATGAACATAGTGTAGGGTTTAGTAAGAGAAGAGAAGAAAAGTCTGCGCCTGTTAGCGATTATAACTGAAGCCTCCCAGTGCTGCAGCCTGGAGCAGTGTTGAGATGAAAAGGCGCGGATAGTCCTCGTTGTTTGATGCTTTTGATTTGTAACACGTAGCTGACATGTGACGGACTGCCAGGGCAGTGTCGGTGCATCACATAAGCAAAGGGGACATGTACTTGGAATTGAGCAAGCCGATGAGAGTGACATGACAGTGAGATGTTTGAGTGTACCTTCCCTCAGCTTTACCTGTACCTTCCCTCAGGTGTTGCTCTGTTGGTAGTACAAAGGGGCTATAGCTGTGACGGACGCTACGCGTGTCACGCAATGCGAGAGCCAGCACGGACAGTAAGTTGTCAAGCAGTTTGCATCAGCTTCAGGCTCACGCATGCGTCAAGCCCCGCGGGTCGGTGTTTCAACGTTGCTCGTGCTATCAGGATCCGTCTCCAAGTTGACCGAAGCCTAACCATACACAAGGGTAACAGGTGAGACCTCTCACGGAAAGTTGGGCTAATTGCTTTTCCAGGTTGTAAAGATGAGGCTTATAAGCTCAAGCTTGTCGCTGTCGATGTTGAGGCAATGCGAGATGTTAAGTGTTGCGATGGTGCGATTCTACACGCTGCAGGATCACTTCAGTCCATTCGCCGGCGCCATGCGCCCTCGACATGACAGTCCAGAACCGGAAGCGGCTGTGTCACTACCAGACCTCTGCCAGAACGTGCCGAGACTGGTAGAGCTCTTCAGCGCTGGGTCTGCGGGCGTACTGCTGGCGACTTGTTCGCAATTGCGGGAAGCTGTATGCCCACTCGTCACAAAGATCACTGTGACTGTGCCAGACAAGTCAATCGGGGTCGACTTCAGCGTGCTGCTTAACAGCAGGTGGTCCAGTATCCAGAGTCTTACGCTCAACAATCGCGAAGTCAGCGAACAGAGCATACATCAAATCATCAGCGCAGGGTGGCCATACATGACCAGCCTGACTTTTGATCACTGCGGCTTTGGACCGCAGACTGCCTCGTTTCTGGCACAGGCCCAGTGGCCACTACTTCAGACTCTTGATTTGGCTGCTACCAGTCTTGCTAAGGGAAAGTGGCCTCACCTGCAGGTCCTATGTCTCCGGTCATGTTCACTCAAGGCTGAGGCAATGCCTTGCCTCTCTCATGCAGACTGGCCTGAGTTGAGGCACCTGTGCCTAGATGACAATGATCTGGATCTTGTTGAACGGGTACCTGGCCCTGAGTATGGAGTCGCCTGGCAACATGACTCTGGCTTTGCAGCAATGAGTGAGCTTGTCGAATGCAATTGGCACAAGCTGGAGAAGTTGAACCTTGATAATACAAACATAGCTGCCAAGGGGTGCCATGTACTAAGACAGTCGCACTGGACAAATTTCAGGCATTTGACAATGTGTAATGTTGGATCTTACGATCTGTCAGAACTGTCAAAGACAGACTGGCCATTGTTGTCTGGCTTAGATATATCTCAATGCCAAGGTAGCTTAGCAGAGAGCATTCCGGATTTGATTGCAGCAGATTGGCCATTACTTGCACATCTGGATATATCTGACTGTTGCGTGGGCGAGGAAGGTTTAGCATTGCTTGCTGAGGCCTATTGGCCTCACATGAAGTCCCTGTACATTCAAGACAATCACAGCAACAAGACTTGGTATAGTGCATCAGTAGCGCCTGATGTTTCCAGGGTTGTCAGAATGCTGACCATTGCGGATTGGCCTTTGATTGAGAACTTGGACATTTCAGGCTGTCCTCTGAATGCAGAGGCAGCAGAGCTGTTGATCACATGCCCATGGTCTCATTTGCGGCATTTGAGATATTCTTGTACTTACGAAGATGAGAGTGTCTTTTCAAAATGGTTCCAGAGCACCTGGTCTTGTTTAGGGTACAAGCATGCAGATAAGGTCAGTGAGCAAATGGCGCATTTTGTTTTGTCCAGTAGTGCAGCGATACACCCCATGCGTCACGTGTATACTGATGATGAATGGTGGTGCTTCCGAAATCAATGAAGGTATCAACCAAGGTGAACGGTGATGACAACTGTAAAGTACTAGTACTACATGTTGTTGCAGCTGCAACATCCAGTACACACTATGAGTGCACAAGTGAGCAGATGTAAGGGTGAGTGGCCAATGAGTGGTAACTCATGAACTCTTAGACTGGTCATCCTTGCACTGTGCAACACCAAGTGTGCAGGCAAGGCAAACCCTTGGCTAGCAGGGCAGATAGCAATGACAGTAAGCTATAACTGAGCGCACATATGTGCACAGTGCTCATCTTAGTGTAATTAATTCTGTCACGACGCAGCAAGTCTTCTGCGCTGCTGTGCACACACACTGACAATTGAGCGTGCAGCAGTTGCATTTGCCTCCAGACACGCTGTGCTAAGACTAGGTCAACAATGCATTTGGTGAGCACCAGGGATGGCCTTGACTCTCAAGACTTGCTGCGTTCACCTCCAGCTCGGCGCAAGCTGCTTTGCACTAGCGGTAAGAAGTTACTTGTAACACTCAGGTGTAAGCTCTGCTGACTGTACAAACAGGCTGTCAGGAACCTGGCCTGTCAGAAACATTGCCGCTGCTGTGTCGTTGAGCAACTGTGCTCTGATAATATTATCTGCCAGCTCTGATATGAACAGCAGGAGCGCATCATGCTCTTCTTGTGTTGAAACAGTGGTAGATGCGCCGTTGTCTAATGCACAAGGTGGTCTCTGCAGCACAATGAAGCATTGCGGGAAAGGCTTGGCGTCGTAGGGGGGTACACATTGTTCTGTTGTCACACCAGAATGGACATCAGCTGCATATGCAATGTGCTGCCTCATCAAAGATCTAGACAAAACGACTAAGGTCAGCACAGGCAGTCATTCATGACATCATGTCGGACATGGCAATGCACTGCAGTCTGCATACATTGCAAGTGCTGAGCGACAACCAAGATGCAACAATGACCAGTTGCAAAGCATGCGTGCCATTACACCTGCAGAGCATGAGTAATCATGTTTGATTGCAAGGAAAGCATGATTGTGGTAAGCTGGAGACACGTACCTGATGAGGGGCAGTGGCAAGATTCCAATCATTGATGGAGTAATGACTGCTGGGGGAACCCAACTCAATGTATTGCACGCACTCTCCCTCAGTGGACTCAAATGCTGCTCTGGTAAGATTGGCAATGGAGGAATCAGGGTCTGTAATGTAGGTGAGGAATGTGTTGTCAGGGATCGTCACTTCAGCTGCAGACCACACAGGTGCTCAGCAGTCCAGCATGAAACGATGAGCATGTGCTTTGCAGGGCAATCAGGAGCTTGTATGAGGTGCTACTGCAGCAACAGTATGGTGTCAGCAGACAAGTGGCTGCAGCATTGAACTGTGAGCTCGCAAATCTTACTGAATGCTGTGTTGTTGGCCAACCCAAAGCCTTCATACGCAATGACGCCTTTGATTGCACTCTTGCCGTTGCTGTCCAGAATGGCGGCGTAGCTGCCGCATAGAAACTCCTCTGGCTCATCACAGATTCCTGTGCGCTCACAGAACAGTGCCAGGAAAGCACAACAAGAAGTGACTCAGTAAAGAGACAGCTGTCATTGTCACTGTTGTTGATGCTGGAAGCACCCAAACTTTGCTGCATTGCAGTGCTGATACATGCACTAGCAAACATGCATTGACATAGAGGCACGCAAGTTGGATTGTGATCAGCAGCTTGATACGCCTTGTTACGCCACAGGACACTATGACTAAGCCAAGATGCGTGCGGGGGACATTGAGCTAGCTGATGCTCAGTAGCTGTTGGCTGCATGACAAGACATGCATAGAGGAATGGTTTGATGTGGTAGTCTTGTTCCAGAACCACCAGATGCCAGGAAGGCAAGTAAGTTTGTTGTTATCAACATTCCATAGCAATACCCAATATGCTGACAGGGCATCATTGTTCACACTATGTGAGCACATTACCACATGACAACAGGTCGTGCTGCAGGGCCCTACCTGCAAGGATGTTTACAGCTACTTGGGCACCCAGAGAATGGCCAATCAAGACGACAGAGTCCAAATCCACAGTTTTGATGGCACTCTGAGCAGCTGCAGGTATGGGAGGCAGCAGGGTTGCGGGATCAGGGTTCTGATGCAATGCAGACGCCAGGACGGTGTGGACATCGATGAGGGCAGCCGCCGAAACAGCACCCCAGCTATTGTTGGGACATTGTGGCTCTCTGACAGCTGCAACCAAAACTGCTGTCAGTCTGGAAACATTCCAATCCAGCAGATTATAGGGACTCTGCAGCGTAACGGTAGTGTTGGGGCGTTGTAGTGCCTGACACGTAGTCACTCTGGCTTGGTGCTTGTGAGCAGTATAAAAGCCTGCACATCACAGAACAATAACAGTAGTTGGAGCGTGATAATGACAAACACACACAGTACATGCATGTACATGGTGCCAGGACATGTGTCCATCCCTGAACTGTGCAGCACCAGCTTTCCAACAACGACAGAGAGGGCTGTCTGGAGCCCCTGATTGGCAGCACAGCATGATGGATGTTTAGTGCTGAGTGTATGTTATTTCCCAGTCTTTGTCTCCTCAGATGAATTCCACAGACAGACATTGTAAATCGGTTAATTGGTTGTATATGTATGCAAAATGCCATGATCAAGTGGTCTGAGAATGCAGTGAGGTCCATTGAGGCAAGTGAACGCGCTGATAAAGCATACTTTTCATCCACCGCTTGGAAAAGAAAATGAAAGAGATGATGCTGAAGATGATGATTTTGAAAACAGAAGCATATGTGTCACTGCCTACGTGATATGAATGCCTGGGTATCTGGTGTCACAGGATGCAGCTCGTCTATGACGGCCACCAGGTAGCCTTTGCCAGCCAGTTGTTGCTCCAAAAAGCTGTAGTCTTGGCTGTAGCAGTTGGCGCCAACCATCAACATGATCCACGGCAAGCTTGAATTGATACCTGCATGCCTTGTGTTGAGACATGGATGCACCTTTGGCGCACTACATGCAAACGAGCGTAACAGTCACAGCTAGCATGTGTAGCTGCCATACCATGAAAGAGGACTTCATGCTTTGCAGGGCAGTGCAAAATATGGGAACAGGCGTTGGTGTTATTCAGTCCCTAGCGGCTTTTTACTCAGCAGAGCATGCTGCGGCGGTTTGGCACAAATATTCAAGCTGGTGGTCAAAACAGCATGCATAGCGTTCGATATGCATAGTGCTGCATTTGAAAAAAAAGGGAATGGAATATGTAAAGGAGCAATTGAAAAGAATTTCTCGATCTCGAGAGGACACTGGTTGCACTGACCAGCAGCTGGGTATACAAGCGTCAAATTGAGAGGGCTTTCAGTCGGAGGCAGGTCCAAGGGTTGAGTTGCAGTGCTGGGGGTCAATGCAACAAGTGTGGAGAACTGCGCGGTCTGCTGAAGTGCCTGAGGCAGTCAAAGCATCACGCAGTGGCTCTTGTAAAGTTTGTATCTGCTCAGTGACTGCCAAGACAGATAAGGATTGACGATAGGCTGAGCAACGCCCGAACATCGACAGTACCTGGACACTTTTGATTATCACCAAGGTACAGCAGACGACCTGAACTCTGATGGCCGCGTGCCTGAGCGACACCATGACAGAGTGATCTGCCTGTATGCCGCGGGACAACTGTATAGTCGTGCTACCGCAACACTGACCTTCAAGAATACGGATGGGGCGGCAGGGCATTCGTTGCAAAATCAGACCGATGTACGCTTGCTTGTGAGGAGTTGCCCGGATAAGAATCGAAGCTCTCGGAAGCAGTGTGATTGATGGCAGCTGAGTCATGACTAACGTGTTGTGATATGCACAGTATCCAGATGCAAGTATCCTTTCATGATGGCGGTATCATTGAAAAATTCTTCGAAAACAAAACTTGAAAAGAGACCCTTACCTGCATCGCATCCCTCTACAAGACAACTCCGTGCAGTCATTGCAGCCTTTGAGCATGCACAGATTCTGCTTGCGGGCAATTGTATTGAGAAGTGCCGCAAGCACCTGCACAGAAGTGGCGATATTACGCTGATCAGCGGCTCGTACATGTCAAAGACCTTGCTTCGTGCAGAGTGAAACCTCAATGCGCACTTGTGGCAGCAACATCGATGATATCATTGGGAGACATGACCCTAGGGCCTATACACATATAGACATTTACAGACTCTCTGGCTAGTCTTGCAGAACAAGGTCGGCTGGTCCCACTTGTCTACTGGGGCACATGAGAAGCGGCAGCTACCTTGTTTGGACTCATGCTGCATGCGTGAAGTGCCAGCGTGAGTCAAGGCAAGGGTTTCGAAACCTAGACTACAAGATTTTGCATTGCTAGTGGTTTCAGAGCATGCATTATCGCTGTCACCTCAAACTGAGGTGACCTTGCGATCACGGCATCCACATTTCAGCTCGATAGTTTCCGACACTAACACATACTCCCTTGGCTACGTTCAATCTACTTCAGCATTTCACCAATGCCCAGTCATTGCCTGCATAGCCAGCTGGGCGCTTCCCAGGTCTGTCGCCAGGCACAGGTCAGTTTTTGTGGACGCGCTAAGGGCCCCTCAGGACATCTGGCTGCCCGTCACGATGTGTGCGTAACAGACGCTTGTTTCGCAGATATCTCAGCACCGCGTTGCAGCATTTGCTGACAGCAAACGACTGCAGTCAAGCTTCGCAAACCGTTCAGCAGCACGTCACAGAACTGGCAGACTTAAGTGTACAGCAGCAAGTGAAGGGAACAACTCAGTACCTACGGCCGCAACTACAGGCAGAATAGGCACCATCACATTGACAGAAGACAAAGAGACCATACAGGATGTCATGGCTTTCACCGGACCTGCGCCTGAGGTAAGCTTGACCAGTACTTGCTGTTCACTATGTGCTCTGCCTGTTTTATGGATGCAGCTGGTATGCCTTCCTGTTCTATGCTCCTTTACTGCATGCAAGCATGCACAAACAGTCACAGGAGTAACCATGTGCAGAGAGTGAATGGGAGGCTAGCCATGCTGGCCTTTGTGGCGGTAGCCTTTGGTGAACTGACCACTCACAAGTCAGTCCTGGAGCAAGTGCCCACAGTGCCCTTCAGGATCATTTTTGTCTCCCTGCTCATATCTGCAGCCTCAATCATACCAAAGTACAGCAGCGGAACTTCTTTGCATGACCTCACAGAGGCTGCCAGCCGGACAGGCTTGCCGCCACAGCTGAAATTTTTCAACAAGACACATGAGGTCTGGGTAGGCAGGGTGGCAATGCTTGGCTTCACTGGCCTGATTATAGTGGAGCTTTTCAAGGGAGGAGCACTTTTTGGTTGAGGGACAGCTTTGTTATGCATGAAACCTCTGCCGTGCAGTGCGAGCAGCAGACATTGTTCTGACAAGTGTCATGCGTGGGCGTTCATTTCCAATATACTGCATGGTTATCACCTAGTTTGTGCAGCGATGAGTGTGCGTACCTGGCACTGTTCTTGCGTGCTTGGCACAATGGGAAGTTGTTTGCCGTCATGCACTCTGCCTCAAGACGTGAACAACGTGTTTGTATGTATGTACTTCTTTGCACTATATGCAAGCTTAATGCATATTTTGAAGCACATGCAACACTACACCTTGTCATGGCTAAGTTGCATATATGCTGTTGAAAGACAACTGAGATTTTATGTACCGACAGCAGGGAAAGTTGAGCTGGAACAGCCTGGGCTGCTAAGGCAAATCAGTTTCTTTGATTTGTACCCTGGCAAAAGGTCTTTGGTATAATGTATCTGTGCACAAGCTTCATTGTTTGCAAGCGCCGCTATTGTAATAACACAGCCACCCTTGTGTCCTCAATACAAGCTGAACATACTAAAAAGCAGCACGCAGCTGTGTAATCAACATTTTCTGCACTGATCATGATCTACGAGGACAAATTGAGGGCAAATTGTATCTGGCTGTAATTACCTCACGATGATCCAGGAATTGCACCAGGCTCTGCAGATCAGTGCATCCTCGGTGATTTATTTCTGGGTGCAACATTTGATGAAAGGGAAATGATAGTCTCAAGATTCTCAGCTCCCAATTGGGAGCTGAGCTTGCAAGTGTAGCAGATGGTAGGATTTGGTACATTCACATCTGCGGTAGCCGCACAGTTTGCTGCAGGCATCACTCTAAGCAAGAAACCCAGGTCTTGCTCGACAGGCCCTGAGGCAATGGTGGCCTTTTAAGAGCCAGATTATCCAGCACTGCTGCGGCTAGTCCCTTTCATGACAGCCGGCTAGCAGCAGCATTCATCAAGAACAAAAAAAGCTTTTATATAAAGTCGACGCGCAATCAAGAAGCTTTGATGATAGGGGCCAGCTCCAACAGCAGCAAAGAGACGTGTTGAACAGCAACCCACCTGTAGCAATTTGTGAGTCAAGCAAGTCACTTTTGTTTGCATGCAAGCTGTACAGCAGACAGACCTGCAGGTCAAGAGCAGCTGCTCTTGCTGCTGTGCAATATAACATGCCATCACTTCAGTAGATGACATGTTGTATGCTGGTCATGACGGACGCTGACACATGCAATGCAAGAGCTGCTCTGTGGCCCACCCCTTCATGCATGTTGAGTCAGTGCCAAGCATATTCAGAATATTGTCTGCTGTTGCATCCTGTTGCACTCTGTTGCTGTGCCAGCGGCAGAAGCAAACTGAAGTTGACAAGGATCTGCTGCAATTGCTTGGAGGCTTTGCATTGCACAGTCTGTGGGCTCACACTGAAGATGTCGCCTGACTTTGATGGGCTTTGCCTGAGAGGCTCATCAACACGTTTCTTGGCTTGGGGTAAGGATAACGCTCAGTTTCTCAGCATTACGGGAGTGACAGCCGTCACACTGTTCCTGGGGGGTGGATCCTTCTTCGGTCTCCGCCGTGATCTTGAAAAGGAAAGAGAGCTACGCCAGAATGATGTTGCAAACGAAAAGGAACAACGCCGCCTAGACGTTGAAAGGGCTCTAGCTGAAGGTAGAGCTCAAGTCACGCAAAGCATGCTTGTGTATGGCAAGTCTGTTCTTGAGCTGCAACATTCAGAGAAGTACAAAGAGGCTCCCTGGCGACAGTCAGCTTCTAAGAATGCCAAGGATGCTAAAGATGCTTAGGATGAGTACAACGTAACTCATAGCGACGTGCATTGATGGTGCCTTCGGGACCAAAGATTATATTTGAAGCAGAACACCTCTTCATGAGTAGAAAGTGGTTCGTGGTTACGTTAGTAGAGCACAGGAGTCTATGTCAGACGTGGTTTGGCATATCTTGTTTTTTACCTTGGGGTCTTGAAGTAAGTGGTGCAGAAAGGGAAAAAAGTGTGATTCTGCACTTTATTGATGACGAGATAGAGCAGATGACAGAACAGCTAGAGAATCAGCACATAGAATACTTTGATGATCTGTCTGACAGCATTAGAAAAACCAGATAAGATTTCAATTAGTAAATTATAATAATTTTGCGCCTGTGTTCAGCTGGTCATTCAACTAGTTTGTTGAATGATCAGTTTGACTTTTTAAATTGTTTGATACCTGCACCGCTTTCTCATCTTTGCTTTTAGTCAATTACATTGATCCGGTCTCGGTAACAGAATTTGTTCTTGAAGGACCCAGGATGCTGAAGCAATTGCAGCACTGTGTAAAGTCAAATGCTGCTTGAACACAAGAACAGCAGACTTGTGACAAAGGCTTCTGCACACAGGCTGATCCAGACCGAAATGCAGCATTTTCTTCAGAAGATGAGCTGCAAAGCTGTAGATTGCCTCTATTACTGTCTTGAATTTGAATCCAAATCATATACAACTGCTGCAAATGCTGATGTGATTGCCGTCTGCTGCGCTCAGCATTTAGTCTGTGGCCGTTGATGTGCCGAGTCTACTTCAAGCGTAGTTCACACATGACTCGTACGTTGGCACCATGTACTTGATGTTGATGAAAGCGTCCTCCCCTCCTTTCTGTTCAAACAGTGCCAGTGTATCTGAGATGAGCTCTCCCAGGCAGGTGTACTGCCTCTGGCCGTAGTCAATGCAGTCACCCAAGTTTTTGTTGTTGTTCTTGTACAAGTTGAAGATGGGCAGGATTTGGCGGTAGTAGGGCACCAAGGCCTCGCCAACAAGGTCAGCACTGCATACCAGCTTCTGCAGCAGCTGCAGGGTGATGCACATGACCTGCAGGACACAGACACAGACACACTTACTGCATGTCCTCTTTCACCTGGTAGTGGTGCATGCTGGACCATCTGTCCAAGAGCTGATGACAGATGAGCAGCTTCTGCAGCAGCTACAGAACGATACGTATGACTCATGACAAGTTGCTGCTCCACCCAGATCCCAAGCACGGAAAAGCTGACAGCAATGATGCATCAACCCTACTGCAGCATCAAGCTATGTTCTATGGCAGCTGCCATGACATGCATGAGCCTTGCAACATGATTTGCCTACAATACAAGTTCAGCAGCGTCTTGCTGATGCAAATAAGTCGCAGTGGCCAAGACTTGACGCTGCAGCAATCACAAACCTCTCAATTCAACTGCTGCCTTGCAGCTTGAGTCCTGCGAAAGCTTCACTTGGCATTTCATTGGGCATGAGGGCTGATGACAGTCACACCTTGACACCGCCTCAAAGCGAGCCAAGAACACCCCTGCTACCTCTAACCTCTTAAAGGTGGGGTTACTTCAGCAGAGAAGGACATGCCTGAACAAGGTGTGCAGGAGATCCCGGGGGGGTGTGGGGGAGAGATTGGAGTAGCATCCTACCTCCGTGTCCCTTGTGTTGAGGGCAGTCTTGATGGGAATGATGAGTTGGGGAATGACTGGCAGGATCTTGCTGCCTCCTGCCTTGAGCATGTCCTCCACCCCCTTCACTGCCAGGAACTTGTAGGGCTGCTGTGTTTCCCTCACCCCATCAAAGAAGATGGGCAGGTAGTGGTGGTAGTCCAGCTTGCTCACATCCACCTGTATATAGACAATGACATCCCACTCATGCACCTGACAAGAAGTCACAGCAGTTGTGCAGAAGTCATAGCGACTGTGCAGAAGAACAAGGCATGGCAGCTTTGCATGGCAGAAGCTGTCATGTTAGATGTGGACAAGAAAGTGATTGCACCCTCAGCATCAGCAAGCTTTTGCACATAGAAGACAGCATGAGTCGCTAGCTACAACCTGTCACAGCACTATCTTTGTAACTGGCATACAGGGCTGCATAATGGGCTGCATGTGCATCTCAGGCATGTCAAGCTGCAAAGGCAGCTTCACTGTCGGCTCACAGGCGCCTGCAGGCATGCCCACATTGTCACGCTTGAATCGACTGCTAGCAAGGTGGTTCCTGGATGCATCTAGTTGTGTACCTTCCAGCTAATCACATTCTTCATGCCCCTGTGCTCCACTGCAATGGGCAGGTCTCCCCTTTCATAAAAGCGCCTGAAGGCAGTATTGGGGGGATTGCTGCGAGCAGCATAGGCACCAGCCTTGGGGGGGTGAGGGGACCTTCTGGTTGGGCTGCCCCCATGGGCCTTGATGGATTCTCCTTGACCCCTCTTCAGATAATGATCCGGCTCCTGCCTCTCTGACTTCATCCTGCATATCACATGTCCTGCAGTTTACTACACTAGGCATCATACTCACATGTCAACCATGCCATCTGCCATCCCACTTCTATCTGCATGCTGCCGTAGGTGGTATGGTTGCAATATTCTTATGCAAAGTACTGCTCGCGCATGGTGCGGATATTACCCCAGCTGCCCAAGGGCAGCATCACCACTGGCATGAAACTTCTCATTCCAGCTGCTATCATCGCCACCGTGATGTTGCACCAGACTGGTCTTGTCACCACTGTATCTGTCAGCTTGTCAGCTTGTCACTACTGTATCTGTCAGGTTGTCAGCTTGATGTCACTGTATCTGTCAAGTTGTGAGCAGTGCAAAACCTCAGGCAAAGCCCTTATTTCCATCCGATGGCTGACTCATCATGTCGCTAATGCTCAAACACGTGACAGACAGGCATGATGCATGTGTTCTCACGGAATGCCCTGATCTGTTTTGGAGTCTGCTGAAATGTCACTGACATGAGTTTGTCAGGGTCAATTGGCTGCAGCCTGATGCTTAGCCAGACCTGTTCATGCTGCCAGCACATCAAGCATATGCTCAGAGGCTGCAACACAAGTTGTGATGGTCCATGGCGGTGACGCAGAGAGCATGAGCCTCACGTGTAAGAGCAGGTAGCCTTTGACCAGAAGGGCTCCTCCTGGCGCAGCCCTGCTGCAGCATGGGGGTGATGGTGCGCTTGCAGTGCCTCTGTGCTGTCAAAGCACTGCACCAGATTACTGGTGTAAGACAGGGTGGGCCTAATAGGCGTACAGCATAGGAAAAGGCTCTGTTTAGCAACGAGAGCAAGAGGGCGCGGTAGGCACCAAGTGTACCAAGATTAATTTTGCCCACCAGGGAAAGGTAAAATGAGTGCAGGCTGAAGTGCATCTAGCTGTTTGCAGTGACTGTGCAACATAGGTGATGATGCAGCTTGACAAGCATAAGACAGCTACGTACCGAGCCTGTGCCTTCAAGCGCATTGGGCTTGACTCTTTTGCCTTCAATTTTGACAGTCTTGTACTGGTTTGTGAACAAACTGCCGGCTACGTCGGGCAAATCATTCATCATCTGCACAGCAAGCATCGAGTGAGCATCAACTCAGAGGTTGTTGGGTTACCAGCGGGTTGTCCAGGGGTCAGCAGGACAGCAGGCAGCCAGAAGCGGGACCAACATCAAGCTGACAGCGCGCATCACATGAACAGCAGCGGCAGTGCGGAGCTGGCAATACCCGCTCGTTTCATAGTCGTTCAAGCCTGGCATGTGCTTTACCTTACTATTTGCAAGTGCGGCTCCTTTAACAACTGATGAGCCTCAGCCACCGGACACCCAAAAGCGCTAGCCTCGCAACCGCTGCACTAATCCGCAAGGACTTTGTTGCGCAAAGGGCTCGATACGCGTTACTGTTACTCGCGAGCGTTTCGGACAGGTGGTGAATGGCAATTTTCCATAAAGAATCAGGGAAATTTTCTGTTGATGGTCTCGGAGTTTGCGTTGGTGCCGAGCCCCAGCTGCTGCTGCTCTTGCAGTCGGCGCTGCTCACTAGCAGCACCGTTTGGGATATGTCATTCACAGCCTCTGCGTCTGCCTAAAGCTGTCTTTGCCGGTTTGGCTACCACCATGACACCTCCGCTGCATACTACACAGGCTGTCTTTCCAGCTGAGCCTGACAGATCACTGCTAGGTCATCAAGCACCTGCAGACGATGAACATGCTAGGCAATCAGCACGTAAGGAACGCAGAAGTAAGGAGCGCAGAAGTAAGCCCAGCAAAGACAGTGAATCAGGTAGCTCAGGAAGCGAGTCCTCAGAATCCGAGGATGACAGCTGGACACGATGGGAAGGTGTCAGGTATCTTGGCACATGCACATTTTGGCACGGAGAGGACACGCAGAGCTCAGGCTGATATGTTGCTCTGCCTTCTGCAGTGGCCAGTCTATGCCGTCAACTTCCTCTTACAGACATCTAGACACTCTTGGGGGTTGCCATGAGTATCATATCAGAGGGTAAGGTCAAATCTCCAGCTGGTACTTGTCTGCGCTGCTGTAATGGCATGTTTGTACCCCAAGAATGCAGCAACCCTCCTGCACTCTGAGTTGATCAGCTGCTGGTAGGTTCTCACTTGCGCATGGGCTGGGCCCTGGAGTGAGGCTCTGCAGCGATTATTTTGAGGTTGCTGGCCAACTGTGGCGGCTGGAGGGGTATCCTGCAGGTCTGTGTTCTACAACAAATGTTGTGATAGGGAAGTTTGCTCAACCACCTCTGTATGGAATGTCTAACGGCATCGCCTTTTTTGCTTTTTACCTCGCTTTTCTTGTTACTTATCAGCGCGAGGGTGCCATGCTGTGTCAATGCTCAGCGGAAAAGCATCTGTCTGGTTTGTCATGTTCCGTTTTGTCGTGGCAACTAATTACCAATAGTGCCCTCTTACTCTGCCAAACTATCAGATCATGTCCTTGTCTGACAATACTGCTGTCATGTAGGAGTGTCAGTGGAAGCAGCAAACCACTTGTCTTTGTTCCTGACCACGCCAGGCAGTACTGCCACATCCAATCAGGTCTTGCATAAGATTGTCATTGTGGACCAGGTTGGCTTTCACCTTGTGACCTCTCTCAGCAAAGAATGTCTGGCAGTTCAAACCATATTTGTTAGCAAGCATGTCACTCAAGCCTTCCATCAGCAAATCCCTGCCTACAGCACTGTGCCACCCCTGTGCTTGTCATGCTGGCCAGCGTGATGCGGCGTCTCACACAATGAGGTGGAGTTTATCCTTTTGGCTGTTGATGAATGCTCAAATCTTGAGTTGTCTCAAGTGCTCAATATCAAACATTGGCCTGCTTGTTAGGTGCTTCTTGTTGATGCCTTCTGCATCATAATTTGGGATGCTGCACCTTCAGCAGCATCCATTGCAGGCGGACTGCTCAAAGCAGGCTCAAGATCAAACAACAGACACTTCCCAAGTCTTTTTGGACACCGTGGAGCCAGTGCAGCCCAAACCTGAGCTGTCACCTTCACATGTTTCAATCCTGTCTCAAAGGAGTGCCTGGCTGCCTCTGCTGGACAGTATCTTAAAGACGTCATAGTGTCTGTTGTGGAGGTTGAGCCTGCTTTGGGCAATGCCTGGCTGCAGCATGCAGAGTCAGGAAGGGCATCATGTCATCACATCTCAAACCAATTTGCATGTCCACTGTCGAGTCCAAACGCCTGCCTCTTCTTGGAATTGTTACTTCATGCCTGGCTGTTTCATACAGAGCGGCAAGGGGCATCACATAACCAAAAGTAAGTCCAGGGTGCATGGACCCCTGTTGGCCAGCAGGGGAATTGTGGCGGCCTACCCCAAGGCGGTCAAGCTGAGTCACCTGATGAGTCATGCTAAGCACTACCTCCTCCATGACACACTGCTTGTCAGGTACCAAGTGGACTTGACCTGAGGCTTGCTTGTTGATCGTTGATGGATGTACATGCGTTGCAAACATCATATAAACTTATTGAGCTTTTGTAAGTAGACGTTGAGATGTAATGTTGACATGTCATATGCTTGCACAAATTCTGGTGCACTGAGCATCATTGTCAGCCATGCATGGCTTGTTGACTGTACTGTATAACAAATGAAAAACACAATGGTGTGCAGGGCAACTGTCCAGATTGTCAGAAGTTGGAGTTATGATGCACCACCTGCAGTCACGTATCAGCCTGAACAGTATCAAGAAGCACGTCAGCCAGGCTTGACAGCATCTGGATTCCGAGGACATGGCAGGCCTGAGATGCAGCAATGGTGAAAACGTTGATGCCCTAGCCTGCCATGCACACTACGCACAGGCATTGCGCAATGCATGCAGATCCATAGATGCTATGAGAAGTTCATGTGTGCCTAGTCAGTTTATTCGTGCAGACAAATAACTTTGACCAGTAGTCAGGCTGACACATCATTTAGGTATGCCCGTACCTTGTATGTAAGTTTAGCTAGCAGTTCAGCAGACACTAATTGACAGCACAGGTCAATACATGAGGCACCTCAGCAGTGTTGTAGCAGCCCGTAGAGTCTTGACGAAGTAGGCCTTTTCACTGCTTTGCTGCTGCAGCAGAGTATCTACTTCATGTGGTGGCACACGATGCCACAGGCAAACGATGTTATGTGGACCTTGAGTGCTGAAATGTTTTCTGACCTGCAACTGGCATCCCATTTGCTGCATAAACTGGCCAGCAAGCCTTGCCACAATGATATGACAGCACTATTGATGCTGGTCCATGCTGTGTGGCACCAAGCACGTCAAAACAGCTGCGCTGCACTGTATGCAACCTGCCGCTACATCTGCTCAGCACACACACAGCATGCTCTTATTGGAACGCCGCATGCTGCTGCTCAGGCCCTGTGCTGCTGCTGCAGCACCTACTGGTACTGCTCACCCGCTGCTTTGCACTGCCTCACACTGCTGCTTACAATGGGCTCGCTGCTGCTGCTGCTAACTGATGTTGACTATCTTAATATATCATATTATATTCTTTCTACAAAAAATTGATACTACGGCCATACCATCCAGAAAGTACCCCTTCTCGTCCGATCAGGGAAGTCAGGCTGGATTGGGCTCAGCCAGTACTCGGCTGAGTCATCGCCCGGAAACCTTGAGTGCTATGGTGCCTTTTGCAGCTGTGTACAGCATACAAATGATGTATGTGTGCCTGTGCATCCTGCTTTGCTGTGCTGCACACAAATGATATACTGCATGCCGGTACTTTGCAACTTAGTCCAGCCACCAGGCATGGCACTCGGTCAGAGCACAAGTTTCCCCTGGTACTGCGATGCAGCCCGTACAAGTAGTAGCAAATATGCAGTGTCACTGAGTGTAAGCACTCCCACAGTCAGGCAGCCGTTTCAAAACCACTCCCAGTGTGCAGATGCCATGTGCAAGGTGATACATAACAGGAAGGTTGTGGCGGACAACGAAAAGCATGCAATATCAAGGATTTGCCGTATTGCCCATGGCAATGACAAATGGAGAGAGTGATAAATGATGGATGTATAAAGAAGAGTTACACATTGTGTTGAGTTGTGCTGAGCACTTACATTGATTCAGTCAAGTCATTCATGAAGTGATTAGTCATAGTTGGGTCATGTGTTTCTATTATGACTACTTTCGTATACCAGCGTCCCGCCGTCAGCTAATCAGGCTAATGTACAGAGTCCAGCGGCCTGATAACAAAGTGATAGCAGCAACAACAGAGAGTGAAACAGTCTTGTAATGATTCTGTCCGGTTACACAAGACCGCCGAGACGTCCTTGCTTCAATACATTGTACTTCAAAGAGTCCAGCCTCATCCAGTTGGATTACTAACATCTGAGCTGAAATTTCAAGGACATAAACGTCACATGAATGACAAACAGCACTGGGCAAGGCATACAACTCACCCCATGACTGCAGCCTACCTCCAATACAAAACCTCACAATACTTGCATCTGTCTAGCACAGCACAGCTGATATGCTGACACGACCATGACATTAAGAGTCAGTGCCAATCAAATGAACGCACTGCAAGTCTGCGCGAGCAAATCTTGCATGACCTAACAAACACACTCACATACAGTAAATTCTCAGTACTGTTCAAGTGTTGCAGTGATGTCCTGTAATCTGCAGACAGCCAGCAGCACATGCCATGACCAAGAAGCTGAGCAAAGTTGTCTTTCAGATTGCAAAGTGCTTCATTAGGTCAGCAGCCTGAAACTCAAGAGCGTCCTTTGAAAACCTGCAGGGCACTTTATGATGGTGCAGTTCAAGCACCGGGTATCATAGATCGGAGATGCAAGTGAACAACGCATGATCAAACATTGTACAGACAAAGCATACCTGATCATCTGGCTTTTGACTGTCTCCAGAGTCTGTGTCGGTTCTTGAGTCAAGCATACCACAATGCACAGACTCCTTGAGATTCTTGGAACAGCAGTCTTTCAACCTGTCCACCTTGTCCTTGCACTTGTTCATATCATAGTCGTTCTTGGACAAGCAGTCCTGAATTGCGCACGCCTCTGTTTTGCAAGCATCCCTTTTGCTGCTACCGGCTACAGGCATCTTTACACTGTAACTAATGTGAATGGACCTGAAGCACAGGCTCGCTTATCATGCTAGTTTTCCGGAACCAAGACAGCGGAGCTTCAACATTGCAGTGACGTTGTATCAGAGAGGAGGCAGTGCTTAGGCTTGCATGCCTACATAGCACTTCGATGCAGGTTTCAAATACCTTCTGCGATCTAATCCGATATGGCACTGGGTCTGGCACCGTGTGCTGTGAAGTTGGTCTTGCGTACCGTACGTGCTTCTAAGTCGCCAGGAGTCTTATTTTGGGTGTTAACGTGACGACACCATGAGAAAGTGGAAGCTTGTCAGCCACACATTTGCTCTACAACATTGCTTTCGATTGTGTTGCAGCATTCCAACATATGGTGTGTCGTCTCTGTGCAGGCTTGATATGCCATGTGCACTAAGACGATAGACTAGAAGCTTTGTGTTGATGAGCTTAAATATACCACAGTGACCTTGACAGAACAGTGCCAGGGGCTCCATGGTGCTGCACATTCCAAAGCATAACATCACTTCGTCAGTCAGCGCAGAGTAATGTCGCAAACTGCCATTGCAGTACAATGTCAGGCTTGTACGTCTATGTGTGAGAGTCCCTGAGTAACAGCTCTGTCACTCTTGACAGGCCTGGGCCGTACGATCTGCCAGCTTTGCATGCTTGAGGGGCTGTCCCGGCGAGACTCGATTGCGCAGCTGTGCAACAACGGCCCTGGGACAGTCATATGTCTTGATGAGTATCCTGCTAAACCAGCAGGCCGCCGCATCGGGCCTGAGCCAAGTTGCGTGGGCGATGCTGACTCTGCTTGCCTGCTAGTATTCTCATGCTCTGCTGACTGAGACTGTGCATGATTGTCACTGGCAAGGATCGTGCCCCTTGCAAGGCTGCTGTTGGTCTATGTTCTGCTTGACCACAGTATCTGTTGGGCATCTGCCAAGCTTCAGCCGTGTCACGTGCATCAAGAATGGGTTCTGCCCTGCTGTCTTGGCTGCATGCCTGATCGGCAGCTATACCCACATGCTCATCACTCACACTACTGCTTTCCACGCTTCCGTGTGCCTGTGCGCTGTCACACTCTTGTTCATTTGCATCTGCATCTAATGGGTCTGCCGTCAGTCTGGCCAGAGCCAATGCAGCCTTCTCGCGCTGCTGAGTGAGCCTTTGAGAGTGCCGTTCTGCCTTCTGCTGCCGTGCCTTGCCTCTGGCTGCTTTGGCTGCGCGCACCTGCTGCTCTTTCTCTTCTGCCCTGCTGAAGTCCCAGCTGCATGTCATCCCAGTCTCTGCACACAAGTCATGCCACGTCAGCTCCAACATGTCAAGTGCCAAGTCAGCTCCAATGTGCCAAGTCAGCTCCAGCATGCCAAGTCAGCAACATGGCTTGATGAGTGTGGTCACCCTGCCTACCTTACGGCGCTTTCATGCTCCTGATACCAGGGCCTAAGTTTGAGGTGAGCTTTTGAGTTGCTGGAATTTGAATTGGGCTGACTGCAAAACAACTGCAGACAAATTGGAGTCGCCAAACACGCTGTGAGAAGCAGCCAGACCCAGCATGTGCACACATTCCAGGCTAAAAATGGTATGTATACGGTTGATAAGTTGTAAGTCCAATGGTTAAACACCTGTGAGCCAGATCATTTGCACTTGCATCTGAACACAGTACCGACCTGAGCCAGCGACCAGCCACTGATCAGCCAGATCTGCACAGTAAGCAGCTCCACCAGGCAACTGGAACACCCTCCTTGGGGGCAGGGATGCACTGGAGGGGCGGCCCTGGTGCCTTTGCCTCATGGCTACCTCAGTATTGAGCAGGGCCACTGTCCCATCACTGAGGGCAGCTGCCAGCCAGGGGTCCTCTAGGGTCAAAGACCCTACCCCAGCTGATGTTTCCCAAAGCGTGGCTACTGTGGCTGATGCATCAGGCAGCCTGCATGCAGTCCAGGCCAGTGAGATGCAAGCAAATCAAGTGCCTGGTTGAATGTTCCCAATCATGAAGTCACGCAGCACAATTCATGCTGTTGCTGATTCATTTGGCGAACTATCTGTCGCCTGCATGCCTCCAAGCAGATGCAGCCCTACAAAAGCTCACCCTGCACCTCACTGAGACCCCACGTGCAGCAGCTGCCTGGAGGTTTCTCGAGAAGGAGGGAATTAGCGCTGATGTGATACTCTGCATTTAACCCATCTCAGCATCACAGGAACGAATTGCAAGCCTACACTGCAGCTGCATCGTCCAGGTGCACAGTGACTGGCAGATTGGCTGATGCTGCAATGAGGATGCATGACTCACCGCAGGTCGTGAGCCAGGATGCGTCCATCCTGTCCACCTGAGAAGGCTATCCGCCCATCCTTTGTGCCCTCCACATTGGTCACAGCTCCTGCCTGCAGGACACAGCATCAAGCATTGGCAACAGAACAGACAGAGTGCAGGTTGTGAGTCTTTGACAAAGTATCAACCTGCCGTTGAACATGCAGTGACAGATGCTGTCCCTGGACGTGCCAGCAGCTGGGCTTGTCTACTCCAGCACAGCCCATGTTCAAGCAAAGCATCACTGCAGTACATGCGTCAATGCTCTGTGCAGCTTTTACAAGGCTGCTTGTCTTCACATCCACAACACTGCATTATATATGCACTTGGAGCACCTGATGCCAGATGCGCTTCAGTGGCTTCAGAGTGGTCACATCAAGCACATGCAGCCGAGAGGAAACGCCAGCTAGCAAATGCTCTCCTCTGGATGCCAGACTAAAAACCCAGTCATCAAAAGGCACTACACCTGCCATGGTAAGACTGCTGCGGTGCCATACCCTGACAGAGTAGTCCCAAGATCCGCTGTAAATGCACCTGTAATGCAGCTGATTTTGGCTGTGTAATACACGGCCTCAGTGCATTGGCCTGGGTAATGAATGGAACACACAGATGCAAGCTTGCTGAAGTGATGCAGCAGCAATGCCTGTGAGCACAACTCACAGCACAATGAGTTGCTGAAGATGTCATGATTAAAGATCCTGCTGAAACCAGAAATATATGCAGCGCAATCCCTGTGAATTTGGCAAGCAATGAAGTGACAGCTGCTTACTGTCCATCCAGCGCCACAGCAGCAACAGGTCCAGTGTGTCCGCCCTTGACCAGTCTGATAGGATCTGAAAGGTCAAAGGCTGCCTTGCTACTACGGTCAGCAAGCCATACTCTGAGCTTGTGATCTGAGCTACCACTGACAAGCATGTCCTCGTCCACAGCTAAGCAGCGCACTGTCCCTCCATGCAGCTTGCTGGTTGCAAGTGGCATGCCTGCTCGCATGTCCCAGACCTTTACTGTCCTGTCAGAAGAGCCTGCAAATATGCCATTCAGATATTCGTGTTGGAGACATCATTGATGCATTGATCACAAGGTGTACACTGCCTCTTGGCCTCTACCTGTAGCAGCAACACCATGACCTCGCATGATCCCAAGGCATTGCACACCGCTGCTGTGGCCATACAAACTGTCTTGCTGATAATGTTTACTACTCCAGCAGCTGACTCTCTTCATCTTGCTGCCATATTCTGTTTGCCAGCAAGTGCTGTGCTTCTCTTGTGCACGTATTGTGATCCATCGCTGTTCATAAAAGTACCGCCAGGCTCTATTTGCAGCCTGATCATGACTCAAGTCTCTCCAATGCTTGCAGGTCGCGCTGACACAGCACAAGTCCTTGGGAGGGAGGTAGCTGAAGACGTGATGCAAGTTTCCCGCTGCAAGAGCGGAGATTGATACTGGCTCTTTCGCCTCTGGTGCGTCCATAAGGGTTTCGTTCATGATAGGTAGTCAGGTTCTTCCAGGTAGAAGCCACTTTTGCAAGCGGCATGGAGCTCACATGAGCGCGTGCTTAGCCACTTTCGGCACTGCGTGTGGCTTGCGCCACACTGTGATACGCTCGACCTCTTGCGAACAAGGGGTCCATGGCAGAGCTGCACACACTCACAGCATGTGACAACTTCTTATCAAAGCCAGACGGTTCTGGTCTAATCTATCGTATGCTGAGTGCTGTAAGTTGGCAAAGTGTGTTCAACAGGAAGGCTTGTAGGCCTGAACGGCGCAGGCTCCCGGACGTAAACTGCAATACATGATCAGAGGTCATAAGGAGGTAGAATGTTGCAAAGTGCGTTCTCATAGCCTCGCAGTTGGCGTAGCCTATGCCCTGTTTGGGAAAAAGTCACGCGTAGCCATCAGTTGCTTGCCTCGTTCCCCTTGCACAGACCGACAGAGTTGCAATCATGGTACGTTCAGCCATGCCCACTCTTTTCTATTTTGTCTGGCTGTCTGCGGATAGGTCTGGGGGCGGCTGCTGCAACTGATCACCTTTGCTGTCCTATTGACTCATGCTTGTCTGCAGGCTTCCCGTTTCTGGGCTGCCGGCAGTGACAGCGAGGAGGAGTCAGAGTCAGAGGTTGAAGAGACTTCGTCTGAGGAGGAGTCGGACTCCTCAAGCTCTTCAGATGAAGGATCACAGAAGAAGGGACCCTCACGGTATGATAGAGCCAACTTGAATTCAGGCTTTCCGCGTTGCTCCGACGTTTGATGTATGCGATGGCCGCATGCAAGGTGACACCAATTTGCCACGCTGTGTTGTTTGCAGGTTTATGATTGGTAGCAGTGACTCAGACTCTGAGGATGACAAACGTGTTATTCGGAGTGCCAAAGATAGGCGTTTTGATGAGTTGCAGGCAACCTGTCATGAGATCAGGGTAAGCTATGTGCTGTCTAGTGTTGTCACTACTGCCTTGTTGGCCGTCCACCAATAGTCACAGGGCATCAGACAGCGCTGCTCAGCCAGGAAAGAATCAGGAACTCTTTTATGCTCTGCTTCTGATTGTTGCGGACTTCCATGCAGAACAAGGTCAACATCAATGACTGGTCATCCGTTCAGTCCCTGTTTGATAAGCTCAATAAGCAACTCGAGAAGACTCAGAAGGTCACAGACGCCATTGGCGTGCCTCGCGTCTATGTCAGAATCCTTGTTGAGCTCGAGGATGGTCTCAAAAAGACCTTGGCTGACAAGGACGCAAAGAAAAAGATGAGCCCCACAAATGCCAAGGCTCTGAACACCATGCGTCAGCGTCTCAAGAAGCACAATGTCAGCTTCCAGGAGCAGA
>JAABUO010001487.1_pt1 | contig 30570 bp, 18 predicted proteins | sample 5559291 | NCBI WGS metagenome assembly JAABUO01 (sample SAMN10711878, study PRJNA513372) | rock metagenome | isolation source: Antarctica rocks | place: Antarctica: Victoria Land, Finger Mt sud | reverse complement strand
TTGCTGTGGATCAGCTTGTCGATCGGCGGGCTGGCGGCGGCCGCGCCGGTTGGCTGGTCGGTGCCGTCGATCATTGCGCCGCGTTCGAGCGTAGGCACGGTTGGCGGCATCGTCAACCTGTCCAACCAGATCTCGGGCATTGCGGCCCCCATCCTGACCGGATACCTGATCGTCGCCGACCATGGCAGCTTTGCCTGGGCGTTCGCGGCTGCGGGGCTCTACCTGCTGGTAGGCATCTCTGCCTATCTCTTTTTGCTTGGTCCGATAGAGCCCATGCAGCTTTCCTGAAACCACGCGTCACGTTGACGAACTTATGTGCCCAGCGGGAGAGATAGGGCGTGCGCTGTTGGTGTCGCTACCGGGCTCTGTAGGTCTTCGCAACCCCTGTGCGTTCGTTAGTGATGGCAAAGCTGCCGTCACGCTTGCCCGCCAGTTTGAGCGCGAAGCCCGCCTCCGTGCCGAGCGGGTTCGCTATAAACTCAGCCGCAGTATTGCGCGTCCCGGCTTCAGCCGAGGCGTGCAGCTGCCACAAGGTTTCAAGCCCTGGTGCGTGCGAGAGCGTGTCAAAGGTCGGCGTCGAGCCGCCCTTGGTCTCCCCGTTGTCCATTACGGCCACACGCGCATGCAGCGCATCGATCAGCGCCGGGCTCGAGCTCTGCTTCCAGCCATGGTGCGAGACGACAAGAACATCCACCCGCCCGAGCTTGTTCACCGGACAGACCAGGCCGCGTTCCTTATCCCACGTCAGGTCGCCCAGATCAAGCAGACGCAGCTTGCCGAAGGTAATTTCGACCCCCAGCGAGCGGGCATTCTCGGTGTTGTCAAGCGGCCGAATCTCAGACGTCTTACAGGCCGGATTGAGCTCGCCTGCCCCCGGCAGCGCATGGTCGAGCACCGCGCCGTCTCCACTGACGACCGTCACCCGCATCCCCGCTATCGGCAGCACATCACCGGGTTTAGCTACGATGTGCCGGCTCTTGCCCGCGGCGAGCATCTGTTGGTAGACCGCGAACCCGTGCTCAGTGACACCGCCGTCCAGCTCGCGGTTGGGCCCGTGATCGACAAACGTGCCTACTGGTATTTTGGCCAACAGTTGCGGTACCCCGCCCACGTGGTCGTCGTGATAGTGCGTAATCAGAACAAAGTCGATCTTGGCCAGACCGGCTTCGTGCGCGGCCTTGAGGATGCGGTCGGCGTCGCGATTCTCCCGGCCCGGCCACCCAGTATCGATCAGCAGCGACTGACCCTGCGGCGTCACGAACAGCGTCGCCTGGCCGCCTTCCACGTCGACGAAGTACACCTTCAACTCACCCGAAGAGGACTGGGTCTGGGTTGGCGACGGGGAGGTGGATGCTGGGGTTTGGGCAATGCCAGTCGCGCAAGTGGCGGCGGCGGCGAAAGCAAGGGTGGCAAGGCAGGCGGGCAGACGCATCGCAGAGGTCACTCCAGGTCGGTTGAGGGTTCGAAGGGAGGAGGCACGGTGGCGCGCGTGCTTCCCGTGGAGATGCCGCCGTCAATCAGCAGCGTCTGGCCGGTCATATAGCGGCTCGCTTCCGAAGCGAGAAACACGATTGGCCCATCGAGGTCGTCGGGGCGGCCGGGGCGTTTGAGGGGGATGCGGTCGACCAGGTAATCGACCCAGGCCTGGTTCTCGTAAAGAACCTTGTTCTGTTCCGTGCGAAACCAGCCCGGTGCCAGACAATTGACGGTGATGCCGTGGCGTCCCCAGTCGTCCGCCAGGCTCATCGTCAACTGGCGGACGCCGCCACGGCTCGCTCCATAGGGAGCCAGGCCCGCATAGCCGAAGACGCTCGTGACGGAGCCGATGTTTACGATGCGGCCATAGCCGAAAGGCACCATCTGCCGCGCAACCGCCTGCGCGACAAAGAAGCTGCCGCGCAGGTTTGTGTCGAGAATCAGGTTCCAGTCATCCCAGGTGACGTCGAGCGCGGGCTTGCGCACGTTGCAGCCTGCATTGTTGACCAGGATGTGAATCTGGCTGGCCGCGCCGGCTGCACCTGCGGCCATGGCGGCAATACTTTGTTCGGACCGAACATCGAGCGCCAGCGGTGTTGCTTTGCGGCCGAGCGCTTCGAGCTCCTTGCAGAACGGAGCCAGGTCGTCGACCTTGCGGCTGGTCACGATCAGGTCCGCTCCCGCGCGCGCCAGGGCACGGGCAAAATACTGGCCCAGGCCGCGGCTTGCCCCGGTCACGAGAGCGGTTTGCCCGCGCAGATCGAACAAGGCGCTCATTCGATGGCTCCGTTGCCAACGCGCGGATCGAGGACAATTTTCATTAAGTTGGGCTCGCGCGCATGCAACCGCTCGAACCAGCTGGCACCTTCGCTGAGGGGCGCGACGGCTGTAATCAGCCGGTCCACGCGAATCTGCCCGGAGCAGACCAACTCCATCGCCTGCGGGTACTCGCCGGCCGAGGCGCAGGATCCTTGCAGACGAATCTGCCGGGTGACCACCTTCTGGAGCGGCAGCATCACCTCCCGTGCGATGTTGCCGACCAGCGTCACGGTACCGCCCTTGCGCACGCACTCGATCGCCGCGTTGACGGTTTCGCCGCGGCCGACCGCCTCAAACACGTGATCAACGCCGCGCTGTCCGGTGCGTGCCCTTACCTGCTCGATGAGATCGCTGCCCGAACCTGCGAACGTCTCCGTCGCACCCAGTTCCCGGGCGATCGCAAGCCGCGAAGCATCCACGTCCGCCACATACACAGGGCTGCAGCCAGCCACGCGTGCCGCCTGCAGCAGCAAAAGCCCGATCATGCCGGCGCCAATGACCAGCGCCGAGTCGCCCGCTTTTACCTCGGCAAGTCGCACGCCGTGCAACGCAACGGAAACGGCTTCGAGCATCGCGGCCTCCGCAAACCCAAGTGCATCCGGCAGTCGGTAAAGGATGCGCTCGGGCACCACCACCAGCTCGGCAAAGGCGCCCGCGCGCCGGTATTCGCCACACGAGACGCCCACAACCTGGCGGTCGTCACAGAGGTTGACCTCGCCGCGCTTACAGAAGTCGCAGCGGCCGCAATAAACCGTGGAGTCGAAGGTGACGCGATCGCCCGGCTTGAAGTCCGTGACGCCGGTGCCTGTCTCGACGATCGTTCCGGCCGCCTCGTGGCCCATGATGATCGGCGGGATACGACGACCGGAGGCGCCATCGTAGCCGTGCACGTCGCTGCCGCAGATGCCGCAGGCACCCACGGCAATCAAAACTTCCCCGGCTACAGGCTCAGGCCGAGGCATAGCGGTGACTTCCAGATGCTTGTACTCCGTCAGCAACAGCGCCTGCATAGCCCGAGCACCTCGGTGTCCAGCGTACAACTTCACATCGCCGCTGTCCCGCAGGTTCTATCGGGACGCTGCCCGTCTGGGCCTGCGTGACGGCGCTCTTCACAGCCCAGGTAAGTAACGTGTGAGCGCGAGAGCTCGAAACCGGTCCACCTGGGAGCTTGCCCGACAACACGTCCTCTACAGTGCGCGCAAACCCTGAACGAACGGCGTTGGCGACCATGGCTCCGTTCAGATTGAGTTCCGGGTCGACGGTCCTCGCAAGCGCCGGATCGTCGGCGATCAGAACGCACGGCTCGAAGCCGAGCGGGAGTTGAAGGAAAGATAAGCGCAACCTCAGTCAACTCGTCTGAATCAGGGTCGAGTAGTAATGCAGGATTGCTCGAATCGTGGAGAGGATCCGACTGGCTGCTGTGCGCTTTTCAATGGCTTGTCACCCTAGTGGCGGGCGTCCGGGATCCTTTGGGAAACGGTACGGCTGAGTGCATCGAGGCGAAGCTGTGCATCCTTGAGCCCTGGATGAAGTACCAGCACCCGCTTGTAGCAGGCTTCGGCTTCTGGGATATCGCCCTGAGCGTCCGCTGCCAGACCACGATACAGATCATCCAAAGACGCGGGATGCTGATTATCAGAGCTGTACGCGCTCCACATCATAACGGGAGTCTCGGAAGGGAGAATTCGGACGATCATCGTTGCGTATGCGGGCTGTGGCGACCCAGATTCACTGAGCGTCACAACCAGACGGTAGGTTCCGGGCGCAAGCTCCGCTGTGCTGAGCGTATGGCCGTTCAGGAGATTCCCGGCTCGGTCGAAATTCTTGACTTCCAGCTCTTCATCTTCATTGACTCGGTTCTGCCCCACTGCGGATTGATTCACCTGACCCATCAGGTAATGCACATGAATCACCTTTGGCGAACTGGCAACCCCAGTGGACGGAGTCAAGGCCTTCGGTTCTCTCTGCGGAAGCCAGATTTGATACACAAGGGGAAGCTGCTCACCGGCGTGGATCTCTACCGTTTGCTCGCCACGCGGATCGAAGCGAACTCCGGCGAGAGTGAATGGAACTCCCGCTCGGACGTGGGCGAGAGGTGTGTCGCGATAGACCATCAGGCCAGAGACTCCGAGATTATCGGGGCGGGGAGCAGGTACAGTCACTTTACCCAAGGTGCGTGTGGAGTCGTGCGTGAGATTGTTGGTCAGCACGGTTTCGAGCGAGTAGTTCCCAGGGACCAGAGGCAGACGGCCTTCTGCGGCGAAGATTTTTTCCTTGCCTGCTGCTGCGCCTGCCGCCGAGACTGTTCCTCCAAGTTGCTCGTCCCGCTCGTAAATAGCTTTGCCGGAAGCTGTCGTGACCCGCGTCTTCAATGTCATGGAGTAGCCGGTGGCCTTGTTTGGGAGCACACCGATCAAACTCGGGTCCGGCCGCTGGTAGCGAAGGAGAAAGTTGACCGTGTTCTGGCCGTGGTCGTCTCGCACTACCAGAGTCTGCAGATCAAGTCCGTGAGCACCCGTGAAGATGTTAACGGTGATATTTTCGTTATTGGCTTGTCTCAGTCTTGTAACGCGATCTTTTTCGAGCTTCTGCTCCGGCAGGCTGCGAATCTCGTTCAACAGCGTGTCGGACAAGCTGCTGTAGCTGGGATTTTTGAAGTCGACAGGTTCAGACGGAATAAGGCTGACCATGGACTGTTCTGCTTCCCCGCCCATCGACTGATCGATCGTGTGGAGCGCGATGGCATCGTCATGCGCGTCATTAGTCACGATTCTGGTGGGCCCATCCTGGCGCGGAGAGTAAAGGATGTAGGGTTCTGCCTCGCTTGGCTTGAAAAAGACTAGATTGAAATAAGGTGGCAGGGCAGGCGAAGGCGATTGGTAAAACCATATCTCGACCGGGCGCGTGCTGATCCCCTGGTGATACTTTGCGGTCTGCTGCGGAGGTCCAAGGGTGATATAGATGCGTCCCATGTCCGTGCGCCAGCCATCGTTGTAGCGCGCATCTCCGAAGTGATCGCGGACATAGGCGAGGCGGCGGTAATGCTCCTCTTTGAAGGTATTGATCGAGCTATGCGGATCGGGATTGCGTGATGTCCAGAACTCCTTGATGAAGGAATCCCGTTCGTCATCCGTGTGCAGGCTTAGGAACTCCTTCCGTTCCGCCTGGGTGATGATGTAGGGCACATCTTCGTCAATCCAGCTTTTGAAGAACGGGGACAAGTGCTTGCTCGATTGTGCGTCGACCCTGGGGGTAAGCAGAGCAAATGCCACGAAGAGCAGGAACACTACAACCTTGTGCAACCGGCGCACGCGCAGACCTCCAAAAACAAAGACGGAAGAGGGAGTCCCCTCCTCCGTCGATTCTACTGAATACAAGGGTTAGGGTTAGAAGCTCAACCCGACCGTGAAGCGTGCGTGGAAGGGGTTGACGAACCCGTTTGGACGGTTGTAATCGGGATTCGAAACTCCAGGGGAGGTATCCAGATTTTGGTTGTAGTTGGTCGCCGGCTGGCTATTGGTGATGTTGAAGCCGTCAAACGCGAGGTGAAGTCCAAACGTGTCATGGAACTGAATTGTGTCCGAGACGCTTGCATCGGCATACAGTTCAGCAGGTGTTCTCCCGATCGTGCCGCGTCCACCCACCGGAACTTCGCCGGGGCTGGTGTAAACAGGGTGGCTTTCATAAGCGCTCAGCGGAACGCCCGACAGACCGTGGATCCAGGTACCGACCGTGACGCCGTTCAGCCTGCCAAACCTCGGCATCGATCTGTCGAACGTGTAAGCAACTAGGAGGTTGCCGACATGACGGCGATCGGTATTCAGATAACCGCGTTTGAACTGGTCACCCAGAACCCCAATTGCGCCGGCAGTAAAGTCGAACAGAGACGAAATTCCAGGGTCCGACTGACCGTTATCATTGCGGTAAAGACCTTCATAGTTGCCGAAGAGCTTCGCGTATCGATAGTTCACGCGAGCCTGCCAGTGGTTGCGGAAGGTGCGATCGAGTTCAAGTTCCAGGCCCTGGTAGTGACGCCTGGGATTGGCGAACCCATCCGGCTTCCCGTCTGAGCCAAGCTGCCCGGCGGCAGGCTTCCCGTCTGGGCCAAGCTGTCCGGCGGCAGCAGCATTGGTTACGCAGGCTCCGTTGTATGGAGTTCCATCGAAGTGCTGGAAAAATCCTCCATTAGCGACTGACGTGTCGTTTGCGGCCGTACAACCTGCGACGGGCGCGGTATACGGAACACCATAGCAATGCGAAGTCTTATCAGTCGTCCCGATCTGGCTCGGATCGCAGCCTTGATTTGCAGCGGCGAACTGTGCCGGAGTGTAGGTAACTTCCTTCTCGTTGACAAAGTAGTCGGAGCCAGCAGTCACGTTTGCGATTCCGCCAGCATAGCTTCCGTCTACGAACGATCCTTCAGGGGATTGCGATCCTATGTCCTCAACGATCCTGCCGAATTGACGATCAACATAGTGCGCCTTGAAAACCATACCCGGGGTGACTTGACGTTCCACGCCGAGCACGTACTCGTTCGCATACTCCATTTTGGTGCCGGCCAGAATACCCTCTCCAGTCGATGAGCTGAAGTTCGGCGCGCCGAACAGACCAGTGGCGGTGCTCCTCTCTGTGCCATTCAACACCACACTGGTATCAGGAGTAACGGATCCATTTGCGTCCAAAACTGCGTTGCCTGAGGCATCTTTGACGGGTGCGTAAAAGAGACTCGTGTCATCCTGTTCGTTGCCCAACTGGCGAATGGCAGCGTCCAAGGGAAGCGGATTCTGATAACGCGAGAAGGCCACAAATATTTTCGATTTACGGTCGCCAAATGGGTCGACGGTAAAACCTAGGCGCGGAGACCAGTTATCGCTCCAGTTGTAAGTAAGTAGAGCGCCGCCGTACTTCTGCTCTTCCCAGCGAAGACCTGCATTGATGGTTACAAAGCGATTCGGGGAATAGACCTCGTTGCCGAACGCCGCTTTATAGCGGGAGAGTGCCGCTACGACGGAACCCGCATACGTTCCCCGCACCTGTTGGAGATAAGCAAGCTGGCCGTTGTACATCGCGCAGTAGGTGCAGCCGGTTAGGGGATGACCATGTGAATCTTTGCTGATGAGGTAGAAAGATGCGTTAGTCGACTGACCAATTGCCGCCGCGTGAGTATGCACAAAAATGGTTGTTAGCGCCTGGCCTGCGGCGTTGTTAGCCGGAATCGCGAAGTTCGGTCCTGATCGCAGAGTAGAGTTATTGAAGTCAACGTGGTTGTAGAAGTAGCCAATCGACGCCACGTGCTTGCCGAGGAAGCTAACAGACTCCTGTAATTCTCCCTGCAAGGTATAGTTGGCGTCTTTGGTTTTGTAGTAGGTGCCGAACCCATACGGCACGAACTGGGAACCCGTCCGGTCACTGATTGAGTAGCTGTTCTTGAGCTGTGGCGAATCGTTGAAGTGCTCTGTGCTGTAAGCGTACGCTCCAAAGCCGGTCAACCCCTTGAACAGGCTTGTGTTTAGGCGCAGCGTCGAGTTACGCGTCCCGAAATTATAGGAGTCGCTCACCTGCTTAAAGCTGGTTCCTGAGAAAGCATTCCTCCCATTTGGTCCGTTGTTGTGGCGCGAAGGATCGCCATACGATGAGGCTTCGAGGATGGTTGCCGCGAAAGGCGTGAAGGTCAGCTTGCCAGCCCAGTTGATGCTGGTCGTGTTCAACGTCCGGCTGCCCTGCGAAAAGAGCGGCGCGTTGGGTGCGGCAAGTTCCACGTTTCGGTTTAGTGTCGGATCGAATGCGCCAAAAAAGAACAGCTTGTCCTTGAGGATGTAGCCGCCAAAAGTCGCCGAAAGCTCATATTGAGGACTGGACAGAAACTGCGTGGGTGTCAGGTTGACGTAGTTGTAGTCGGCCAGTTGCTTGCCTTTCACATAGGCGAACTCGGGCGTCAGGTACGCAGTCAGTTCTCCGTGGAACTTGTTTGAACCAGATTTGGTGACAATCTCGACGATTCCGCCGTCGCCCTGCCCGTATTTGGGCTCGAACGCTTCGGTTTTGACATCGACTTCCTTAACAAAAGAAAGGGTAATTCCGGTGCCGAGGGAACCGTATTGCGGGGTGTAAACACCCAAGCCGCCGTAAGCCTGGTCCGTGATGGTGACTCCGTCGGCGGTATAGTTGTTTTCCAATCCGCTCGATCCACCGATAGACGGGTTTGCAGCGCCCGTGCCACCGCCGCTGACCACACCGGGCGCGATATAAAATGCGCCTGAGACGTTGCGGGGGACTGGAAGCTGCTCGAGGAACGTATCGGTGAGCTCCGTGTTCACTGAGGTATTTTCCGTGTCGATCTGGGTGGCTCCGGCGTCTACTTCAACCGTCTGCGCCTCCTCACCGATCGACAACTTGGCGTCAAGCGATTCAGTGTGATCTATCGTGACCTCATTTGCGCGCGAAACAAAGGTTTGAAAGCCCGGGGCGACCACTGTCAGGGTGTACTGACCAGGCGTTAACCCCCTCACCTCGTAGTGGCCTGTCGCATCCGAGGTGCGCTGAATCGTTTGCTGGGGTCCAACTAGCTTGATCTTCGCGCCCGGAACTGCCGCGCCAGTCGAATCAGTAACGTATCCTGCGAGACCGCCGCTGACAGCGTTATTCTGCTGTGCAGCGGCAAAGCTGCCGGAAGCTACTGCCACTCCCGTTAGGCTTGCACCGACGAGTAAATTCCGAGCAAAGGAAGCGAGGGCCATTCTGTAGACTCCTTTCGATTGAACCGCATTATGGAAGCGATCTTCGCCTCGCCAGCAACCGCTATTGCACCGAGGCATGGCTATTCAATAAGAATTTGCGCGGATACGGAAAGATCAGCTGCAATCCTGTGGCCAAATCCGCAGTGATGCAGGGACTACAGCCCGTAATATCAACTTTGCGTTAATGGCTGGTAAATGACCGGTGAATAGGTAGCCATCAGCCCGACTGAACTGCTTGGTGACAGCATAGAATCTCCATCAAAACGCCGTTGTCTATGACTTTCCGTATAAATCCTGGCACGGGGAGAACAGCTCCAGCAGGAGCACCAGCGCGACAACGCACTTCGCAACGAGTCGGAGAATGCCTCATTCAGATCGTGCGCTCCGAACTGCTCGACCCCGATCTCTTTCCCACCTGCTTTAACCCCGCGAATCACAAGCCAGTCAGCAGAAGCAACAAGTTGCCAGGGTCACGCAATATGTATTTGCAAAGTGCGTTCGCCTGAGAGAACTCCGTTCGGCAACGTCACGCAGTCACCCTCGATCTGACCCAGCGACGTTGTCGCGACCGGCCGTCCATCGTCGGGGTGTATGTGAATCTTCAACATGCCTGTAAAGCGGGACGGCAAGGTCAGACGCACGAGCCATTGATGATTCGCTAGCGACTCCGTCTGCCAGCCGAGGGTGCCGAAGCGTGTTGGACAACGCTCGACGGAGATGCGCTCACCCGGCTTGAACCAGTGCTTGGGCGCAGCCTTTTGCAGATGACAGACTTCGGCATCGCTCTCCTCGTAACAAAGCAGCCAGCGCAGCCCCAGCGTCGGCTGCAGCACGGAATTTACCACCGCAGACCACCAGTACTTGTTGCCCTCACCTGCGTAGCCTCCGGGGATGAGCGCGTCTTCCGGCGAATAGCGATTCCCGGAGTCCGCCGCATAACAGACCAGCGCGTACAGCGTCAGCAGGAACGACCGGTAGTCGTCCTGCCGTATTTTCACTGCAAGCGTCCCGTGCTCCATGAAGTTGGACGTCCGCTGCTCGACGCCGTCCATGTGAAGCCCGACCCTCTGCATTCCCGCGACCGACCTGTGCTTCAGGTGTCCGAGATCGAGTGCCCGGTCGCCCCAGTCCGCGAGAAACCAGTCCTGCATGAAGCGATGGTTTTCGTAGCTCAGCAGGTACTTCGGATCGCGGTGCGTGTCTTCGGGTGTAAACGGTGAAATTCCCGCGCTCTTCATCTCCGGGCTCATCGCCTTCAACGTTATTTCCAGCGAGTGTTGCATATCCGCCCGCATCTCCGCCGCGATGTCCGTGAAGCGCTTCGCCTCCACGGCAAGCGACGGGTCCGTGGTAGCGGCCAAAGTCAGCGCCAAGGCATGGTCGTGCATGCCACGCCACACGCCTGCTGCGTTCTGGTAATAAAACGGGTGCGCGTCCGGATAATCGTTTCGCGGATCGCCGAGGTCCGCCTCAGGCGAACCCCAGATCAGGCCGTAGTGCGGATCGCCCGGCGCATACCTCTGCCTCGAGTATTCATAGCGCCGGAGGACATAATCGGCCATCCTTCGCAGTACAGGCAATCGCTTCCGAAACACCTCCAGATCGCGCCGGTAAATATAGCCACGAGCCGAGTTCTCCAGGAATAACCCAACATTCAATGGAGCCTCTACCTGATCCTGTACATTGTAGAGAAAATTGCCGTCCGGCAGGATGTACTTATCCAGATAGAACTGAAAGTAATCGTCGCTCGATGCGGTCAGGTTCCAAAGCTGATGCGCCCAGATGAACTCATACTGAGCGACAGGAAACAGCGCATGGCTCCGCTCCGGAATCTTGGTATAAGCTCCTTCGCCAATCTGATACGTCGGCTCAAGCCCGCGATAACTGCAGCGCGACAGCATGATGCCCGCACGTGCGCTATCCAGCAGCCAATCGTCCGGTATCGAGATCGGCATCGACTCTTCGAAGAATGTGTTCCAGTGATTCCATATACCGGCCAACGTCGAGAAGAAGGATTGCGCGTTGCCGTTCACGTATCGCTCCGTGCAGGCGCGGTTCTTCTCGTCGCGATAGACGTGCATCTCCGGCGTCACCTGATTGTCTGGAATCATGATGCGAACGCGGGCTACGGGCCGCGCGTCCACTCCATCCGGAAGCAGCACCATCGCCTCGTAGCCACACTGGTATTGCTGGTTCCACACACCGATATCCGCCGTCGGCGTGTAACCGCCAAGCAGCGTTCGTTTACTGAATCCTTTTTCGTACTTCCAGAGATGGACATTGTCGTTGGGGAAGAAATCTTTTGGGTCGAAGACCGCACTCAATTCGTCTGGAGCCCACGCGGCTTGCGGAGGATTGTCGTTCAACTCTCGCGAAGTTCCATCCGGCTCTAAAAAGAGCGAACGCTCCGGGCCAGCCTGCTCGTTTGCAACCAGCGTCCATCCGATGAACTCCGCGCCCAGAGCCGCAACGTTTTCGTAGCACGGATCGTCGCTCGATCGCAGGATGTAGTCCCCAGGAACATCCGGTCCCGGGATGTATCGTGCAGGCCGTCGCAACTGCACCTCGGCCGGAGCTGCGATCTCGCGTGGCCGAATCTTCGCCAGATCTCCGATACCTTTGGGGACCAATGCAATCGTTCCTCGGTCAGCAGTGACGAAGGCGATTGCTCCCCGATGCGTGACATGCTTCTCAAAGACTGCGGTAAGCGTGCCGTTCATGTCGGCGATCGCGGCCAAACGCCAACCGTCGACTGCGTCTCCCACTGTCAACTGCCTCGCGTTCGATGCGCCGTGAAGGAGCACATCAAGCGCGTTGACCTCTGAGATTGCAGGCGCCGTTGCCAGAGCTTCGCGCTCGCCGGGGAGAAAGGCGCTGTACTCATTGACGATGCGGGCTGCTGAATACGGGGTCTTCGCATCGCCCGATCGCCTGGTATCGGCACCCGGAACGGCCACATCGAAGACTGTGCCGGTACCCGCGGCTGCTAAGAGCTTGAGAAACGACCGTCGTTCTATCGTGTTCATCATGTTCAACGCCCAGGCAAATCTGTCGCGCTCTGCGCGAACAATCCACTAAGTCTTGAGGGTTGGAAACGCTGTGATTCGAAGCTTTGCCGCTCCGTAAGGAACAAGCGTTATCGTCTCCTCCGCCTGTTCGCTCTCGACGGGGCTCTGCGGCACCGGCTCGGCTACGCCATCGACCGCCTGCCACGCCGGCACCTTGCGCGCGAAGACCTGCAACGTAACCGGGGTTCCGGTCAGCGCAAAAGGAGATCCGCCCACGGGGTGCTCGTCTACCGTCATTGTGTGCGCCGTGTTCTCATCGACGGCAAGCGCGTAATTCCACTCGGAGGATGGAAAGACTTGCCAGTCCGCGGTCATGCCGCGGGTGCGCAGCTTCACCCAATCCTCGCCGATAGGATACGAAAATACCAGCGGTCCACGGTGGATCGACACCGACTCGTGGAAGCCGCGCGAGACCTTCGGCACCATCGGGAATTCGATTGCAATTGTGTCACCCGCCTTCCACATGCGATCGATCTTTGCAAAACCTGCGACTGCGGACCCCGGTTGCAGATGTCCATTCACCTGAATGGTTGTGCCGTTTGCCCATGCTGGAATACGTAACCGAAGAGGAAACTTGATGGCGGTCTCCGGATTCACGGTGATGCGAATAGCACCTCGGAATGGGTAGTCCGTCTCCTCTACCAGGTGTACGGCGGTGTTGCCCAACATGGTGTGCACCTCGCATGGCGCGTAGGCTGCCGCAACCAGGCCATCGTCGTGGGAAGCCATCCACAAACTCGCCGCGAATTTCGGCCAGCCCTGATGGAAGTTCGCCGTGCAACATCCGAAGTTGGGCTCCAGGCCGTAGAGATTCGACTCCGGGCCATCCGTCGTCCATGGCTTTCGATGGAGGCTCACCTCTACCTGGTTCGGCTCCTGGTTGTATTGGTGCGCCCACATGTCGTCGGTAAAGGTGCCCGGCAGAGCATTGAACGCGAGCCGCTCCAACCGGTCGCCCAGCGAGGCATCGCCCAGAATCGCAAGCGACTGCTCCAGCGAGAACATCGTCTCCACCACAGTACAGAGCTCCGATCCCTGCGACGGGTTCCTTCCCGCAAAGTGCTCGTCGCACGAGAACATGCCGTTCGGCAGACCGTGATACTTGTCCAGAGCTGCCAGCATCTGCGCCAGCCCGTGACGGTCAGCATCGCTGCCGGAGATTACCGACCACACCGGAGCCGCTTTGAGGGCCTGGCCGTTGTTGACTCCGTGGGTCGAAAGCGCATAGTCGCCCAGCCCGTTGTGCTCGCTCAGCTTGATCATCTCCGGCGTTATCGGCTGGGTGTATTTGAAGTCCGCAAAATCAGCCTGCCAGTCGAACCCCTGCTTGTGCAGCAATCGCGCCAGCTCAATCAGCTTCGGATCTCCCGTGCGGTTGTACATCCAGATGACAACGAGAGCGTTGTCCTGCCAGCGGAACTTGCCCCAGTCGCGCAGTGGCCGGGTGGGTAGCGCCTCCAGTTGGTGGGCGAAGTAGCGCGACAGAACCGGGATGACCCGCGGATCGCCTGTAGCTTCCTCATACTGCGCGAGTGCCTTCAGCATAACCATTCGTGGCCACCAGTCGTCATTAGTGGCCGGTCCGATCATTCCGTTCGATGCCTGATGGGTCAGCGTCCAATCGATATACTTCTGCGCCTTGGCCTTCAGCCGGTCGTCGTTGAGCAGGTAAGCGAGAGGGACCAGACCATCCAGAAAATAGGGACCGCGCTCCCAGGACTCGCCTGTGCCTCCGAGCCATCCACTGTTGCTCCCCACATCCGCCCAGGTCTCGTCGAGATGTCCACCCAGGCCGGTTGCCTGGATCTCCAATTGCCGACGCAGCCAGCCCCTCGGCCTGACTGATCCAAGCGGGAGCGTGTAGAACGCGTTCGGCGCGAGCGGCGCCTTGTTCTTCCATGCAGCGCTCGCTCGAATGGGCGAGGCAGGAACATTGGCGTGTGCTGAAACAGGTTCGCCGTTCAGACCGTAAGCAGCATGAGGATCCAGGGCAAAACCGGTCGCCGCGCCTGCAAGCAACTTCAATAAATCCCGACGTTCCAACAAGGTCATAGTGTCTCCGGTTTCCTGATGCTGCGCTTCCGAACCAACCGATTCAGGGAGGGAGCGCGAGCTTCAGATCGCAATCAAAACGCTCGGACAGTGTCTCCTCGCCTCCTGAGACGTGTCTATAGTTCACATGACCTATGCGTCAGTTCACATAACCCGTGGCGTCGGCAAACCCGACTTCATGCAAGTGGCGGCTGAAACAAACGCAGGTCCTTCGACTCCACTGCAGGATGACAAGTTCTGAAGGTATTGACGTATTTCGGATCAGGAGATTAGCTGTCGACTGTTATCAGACCACGTTGGATTGCTGTTGTCGCGGCCTCGGTTCGATCCGACACCTCCAGCTTTTCGATGATCTTGAGCACATGATTTCGCGCCGTGTTGTCGCTGATCCCAAGAGCGTGACCGATCTGTTTGTTGGTCTGACCCTTCGATAGCAGCTTCAGAGTCTCGAGTTCTCGTGCCGTGAGATTGGTGCGCACCATGCGCTCCGCCAGACGTGACGCAATATGACGCGGGATGTAACGCTTGCCGGAGTGCACGGTACGGATCCCTTCCACCATCTCCCGCAGCGATGTGTCCTTCAACAGATATCCCTGCGCTCCCGCCTGCACTGCGCGGTATATGTCTTCGTCGGTCTCGTAATTGGTTAAGATAACAACCCGCACGCTCTTGCCCGCGGCCTTCAAGGCCAGCAGCGTCTCCACGCCGCTCATGCCCGGCATCCGCAAGTCGAGAAGCAGCACATCCGGCTCCTGCTCCTCGATTTTCCTGAGCGCGTCTTCGCCGCTCGATGCAGAGCCGATCAGTTCCAGCTCCGTCTGTGTTCCAACCATGCTTGCGAGCCCTGCCCGCACCACTGGATGATCATCCACGATGAGTATTCGGATCGGTTTTACCGGCGCCTGCAACATGACGTATCTGCCTCCAGACATCTCCTGCTGAAATTGTTAACTGCGGCGATGCCGGTTTTGACCCCTTTAGTCCAGAGCAAATCCAGATCTCCGTGCCTTCGCCAGGCTCACTGTGGATCTGAAGCGTCGCGCCGATGTTTGCGGCCCGCTTGCGCATGCTTCTGATGCCCAATCCAGGAAGGTCCTCGCCTGGCGAAAATCCGGCACCGTCATCATGAATGCGAAGGTGCACGAAATCTTTTTCGTACGTCAGTCGAATCTTCAGCGTGGCCGGGTGGGCATGTCGGACAGCATTCGCAAGGGCTTCCTGCCCAATGTGATACAGCGTATCAGCAACACGCAGCGATGTTTTGGCAACGTCGCCGGTACGGGTCGCAACAATTTGAACCGAACCGCCTTCCACCAACCGGTTCGCACACTCCCGGAGTGCGGCGAGTAGACCTTCGGCTCCGGTCTGCTCCGGCCGCAGCACGGCGATGCTTCGCCGTGTCTCCTCGTGGCTGTGCCGCACAAGCTCACTGGCGAGATCGAGTTGTTGCAGCAATTTGGGATGCTGTTTCGGCATCTCTTCGCGGATGGCCTTGAGTTGAAAGCCGATTCCGGCGAAGCTTTGCGAGAGTGTATCGTGCATCTCGTACGCCATGCGTTCGCGTTCTTCCAGAACCGCGCGCAGGCGCCAGCTCTCCACGCGGTGGTAGGCGAAGTTCGCCGCCATCGCCAGCAGCAGAACCGCAATGGCGATCAAAACGATGTGACGTGCGCTCCACCAGGGCGGTCCGGCGAGAACCACGGCGTCATCGCTCGATCGAAGCAGCAGTGCAAACGGCACAAGATCGTGTGTGTACGCCGGGTCGGAGACAGCGATGCCGCGCAGCCGCAGCATGCTTCCCGGCATGAGTGTGCTGTATAGGGAATCGCCCCGGCCTCGGTTCATGATCGCTCGGAAGGATTGCGGTCCTGCATCGAAGCTGAAAATCAGGCTGTCGTCCGGACCGCGTTGTTTACCAGTGAATCTTCCCTCTACTTCGATAAACGTCGCATCGAAGGCTCCTGTCGCCACCTGCGATGCGGTCACCGAAACAGCAGGCATCGGTGTGCTCTCCCACAGGACTCGAACCGTGGCCTGCTCGAGTGTCGCACTGAAGGCGTTTGCGCGGACACTTCCCTTCACTTCTACCTCATCGCCTACTTTGAGAGACTGCGCCGTCGTCTGCTGTACGGCGACACCACCTGTCGCGTCCTGTACGAACAACGCCGGCGAGGTGAGCACAACAGCGCCTCGAACTGTCGCCGTAAATGGCGTGGAGAACGAGTGGAGTCGAAGACTGCTGATGAGTTGCGCATCGTGGCTGGCGGGCAGCGTCTGTGAACCGGTGCCGGAAGGCGACGCATACATATTCCACGCGTTCTGGTCTTCACTCAGACGTGTCTGCTCGTTCTTGGACTGCCGTTTGCCTACCAGGGCAAGCATCGCCGCCAGATCGCTTTGCTTCGCTGGACGAATCACAACGTTGCGCCACACCCCGCCGGACGCATAGGAGCGAAGACCAGCCCGACCCGAACGTACGCACTGGTCGTCTGCGATGGCAATCGTTGTTCCCTCGTGTTGCGGCACACTCGTTGCCGTCACTGCCAAATGGCACCCATACGCAAGCAGCTTCAGGTGATACCACTGCGACGCCCGGACTCCTGGCTGCTGCGGTTCGAGCTTGTCACTCATCTCCACCCATCCATATCCAGCACGTCCGATGACGAGCGAGTTATCGAGAGTCCGGAGGCCAGCATAGTAGCCTGTATACGCGTCCACTCCTTGTTCTTCATCGTTCGACCGCAGCATCAGACCGGCGTCTCCGCCCAGACCCAACAGCATCACGTCCGCCTCAATGGAGTAATCGCTCCATCGAGACGATCCGGTCAGCAGCTTGGCTCCACGTTCGTCGGAGTCGTTCCGCATCGATCCATCGACAAGCTCCCACGTCCCGCCGAGCGCCTTCCATTCGTCCGCCCGTCCTTTGGCAAAGGAGTCACGGTAGGGCAAGCCACGGTTCGAGCTTTGCCGGTAGGCAAAGAGGCCCAGAACTCCAAGCACAAGCAGAACTCCGGCCAGGCCAGCCAGCAGTCTACGTCTCCGTACCGTGCCGCGTGCCCTCAGGGTGTCACGCTCCGCCTTAGATGGGCTGACCCTGGCATCCAGCGCGCGTAAAGCATCTGCTGCACCACCGCGCTGTTTACGTTCTCCCGCGTCACGAGCAGCGGCTCAAATTGAATGAGCGCCGGAAACGGCTGACCCTCAACTTTCGCGTGTATCAGACGTACTGCTCGCTCTCCCATCGCTCGTGTGTTCTGCACGATCATGGAGTCCAGACTAGCGTTCTCGAACGGCAGAGAATCAGGATCGAAGCCAATCACCTTCATGGTCTGGCGTCGGGAGCTGCCCTCAACCGCCGAGACTGCGCCGCGCATCGATGTCGACGTAAGCGCAACGATCACGTTGAGACCGGGACTTTCTCGCAGGACCTCCTCAGCCCCCTCTTGTTCGTGTGCAAGGTTAAAAGTCCCCATCCTTCGTACGACGATATGGATCTTCGGATAGAACTTATTCAAAAACCGCTCGAAGCTATTTGCCCGCACCATGATGCCAGCAATGTCCGGATCGATACCCGTCAACGCTACCTCGCCCTGGCCGTGAATAAGCGCGGCGACACGTTGTGCAGCCACGCGTCCGCCCTCTTCTTCATCGTTGAGAATGTACGAGAGGTTTTCGTTCGCTGGAATCGGCAGCGGCGACCCGACGATAACGATAGGCAGGCCGTTCACCAAAGCTCTGCGAACTGGAGTAATCAACGCCAGCGAATGATCCGGAGCAAGAACCAGACCTTTGTATCTCCCGAATGCAATCCGGTCCACAAGAGCGATCTGGCCGTCCACATCGTCCTCACGGGCTGACGCGTTCCAGTAGATCCTTTCGCCAAGCTCCGAAGCTGCCGTCTGCGCTCCAACGTTCTCCGGCTCCCACAGTATCGTTCCTGAAGTACGTGGTATCACCGCGATACTTGCGGCAGTATTCGTCCTGCACCCTGTAAAGCAACAAAGCGCCACAAGCACCGGCAAGAACGGGCCCAACCCTCGATCACGGAGAACCTTCACAGCTTTATCACTGATCCTCTCTGGCGAAGTAGCAAAGATACAGAAAAGATGAACGTTCGCCGTAGTTCATTTGTACTATTCCACACTGAGCACAATGAAACTTGTGTATCTCCTCTTCGCTCGCTAGAGTTGCTGCGTTCCCGAGAACAGTGAAATTGCGGTTCGTGAAATGCACGAAATGCACTCCAAAGGCAATTTCAATTCAGGCAAGTGTAATCGCTTACAGCACTGTTTGTTCACTCATAAGATACTGCTCCTCTAAGAGGCTTCATGATACGAACTTTATTCAGCACACATGTTTCGCGCCGTTTCGTTGCGTCTTTCGCCGTCCTCCTTGCGCTCTTCTTCACAGCTACTATGCCGGCTCGCGCGCAGTTCACCGGCGGCGTCCAGGGCACGGTCGAGGACAACTCCGGCAGCGCCGTACCCTCCGCAACCGTGACGCTGACGAACGTCGACAATAAAGTTGCCCAGACTGCCGTCTCGAACGATAGCGGCGTCTATCGCTTTGCCAGTCTGGCGCCTGGCAATTACCAGGTATACGCCGTTGCGCCCGGCTTTTCCTCGACCAAGAACACCTTTACTATCAGCGCCAACGAGACGCGCAATGTCCCGGTCACGCTCGCCGTCGGCACGGTCACGACACAGGTCGAGGTATCGACTCAGCAGCCTCTGCTTGACACCTCCGACAGCCGCAACCAACTTACCCTGAATACGGCAGCACTTCAGGATCTTCCGCTTGCTGCTCGCAACCCGTTGGCGCTAATTACGCTCGCGCCCGGCGTCACGGGTCTAGGCGCAGGTTCCGCCACAAACTTCAACCCGGAAAATTTCGTCGACGCCAGCGCCAACGGCAGAGGACAGAACGGCAATCAGTACATCGTCGACGGCCTGGACGTGACCAGCAGCATCCGCCCTGGCATCATCAACCTGACGCCTAACGCCGATACCGTGCAGGAAGCCACCGTGCAGACCAACGTGTACACCGTAGACTACGGTCGCGCCAGTTCCATCCAGACGGTATTGATCACCAAATCCGGAACAGACGCCTATCACGGCTTTGCCAGCGAGTACTACACCTATCAGGGCCTCTATGCCCGCGGGGAGTACGGCCCGAAATCAGGCACGCGCGTCTCCCCCTTTCATACCAACAATCTCTCCTTCGGCGTCGGCGGCCCTGTTATTCCGAACCATGAATTTTTCTTTTTCGCGGGCTATGAGCCCTATCTCTCGCTTGCCTCGAACGGAACATCCAACCGCACCTTCGAGGATCCTGCGTTTGTTGCCTTCGCCACCGCGGCCCGGCCCAAGAGTCCGGAGGTGCAGTTGCTCAACAAATACAAGCCGTCAAATCTGACGTTTACCAGCGTGCAGAGCACCGCTGCTCAGCTTTTCGGCACGTCGCCTACCACCGGATGCGGCACCTCCGCCACCGACAACATCCCTTGCAGCACGCCAGTGATCGACAACGGCAACTTCAACTCCAGCAGCTACAACAATTCCAAGCAGTACAACGTCCGAGTGGATAAATACTTCAACAAGGACCGGGTGTACGGCCTCTTCTACCGCAGCACGATCTCAAGCGGCGGCCCCGCCGTCCGTCCCGCCTTCGCGACCACTAATAAGTTTTATGTCTTCTCCATTCAGGGCAGCGAGACCCATACCTTTACGCCCAACATCCTCAACGAGGCTTACATTGGATACAACCGCATTGAGGGATTCTCGCCCGCGAGCGGCGATTTCACTGTGCCAGTCGTTAACGTAACGGGTCTCGGCTCGAACTTCGGCGCAGGCTTCGCGCTGGGCGACTTCATCCAGCACAGCTATCACTGGCGCGACGTGCTCACCTATGTTCATGGTTCGCACACCATCAGGGCCGGCTATGAGGGTTGGCACGGCGATGACGTAGCGCTGTTTGCTGCCGCCTTTGCACAGCCGACGTTTCAGTTCAACAGCCTCATCGACCTAATCAATGACAATCCCTTCTCGGAGGGCGGCCTGACCTATGATCCGCTGACCGGTAAGCCTAAGGCGAATAACTACGGCTACGCGCAGACTACAGGTGGTGCCTTTGTCGAAGACGCGTGGAAGGCCTCAAGAAATCTCACGGTGAACTATGGCATTCGCTACGATAACTTCGGCAACGCCTACCCGTCACTCGCAGGCACCGGCCTGTCCAACTTCCATCTGGGCTCTGGCTCCAGCTTCACGGAGCGCGTCACCAATGGTGTAGTAACGCCGCAGAGCCACACCTTCAAGAACGATCTGAACTACGTCTTCAGTCCGCGTGGCGGCTTCGCCTTCGCTCCCGGAGCTAGCGACAAGTGGCTAATCCATGGCGGTATTGGCGCCTTTCATGACTACTTCACGCTCGGAAATGGGGAGAATGGCCTCAGTGGCAATCCGCCGAATTTCGCCCGGCCTACCTTCTTCAATGATGGTTCAACAGCGCGACCTATCTTCGGTTACGGGACACAGAATACCTATCCATTCGGGTATACCTTCCCCAACTTCCAGGGACAAAAGCTCGACCCCAAAGGCGGCATAGCAGGAGCGCAGATCGGCATCGCGGGCGTCGACAGCAAGCTCCGTAGTCCGTTCACCATCAACTTCAATCTCGCGGTCGACCGGCAGATTACGCCCAGTTTTGTCGTCAGCGTAGGCTACGTTGGTTCCCACTCCGGAAGCTTGGTCTCAGGAGGCGGCAACACCGGCGCTACCTCATACGGCAACGACGTCAATGCCTTCGCCGGCGATCTCATCCAGCACATCACTTGCAAGGTGACTCCCGGAGTTGGTAAAGCGCCGGCGACCAGTTCTTGCTCTGGTGTTCAAACTCGTCTGAACACCAGCTTCGGCAGCATCAACTATGCCTTTAACAATGCAGTCGCCAACTACAACGGAGCGATCGTCTCCGGTAGGGGCCGCTTCGCACGTCGCGGCTTCCTCACCGCCTCCTACACCTTAGGGCACTCCCTCGACGACTGGCAGAACTATCCGGTCGGCTATCCCACCAACCAGTTCTATGCCAACTCGCCTTACGACGTACGCCATCGGATTTCGGTCGGCGCTTCGTACGAACTTCCTGGCGCAAACCTAGGCAATCGACTTGAACGAAGCGTACTGGGCGGATGGACTCTAGCTAGTGTCGGGGTGGCGCAGTCTGGTACCCCATTCACGGTCTTCACCGGAGCGCCGTTCAAGGCTCAACTTATCAATCCCAATCTGCCTGCGACTGCGGCTAACCTGCAGTTCGCCCCCGGCAGCGGTGACTTCAACGCCGATGGCAATAACAACGACTACCCCAGCGTGACCTCCTACAAACAGAGTCACAACCGAGGCGACTACCGCACTGGTCGCGGTATCTTTGGGGCGTGCCCCGGCGGCGTCTTACCTTGCGGCGGCTTCGCCCTCCCGGCAATCGGGAGTCTGGGAAACGAAACACCGAATCAGTTCCGCAATCCCGGCTACGCTGACGTCGATTTCACAATAAAGAAGGTCACGAACATAACAGAGCGCCTCAACCTCGAAGTTCGTCTCGATACGTTCAACATTTTCAACCGGGTGAACTATCAGGGAGTCGACACCAACCTGCAGGATGGAGGCTTCGGCCAAAGCGGCAGCACTTATCCTCCACGCAACATGCTGCTTGGTGGGCGGATTAACTTCTGAACGAGAGAGGCATGTTTGCAGTATTCCAGCGAGTTGATTTAAAAATGAAGGGGGACCCTGGAGAGATGCCGTGAAACCAGAATCTCCGAAGAGCTACCCCGAGTGCGAGATTGCTATTGTAAGGTCAAGCACGACTTTTCTCTTGTTTTTGCTTGCCCTGTGCGCGTCCATCTCTCGCGCACAGGGCAAGCTGCCTAGCCGGGCAGACGTAACTCGTGAGTTGCGGAAAGGCAACGCCACGGAGGCACTTTCGCTCGCAACTGAGGCGCTCAACTCGGCGCCACGCGACTGCAGCCTTCTATCTCTTAAGGGCGTAGCTCTCACAAGCCTCCATCAGGCGCAACCCGCGCTTCAGTCGTTCCGCAAGGCCCTGACCTACTGCCCGACGTACCTTCCGGCGCTTGAAGGCGCAGCACAGATTGAGTATGCGCAACAAGGGTCCCAAGCAGTCCCACTGCTGGAACGCATCCTTGGTGTGCAACCGGAGAACCCGACTGCTCACGCCATGCTGGCCACAATTCTGCGAGCGCGGGAGGACTGCTCCGACGCGTTGAGCCACTATCAGTCCGCCAGAGTGCTCTTCACCAGCCGACCTGATCTCCTGCAAGGATATGGCTCTTGTCTCGCCAACACCGGTGATCTCAAATCAGCCCTCGCAAAGTACCTTCAACTTCTGGCTTCCTCTCCCAATGACAACATCCGATACAACGTCGCGCTTCTCCAGTGGAAGACGCACGCCAATGAAGATGCCCTCGCAACCCTGGCTCCGCTGCTTACCGAAGCCCATCAGGTAGCCCCCCTGGCGCTTGCCTCGAAGATTCACGAGGAGAAAGGCGAGACGCCACAAGCGGTCGCTCTTCTTCGCGAGGCAATTCTAAGGTCGCCCGATACTGTCGACTATTATCTCGACTTCGCTGCAATCGCCTTCACTCACAATTCCTTTCAGGTCGGCATCGACATGCTTGACGCCGGCCTTAAGCGCCAGCCGAACTCTGCCGCCCTGTACGTCGCCCGCGGCGTGCTCGAAGTCCAATTATCAAAAAACGACGTCGCTATCGCCGACTTCGAGCAGGCGCATCTGCTCGATCCCAAGCTGTCCTTTGCGGTTGATGCCCTCGGAATCATGCAAAGTCAGCAACACCAGAATGGACAATCTATGGTTCTTTTTGAAGCGCAGGCGAAGCAGCATGGCGACGATCCGCTCTTACAGTACCTCCTTGCGGAGCAACTGTCAGAAGCTGCTGCGGACGACAATGACGCGAAGCTGGAAGTGGCAATTGCCGCAGCGAAGCGAGCGACTATCCTCGATCCGGGCTACCAGGCCGCGCACGACCTCCTCGCTGTCCTGTACCTTCGCGCGAAGAAACCAAAGCTGGCGATCCAGCAAGCAGAGCTTGCCCTGGCGATCAACCCGAACGATCAGGCTGCGCTCTATCAGGAAATCCAGGCCCGGCGACGCTCCGGCGACGCCAGTCAAATCCAGACTCTGACCCAAAGACTCAATGAAGCTCGCAAGGAAAATGGACGCAGGCAGCAAAAAGCCGACCGGTATCGTCTACAGGAAGAGGTTAGTCCTGAGAAGTCAACCCACTGAACGAAGCTTTACTCCCTCGCTTTCCGGCGGGTAGTAGCCCATCTTTGCGCGTGCGACAGAACGCATCGAATTACCGCCATGATTCGCATTTGGACAAACGTGATTTGAAGCTTGATTTTGCCGGAAACAAGCGCCAGAATCACGCGCTCGTGGGAATCAATGTCCGAGCTGCGAGAATCCCACATTGAAAGAAATGAAACGAGTTCGAGATGAATGCATTGGCCTGATGGCGCCAATTGAGAAAAGCCATGCCTGAACCGAGACCAAGTATCCTTCGTCTTAGGTTGTCGCATCCTTTTCGTAAGCAGAGGTTCTCTTGTGAAACAGGATTTTGCTGTAATCATCCTTGGTGGTACGGGACAAGTCGGCGGTGCAGCCGTTGCGGAACTGCTGGCAACTTCGGAATGCCGGGAAGTGGTGATGGTCACCAGAAAGCCGATTGCGCCACGATTGCGGGTCCGCAACGTAGTTCTTGATACCGGCGCTACTGATTTTGCGGAGCGCACTGCCGCCCTTGCCCGCGGAGTTTTGAGCCAGGGTCCCGCGAGCGCCGTGAGTTGTGTGGGTGTCGGTTCCGGATCGAGGCGCTGGAGCGAAGAAGAATTGCAACGACTTGAAGTGGGGGTCGTGGGCACCTTTGCGCGTGGCTGCCATGACGGTGGGGTGGCGCAGTTTTGCCTGTTATCTGGGGTAGGAAGCACAGCTCGCAGCCGGTTTCGCTATGTGCGAGTCGCGGGGATGAAGGAAGACACGGTGCGCAACGCGGGTTTTGCGCGCCTCGCCATCTTTCGCCCGGGCATCATTATCGGCAACGCTCATACCCCGGCTTGGGCCGGTTGGTTGGGGAGCCTCGTGCCTGGATCATTTGGCAATATTGATCAGCGAATTCTGGGTCGCTCAATCGCCGCAGAGATAGCTTTGCACAGTGGAGAAGCTGGTGAAGTTATCCGCGAGAACGCTGCCATGAAGAAACTCGCTGCGCAGTTCAAATAGCGTTTCCTAGCAATTCTTCCGTGGGTCCAGAGCAAATTAACAGCGAAAGAAGAAACCGGCGAGCCGGACTGTTTCGAGGCTGATCGCCGAATTTAGCCAACGGGGTCTCCTCACGTACCGACTGATTTGGGTAGACATCCGCTCCGGAACATTCCGCTTTTGTGGCGGTGCCGAGTTCTTCATCGACGGCGGCGTGAACGCGGTTTAGTTCCTTTGCGGTTGTCCCCGCCGCACTTATCTGCAGTTTATAGAATCAACGTTAGAAAGGGTTGAATATGTTTAGCCAGAAAGAAGCTATCGAGCGCGCCAATGGATTCGTCACAACGGCCGAAGAAACTCTTCATTGGTGTGGCCCTGGCCGAGCAGATGCAACAGGTTACGGGCAACACCGTCGAACTCGCTTATGTCGATCAGGGCTATACCGGTGAGAACGCCGCAGCCGCCGCAGAGCAGCACGGTATCCGGCTCGAAGTGGTCAAACACCCCATGGCCAAGCGAGGCTTCGTGCTCCTGCCGCGCCGCTGGGTCGTCGAACGAAGCTTCGCCTGGGCCGCACGCTTCCGCCGACTCGCCCGAGACTACGAACGGCTCGACACCACACTCAAAGGATTTCACTACTTCAGCTTTGCTTGCCTCATGCCGCGGCGTGAAGCTGGGCACGGGCACCATCGTGGATGCAACGCTGATCGAGGCGCCTTCGTCGACCAAGAACAAGAGCGGAGAGCGCGATCCGGAGATGCACCAGACGCGCAAGGGCAAGCAGTGGCACTTCGGCATGAAGGCTCATGTGGGCGTGGACGCGGAGACCAGGCTGGTGCACACGGTCGAGGCCACCGCAGCCAACGTGGCCGACTCGAAGATGCTGCCCGATCTGCTGCGCGGCGACGAGACCACAGTGGTGGGGCGACCAGGCCTATCAGGGCCAGACCGCCGTGCTGGCCGAGCATGCTCCGCAGGCCGAAGATCGCATCTGCCGCCGCTGGCGCTCCAAGCTCCACGTCTGCCCGAGCAGCGCGACGCCAACCGCATCTACAGCAAGACCCGCTCGCGCGTCGAACATGTCTTTGCCGTGATCAGCAACTTGATCAGAGTTGCCATAAAGCCCACCAGCAACCAGCTCAGTGCTTCGTTCCCTGCTCGACCGTGACTGAGACCTGTTTGCGATGGGTCGCGTGTCCGCCAATCTCCGGCACGCTGCCGTCATTCACTTCGACCGTCTCCGGAGATCCTCCGAACAGTACGCGCGTTGCAGCCGACGTGTGCGCTGGAATCCGAAGACGTTCGGTCGCCGTCAGCGCCGTCCCGGAACGCACTGTCACGGGCACCTCGGCCGCAGCATCGCCTGCGTTCCTCACCTCGACAGCCACCAGATAGCCACCGCTTTTCGCAGCGGTTGCGGGCAGCGGCCTTGGGTCGACGCGCACGATGCTCAAGTCCGGCAGACCGCGGTCGTGGTAAACCCAATCGTCGAAGAACCAGTCCAGCGTGTGTCCGCTGGTGCGTTCAATGGTCTGCTGCATCGCCGTCGGGTTCCGGTCGAACGCAGGATTGACCGCCGCAGCCTTCCGGTACGCCTGCAATGACTTCTGAAGGACAGCCTCGCCCACAAGATCGCGCAGCTGCCACCAGACCGCCGCCGCCTTCAGCCGGTACGCCACGTTGGAACGGGATGAGATCAGCGACAATTCCGGGCTTGCGGCGGAACCTTCCTTACGTCCACCCGCTCCCGGTTCCGCAAACGCTACAGTTCCTTGCAGGGTGGCCAATTCTGCCATGGCGGCTTTACGGCCCTGCGTACGCTCGGTCCAAAGGAGGCGCATGAACTCGGCCAGACCCTCGGAGATCCAGGGCTGCGCACTGTGCATCCAGGCGTGCGTCATTCCGTCGATCAGCAGCGGAGCAATATCGCCAGGCTGGGCATCGGCCGCGAGTTGGCCCACCAGTAGCGCATGGTCCGCAAACGGTTCGCCGGCGTGGTCCAGCAGCAACAGAGGAGTGATGGGTGTGGGGCCAAACCACGCGGCCAGCAACGGCGTCACGGTGCGGGCGGCCTCCGCATACGGCGGGATCGCCTCCGGACGAGGCGTTACCACGGACAGAACTCCGTCGGCTGCCGATACCGCCGTCTGCGCCGTGAGAAAAAGACTGGGCAGGCGCAGCCCGATCGCTCTGGCGGGAAAATCAGCCGTCGCCACACCCTGGACCGCCGTAACCAGCTGGTTCTGATCATCCGCCACGTGCGTCAGCGGTTGCAGCCTGCCGTCGAAAATGGCTCCATCCGGAGGATCGCCCCGGTACTCAACGGTAAGGTGCAGCGCGATTGTACTGGCGGTGTTCAGCCGCCGCTGGCGCGCCACTTCGGCAAACAGTTTGTTGCCATCCCCAAGCAGAGCCAGCGGCGCAGCCACCGGATACCACAGCACGTTGCCGTAGCCGCGCAGCGCAGACGCACCCGCATCGCTGGTCGGAACGATTGCGTCCCAATCCGATCGGTTGGCGCGGTCAGGGAGCGTTCCAATCAGCTCCAGACGTGAGGAGGACTGGCGGATCTCCCCTGCATACAGAACGGAAAGCATGACCGTCTGTCCCGGCGCGAGAGGGTGCGGCAGGGTCGCCACCAGCTCCTGCGCGTAACCCGTGTGGTCCGCGTCGGTGGCGACCGGTGACTGCGTAAACTGCACAGGCGTCAGACCGGTGGCGCTTTGCGCCGAGACCGCCTGCCAACGCAGTGTGCTCGAAAGATCGAGCGCCACGCGGGCGAGTGGCGCTGTGCTTGCATTGTGCAGGGTCAGCCGGGCCTGCACCTCTTCGCGCGCTGACGACGGCATCAGGTGAACCGTCAAGACGTAGGCGGAGATCACAATCGCTGCACGCTCGGCATCCGTCACGGCGACGGCTGGACGTGCATCGAGGCTGCTCAGATCGTTCGCACCGGCTGACGCTTTTGACGAGCTGTAAGCAGGTCTGGGCACGGCAGGCGGGTTGCCGCTGGAGAACAGGACAGTCCCCTTCGGCGGCGGCTTTGTCTGCTGAACCGTCGTGTTCGGCGACTGAGACTGCGACGGGTTCGCGACCTCCTGGGCGTTTCCCCAGCCCGGCACCAATGCCGCCGCAACCATCCATGCCGCGCAAACCAAACCTGTTCGCGCGCCTGCATTCAAAAGCAACCTCGTCAAGACCCTAATCCTCTGCGCGGTTTGACTGGCTTCAGGGCCGCTGGGCGAGCCAGGGGAACGCGCCGTTGCCTCAGCGCCTCGTACATCACCACCGCACCCGCCACCGATACGTTCAACGAACTGACACTGCCTTGCATCGGGATGCGCAGCAGGTGGTCGCAGGTTTTCTTCACCAGCTCGTGCAGCCCGGTTCCTTCCGATCCCAGCACCAGGCAGCAATCCTGCCCGTTGAAATCAAAATCCGTGTAGTCGGGCGTTCCACGTTCATCCAGGCCCACCACCCACACGCTGGCCTTTTTCATCTGCTCGAGCGCCCGGGTAAGGTTGGTCACACGCGCGATCGCCACATGCTCTGTGGCACCGGCGCTTGTCTTCGCCACCACGCCCGTAATCGGAGCGGAGCGCCGTTCCGGCAGCAGCACACCGTGGATGCCCGCGCCGTCCGCCGAGCGCAAAAGCGCGCCAAGATTATGAGGATCTTCAACGCCGTCCAGCGCCAGGAAAAAGCGCCGCTCGCCGCTCACTCCGGCAAGCAGGTCTTCCACAGTCAGAAAGCGGCGGTCGCGAAGCTGGGCCAGCGCACCTTGATGCGCGTCGGTCTTCGCGAGCCGCGTGAGTTCGTCTTTCGACCCAGCCGTTACCCGCACTCCGGCCGCGCGACAAAGCTCGGCCAGCTTTTCCAGCCTTGGCGAACGGTCCCGCGTCAACAGCACCACCTCGACCCTTCCGCCACCCGCGCGCACTGCCTCCTCAACGGGATGCAGGCCATACAGAACTTCCATGATTGCCAGTTTACCGCCTAGAATGGATCTGATCCGAGCAGGCACCGCAGCCCAAACCTGCAACTTTCCCAGGGATCAAACGTCTTCAGGTGTAACGATGGCAGCCGTCCGTTCAGCCTCGATGTTCGCCCATAGCTCTGTCGAAGAGATGCAGCGGGAGAACCTTGCCATTGCGCAGGGCCTGAAACGCAATGATCCAGAGCAGATCGACCGCTTGATCGAGCTCTATCAGCATCGCCTGCTCCGCTACCTTCTCTTCCTTACTGGGAAGCGTGAAATCGCAGAAGATCTCTTCCAGGAGACATGGATGCGCGTTCTGCTGCGGGGCTCGCAGTACAACGGCAAGGCTCGCTTCGACACCTGGCTGTTTACCATCGCGCGCAATCTTGTCATCGACCTCTCGCGCAAGCGCCAGATGGCCTCGCTCGACGAGATGAGCGAAGCCGGGGAAGATGAGCGTCCGTTTGAAGTGGTCATGGATGGACCCTCACCCTTCGATCAGTTCGCCAGCCGCGAGGACCGCGCCACCGTAGCGGCTGTTCTGCTGAGGCTCGAACCCAGCTACCGTGAAGTTCTTGTGCTGCGATTCCACGAAGAGCTTTCGCTGGAAGAGATCGCCGGCGTCACGCGCGCGCCGCTTTCCACGGTCAAGTCACGCCTTTATCGCGGGCTCGCCGCCTTGCGTCCTGAAGTGGAACAACTGCGGCGCGCCCACGTGCCGGGAGGGTCGCGATGACAGAACAGTGGGACGATCTTGACGGATTGTCGGCGCTCGATGTGCTCTCAGAGATGCGTGAAGGTTCGGTCCAGGGTATGCCGGAATCTGGTCAGCGAGCCGCAGCCGGAGCCGCTCTGGTGAATCGCACCCGGCGTGTCATTCGCGGACGCGCACGGAGCATGCAGGTGCGCAAAAGCCGGATGCGCAGCCTCTACATCCCGCTGCTGGTCAGTGCCGGTCTGCTGGTTGCAGTGACGTTTGCTCTATGGAGCGTGCTTGAAGGGTATGACACAACCAGTACTGGACTTCCCGATTCAAGCCAGCAGATTATGGTCCTTCTGATGTGGTGCCTGCCAGTCTCGGCAGCGCTGCTGGCCACTGTGTGGGTGCGCCGTACGGGTTCAGTGTTTGACGACCGCACCGGCAAGGGCAGACCGCAATGAACTTCCCATGGCAGCAACGCGGCGACGCGGGTGAGCGCAGCAGCAACGAATCCAATGACCTTGCGATGATCCCGTACTGGTCGATCGTTCTGGCCATTATTGCGTTCGCGGGCATGCAGTATATATTCCACGGGGTGCTGCCCCACCACAAGCACGAGATGCTTCCTCTGCGGCTGCTGGCTGGGTACTCCTGGGGAACGCTGGTGGCCAGCTACGTGCTTCTGGTGGGTTACGTCAGCCGCGACGTCAAGCGGCGCAACATGCCTGCGGGCTTGTGGATGTTGATCGTTGTCATTATGCCAGGCGGTATAGGCGCAGTCGTGTACTTTCTGCTGCGTCAGCCCATGTTGTCGCGCTGCCCGCATTGCTCGACCGAGATTGAGTCCAGCTTCCACTTCTGTCCGCAATGCCAGTTCCAGATGGCCCCGGTCTGCGGACAATGCTTCCGCGGCGTCGAGATTACGGACGTCTACTGCAAGCAGTGCGGCCACGATCTGGAAAAGGATCAGGCACCGGCAAGACTTCGCGCCTTCCGCGACTGAAGCGCTTGACATGATGTGGAACGAACTCGAAACAGCGAAAAGCTAACGCAGATTGCCTACGGAATGACAGCCAGACGACGGGTAAGCGTCTCTGAATCCAATTACCCGTGTTTCAAACCCGCTTCCCTCTCCCGCTAAACTCGCATCCTGAACGCAGTGAAGAGCCTGCCCTGTAAGAGCCTGTTTAACTGCCGGAGGTGCGCCCTAACGCCGGGCGGGCGCCACGTCGTGGGGTATTAGAGCAGTTCACTAACAGCTATAGAGCTGTAAATGGGAGTCTGAACCACGCCGTTGCGTCGTTCTGGGTGATGGCTGGGAGCAGTTGCGCGACGGTATGATGAAGGGCTTGTTCGGAGCGGGCGCCGAGGGCTCTGAGGCTTTGTTTGAGTTTGCTCCAGGCCTTCTCGATGGGATTGAGGTCGGGCGAGTAGGGTGGCAGA
>JAABUO010001485.1_pt1 | contig 30598 bp, 35 predicted proteins | sample 5559291 | NCBI WGS metagenome assembly JAABUO01 (sample SAMN10711878, study PRJNA513372) | rock metagenome | isolation source: Antarctica rocks | place: Antarctica: Victoria Land, Finger Mt sud | reverse complement strand
GAGGGGGGTGAGGAGGGTGAGGAGGGTGGGGGAGGTGGAGAAGGGGGTGGTAGTGTGGGAGGCGACGGATTTGGAGGGGGGGCTGGTTGGTGGGTTGAGGAATGGGACAGGGGTTTTGGGGTTGGGGAGGAATGGGACGGGGGGGGTGGGGGTGGAGAGGTGAGGACGGGGGGGTGCTCGCGGGGTTGAAGGATGGTGGGGTGGGGGAAGAGGAATGGTCTGTGTAGAGGGTTTTACGGACTGGGGGGTGGTGAGTGGATACCTGAGGTGCTGGAGCTGTGGAGAGCGATTAAAGAAGAGCCGATAAGAAGCTTTAGATACATGATTTGTCAGAAGTTACGATGGGAAGGGTTCGATTGAGTCACCGAACGTGTCATACGGTGAACAAGGTTGAAGGCCTGTCTGGCAAAAGGCCAGTCGTAGGTTCTACTGCGGTCCCGTCTATACATATCCAGTGTTGTTCGTGCAACGCCAAGGAAAGACATCCACACTATGCTTACCCTCCGGGAAAACCTCCTATATAATTTTACACCTAGAAAACCCACTAATAGCGAAATAGAGACGAGCTTTCTAGGATGTAGGAGTCGCGGCGGGGGCAGTAGGTGGGGGAGATGTGTTGCCGGCAGAGAATGAAGAAGAGGAGGCTGTGCTGGAGGAGTCTGGTGATTTGGCCGAAGCGCTGCCCGTTGGTGCTGCGACACCGCTGACACCACTAGTCGGACCGGACGAGGAGCCGGAACTGGTTCTGGAGCTGGACGCAGTCTGAATACAGGTAGAGAAGACTTGAGTGCTAAAGGTTGCGAGCTGGGTGTTCCAGATATCGAGAACGTTCAGTTGAACACTGTCACCGAATGAGATGACTTCCTGGATACCGCTCGAGCATTGACCTTGATTCTGGCGGATCAGGAGATCGCGTGCGTGATTGCGGTCTTCAAAGCGTTTTTGATGGCCAGGAGTATTGACGATAGTGGCTAGCTCGATGGAGGGCTCATCAGTAATGCTGACATTTTGGCTGAATTTATTTATCCCCAGAATGTTGACCCCGACTCCAAGAGAGATAGGTACACCGAAAGTACCATTGACATCAATCTGGCCGGCAGTCATAGTAAAGACCTTGTCAACGGACGGCGTCCATCCAGTGTACTTTGACGCGCTCTTGTCTTTGTTGGCCAAGTCCATGTGGGCTTGAGCGTTATCCCATGTGTAGTGAACACCAGCCTCAAGACTTCCAGTTGCGCTAACGGCTAGCCGGAAGGCGACATCGACAGTAAGCGTTGGACCAATGGTAAAGACGTCCGGGACCTCAAAGGGGATAATGCCTTCCGAGAAGATCTGAAATTTGAGGGGTAACGTGGGGGACTTGGCATCCTTTGCTTCGAAACCGAATACCATGGGGATGTTGAAGTTGTTTGCGGAAATATCGATGGCCCCCTCCTTGAGGAATGGGCGAACCGGCTCGACGGTTATACTGCCGTCCATTGCGAGATGACCATGGGCACCGCACTCAACGCAGTAGATGGTGACTCCGTCGAGTGTTGTAAGGCTCTGGGCGGGTCCCCAAGGGCTGCTCGCCGTCCCCGTAGGACGGATGTCGATGTTGCCAGATACAGCTTTTGACACTGCAACGGTCGGAAGATGGCTCTTGATGTCAGAAACGGCCGCACCGCCCGCTGAGGTGACAACGCTGGCTACGCTGGTAGCAACGCTTTCGACCTTAGAGGTGGCAACGCTCTCTACGCTTGCAACCTTCGAAGTAACAACGCCGGCCACACTACCCACGTCCGAGGTGACACCACCGAATACGGATTTTATACCACCAAACGGGTTTCCGGGAAAGCGCTTGAAGAGTGAGGGTGGTTTGGTAGTCTTTAGACCTTGAGCTGAGGATACAGCTGAGGGCCCAGCTGAGTGTCTCCAGTCGGCCTTGAAGCTTTTGACAATGTCAGGATCAGCCCCTGTCAGCATGTTCCCCTTGGCTTTGACTGATCTTGTCTTCTTGTCGGTGATGTAGTTTTTGACCTTGAAAAAAGTACGCTGTTGAGACTTGCCACAACCTTCGGTGGCATCAATCAGAATGAAAGGTTTACCAGATTTTGGCCAGGACTTGACCGCCTTGTCGAAAATATCGGCGGCGTCGAACGAGAAGCTAATCTCGGTATCGGAGGGGCACTGAATGTTCTTTACACAGTCAATGTGCTCCAAAGGGACCGCCGGATTATGAAATTGATAGCCTATAGAGGCCTGCGTATCGGCGTGGGCCGAATCTGGAAGAAATATTAGTACTTGAACTTCGTGCGTACGATTGAAAGCAATTTACCTGGGCTGTTGGCTCCGGTGTAATGTAAGGTGTGCTTGTGCTTGGGGTCAACGTTCCCTGGATCTTTTGTATCATGACCAGGAAGGACTGTTGGTGTGAGGCAGACCGTGGAGGGTCCGAATTGGACAGGCTCGAGCGGTGGAGTACCGACAGAGTGACCCGAAGGCATACCTGAAGGTCGAGCCGTCAAAACTGAGTAATCCGAACCCGTAGGTAAGGCACCAGATGGATGGACGCCAGTCCCGCTGGTAGGGTGGAGTGTAGGGTAGGGAGCCACAGGCTCAGGTCCGTACTTAGGTGTGCCATGGGCAAGAGCCATCGAGGCTACCCCGAGCAGAATAGACAATCGACAAGACATAATGTATGAGAAACCACACCAGGTGGTAAACGATTGAAAGGAATTGAGAGGTCAAAAACGAAGAAATGAAAAGAGAAAACGCAAACAATAGGAAAGGTGTTTTTTATGATTAAGGAATGCTTTGATCGAGCAAAATTTGGGCGTGGGGGAACTATTATATATATCTCCCTCTGGTGGTCTGTACCATCCAGGTGGTAGAGCTGAACGTTGTATGTGAATCCTGTGAATGCAATGATCTCACCGACCGGAAAAATTACGAAAAGAGTAGGATCAAAACGATCCGAAATTGACTTCTACAACGAATTGCTTCAGAGACCTGCTCTAGGTCCATAGGCTGTGAGCTTGCTGAAACAATGACAACGAACCTTCATTGTGAAAGATGTGGACAGCATGTCTGCTCACACTTGCAAAGCTCGGACCGGCGTCTGGTCCAACCCACTGGCGGTATCAACCCACAATTTCGAAGATTTACTACGCCTCTTCCCTTCAGGTTAATCTCCTTACATGAGACACGAATCCGAATTTCTCGTTTGTACTCGTTTTCTGAGGAGTTGGGCCCCATGAGGCCAGAGTAGTCATGACGAATTTCGGGGGCTGTTCGAGGATTCTGTTGGTCAGGCCAGCACTTTGACTTACCGCCTTGCCATCCCTTCCATTGAGTCGACTGCAATGTTGAAGCCCCCTCAATAATGAAGGTAGCTGCATGAATGGGTTCGTGGCTGGCGACATGGAGCTCATGGACCTGTTCCTGGATCGGAGGTAGGCTCATCCCACAGATTCGTGGGCGCATCAACCGCGGATGCAACGCCAACCGCGGCCCGTCATTGCACGGACTTCTTGAGTGGGACACACAGGTGCCAGATAGTGTTCTGGAAACCCTGGACGATGTATAGGTGTCAAGGACCAGACATATCGTTCGTTGCGCTGTCTGACGTCACGCTTTGAAGCTGTTGGTGGCTTATTGCGGCACCTATTTCAAACACGATATCAATTTGTCCCTCGGCTGATGTCTCGAAAGAGAATGAGCTGCATGGCTGTGCTTGCAGCAAGGAGATTGGAGTACGAGAGAAGAAGGTGAAGTTACGTTTCGTTAACCAGGAAATCAGGGGCTTGGCTATGCCCAGCGCAGATCACGGCGCCAAACAGCCAATCGGAAGTCGGCCTCCTCGTCCTTGACAAGCGCCAACCATGCCTCTAGGTCCAATCCGGAAAGAACCTCTTGACATCTGTTCCCTCTGAAGACAGGCACGGTACTCCACTCAGCCTGGGGCTCAATTGCGTACCCACCTAGGGCCTTAGATGCCCCGTGTCTGATTCGCGTGCTGAGCCCAAAGCTGCGAAATGTACAGATGTTGAAACGCATCCTTCAGATCCCCTAAGGTACAGCGTACAATGGCGTCAGCGGCAGCACCACGAACTAAAACACTGATCGGCATTGGCACGCACTGATACCATTGGGAAGGTATATGTATATGTTAAAAATCATCTTTGTCTTTTGCTCTCATATATCTGCAAGTTACATCTCTGGTGATACGTATCAAAAGCCTGGTGCATTATCTTTTATACTTTCCATCTATTGTCACTACCCCGTCGTAATCAAATCTTCTCCTCCAATCTTTCCCCTATCGCATGACAACCACCTCAAGCCTCCCATCCTCGCTCTACCATCAGCACACCCAAATTCCCCTCCTCAACCCCCCCACCTCCATCAACCATCCACAATGTCCGTCCACTACCCCCAACAGTCGTACCTCCCCCCCTCCCCCCCTCCCTATCCTATCCCATCTAACAACCCCCCAGCTACAACCCTTCGCAGCCCTACATGCCACCCCCAACAATGGGTCCAACACCCCACGGCACCGCGCCTCCGGTTCGTCTCCCTCCCCGTCCCTTTCTTTCCCCTCACCAATAACGCTCCACAGATGCACTACCCAGTAACACCCGCACCCATCGTCGAAGAGAAGCGAGGCCTGCGCATCGTACGCGATCCATCCAAGAAGCCGCAGCGGGTGTGGTGTGGTGGCATTCGGTTCTCGTGGTTTGACTGCTTGACGGGCTCGAGTGTGGCAAGGTAGATGGGTGGGGGGACTGGGCGGGTTGGCGGGGGAGGTGGGAGAAGAGAGGGGCTATGAGTGTATACATGGGCGGAAATCAAATTGCATCTTTTATCAATGAAGAGTTGATGTTGCGTCAGCAACGGCCTCGAGCAGCGCGGCGCGGCGAGCTCTACCTGAGTGAACTACATGTCACATCTTCGCTTCCAGGCGATCAAAACCCGCCTCTTCGACATCATAAGCCGCTCTCGCCGCCCTCGTGATATCCCTCAGCTGCACCCACGTAACAGTATACGGCGGCGCAACAACGACATGATCTCCTCTCACGCCATCAACCGTCGCCGCCCCCGGATAGACCGCGACCCCAAACTCCAATGCTCGAAGTTGGACCTTCAATCCAAACCTCACACTAGGGTCAAAGCTCTCCTTCGTCTCCCTGTCACGCACGAACTCCACAGCCCAGAAGAGTCCCCGCCCGCGAATATCGCCTACGTACTTGCAGCCCTCGAGGTCGCGGCGGAGGTATGTTTCCAATAGCTGGCCCATCTCCTTGCAGCGCTCGACGAGATGATCACGCTTTAGTATCTGCTGTACCGAGAGGGCGATTGCGCATGTGAGAGGGTGGGCTTGGTAGGTGTGGCCGTGGTTGAAGCCTCCTGCCCCGTTTCGCAGGACAGCAATGATCTTGTTGTGGACGAGGACAGCAGCGATAGGCGCATACCCGCCGCCGAGACCTTTGCCGATGGTCATGATGTCTGGGACCACGTCTTCCTGCTCGAAGGCGAAGAAGGTGCCTGTCCGGCCGACGCCGCACATGACCTCGTCGAGGATGAAGAGGATGCGGTATCGATCACAGATTTGGCGAATTGCTTTAAAGTATCCCGTCGGCGCGGGTGTGCAGCCTGAGGTCGCACCCACGACGGGTTCAGCGACGAAAGCGATGACATTGCTCGGCCCAAGCCGTTGGAACTCGGCGTCTAACTCTGCAGCAAGGCGGGCGACGTAGGCGGACTCTGACTCCGCCGGGTCTTGATAGTGATACGCGAAGGCTGGAGATACGTAACTGATGTTTGGGATGAGGAGTGGTTGATATGGTATCTTTCGAGGGAGGTTGGACGACATCGAGAGAGCGCCTATGGTCGTACCGTGCCATGATTGGCGGCGGGCGACGAAGTGGATTCGTTGGGTTTGGCCTTGCTCGAACCAGAATTGGCGGGCGAGTTTCATGGCGCCATCCATGGCTTCACTACCTGAAAAGATAAAAGTCAATGCGCTGCAGGTGTTTTCGAAGAGATGGTATTTATCTCAACAAGCAATGGACATGAGAGCTGTATAGGCTCATACTGACTTAGACACGAGTGACATAAGGGAATTGAAGCCGAAGCTTACCACTTCCTACGAACAGCGCCTTTTCCAGCCCATATTGATTACCGTCAAGCAGTATGCGTGCCAAGTCCTCTGCGGACTCGGTGGTGTAGGCTCCAGTGTGCACATAGCTGACCTGGCTCATCTGCTTGGCTGCAGCGACAACCACCTCTTGGTTGCCATGACCGAGGATAGCGACAGCAGCGCCTCCGCAGGCATCGATGATGGTCCGACCATCTCCGAGGTACAGCTTGATTCCCGAAGCGTGTGTCACGCTATGAGGTGGTTCGTGTAGAGAGCGATGCAGGAGCGCCGAATCAGTCATTCCCTTAGCCGAATGAGTGAGCTTTCGTGAAGCGTCAGGTTCCATTGAGGGCTGTCAGCCTTGGTTGAGTTGCAAGCCAAGTCCTCAACAGATCACGCTTTCGAATATAGAAGAATTATGACGGGCCAAATGATGAGAGGAGGTTCAATCGCTATCTGTACTTACCCCGCTCCTGTCCTCTTATAGGCGATACCCAGGGATGAAGCTCTTTATCTGGGGGAGTGAAGGGTCTGCCAGTCATATCACATTTCGCACAGTAGCGCCATGCCAGTATCGAAATTCCATATAATGAATAGCGTTGTGAATTGTAGGCTGGCCGGGAATTGGACGGTGATTGACCAGGTTCGCTCGCATGCATACGTGGGATCTCGCTCATGATCTCAAGTCCGTATTGACGCACTTCGAGCGCTCCAACCCAGGCAAGAGTAGCGAAGAACAGTGCGAGGATATGATAGGGATATCTGACACGACATAGTGCTATCGATAAACAGATCCACTTTACAGTAGTGATACATGTAGTAGAAGAGGGCCTAAGAAAATTGAACCAAACAACACAGAGCACGAAGATACTTTACAGAGCTGTCTTGCGTGAGCGCGCAGCTTGTGTAACAGGGCTCTACAGCCTCGCGTTATAATCAATGCGTTGAGGTAGCGAACGTATGAGATTCCAACTCCAGAGAAGAACCGTAGTATCCCTGACAAAGAGAGAAGGGCCTTTTGGTCATGTATGGGCTGATGTGGTAGCACCTCTGAGTTTGAGAGTAGAGGTGTAGAAGCTGTGGACTACCACGAGGTAGTCGGTAGAAAAGGTTCGGTGTCATTTCATGGTCAACGTTAATGTTCTATCACGTATGCCATGGGGAAGCTGTCCTCGAGTTGTTCATCAACTATGTCTCTTTTGAGCCCTGGTTTGGACCACGGCTTACACCAGAGATGGGGTCCTCCACCGCAGCCAAATTTTGGGCGGCTTCTTGGCGCGCTCAAGGCAGTGATGGTGGCCGAGATCACACCCGACCCGAACCCAATTCCTATCGACGAACGAGCTGGAATAAATGGTGCATCCAGGACTTTCAGAGGAAAGCCGGAGATATACAAGACATGGCACGGGGATAGTGCCTCTGTATGGTTCTAGTCATGGCACTAGACGTTTTCCGATGACCATTGCGCGGCTCGATCAAAGGGTATGTGCCTTTCGTAGCTTGTGGAGGACTCTGCAGCCGGTCGCGTGCTCAAATGTGTCTCCAATTGCCTGGGTCCATCTGCTAATCTTGTTCGTCTGCAATGGAGAGAAACAGCTTCACACTGATCGCCTTGCATGAGTAGTAGCAGGACGTGTAGTCGTGGTGTCTGTATGGCATCCTGCTACCGCTTACGAAGTGTGCTCAGTCTCTGCAATAGGCTCGCCCCGTTCAGCTTGTTCCCTGAGCTCTTGCTTTTCTTTCTCCTCTGGAGTTTGAGTCTTTAACTGCAGCGCATGGATCCCGCCTGCAGCATCTAGCTCTTCTTTCAGCAAGGCGTAGACCATCCGATGTCGCGCTGGTTGAGGCTTTGCCTTGAAAGCATCCGAAACAATGACTAATCTGAAGTGCGTTTCTTTCGATACATTGCCCTGCATGGCTTTGTGGTGGGAATGCATGTGGGAGTCGTTGTAGATCTCGAGGACCAATGGCTTGAAGGCTTCGCTGATCTACTCCATGATCAGCAGTGTTCTGCACATACGGGAGGTAGGAGGAAACGGAAGGTGGAGGAAGCTACCTTCACCCGGACAGTGTCTTCGATGGGTCTTTGAGACATTGTTGAAATGGATCTCCAGAATCCGGTGGCCATGGTACGAAGCATTGAATGCTGAGAATGCTCATCGGGACATACCAGGCCTATCTCAGCCTCCTAGTCCGCGAGCCTCTGCTATTAACAAGAGGGTGGTTGATATTTTAAACAAATGAGCGAGCTGCCGCAGTGCTCGCGCCTACCATATCCGAGAGCCCTATGAGCACTCAAGTGACAAGAGTACAAGTGAACAGAAGATACGGCCAACAGCTCCGGCAATGCTGTCCCTCAACTACCGAACCCTACAACGTCACAACCCTGAGGGAGCTGCTGTCCTGGGCTGGCCCCAGCGAACAGCACTTTAATTTCCCCCAATCGAACGACCCATGGATCGCTCTTTCCATGACCGGGTCCATCGTACAGCATGTTGCTGCGGGGCACCCGGCGTAGTCTGTTGTTCTCCACATCAGTCGCCACTCAGTTGATTCGGAAGACAGCCTACCCAACTCCCTTTATGCGAATGGCTTCTACTCTGCCCAGACTACCGCTTTTCGATGCCATTGCGGGTCATGATCCCCAAAGTACCGCCGTTATCCATTGCGCTTCCGGTCGAAGATTCGCATACGGGAGCCTACTCAAAGATGTCGCAGACGCCAAAGAGCGGTTGCGCGAGGCCGCGGGGCCTCAGGCGGTACAAGGACAGAGGGTCGCTTTCTTGGTTGAGAACGGCTACGACTATGTGGGTGCGACTTGGTATGCTCAGAATGTTGCAAAGGTCGCTGATAGCAGGCAGTGACATTACTATCCATCCTTGGTAGTAATGGCACTGCTGTGCCACTGTCGTCCGGATTCCCTGCTAGCGAGCTACGGTATATCCTTGACAACAGCGAAGCATTGATATTGCTTTCGTCGACCAAATACAAGTCCAAAGCCGAGGAAGTGCTCAAAGAAGGTTTAGAGAGGCAACTAAAGCTTGGGACAGTGGAGAAAAAGGAATCTGGTGCAATATCAAGCCAGCATGTCCAGCTTGAGGAGTTGGGAGACGACCTCGGAGGCATGATGTTGTACACTTCCGGGACGACAAGCCGGCCGGTATTCACGTTTCTGCTCGGCAATTGAAATGGTGCTGACACTAGACTCCTCGCAGAAAGGCGTTCTCCTTCCTCAGTCCGTTCTCACAGCCCAAAGCCAGTCACTGCTGAAAGCCTGGGACTACTCCGCCCAGGATCACCTCCTCCACGTCCTTCCTCTTCATCATATTCATGGTACCATTAACGCCCTTCTTACCCCGCTCTTCGCTGGCTCGACGATCGAATTCATGTTTCCCTTCAATGTGAGCGCCGTCTGGGAGCGTCTGGCCGCGCCCTTTCTCCCGCAAGACCAGGTTCATAGGGAACGCAAGCCTCCCATCACCTTCCTGACCGCTGTTCCGACCATCTACAACCGTCTAATCGCCTCGCATCAGGATCTCAAATCGCCAATCTTCGATGCATCAAAGAGAGCTTTGTCACCCGAAATCTTGCGCCTCAACATCTCAGGATCGGCTGCGCTACCTACGCCCACAAAGAAAGCTTGGTCAGAGCTCAGCAATGGCAATGTGCTGCTAGAGCGATATGGGATGACTGAAGTGGGAATGGCATTGAGCTGTGGACTCAATTTCCACGACCGAGTCGATGGGAGTGTAGGTTGGCCCTTGCCGTCTGTCGAAGCACGGCTCGTGGATTTCGAGAATAACGAAGTGATCAAGGAAGGCGATGAGAAGGATACTGATGGCAAGGAAAGGGAGGGCGAAATTCAGCTCCGCGGACCGACGGTGTTCAAGGAATATTGGCGCAACCCGAAAGCTACGGCCGATGAGTTTGTCGAAGGGAAGGATGGCAAAGGCCGATGGTTCAAGACAGGAGATGTTGCGACTAGACGAGCCGTGGAAGGCGCTGGACGGAGTGGCCAGGATTGGGCGCAGGGCCAGATGTATTTCATTCGTGGACGGAGGAGTGTTGATATCATTAAGAGCGGCGGCGAGAAAATCAGCGCTCTGGAAATAGAAAGAGAGCTCCTCTCCCTGTAAGTATCATCTGTCCGTACTTGGCTTGGAATGCTGACATCGCGAAGACCTCAGGTCTCCGAAGCAGCTGTCATGGGCGTCACTTCTGAACAATGGGGCCAAAAGGTCGCTGCTGTGGTGGTCTTGCATTCAGATCATGCGCAGAGTGGGAGAGGAGGCAAAACCTGGGGCGTCATGGATATGAGGAGGGCACTCAAGGATAAGCTAGCCAACTACAAGATACCGCAGGAATTGAGAATCGTGGACGCGATCCCGAAGAATGCCATGGGCAAGAGTTAGTGTTTCCACCATTCGATTACCTTGATCCCACATGCTGATTCCAATTAGTCAATAAGAAGAATCTGGTTAAAGGCATCTTCGGTGACTCCGCCTAAGCTCGACTAGAATTGACCAGGACTTCGAGACTACTTGGCTGTCTTCTTGGTCGTGCTTGGCTTCAGACTCGTGATGATGGTATCCAATGCGATCGCTGCGTAGATATATATGATTAAGCAGTTCGAATAGAACATATAACGAGGTGAGAAGTCATTTCAGTTAGAGTTCAGCATGGGTTGCACACATTGCTTTCAGACGCCTAGGATCGTAAGGTATTGTTTCTCCCGAATCTGCTCTTCTTCTCTTTATTGAAGAGAGACGGGTTCGACTGGTCCACTGCATCGTTCAGATTGATGGCGCTTCTGGGGGCCCTCCTCGCACCAAGCTAGGAAGCTTTTGGGGTACGCTAAATTTTGGTAGAGCTCCGATTGTGCTTCTTCTTACATCTTGTGAGTTCTCACGGAAAAGCTTCTGTATCTACTGCGTGAGTCACACAATCAGCTGGGATCGACATCGTTGACATGGCAAATTACTGGGGGTCATACATCGGTGTCAGAAGCACTCTGTCAACGAGCGAGAGAAAGAAGGGAGTATCCAATATACCGGAAGTGTTATGTTTGAGACCAAGTCTTGTTGGCTGTGTCAAAGTGAGCATACCACGCTAAAAGACTACTGCTTCGACTCCTCCGCCCACTCCTCCGGTATCTGATCAAGAAAAGGCCATTGCCACTGCCTGAACGCACCCTCCTTCGCAAAAAACCATATCCGCCTCAGCCACCTCCCTCTCCCATACGCATCCTCACAATACCCCGGCAGCACCGCTTCGATCTCCTTGTCCCAATACATCTTCAGCGCATTATCTTCCTCCGAAAGCTCCGGATCCCTGAACTGATCGTCCGTCAGGTACCCATCCGATAGCCCAGGTTCTTCATCAGGAAAATGCCAGATCCATCTTGGGGGGATACGTGCCAGAGGCGTAGGCAGGGCGAGAGCATCGTCCCAGTCGATGATACCGCAGATTCTCCACGCGCCGCTGGCTTTGGAGACCATGAGGTTGCGGGGCTCGAGGTCCCAGTGGTGCAGCACGATGGGAAATGGTTGGTCCTTGAAGGACCCTTCGTTTGCCATATCTTGCAGCATGGCTTTGAGTTTCTCGAAGCGCGGGGTTATGGAGCATGAGAGTTCGTGTTGCCCGCGGTCTCGCTCGTCTTGGATCCACTTGTCGAGGTGCGAGGTCAACAGCGACTTGACATCCGGACCTGCCCGATCGCGGATGACTTCGGGGTCTACCAAGGGCTCTTCGGCAAGTGCATCGAATACATTGACAGCCGGCTCCTCTGTGTCAGAATAGTCGTTCGCTTTTGCGGCCAGGGGAGCCGACGATGCGAAAGTACCCGCCGTGGCAAATCTGACGGATTCAACCTTGACGAGAAGATTGCGGAACTCGTCCACAATCGCATACTTATCCGCATAATCCATGGTTTTCCACAAATTATCTAGCGACTCGCCCGGGATCCGCGTCTGGATGGTGTAGGCTTTGTTGAGAACGTCATCTTCGGTAGTCGAGTAGGCTTTGATGCGTGGTACGGGCAGTTTGTCCTTCAGATAACCTAGCAGAACGATATCGTTCTCCATCGTCTCGTGCCGGCCATCGGATTCGCGGATGAACCCGTCGATAGCCACGCGGAGGATGTATTGCTCTGTTGGATCTTGGAGGGATGTTAGGGCGTAGACGCAGTTCATGTAGCCGTAGCCGTGCTGGATAGGCTCGATTGAGAAGTCTGTAAGTCCGATGTCTTCGAGCAGTTGCTGGATCTTCAGTTTGTAGTCTTCGAAAGGCTCCATAGGGGAGTCGTCGGATTCATCTGATGCGACGGATTCGTTATCGGAGTGGTTGGAATGATCATCATTGTCTGCGTTTTCGCCGTCCTCCATCTTCAGATACTCAATTTGTGGACAGTCCTCTCCTTCCGGTATTGTTGTGCATAGGTCTGGAAGGCTCATGATGGCAAACGTTGTTCTATCGTAGGTTTGCTCCGTGGAATGCTGAGGCTGGTTTGTTTGTTTTGAGTTTATATCAGATGCGCTTCGATATACTCAGAACGATGTGTTTGATGTACATTCGAGTTATTCGTTTTTTTGTAGATGGACGAAGATCATTTTACGACAGAAGCGGTGTTAAAAGCGAAGTCTTTTTTCCTGTTCCCCCATTCCTTTCGTTGGGTCGGTATGCAGGCTTTGTCCTCATTCGGTCATTTGAACAATGGCACTGTCGTGTTCACTTCTCGCTGTGATGAAGACCGGATTCGTTGGCCAGACTCACAATGCTATCGTTGTATTCCTTTCTCTGTGCGATGACGCTTGTTCAGTCAGATCTCTTTCGTCGCTCCCAACACTACCTTATCAATCATTTCAGTTCCACAATGACCAATACTCTGGGATATTCTGACTCGACACAATGCCTTTGTTGGGTAAACACAATAGTCTGACACCATATCGTTGCCTGCTACATCACCCTCTATATGCCTACTTAAGGTCTTGCAGGCCTATCTACTTTCAAGTATCAACCCACTTCCAGGATCAAAGCAAACGATCGAAACAGAACATATCCCAAACAGCCAAATCGACCATCATCAATCGAAAATGTCCGGGGCCTCCAAGATCAAGACCCACCACTGCCCCCGAGAGGCAAAGGGCAACTGCCGACGAGATCGCAAAGTGAAGACCCCCAATGGACTGGTCTATTGCCAGAAGCACGAGGCTTACTGCTCCAAACCCGGCCACGTCGGGGTGTTCCTCCAGGGTCAGCAATGTGCGAGTTGTTTGGCGGAGCAAGGACTGCGAAGATAGATGGCAGCATTGAAAGTGGCAGGCAAGCTGAGGTCTAATAGCGAATACCACTCCTAATGAGCACTTTGGGGAGAGAGACGAAGACTTTTGCTTGTCCCAATTGCAGAGCATGTTTGGATGTTGTTTGTTGGACGGGACAGAGCTGTCGGATAATTGACCCTCATAGTGGCAGACCTAGATAACAACAATTCTCTTGCACAACCATAGTCTCCTGTTTGATCGTGATGGTTTCGACATAGACATATTTTGCTCGAACAATTCGTCCACAGATGGATGGCTGGGCTGCTAAGATTATTCATGCAGATCCTGGGATTGCGGCGACGTCAGTGAACCTGAAGGTCACTCCAGCCTGCACCATACCATCACGTCGCGAGATTTTGCACCAAGCCACTTCATATCCTCCTGCCTCATAGAGTCATAGGCCTTTATAATGCTCTGACTCCACATGGTACAAGCATCCATTTACCTTTGCTGTCCCTGAACCGTCAACCAACGCTTGTACTTGCCAGCCCACATCCTGAAAGCATCGCTCATGATAAGAGCTACCTGTAGTGTAGATAGGTCTCTGAAACTCAGAACATGGACGATAACCTCAGGGTCTGCAAGAGTGCCATAGAAAGTCCACTTGACGGAAGTAAAGATAGCTGCTGCTATCTTGGAGCCATGGCAGAGGTAGAGTGGTCCCAGTACGGGGTAGAAAGAGTGTTCACCTGGTGTTTCCTGGTGTGGGAACAGCCAACACGGATCAGCTGGAATGAAGATCGCGTATCGGTCAGATAAAGCTCAATATCGCTTCGCGGCAGTGTCTGACCCACAGAAGGTCGCTTCGCTGTCTGATCCAACAGCAGAAAGTGTCAGGGACATTTGCCATCCTAGCAGCCATCAGAGTGGCTGCTTAGGCATGCTCAAAGGGACACCTAGCCAAACATTGCGGAGGTGGAAGACGAACAATGCCATTGAAAGGAAATCGGGAGCTAGAGTGGCATTGGAGGAAGGCCGTGATTTTCCTACCTATTGTGCACCCGTCGATGCTCGTAGACTTCGCGATCATAGCCCTCCAGTATTGTGCGTACTCGTACCAAATTCCAATACTCTTCGGGGACACACGGTCTGGTGAAGTCGACTCGATGTAGCTTGATCTGGCACGTGGCTGTTTCTCCTAGATACTGAGAACTTTTTGCCACCACCTGGAGACCCGGTCAGCGGGAGGCATACTGATCATAAATATGTCTTCATCGTGAGTGTCAGCCGTCAATGACATTCGCTTAAGTTATTTCGAGACTCTCTATGAAACAATTGCTTAACTAGAGCCAAAGCTCCGATATTGAATATATCAGATTTGCCCAAATAGTGATAGATAACATGCACTTAAGCCGAGGATTTAGACATGCCTAAGCAACCGTTGATAACCTGCCTATATGAAGACCCAGGGTGGCTTATAAGAAGTCGCCTCTGTGTGATAAAATTATTCGCTGGCGACTTCAAGTTGCCTCATCAGCCAAGTCTAGAGTATTGTTGTGGGTAGAAGCGGGCAGGGACGAACGACTCTTGATAATTTTGATCGGCGGCGAGTGGACCCATACATTCGGCACCGCCTGAAACCCTTGACTACGCTAGAATCTAGGCAGAGGTAGACAATTGATAACGATCAGGGTCGAAACGTGGCTAATTCAGCAGCTCCGAGATGAGAAGATAGAGCGGCGGCTCATTCCTTGTAGAGCCGTCCTCGACCGAGAGGTAAAAATTTGATGCTGGTCTTCTTGATAGCGCGCAATATAGCGTGGCTATTTATCATAAGACTCAGCGAGTGTCACAGACAAACCCGTTGCCCTTCCCCTTCTCTTTCTCTATCCTCCTTCTTTTAGCTCTAAGCTTCTCGGATGCCTGGTCCTTCTTTTGATTCGAATAGAGCATCTTATCAACCAGCTTCCTCTTTTTCCGTCCCATCATCATCTTCCGTCTCTCCAGCTCCTCCTCTTCCTCTTTCCTCTTCCGTGCCAGTGCCTTTCTTCGCTTCATGTCCTCTTCTGTCATAGCCTTGTTCTTCAGAATACCTTTGACTTGTGGCTTGGCAGGCTCCAAGTAAGTAGCGCCTCCAGCTTCAGCCTCTAGCTCGCGCTGGTGTCTGACCACAGAGTCATCCGACCCGGCGTTTGAATTGACACCGTCCGACTCAAATCCGTCAAATGACGATGCGGCTGATGCCTCCGAGCCAGCTTCAGAGTCGCTGTCTGCGACGTCCATACCATGCGCGTCCATCTCGATATCAGGGTTACCGTTCGCTGTGGTGGTCAAAGGGTCTTCTAGCACGTCGACAGCTACGTCTTCGCCTGATTCGGCATCCTCTAATCCTACTTCGACCTCGGCTTCTTCAGCTTCACCCTCACGTTCCTGCTCCGCCAAAGGCGCACTGGGATCGTAAGCGCCCTTTGTGGGTTTCACCCACGGACTGAGGTGAGGCGGCAGCGTGGCGCCAGGAGCATAGAGATCTGGTCGCAATAACTTGCCTTCGTTGATGCAATCCCAGACCCACTGCGGCTGGATGTACGTTCGGCCTGGCATACGGCCTCGTGGGGGTTCTGAAGTATTATCATCCGATTGTTCGGTGGTCGTGGCCTCTGCCAATGGCGGTCGGTCGACAACTTGATGTGTTATCGACGAATCGAACTCGTTGTGTGTAAAGGCACCGTCGCCAAGGACATTATCCCAGCTTATTCGCTTACAACCAAAAGCGCGAAGGAGGAATTCAAGTGGATGCCGAGGAGTTTCTCGTGAGAGGAAGAATGAAAAGGGAGCGAAGATTGAGCCGATCTCTGTGTCCGCAGGCTGCGGTTGAATCAGAATGTCTGCGCCTTCGCCCGCTGGTTCAAAGACATCTACTGTATCATTCGCTTTGCCATTGTTGGCCATGTCGTCGTCTTGGTCCATAACATCCTCTGCTTCCTTTTCCGGAAGCTGCATGGCATCAATCTGCTTCTGTATATCTGGATTCCCATTACGAGCCTCAGGTTCTTCATTGGCGTTCGTCGAATGCTCTATGCTTGCAGGATCATCGACTCCCTTCCCCTCGAGTGAAAAGGCACTGAGCTCCCCGCCTTTATCATCGCTACTCGCATTGAACCTTGGGGGATATATCAAACCTATCGAGGTGTACAGGCGAAAGTTCACAAACCCAAGAAGTGTGATGTAAAACTCGACGAAGGTGCCCATGACCCTGAAGTCCACATCCCGAGTGACCCGTTGCACGAATTTGTAAGGTACTACCCACAGGATATCTTGCCCTTGAACCGTAGCTTGATAGTATATGCCCTTGATTGAAAGAAAGGATTTGCGCAATGAGTGTGTAGTAATTAAGTAATGTTCGAACTCGTGGCACAAACGTTGGCAGATGGCGATAGTCTTGGGAGGAACGGTTGAGGTAGACGGGAGGTTGGCGAAGAGGAACAGCATCGAGAGAGCATCATCTAAATCTCGAAGAGCGTCAACGAAAGTTGGGTATCTCTCCTTGATGATATGGTCCAATGTAATTTTGGCCTCTTTCCTCTCCAGGCGGGCAGCGTCGCCAACTTCGCCCCGGCCGAGGGATTTGGCGATCTTCTTCGCTAGAGCTTTATGATCTCGGAACTTGTTGAGTAGTGGTTCATGAAGGAGATACTGGATGTCCTTGGTGTAGTAGAAGGTCGTTGAGGGCGTCGAGGATTTAGAGGCTTTCTTCTTGTTTCTTGGTTCTCTTGGGTAGATACCTGGACGATTGCATAAGCTCACATTGGACTCATTAGCAAGGAGGCCGTACCCTTGAATATGCACAGTCGTCTGAAGTCTGGGAGCGAGATCTGAAGCTTGCGCACAGCTTGTGTTCTGGTAATAAAATTCTTGGCCTGCCCGGATGTCCCTAGAAAACTTGTCAATAGATAGTATTATGGGCTGGAATATGCTCGCACCTTTCTTCTTAATCCTCCCCATGATGATTAATTGCACGTTTAAAGATCTGAGAATGGGCTTTGCATAAGTGTGGGGATGATAAAGTTATACGTGGGCAACCAGAAATCGGCCAAAGTTCGCGCTAGCAGGCGGTCTTGGCGTATCTCGTCTAAAGTTACTCCGCGTCCACCTGACGACCCCTTGGCATCGAGAACCTGTCAATAAGGACATCGCAGATACACCATGGAGTAAATTGCCTCCTGGCAGTACTCGAGAATGGTCATTGACCGGCGGAAAGCAATCGTCTTTGGTGCAGCCGCCGCGCTGAGGCTGCTACTGTTCTTCGGCTTTCCATCCCTGCCAGAATTCTTGACTGGACGTGTGGAGATCTCAACCCCAATTGCAAGCTTCAAGAGGTGTATGTCTCTCTCGGGATTTGTGGCAACTACAAGCGTTCACGCTGATATGTCAAGGACAACAAGTGCAGGAAGGTCTCTTTCTCTACACGCACAATCTATCGCCTTACGATGGCGGCGTCTTCTATCAAGCAAGCCCAAATCTTCAACAGTCGAAAACAAGATTGACTGACATTGCTGCAGGCGCCGCTTCTGCTGCCGCTGTTCGCCCTCATACCATCTTCACTCTTCTCCCTTGCCACAAGCGTGCTATATATTCTCCTGGACCTCCTCTGCGCCCACTCCCTCATACAGATAGCTGAGTCCGACGAGTCAAGAAGAACCAGGCTCTTTCAGTCGCCAAGAAGAGCACTTCGATGGGATGGCATCACAGTGGCAGCCACGTGAGTATCAGTATCTGTGAGGAAAGCGCAGACATTGACACGGTCCCCAGCTACCTCTTCAACCCATTCACTATAGCGACCTGCATCGGCCGTCCAACCAGCAGCTTCACCACATGTGCGGTCTTATACGCAGTAGCCAAAGCATGTACAGGACGACCGCTGACAGCCATGCTCGCCCTTGGCTTGGCATCCTACCTCTCCCTCTACCCCACACTTCTCCTGCCTCCGCTCATCCTCCTCTGCTACGACCACTTGAACCGGGACGGCAAGACTGAAAGGAACCTTGCAGCCTTCGCCCTGTATCACACCACCGCTTTCTTCGCAAGCATAGCGTGCTTCCTATCCGAATCATACCTCCTAATGGGCGGATCATGGGAATTCATATCATCGACCTACGGGATCCATCTCCTACTGCCGGACCTCACGCCTAATGTCGGGTTGTGGTGGTACTTCTTCATAGAGATGTTTGACTCGTTCAGGGAGTTCTTCCTGGGGGTGTTCTGGCTGCATTTGGGGGGCTATGTTGGAGGCTTATGCTTTCGAATTCGAAGGCAGCCGCTTTTCGTGATCACCATGCTGTTGGGGTTGTTTGCCATCTTCAAGCCGTATCCCAGCATATCAGATACATCACTTTTCTTTGCGCTATTGCCGTGCTACAGACACGTTTTCCCTCGTAAGTCGTAGCCCATTTACCGATGTGGAGGAACGAAAGAGCTTACCAGACATAGTAATGCGATATACGTTCTTTGCCTTGGCCGCCCTGCTCTACGCGACGCTTTTGGGCCCAGGTTTTTACTATCTGTGGATTTACGCAGGATCGGGGAATGCGAACTTTTTCTACGCAATCACCCTTGTCTGGAGCCTCGGACTGTCGCTGATCCTGACGGATTCCTTATTCGCCGTGCTACGAGATGAATGGGAGGTCGAGAGACCAGAGATGAAAGGCAAGGATGTCCGACAAATATGAACCCGAAGTGAATTCTTTTGGATTGAACGGCATCCATGCTGAATTACTATGCTCACGGAGGATGATCATGCTTCTTCCATCTTGACCTTCACGTCCTCCTCAACCTTGGTGGTCTTGACACCAGCGTCGTTGCCATCCGACCACTCTTCCACCTTGATCTTACGATCCTCGTCAACCTCCTCCTCCTTCTTAATCACCTCCTCATCACCGCTCTCCATTTCCTCGTCTTCCATCTCGCTATCCTCGTCTTCTTCATCGTCCTCACTTCCCTCGAAATCGGCGTCGTCCCCCAGCACCTTCGACAGAATCAAATACTCCGCCTCCATGACCCTTCCGCCCCTCAACCTCCTCGGCCCCGGCGAGAAATCATCAACCCCGTACCCCAAACCCTCATAAAATTTCCTCGCGCCCTCGTTACTCCTAAAGACCGTCAACATCGTCTTCTCCATCCCCGCCCTCCTACCAATCTTCTCCACCTGCTTCATCATCCACTTGCCCACTCCTCGTCCCTGCATCTCCTTCCTGAGATGGAGCTCATAGACGTAGCAAACCTCATGGTCGTCCTCGATCGTGATCATGAAGGAGAGGAAGCCCTTAACGGAACCGGTACGGCAATTGTGTTCGACGGACTTAAGTAGCAGGTATCTGATATCAAGGAGCTCCATCTCCTTGCGCTTCTTGACAGCGGACCACCCGCCACTGGAGGCGCGGTAAGTGGCGGAAGAGGTACGTTCCACGAGGCGGAAACAGCGCTCGAAGTCGTCCTCGTCAATGGTGTCGTTAGTTTCAAGGCAGAGAACATAGCCACTCGGATTATCGCCGTCGTCCTCGGAAGGCGTGTCTGAGCCGCCATCTGGGAGCGTTTGACCTGAGCGACGGCGTTTTGCTTTACTCGAAGCCCCCTCGGTCGACGCGCCGGCTTCGGACTTGACGGGTGTTTTCCGAGGTCGCTTGGGGTGAATAATGTAGTCGTCGTTGATCCGCGGGATGTTGCTCTTCATGTAGTCACGGATGTCGATGTAGTAGCTGGGGAGCAGGCGATCGCGGGACTCGTGGTAGGAGAGCTGGTTCCATTCGTCGACGGAGCGGGGAGCGGTGGTGGGATCGGGAGGGGGAGGGTAGATGCGGGCGCCGATGGGCATGAGGGGGATGGTGGGCGGCGCCATTGGAGGTGGTGATTTTGGTTGCAGAAAGAGTGAGAGCCGACGAAAGACATAGTGGTGGATAGTGTTGAGGAGTGATGAAGGAAGGTGAAGTGGAGACGCGCCTGTGGAGTGAAGAGACGCGACTGTTTTGGGAAGGACCGGTCCGAGTCCTATCATCAAGGATTCTGTCTCATTGCGTAGCCGAGTCACAATGACAATCAGTGGGTCTGTTCACGCTAGGTATGGACACTTTGTTTTCTGAAGATGGGAATAGTGGGAAAAGGCATCGGCGCCTAATACAGCTTGGTTTTGAGGATGGGCCTTCCCGGTTTTGTAGTTTGTCACTCTTTAGACTGATCCCTACAGACGACTCTCCGACTCCTGCCATGTGTCTGAAATGTTGGATTCCTGCTTGTCATGAACGTGCAATAACAATACCAATGAGGCAGGCTCTACCTAACAGCCACCAGTGCACCCTCTAATGGGACTCGAGCGCATCCAGCACCCGTCTCACTTGCATCTACTCTGTGCACGACATTTAGCTTTTCCAGTATAGTCTTGCCTTGGGGAGGCCATACATGCTCCACTTAAATTGAATTCATTCATCAAGGTAAGCGTTTGGCCAATTGGTCTGACAGGAATTCAAATTGACAGGCGCAAACGACGTGTCAACTCACTGATATCTTTGATTTTTGATTGTCTGGCTGCATGATGGATATTCCTTCCGGGTAGTACGTTCAGTCAGCTGGGCGGCCTGAGTTGGTTACCTAAAAACGTCTGATCGTCCAGCTACTTACACTATTCCCTGTCCAGCCATGCTATCGTGTTGTGTCATTCGACTGTGAGACAGGCTAACACGGCGCTTGACTTACTGCAAGCCCCGTCAGAGGGAGATCTGGCCAGACCTCCCATTCTCGCCGCCAGTATCATCAGGGAAAGAGGCCTGCAAAGGCGGGAGTGTCTGCGGCTCGGCAGTACCAACGCCGCTGTGATTATGATCGCCTTCTTCTTCTCCATCAACACTGCTACTGATGGAACCTTCCCCCGATCTAGACACAGCACTTTCTGTCCCAGATTCACTTAATGAACGGTCATCCATGTCCAGTATGCCAAGCTCTTAGCAACTCGCACAGCGCTTTCCTTAACAGCCAGGTCGAGCCTGCCGTTTGCCATTTCTCTTAAAGCCCAGATCTTCGGAGTTTCGGCCCTTGCTGCTCGGCGGTCAAGCCAGTCCGTGAATGTCCATGTTGATTTACTCTCACTATTATCCCAGAGCTTCAGCCCTTCGCCATACTCATTCGGGTCTCTCTCCGCTCCAATCTTTAGGAGGAGATGGACGATGCTCTGATGGTTTTTCCTGTAAGCTGGAAGCAGTGCGTCCACGCCATACCACTCCAGCCGCTCTTCTGGTTCCACAAAGTATGAATGCGGGCCAGGTTCCTGAGGGATGATTTCAGCTCCGGCTTCCAGTAAAGTGCTTACAATTGCTCGATGACCTTGCATTGCGGCAATGCCAAGAGCTGTATGACCGGTAGATATCTGAACATTAATGCCATTGGTGACTTTGGCCAACGCTTTGACGCTTTCGAGCTGCCCAAGGTGCGCCGCCGTCCAGAGCGGCGTACGCCCATCATGATCAACGACGTCCGGATTGGCTCCACCGGCGAGGAGCAAAACGACAATTGCGGAGTGCCCGATCCCTGAAGCACAGTGCAGCGCCGTCTGTCCATTCAGCATCTTAGCATCTGTGTCAATTTTGCTTCGAACCAGCAATTCAGCAAAGCTTCTAGCCCCGCATCGGAATCCAGCAGTTCGATGTAGTGCGGTACCACCATGACCATCATAGGCGTTCATGTCAATCCCGGAGTCAAGGAGTATCCTTGCGACTGTTGTATCTTCGTGCTCGAAGGCGAAGTGTAGCACCGAGTTGTGGTGCCAGTCCTTCAGATGCACATCTGCCTCTCGCGCCAGTAGCAGCTTGCAATTTTCGGGCACCCCATTCAGAACAGCGACCATAAGCGGTGTCATCCCGTGCTCCCCGTCCCGAGCATCAACGGAAGCACCACCATCAATCAGAAGTTCGATAAGGCCTGGAGTGAACGATCGTGCAGCTAGATGAAGCGGCGATTGATCACGGAACGGGGAACAATTCCCGTTGACGTTCGCGCCAAAATCAAGTAGCATCCGAATGATAGGCACTGCATTACTTATGTCGTGAGCCTGGTTAAGAGCCCAGTACAGTGGCGAGAACAAAGGAGCTGCCGGATCGTTGATAAGACTGCGATCTTTTTCCAGTAATAGGCGCGCGATCGCTTCATGGCCCTGTCTCACCGAAACACACAGCGGGCTTCCAAATACCATTCCGGGTACACGTTGTATCTCAGCCCCATTGTCGATCAAGATCTTAGCAATCTCTGGCTGACTCTTCTCATTTGCGCACACCTCCATCAAGGCTGTAGTCCCGCTCGGAAAATGTTGCACTGTTCTAGCCAGTCGAGGATGAGCACTTGTCCAGGCTTCTATATTATGCCTTAGCCCATACACACAGGCCGAAAAATACATTTTGGGTCTGACTGTTTCCCATGACTGACAGCCGAACTGACTCTGGAGTTCAGCCTCGAGGGCCTCTAGAGGTAGCGATCACCGAAAACCATCACTACTAGCGGCATAGAGCCCCCAATAAGATTCCGCAAACCCAAGGAGCTTCTTCGAAGACCGAGGGTCTCTCAACGTGTCAAAATACCAGTGGTCCTCCTCCGCAGGACGCTGGCACAAGGAGGTACTCAATTGTGGCTGCCAATCAAACGTTCTCTTGTCGACTTCCTCGCTGGAAGGGAGTTTCACCAATTTATTCTCAGACACAAGCGGGCGTTTTGGTAAGTCGCTTGGTAAGTCAGGCCGTTCCCGCAAGGCCGCAGTATGCTCGAAAAGAATGTCCTGCTCAAAATCGGAAATCCAACAATTTATAATCATATACTGTGCGTGATCCTAGAACGATATTAAGCAAGACAAGACTTCCTATACCAATCATAAGGGACTGACCTCGTCCCACTCCCAAGGAAGCTCGAACGCTTGTAGCGTTTCGGGACTCATATGCTTTGAATGTGTCTTGACGTAAATTGGTCTTCTCAGGTCCGAGGCCTTCATCTCGTCTGTGGTCGAGTCCCCTGCAATTCGAATTCTGGCGAACTTCGTTCCAAAGTCCGTATCCGTCTCCGAAGAAGTAGCCGCTTCTTTCTTTAATGGGTATTTGGGAAAACAGTTGTTAGGCATTTGTATTGAGTGCAGCAGCAGCGAAATGCAACGTGCAGCGACTCGCGCGTGACATTGCGACAGATCCTTGTATCGAATATTGCAAGTCTGTAGGTAATCTTGCACCGAAGTGTGAGCGAAACGAAACTCGTGCGATGTGCTGTCGTAGACCACTAGATCAAAGCACAGTCTTGTGATCTCATAAGTAGATGCACTGTAAGGTTCTACGTCCAGGCTTGGACGTTCAGCGAGGCGCGTGTTCTCTGTATCCTTAGCGAAAGCTTGGGCCTCGGCTGCCTCTACTTCTTCATAGGTACCAAGGGCTTCGCTACCCTCGCAGTTATCTTCGATCATGCTACTTGCAGAGTCGTCTTGGTCCGTCGGGTCTTCAGCATCCCTTATACTGCCACTAGCGTCGCTGTCGTCTTCATTGTCCCAGAGAACTAGTTTGGCAAACACATCAGGATCGTCTGGTCGTGAGGGCAGAAGCAGAAGGCTCAAGGCAATGTCCAACCTTTCACGATCCTCGGGATCGTACTCGTCGAAGTTTCGGTCATATAACTCACTGTAGCTCTTACTGAGACCTTTCGGAAGCCTGCCCAGTCGTTTTCGAATGTCCGCAGCCGTGCGCAAAGTGCAAATGTAGTCCAGTTGCAGGGAGACCCATCGAAACCTGCGTAATGTATATCAGCCATGAAGTGAAGGTCATCGTTCGGTCTAAAACAGGTGTGATGCTCTGGGATGAAGCCGACACTAAGAACCCTGGCTGTGTGATATCTTCTCAAGGCATTGACCGTGTCACACCTTAGATTCCAGCTTGATCGACCACTTCAAATTGTAGCAAAAATTCGAAGCTCTGCCTAGGCCTATATCGCGCAGAAGAATAGATCCGTTGAATATGAATCCCAGCTCAACACTATCACATGATACTATACTATTGCCATGCCAGGGCAAAACTCAAGAATAGGGTTTTCGGGCAGAGGTCAACTCACATGCCATCTGCCTCTCCGCACAGTTTTGTCTGAATGAAAGCCCGTAATCTCGGTGACGGCTGTTGTCTCCCGTCTATCATAATCCTTTTCTGACCTATCCGCTGATTCAGTTGTACTTCGACATATCTGTCAATGTCGGCTTGATTACGATCGCTCCCAACGGTGATCTCGTACGTCTTATGCTCGTCAAAATACGTCGCTAGATAAGGACTATCCCGACTGGAGATCAAAAGCTTGATAGACGCGGTTGCAGAGCTTTTAAGGATCTCACTGAACATTCCAATCAGCGAATGCCTTCCTTCCTCGGTGCACTCATCCAATGCATCAATTATGATCAATGAGTATCCTTGAGTCTCAACATAGGTTGAAATGAAGTCGCAGCATTCCTCTAGCTCGATCTCACCCGCTGCGAATCCGTTGCCTTGAGCTTTTTTGTATCTATTAGCAACATATTGCGGGATGACGTTGTCCTCTTCTTCAAAGTTGTTTGCCGAAAGCTGCCTTACAAACGACCGGGCAATGTCCTCGGCTGATGCACGTTCGGGTTCAGCTGCGTTACGGGAACAGTAGAAAAACAGAGGTTGAGATACTTTGTCGTCGCTCTCTAGCGCTTCCTGAATTGCTAGTGACCTGTTGCCGTGCTACTATCAGTGCTGCTCCAAAGCGCTCCATCCAGGTGGGAGTTACGCAGACAGGGACGGGTAATGAGATAGCTGACGACCTTGGTTTACGTACATAAGCTTACTTTTACCTGATCCAGGAATCCCGTGGAGCCATAGCATGGCACTCTGACTAGTATCGCGCCACTCGACGTATTGACTATCCTCAAGCAGCCACCTCCCAGTCCCTTGTAAGAGCTCACCGTAGACCATCTTATGATGTTGAAAATACGGTATGGGGGACAACCAGGCGAGGATCCGGAGACGATCTTCCTCGCCACTACGCTTGTCGATGGTCTCAAAGCGTGTCATGGTCTCCCGGTGATTCAAGGCCATGGATTCTGTCATACTGCTCAACAACAGATCGTTTCCTTCCAGCTGCCTCCTTAGCCACTCCGTAGTATTGTGGTGAGAGTTGGAGAGCTTGAGTACTGACTAGCTTATGGAACTGAGATTTCTTGCGTCAATCCGACCACAAATGGTAATCACATGCCTAGCGTGTTGGAATGCAGGTTCAAGTAGCTGGATGACCTCGTCGGCAGACTTGACGGTGCTCGACAGCATGCGTCCTGAGGGTCTCAGTCTAAATCATGTCAACGAGTTGACATACTCACTTGTAGTTCCAGCTTCAAAAAAGACCCTAGCTTGAAGCAGAAATCGCAGAATGGTGGTGAAGAGATCCAGGATACACTTTTCCAAAACATGGCCGTCGTCGGAAGGTTCTCCGTTCAGGTACAGGTTCTCTCTTACTGTACAGTCATAGATGTAGAATGCCACCTTTTCAAGACCAGCCACGAATTCGGCTGCTCGGGTGGTACTATTTACCATGATCTAATAGAACTGATTAGCCTGCGACCTATGGTCTCAAATCTCAGAGGATCGACCCTGCTACTGCTGGAAATTCAAGTTGACCGACGCACTTGAAGGATCAAGCGGACAGCGGCCCAGGGCAAGGCAGCATGTCCAGGATCATAAGTCACCACCGTGTCACCTATTGCAATGAATTTCTGGACCCAAGCAACTATCTTGCCGAACTTGTCGCGGATGTCGATCTCGCCGTGACGTGTCTTGAATCTCCATCTAGTAGCGGTTTCTTCTCGAGATTCGTCGATGGCGGCGCTCAACTCCGAATACTGAACAGGCAGCGCCAGATCGGTCGTGAGTATCTCTTGTTGCTCCTTGGGTAAATTTGACAAGGCAACAGCCCAAAGATCCCTGAGCGAGGTTAGCTTCGCGAATCCAAAAAAAATGGTGATGTCACTGCAATGAACTTTTGATATGCGGTACTTGCAGCCATAATGAGGAAGAATGTTGCCTTCGTATGCGAAGTGTCTTTCCAGTCCCTAGTCACATGGGGCTCTTAGCCTATTCAACGTGTATTATGAACACCGTCGGCCGCTATTTATCGAACTGGGCAATACGAGTCCAGCCGCTAACGGCAGGCTTGATATCTCTTCTGATAGGATTAGACTCGTATCAGTTGCCAGTGCGTGGGATGAATGATCGCCTGCATCGCTAGTGGTTTCTGCCCTCCCAGATGCTGCAGAAGGTAAGAGCTGTTGCTAATATATCCCAAAGACTATCTTCGGAGCTGATAATCCGCGCCATGGTAGACGCAATATCCTCACAGCGGCAGTGTCAGCTTGAGTACTTCAACCTGGAAGGCATTGGTGTTAGTCACGTGACCTTCGGCCCAGCCTTGGCAACAACGCGCCTTTTAGCTACGAGTAAAGTTTTCCTACAATACTCTCTGGCTTCACTTTCGTCTTGAGAATCTGCAGTCAATCAATGACTGCGGCCGATGCCCAAGCCTTCACCAGCAATGCAAATCCTATAGGGTCATCCATGGTATCCTATCAACTCCACCAAACACGACTCCGAGCTTTCGCTACATATCCCGCGTTTTTCGCCCGCGCCCGCACGTCCGAGTCTGTCCCACGATTGAACCTATCCAACTTCCTCCTCCACCAGCGTGTAATAGCCTTGTGGCGAGACGTCGTGCGGACGACGAACGAGATCCCCAAGAGTGCTCCGACCCGTCGCGAAATGAAAGACTTCGCGAGAGAGGAATTTGAGCGGAACAAAGGTGTCGACGATCCGGTCCAGATTCGGTATTTGGTCAGTACGGGGAAGATGCAATTGGATCAGATAAGAAAGCAGTGGCGATTTTGAGGTGGCATGGAGCGGAGGGAAGGCGCTAGAAATGAACGGGGAAGATGAATGTGACTTGGAAATAACGTTGAACATCTAGCAGCCCTAGCTACGAGGATGGGCAGTAGAGACGAGGTTGACAGCTAGCAACAGACCTTCAGGAACAATGGCCCTTGGTGAGGCGAATGCCTGTACCACACTTTAAGGGTTGGCGGAGATGCTGTTTTGGGGTCAAATCATTGACAACCATAATGAGGGCGAGCGGTAGCCCCAAGCTGGTATTGAAAGAAAACATGGACGAGTCAGAGCGTATATCAGCTATTACGACCGCAAGGCTCGTGTTGTCACGAATTTGGTTGATTCACACGAGTGTTGAGGCTCAGCGCACGTGTCGAAGCACTGGATATAAAGATTACTCAAGGATATCAACGAAACCTTTACGATTCCGTCTTGCCCAAGTCTCGTTGGAGGTGCCAGCACTAAAATGGCATCATCCAAAGGTCTACCGAATGAGTTATTAATCTCCATCATCGAGAAGCTGAGCGATGACGACCGCAAAATCCATCATTTCGATCCTGTCGGAGTCAAAGATCTACAGCAAGTCCGCCTAGTTTCTCGAAGAATGAGCAAGCTTGCCGCGCCGCTCCTATTCGAAAGCATGATACTCGATGAGAAACTTCTCGATGACGAAGACTTGGCGCACGTTAGCAACTTTGCAGAAGAGAATCCGCATCTGGCTTGTCATGTTCGACGCTTGCAGCGGAGACTCTCGCCACTCTTTATTAATGCCCAAAATGTCCGTGCCGAGTATACTGAGCAGGCCCTACTAGCCGGTCTTGATGTGGAGGGTCTGCTCGGTCTCGATAATGAATGTCGGCTGTTGAACAACCTCGAAGAACAATTTGGCGTCCAAACGGCCTTCAACAAAGTCCAACCCTGTTGCCATGTGAGTTTCCCATCTTGTGTCCTACCTATCAGACATTTACTAGTCAATCGGAATACTGATTCAGCCTTAGAAAGGTCGGACTTCATTCCTACCCACGGTCAGGGCCTTGCCGAACCTGGTTCACTTGGCGAATACAGTGTCTGAACATTACCTCCCACGTCTCAAGGCCATTGCACAGCAATCTGGCGCAGAATCTGCTTATTTGCTGGGAGTGTCATGGAACAAGTACAACGTCTTTGGACCCATGGCTCCTCTGGTTCGTCTCTATTCCAATTTGCCAGAATTGACTACACCAACCATGAAAAGCCTGAAGTTGATCGAGATGCAACTACCATCCGTGGCCATCGACGGCTGGTCGAACAGTTTACGGCATCTGGAACACCTCGACATTGAGTGTAGGCTCACAGGGTCTCGATTCCTGGATCCGGAGGAAGCCGACCCGTACCTGGCTATGGAGCATGCTGGCAGACGGCGCTCGGAGATCCAGAACCTCACCAATCTCCGTAGTCTCCGCCTGTGAGGCACAGGCGACTGGGAAACTGTGTTGAACGCCAGACCGGTACATGTTGATGATTTCTTACATGGTATTGAACTACCTCGCCTCAGCTCGCTCTCGCTCGTGAACTGGCCAGTCCGGGAGATCGGGCTTGCGAAGATCGTCCGTCAGCATCGAGAAACTCTCACGACACTCGAGTTCCGGAGGATCAGCATCGATGTTACGCAGATGGGGCCGTCCCGAGGAGTCACTGTGGCCTGGCGCCGGATTGCAGCTACTTGCGCGCAATGCTCCAATGTGGAGCGCTTCAGCTTTAGGGAACTGAAGGTGCACGATGTTGGCGACCAGACAGACGAGGCGCCCTCCCTGCTCGGTGACGACCGGGTTCAGGCACATTTGAAAGGTATCCGGGACTATTATCGGATTGCTAGGGGCCTGTTGAAGTATGAGCCTACTCCTTTAGCTGCACAGTAAGGCAGGCTTTGTAAATGGTTGTTCATGACTTCGAGACCGTCTACACCTTTTCGCTGGTGGCGCATGCGTGGATGATCACAGATGGAGAAAGTACTAAGTGTCCTGGTTGGAGGCATCACAAGGGTTCTTCCAGTTCAAGCATGCAAGTGCAAATACCCTCGGGATGACCGCCATTCTGGGGATCCATGATCTCACGCCTACAGCTCCATACACATTTGGCGACTTCTACTAAACCGCCATTATTTGAAGCGCTTCTCATCTGCCTTCCTTCTCCGGCACAGACTACGACAGGGCCAGATACCACGGTAATGCTCTATGTTGTATCGTCGTTTATCTTCTCCAGCTTCTACATCTCATCTTCTGGTTTATACGAACGTGAAATCCTCCCACCTCCATACTAATAGAATTCCCATCACGCAACATAGGCATACAATTCTTGTTCCATGACCAGCTGCATCGTAAATATCCCCATTTTCTGAATCATGTTTTTCCTACTTACAAAGTGCATGTTTCCCCTCCGATAACCACTCGCGGTCACTCGACAACACAAGACCCACAATCATGATTCCAGATTGAACATCATTCGGTCATGCCCTTTTAATCAACGGAATCCGTTCTCGAGTCAACCGCACATCGATAATCCTACAAGGCGTAGCTTGCACGACAGCCTCTAACAAAAGTCCATCAGCAGTATTGGTCAACGCATTTTCCATTACTGTGAGCAGGCTACATCGATCTCGAGGCAATGCATATTAACCTTCAATATCGAAACACACCTCACGACCCACTTCCCGCAACCGAAGCACCTTCAGCATAGCCAAGTAGGGTATCAAGACATCAGCATGCTACTCAGTCAGTCATAGGATCTAAGCCAAGGATGAACACGCGGGTTCTCGGTCTTGGGAAGAAAAATGTCCAACGCTCCCGGCACCTGTAGGGGAAGTACTGTCGAAGATTCACCCAGAATCATCGAGAGTCAAGAGCGATCAGGTTCTTTCGGCGCGGAGTCGCCAATTATCAAGCTTAAGGTAGGAACCCGGAAGAAGATCTGGAGTCTGTGGACTGGGTATGTATGATATTACGACATCATCCCAACGGTGGAGACTATAAGAAATAATTTCGCCTGTCTACATTAGCCCTCTCTTTTCCAGCTGAATGGTCTCAACATATTCTTGCACCAACCATGTCTTCAATCTCCCGCGTCAGCTCAGAAGCTATCGTATCCCTCTTTAATTCTCTCTTTCTGAATCTAGCCCGAATTCAAAGAGCGCTGTCAACCCGTAGACGACCACTGTCGAAACTCCACCTTCCAGACTAGATCCCGCATATCCTTGATATCTAATCTTCACTACCAACCACAATCACCAACCCCCTCGCTCT